>Ga0182745_1000156_pt1 | contig 91124 bp, 77 predicted proteins | sample eDN3rd30CKraftBY_FD_128523 | JGI IMG/M metagenome (GOLD analysis project Ga0182745, IMG submission 128523) | Enriched backyard soil microbial communities from Emeryville, California, USA - eDNA 3rd pass 30_C Kraft BY (version 2) (version 2) | ecosystem: Environmental > Terrestrial > Soil >...
CGACGGTGTCAGCACCGTCGTTCGAGCAAACCGGGAGTTCGAGACACGACGACGCTTCGGCACGCCCACAGTCCACTACACCCAGCCCCCCAACCAACGGACCTAACCATCCGCACCTTCTGACACACGGCAGGCCGTGACAAGATTTGGAACGAAGTGGTCGCCAGCGCGTTGCTCGCGCGAGTGCTGCGTTGGCGGCGCTTCGCGTCTGAGGGTGGGATGAGGTTCGGGAAGGGGTCCGCGGCGCGGTGCAGGGGCTCTGCGATTCTCAGCGATGTTCGAAGTCGTTGAGTCTCGAGGAGCCCCTGCTTGGAAACGGATGCTACGCGCATGTGCGCGCTGTTGGTCGGGCTGCCCGCCGTGATCGTGCGCGGCGTGGGCGAGTGGCCCAGCTGGCTGCTGGTGGTGATCGCCACGCTCGCCGGGCGGCCGGTGTGCGAGTGCGGGGGCACGCCACACGGGCACGGGGTCCGCGACGTCGATCTGGTCGATCTTCCCGTGTTCGGCCGCCCGGTGCGGCTGCGGTGGGCCAAGCAGCGTTGGCGCTGCACGCGGTGTGGTCGGACGTGGACCGAGCAACAGCGCGAGATCCATTCGGCGCGGTGCGCGTTGACGACGCGGGCGGCGCGATGGGCCACGCTTCAGGTCGGATGTCACGGCCGCGCCGTGTCGGAGGTGGCCGCCGATCTCGGGTGCGGGTGGCACGCGGTGATGGACGCCGTCGAGCTCTTCGGGACCGAGTTGATCGACGACCCTGCCGGTTCGGGGCAGTGACCGCGCTCGGGCTGGACGAGACCTTGTTCTGCCGGGTCGGGAAGTTCCGCACGCAGCGCTGGTCGACCCAGATCGTCGACGTCCGCGCCGGACAGTTGCTCGACGTCGTTGAGGGCCGCGACAGCGCTGAGCCGTGCCGCTGGCTCGCCGGGCGGCCCGAAGCGTGGCGTGCGGGGATCGAGTGGGCGACGCTCGACCTGTCGTCCACCTATCGGGCCGTGTTCGACACGATGCTCCCACACGCCGTCCAGGTCGCCGACCCGTTCCATGTCGTCAAGCTCGCCAACGCCGCGCTCGACGAGTGCCGGCGCCGCGTGCAGAACGAGACGCTCGGCCATCGCGGCCGCAAGCACGACCCGTTGTTCCGTGCCAGGCGGCGCCTCGTGATGGCCGCCGAGAAGCTCACCGATGACCAGCACGAACGGCTGATGGGTCTGCTGCGTGCCGGGGACCCGCACCGCGAGGTGTGGTTCGCGTGGAACGCCAAGGAGGTCGTCCGCCCAGACATACGACCACACCAACCCTGTGCTCGCCGGCGAGTGGGTCGACGCGATCGGCCGGGACTTCGCCGACCGCGAGATGCCGTCCGAAGTCCGCCGCCTCGGCCGCACCATCGCCAAGTGGCGCGACCAGATCGTCGCCTGGCATCGATCCCACGTCTCGAACGGGCCGACCGAGGCGGTCAACAACCTGGTCAAGCGCGTCAAGCGAGTCGCCTTCGGGATCCGTAACTTCGAGCACTACCGCCTCCGCGCTCTGCTCTACGCCGGCCGCCCGAACTGGGACCTACTCCCGACCATCACCCCACCATGAAACGCGGAGCGCCGCGTTGGCTTACCCTGCTCGTCGTGAAGTTGCCGAAGAATCCGTGGGGGCAGAATCCTTGGTTTGAGTCGGTCGCGGTCGCTCAGCGGCGGGCCAAGCGACGGCTGCCGAAGTCGGTGTACGGGGCGTTGATCGCCGGCACCGACAAGGGGCTCACGCTCGACGACAACCTGGCCGCCTTCGACGAGTTGCAGTTGCGGCCGGTCACCGCCGGGCAGCCGGCCGGGCGCGACCTCACCACCAGCGTGATGGGTCAGCCGCTGAGTTTCCCCGTGATGATCTCGCCGACCGGCGTGCAGGCGGTGCACCCCGACGGTGAGGTCGCCGTCGCCCGAGCGGCCGCCGCCCGCGGGGTGGCGATGGGCCTGTCGTCGTTCGCCAGCAAGCCGATCGAGCAAGTCGTCGCGGCCAACCCGCAGACATTCTTCCAGCTCTACTGGGCGGGCGACCGCGACTCGATCCTCGCCCGCGCCGAGCGCGCCCGGGCGGCCGGCGCGGTCGGCCTGATCCTCACGCTCGACTGGTCGTTCGTGCACTCGCGCGACTGGGGCAGCCCGAAGATCCCAGCCGGCATCGACCTTGCCACCATGCTCGCCCACGCCCCCGAGGTGGCCCTGAAGCCGCGCTGGCTGCTCGAGTGGGCCAAGGCCGGCACGCTGCCCGACCTGACGGTGCCGAACTTCGGGCTTGTCCAACCTGATGGCACGCGTGCGGCGCCCGGCTTCTTCGAGGCCTACGGCACCTGGATGGGCACGCCGCCACCCACCTGGGACGACATCGCCTGGCTGATCGCCGAGTGGGACGGCCCGGTGATGGTGAAGGGCATCGGCCGCGCCGACGAGGCCCGCCGCGCCGTCGACGCCGGGGCGACCGCGATCAGTGTGTCGAACCACGGTGGCAACAACCTCGACGGGGTCCCTGCCCCCATCCGCGTGCTGCCCGAGGTGGTCGCCGCAGTCGGTACGCAGGTCGAGGTGGTGATGGACGGCGGCATCCGCCGCGGTTCCGACGTCGCCAAGGCGCTCGCGCTCGGAGCGCGGGCCGTGATGATCGGGCGGGCCTACCTGTGGGGGCTCGCGGCCAACGGTCAGGCTGGCGTGGAGAACGTGCTCGACGTGTTGCGGGCGGGCCTCGACTCGACCTTGCTCGGCCTGGGCAAGGCCGGCATCGCCGACCTGTCACCCACCGACCTGGTGATCCCCGACAACTTCTCCCCACCCGCCGGCTGATCGACGGTAGGTGCCGGGCACTTCCCGTCGATCTACCCTCGTCGGCATGACGATTCCCTCTGAGTTCCGGGCGTTTCAGGCGGTTACCGACGGTGAGGCGGTCGAGCGTGGGGTGGTCACGATGGCGGCTGCCGACCTACCTGCCGAACAACCAGATCGTGTCGCCGTCGAGGTGCACTGGTCGTCGGTGAACTACAAGGACGGGCTGGCATCCACGCCCACCGGGCGGGTCGCCCGGATCAGCCCGATCGTGCCGGGTGTCGACCTGGCCGGCGTGCTGCTCGAGGATGCCCCCCAAAAAGGTGGCACGGTCGTGCCTGCGGGTACCGAGGTGATCGTGCACGGGTACGACCTCGGCGTGGCGCAGCACGGCGGGTTCGCCGAGTACGCCCGGGTGCCGGCCGACTGGGTGGTGCCGCTGCCCGCCGGGCTGACGATGCGCGAGGCGATGACGTTCGGCACCGCCGGCTTCACCGCGGCACTGTCGGTGATCGCCCTCCAGGAGCACGCCGTCACCCCCGACCGTGGCCAGGTGCTCGTCACCGGGGCCACCGGCGGCGTCGGCTCCACCGCGGTCAGCATGCTGGCCGGGTTGGGCTACGAGGTGGTCGCCTCGACCGGCAAGCCCAACGAGGCCGGCTGGCTGCGCGACCTGGGCGCGGCAGAAGTGCTCGACCGGGCCGAGCTGGGTGAGGAGGGCAAACGCCCGCTCGAATCGACCGTGTGGGCCGGTGCGGTCGACTGCGTCGGCGGGGTGACGCTGGCGAACGTGCTCAAGAAGATCCACTACGGCGGCTCGGTCGCCGCCAGCGGGCTCACCGGTGGAGCCGGCCTGCCCACCACCGTGATGCCGTTCATCCTGCGCGGCGTCAACCTGCTCGGCATCGACTCGGTGATGACGCCGCTCGACCGCCGCCGCCAGGTGTGGGCGCGCATGGCCACCGATCTCAAGCCAGCCGGGCTGGGCGCGATCGGTCACGCGATCGGCCTCGACCAACTCGACGCGACGCTCACCGAGATCCTCGCTGGTGGCGCCACCGGCCGCAGCGTCGTCGCCCTGCGCGGCGGTTGAGGCGGGCGCCGGTTCGCCGCGCGTGCCCCCGCGTGTGCTGGGATGTGCGACGTGGGTTGTTTACAGAGCTGTCAACTAAGGAACGCGAGCTAGTGGCCAGCGTGCGCCACCACGTGCAGATCGCGGCCCCCGCGGCCGACGTGTGGCGAGTGGTCGGGCGGCCCGAACTGCTGCACCTGTGGTTTCCCGGCATCACCAGTTGCACCGTCGCCGAGCAGGATGGAGCGCTGACGCGCACGATCGTCACCGGCAACGGCGTGGCGATGCCGGAGCAGATCGTCACCAACGACGCCCTGCTGCGGCGCTTCCAGTACCGCATCACCGCCCCGCTGTTCCGCAACCACCTGGCCACGATCGACGTGCTCGACATCACCGGCGACGACGAGCAGGCCGACACGAGCGTCGTCGTGTACTCAACCGACGCCGAGCCGGCCGTGATGGCGCTGGTGATCGGCGGCGGCACGCTCGGCGCGCTGCGCGAGTTGCAGCGTCAGTTCACCGCCGGCTCGGGGCCGGCACTCGATGCGGCGCAAGCCGTTCAGGAGGCAGCGGCACATGGGTAGGAAGATCCTGTTCGTCACCACCGACCAGCAGCGCTTCGACACGCTCGGGTGCAACGGCGGCACGGTCGCCCGCACGCCCGTCGTCGACGCGCTCGCGGCCGAGGGCATTCGCTACGAGCGGGCCGTGCCGCAGTCGGTGGTGTGCATGCCGTCGCGCTCGACGATGCTCACCGGCCAGCACCCGAGCACCCACGGCGTGTGGATGAACGGCGTGCCCCTGCCGGTCGACGCCCCGTCGGTCGCGGCCGAACTGCACGATGCCGGCTACCGCACCGCGCTGGTGGGCAAGCCGCACTTCGAGCCGTTCCTCGACCCGTTCGGCAAGTTCCGCGAGAACCGCGTGGCCCGCGAAGGGCTCACGGGCACGCATCGTGGGTTCGAGCATCTCGAGTTCGCCACCCACGGCGCCCAGGGCCTGCTGCACTACGCGGCCTGGATCGCCGCCGAGCACCCCGAGGCGATCGGCATGTTCTACCCGGTGCTCGACCCGACGCTGGAGGTCAACGCGATGGGCGGCGGCGACACCGGCGCCCCGCAGGCCCGTCACAACGAGATTCCGCGCGAGTGGTACCATACCGACTGGGTGGCCGACCGCACGATCGCCTGGCTCGACTCGCTCGGTGCCGACGACGACTGGTTCTGCTGGATGAGCTTCCCCGACCCACACCACCCGTGGGATCCGCCCAAGTCCGAACTCGGTCGCGTCGACTGGCGCGACGTGCCGCTGCCGGACGGGTACCCGGAGTCGGCCAGCGAACGCGAGGCGATCCTCGACGCCAAACCGCGGCACTGGAGGATGTGGTACGACGGCACGCTCGTGTCGAACTACGAGGCGCCCAAGCACTGGGTGCCGGCCACGCTCACCGCCGACCAGGTGCGCGAGGTCAACGCCCTCAACGCGATCGAATGCGAACTGATCGACGAGGCCCTCGGCCGGGTGCTGGCGACGATCGACGCACGCGGATGGGGCGACGACGTCGACGTGGTGTTCACCACCGACCACGGCGAGTTCCAGGGCGACTTCGGGCTGCTGTTCAAGGGCCCGTACCACGTCGACGCGCTGATGCGCCTGCCGCTGATCTGGCGTCCGGCTCGCTCGGCCGGTGTCGCTCCGGCGGTGGTGTCGCGCCCGGTCGGCCTGGTCGACCTGGCCCCCACGTTCTGTGCCGCGGCCGGGCTGCCCGCCCCCGCCTACATGCAGGGCGCGGCGCTGCCCGTGTCCGACACCGATGCCGATGCCCGCCGCGGCGAACAGCGCGTGCTCACAGAGTGGGACAGCGAGCTGTTCGGCGTCGACGTGCACCTGCGCACGCTCACCCGCGACCGGTGGGTCGTCACCGCCTACCGCCCTGGCTACGTACACGACGGCAGCGAGGGTGAGCTGTACGACCTGGTCGACGACCCGCTGCTACGCCGCAACCTGTGGAACGACCCGGCTCACGCGGCCGTGCGTGCCGACCTGGTCGCCGACCTGTGGGACCATCAACCCCCCACCCGTCACCCGCGCCTCGACGTTCTCGCCCCGGTATGACCCGCGACGATTGGCGTTCAAGCGCCACCTCCCGTGTGACCGACGTCGGTGGATAATCGGGTGCCGGGCCGGGCGGGGGAGGGGCACACTGGCGGGATGGAACTCACGGCCGGTCAGCGGCTCCCGTTCGAAGGCGTCGTCAACTTCCGCGATCTCGGCGGGTACCCGTCGGATCTGGGCGGGGAGGTGCGCTTCGGCCGGGTGTACCGATCGGACCGGCTCGACCGGATGACGTCGGCCGACCACGACCGCTACTGGGAGCTGGGTATCCGCACGATCTACGACCTGCGCCGGGCCGAAGAGCGCTCGCTCGCCCCCGACCCGTTCCCGAACGAGCACGTCTGCATCATCTCGGCGCTGGAAGCCCACGGGCACCCCAAGCTTGGCCAGGAACCGCCCCAGACCGAGGGCGCCGACCTACTCCGGCTGCTGTACCGCGGCATGCTCGACCACGCCGGTGCCGACATCGGGCGGATCTTCCGCGGCATCGTCGACCCCGCCGTGTCGCCGGTGCTGTTCCACTGCACGGCCGGCAAGGATCGCACCGGCATGATCGCCGCGCTCCTCCTGGAGTGGCTCGGTGTTCCCCGCGAACTGGTGCTCGACGACTACGAACGCACCAACGAGTATCGCCACGAGGCGGCCGAGCGCGACACGTTCGAGCGGCTGGTGTCGGAAGGTGTGCCCCCCGAGTCGGCGGCCGGGCTGCTGTCGGCGCCGCGGTGGGCGATGGACGAGACGCTCGCCGAACTCGACGCCGACTTCGGCGGCATCGAGGCGTTCCTGCTCACCCGCGCCCAACTCGACGACCGGGTACTCACCACCCTGCGCGAACAGCTGCTCGTGTAGCTAGCCCTCAGAGCGGGAAGTCGGTGAACAGCAGGCTGACGGCGTGACCGCTGCTCGGCCAGTCGGGGACGTTGAACGTCTGCGGCGCCGATCGGTCGCCACGCGGGTAGTTCGTGACCGTGATCGTGCCGCTCGCGTCGGGCGACGCCGGTAGCAACACGTCGACGCCGCTCTGGAACGGCTGCTCGGAGAAGAACGGCAATGGCGTCAGCGTCGACTCGCCGGGCGTGGCCGCATCGTCGTGGAGGTGCACGCCGATCGTGCCGTTGCCGACGAACTTGGCGAGGGCGTCCACCGTGCCATCGACGCTGCTGAGTTCGAGCACGTCGCGCTGGTCGCCGTCGACGTCGGCGCGGTCTTCGGCGTACCACTCGCGCATCCGCATCGCGATCAACGACACGTGGTCGTCGGAGGCGTTCGTGTTCACCCGGGTTACCGACTCGGGGCCACCCGACAGCAGCCGCACGAATCGGCTGCTGCGCAGGTACGGCTGCACGTAGATGTGGTGCACGGTGGCCGACTCGGGCGACGTGAGGGCGTACTCGTAGTGCGCACCGTGTGCCAGCTCGACCGGCCCGAAGGCTCCGTCGTCGGCGAGCGCGAACGTGGCGTGCGGCGTATCGGCGAGGCGCTGCCCGGTCGCCGGGTCGATCTGCCAGATGTCGAGCGTGGTTCCCGCGCGGCCGGTGTTGGCCGGGAAGTCGACGGCGCGGCCTTCGATCACCACCGGCTCGCGCTGGGCGACGACGTCGACCACCGCCGGTGGTACATCGAACAGGAACTCGAACTGGGCCGCGAACGCCTCGGGGGACGAGGCGACCTCGACATGGGCCTGGCCGGCAAACACCGCTTGTGTCGGCGCGTAGCACGGTGGAGTGTGTGCCAGCTCGGGGCATGGCCGCCCGTCGATCGCCACATACTTGGCGACCTTGGCCGCGTGGTCGGCGTCGTCGAGGTAGGCGTTCGACACGGAGGTTCCCCGCGAGTGCCCGATCAGGTACACCTGGTCGACGCCGTACTCGGCGAGCGTGGCGTCGACCGTGTCGGCCAACCCTGGCACGAACACCAGCGGGTCGAGGCCGGCGCCATCTTGCTCGTAGGCGACGATGCGGTCGACCGGATACCCGTTCATCTCGAACCGCATCGCGTTCGACTCGATCTGCTGGGCCGAGCCGGCGAACCCGTGGACGAACACGATCGGCAGGGCAACGGCATCGTCGAGCGGTGGCAACGCGTCGACCCCGTCGGGATTGATACCGGTATCGGGCGGGGCGATGGTCGGCGGTTGGGTCGTGGCCGGCAAGGTGGTCTCCGGCAGGGTGGTGGACGGTTGCGTGACCGGCTGGGTCGTCGCTGCCGGCGGGGTGGTGGTCGGAGGCGGTGTAGCCGGCTGGGTCACGGCCGCGGTGGCGGGCGGTGTCGTCTCCGCCACCGAGTCGTCGTCACCGGAACAGGCCACCGACGCCGTCGCCAGCGCGGCAGTCAGAAAGAACGCTCCCCACTTCATGCCCGCCACGGTAGGCAGCCGGGGCTAGACGACGTGAACCGGGGTGCCGACCTTGCCGAACGCCCACATGAACTGGGCGTCGAGCATGTGCTGGCGCTGGCAGCCCCCGGACAGCTTCTCGCCGAGCTGTTCGGTGGTCTGGTAGGGCTCGCCAGTGTCGCGATGGTTCGGGATTCCGTGGAACCCGATCGCCCCGCGCTCGGTGTCGAGCCAGCGCACCATCAACGGCAGCGTGGCTTCGCCGTTCCATGCGGTGGTGGTTTCGGAGCGGCTGTAGACCTTGTGCAGCCCAGGGACCTCGTTGCGATACTGGCTGCCGGTGACGAGGTACGAGCGCACGACCTGTTCGGCGTCGTTGACGGCCCACACCCGCTGCATCGCCCGCGAGTACACGATGCGGTAGCCGGTGCCCTGGCCGGTGTCGGCGGGCATCTCGGGGGCGTCGCTGCCGGCCGAGGCGACCGGCGACAGGGCCATGCCCCACAGGTCCTTGGCGCCTGCCGGCGGCCTGGGGGTGCGTACGATGAAGGAGTCGTCGCCCGGCCAGATACCGAGCTCGGTGGCCGTGCGCGCGCCGACGATGCCGTCGACGTACAGCCCGCGGTCGGCCTGGGCCTGCCGGACGGCGACGTCGGTGGCATCGTCGAACATGCCGGTGAACTCGCCGTCGTAGAACCCGTTGGCGTACAACGCCTTCTGCGTGCACACGACCGAGTCGCCCTCGGTGCCGAGCTTGATCTCGATCACCGCCAGGGTGCAGCCCTCGAGGTCGACGCTGGGCCGCACGGCCACCGCTTCGACGACGCCTGGCGACACGGCCGCCAACGTCGAGTCGGCCGCCGCCGGGTCGGCCGGGTTGGCGTCCGGGGTCGCGTCGTCGACACCCTCGGGCACGTCGGCCGCGGCCGGTGCTTGGGTGGGCTCGGCGGCGACCACACTGAACTGCCCGTCGTCGCTCGCGCCCCCACCGACGAACACCGCGATCAGGGCGACCAGCACCACGACACCGCCGAGCAGGAACAACGGCCGGCGGTTCACCGGGCGCGGGGCGGGGCGGGGCGTGTGGGTGCGCTGCCCGGCGCGCGCAGTGCGCAGTCCGGGGTCGAGATGTGGGGTATCGGGGTGGCGTCCGGGCATGGCAAACCGTGACCGCAAGGGAGGTCGCCAGGAGTCTAGCCGTGCCGCACAGCAAGCCCGGGAAATGCGCCCTTTCGGTTCATATCTCGAATAATGAGATGCCAAACCCATATTGCGAGACGAACCCAAGCGCGCGAAGCTTGCTTCGTGCCCGACACCTACACCCACGGCCACCAGGAATCGGTGTTGCGGTCGCACCGCTGGCGGACGGCCGAGAACTCTGCCGCCTATCTGCTCGGCGAGTTGCGGCCGGGCCTCGACGTGCTCGACCTCGGGTGCGGGCCGGCCACCATCACCGTCGACCTCGCCGCGCGGGTCGCTCCGGGGCGCGTGCTCGGCATCGAGGTCGACGACGCGATCGTCGCCACCGCCCGGGCCACAGTTGCCGCCGCCTCGGCACCGAACGTCACGATCGAGGTCGGCGATGCGTATGCACTCGGCCTGCCCGACGCGAGCTTCGACGTGGTGCACGCCCACCAGGTGCTGCAACACCTGAGCGACCCGGTCGCGGCGCTGACCGAAGCCCGGCGGGTACTCCGCCCGGGCGGGCTGCTGGCCGTTCGCGACAGCGACTACGCCGCGTTCGCCTGGGCTCCGCGCGATCCGCGGCTCGACCGCTGGATGCACGTGTACCACCAGGTGGCCCGCCACAACCGGGCCGACGCCGACGCCGGGCGCTCGTTGCCGGCCTGGGTCGCCGCGGCGGGGTTCGTCGACGCACGCGTGTCGAGCTCGACCTGGACGTTCGCGTCCGCCGACGATCGGCGCTGGTGGGGCGGGCTGTGGGCCGACCGGGCCACCGGCTCGTCGTTCGCGCACCAGGCGGTCGACTACGGCTACGCCACCCCCGCCGAGCTGGCCGACATCGCCGACGGCTTCCGGGCCTGGGCGGCCGATCCATCCGGTGTGTTCGTACTGGTCCACGTCGAAGTCCTCGCCCGCGCCCCAGGCTGACGGCCGTGTGGAGCCACCGGTGGTTTCGCCAGGCTCAACCACCTTGGCCCCCTGGTGGGTTGAGCCTGTCGAAACCACGGACCTGCTGGCCTACTGTTCGCCGGGATGGGACGGTGGCTGGTCGCGCTCGCGGGGATCGGGCTGCTGGCTGCTTGCGCCGGCTCGGCGAGCCCGGCGACCACCACCGGCACACCGTCCACCGCCACCTCTCCGCAGGGGTTCGAGCGGGTGGCGGCACGCGTCACGGCGGCCGACGGGGAGGTGTGCGAGCTGTGCGTGTGGCTGGCCGATACGCCCGACCTGCGGTCGCGCGGACTGATGGAGGTCACCAGCATGGGGCCCGCCGAGGCGATGGCGTTCGTCTACCCGGGCCCGACCACGTCATCGTTCTGGATGAAGCACACCGTGCTGGCGCTGTCGATCGCGTTCTTCGACGCCGACGGTGTGTTCCTCGACAGCTTCGACATGGAACCGTGCACCACGCCGACGTGCCCGAGCTATCCCACGGCCACCGGCTTCACCGTCGCCGTCGAAGTCCCCCAAAGCACCCTCCCCGACTTCCTGCTGGTGGAGGGCAGCACCCTCCACCTCCTCGACCTCCCCTGCGAGTAGTGGTCCGCGAGTTGCCGGGACGATGCGGCAATCCGCGGACCAGTTCGGCGATCACGCAGCCCAGCCAGCGGCGATCAGGCCGGCGCGGACCTGGGCGACGACACGGTTGCCCATGCGGGTGACCTGTTCCCAGGTGAACTCGTAGACCTTCAGACCGAGGTCCTGGAGTTCGTTGCGGCGCTGGGCGTCGCGAGCCCGTTCCGCCGGTGTCGAGTGTCCCACGCGGCCCGAGACCTCAATGACGATGCCGTAGTCGGCGTACAGGAAGTCGACCCGGGCGAGCGTCCGGGTACCGTCGCGCATGACCACTTGCGGATGTGGTCGCGGCAGGCCAGCGGTGCGGGTAAGACGCAGGAACTCGCGCTCGAGCATCGTGTGCCCACCCGAGTCGAGGAGGAGCTCGTCGAGCAGACGAACACCGGCCCGCCCGCGCCGTCCGAGGGCTCGCAAGCGGCGGGCGATCGCGGTTGGGGCACTGAGCTGCAGGTGAACCGCAGAGTCGATCGCGGCCCGCAACGAGTCGGTGTCCAAACCACTGTTGGCGAGGTCGATGATCGTCCGCGTGGCCGACGTGACCCGAAACCCGCGCACGCTCACGATGTCGAGGCGTCCGATCGAACGCGAGTGGTGCACCGGAGCGTCGAGACGGGCGCCCTTGTGCTCGCGGGGCACGAGGAACGCGACCGCTGCTGTTGGCGCCCGCTCGAGACCGTGCCAGCCGGCAGCGGCGCCATGGCTGACCGCGGCGGCGGGGCCGAGCGACAGCAACCCGGCGCGCAGCCGCTGTTCCCAGGTGTCGGGTGACCCTCCGATGCGCCAGACCCGCGGTGCCACGCGTTCGAGCCGGCCGTCGGCGACCCAGCGAGCGAGCACGTGCCGCGTGGCTCCGACCCGTTCGAGGTCGACAGCGCTCAGCAAGCCCTGTTGCGGCCCGGCGATGTGCGTCGCGGCGAACCAGAGGTCCATACCTGTGTGTGGGCACCGAGTACGAGGTTTCGGAAAGCTGGTGGCAAGTGGTCCGCGTATTGCCGGGACGGTGCGGCAGTTCGCGGACCACGTCTCGATACAACGGAGGGGGCGGCTGCGCCGCGAGAGCGCCACTCGACGACCGGTGCGGCGTTACGAGGTGGTGGCGGCGATCCAGGCTTCGTAGAGGCGGGCGTAGGTGCCGCCGGCGGCGACCAGGGTGGCGTGGGGGCCGTCTTCCATCAGGCGCCCGTCGGCCAGCACGAGCACACGGTCGGCGCGGGCGGCGGTCGACAGGCGGTGCGCGATCGCGATCGTGGTACGGCCCTCGGCGAGCTTCACCAGCGCCCGGCTGATGCGCACCTCGGTCAGCGCGTCGACCGACGAGGTCGCCTCGTCGAGCAGCAGCACGTCGGGGTCGGCCAGGCCCGCCCGCAGCAGGGCGACCAGCTGGCGTTCGCCGGCCGACAGGCCCTCGCCGCGCTCACCCACCCGCGTGTCGAGCCCGTCGGGCAGCGACTCGACCCAGTCGCCGATGTCGAGCTGGTCGATGATCTCGGCCACCTGCTCGGCCGTGGCGTCGGGGCGCGACCAGGCGACGTTGGCCGCCAGCGTGTCGTCGAACAAGAACGGCTCCTGCGACACCACCACCAGCCGGCGCCGCAGGTCGGTGTTGTCGACCGCCGTCAGCGGCACCCCGCCCAGCCGGATCTGCCCGGCGACCGGGTCGGCCAGGCGGGCGATCAGACGCCCAAGCGTGGTCTTTCCCGAACCGGTCTCGCCGACCACCGCAACCTGCTGGCCGGCGGGGATGCGGACGGTGACGTTTGCCAAGACGACGTCGTCGGTGAGCATCGTGCTCGCCAGCGCCGACTCGCCGCGGCTGCGGTAGGCGAACGTGACGTCGTCGACGTCGATCGTCAGCGGCCCGGCGGGCAGCGGTTGGGGATGCTCGGGCTGCGGTGGGCCGGCCGGGATGTCGAGCACGCCAAGCACGCGGCGCAGGCCGGCGACGGCCGACTGGGTCTGGTCGAGTACCTCGGTGAACTCGGCGATCGGTTCGAGGAACCGGTACGTGAGGAACACGAACCCCACCAGCGCCCCGGCGGTGAGCCCACCGCCGGGCCCGATCGCGATGCCGACGGAGATGACGGTCGCCACGGTGACCACCGAGAACAGCTCACCGATCGGAAACAGGAACGCCCCGAGCGTGCCGGCCCGCACGTTGGCGTTGGCGCGCTGGTTGATCGCCCGCTTCGTGCGCCTCGCCAGCAGCGGCCCGGCACCGTAGGCCCGGATGGTCGCGGCCCCGCCGACCAACTCGCTGAACGAGGCGAACATGTTGCCGTTCTGCTCGCGGGCCTTCTCGTAGGCGGCCACCAGGTGGCGTTGCATCATCCGCAGGATGAAGCCGAGCGGGAGCGCGATCGCGAACGCGATCACCGCCAGCAGCCAGTTGTAGGCGAGCATCACGGCGGCGATGATCAGCATCGTCGTCGGGAACAGCAGCCACGCCAGCCCGCCCCACCGGAAGAACTCGGCGAGCGTCTCGATGTCGCTGGTGACGCGGGCCACCAGCGCCCCCCGGCGTTCCTCGTTGTGGTCGGCGATGCTGATGCGGTGGATGTGCCCGACCAGGCGCGCCCGCAGGTCGGCCAGGGCGGCCTCGCTGCGGGTGCCGAGCCGGCGGATGGTGAGGCCGATCGCGCCCGCCGAGATCAGCTGGGCGACGACGCCGATGATCGCGCACGTCACCACGAAGTCCATGCGGACGCCCTGCTCGCCGGTGATCCCGCGGTCGATCGCCTGCTGCACCACGATCGGTACCACCGCCCGGCCGCTCACGCCGAGCGCGCCGAGCAGCCACGTCAACCCGAGCCCGCGCCGCAACGTGGGCACCTCGGACAAGCCGCGCGTGATCGTGCCCGTCGCCGTGGTGGTGGCCCGCCCGGTGACCTCGTCGACCAGCCCGCCCGAGGCGCCGACGGGGCGCGAGGCGCTGGCTGCCGATCGTGCCGGCGCGTCGCCGATCCCGCGCCGGGTCGCCTGCCCAGGCGCTCGCTCGGTGTCGGTCACGGCTGCCCCCCGGCCTCGGCGCCGCGGTCGGTTTCGAACGCCTCGACCAGCGTGCGGTAGTCGGGCACACGTTCCATCAGCTCGTCGTGCGTGCCGTGATCGACGATGCGGCCGTCGGCGACGTACAGCACGTCGTCGGCCAGCGCCACGGTGGACGGCCGCGAGGCGACGATCAACACGGCCGCCCCGGCGAGGCCGTCGCGGAGGTTGTCGAGCACCGCCAGCTCGGTGGCGGGGTCGAGTGCCGAGGTGGTGTCGTCGAGCAGCAGCAGGCTCGGGCGGCGCACGAGCGCCCGGGCGAGGGCGACGCGCTGGCGCTGCCCGCCCGACAGCGTGACGCCACGCTCGCCGACGACGGTGTCGAGCCCGTCGGGCAGGTGCCGTACGAACTCGTCGCCGCGCGCCAGCCGGAGCGCCTCCCACACGGCGTGGTCGTCGAGTTCGAGGCCGAGCAGGATGTTGTCGCGGACGGTACCGCCGAACAGGAACGCCTGCTGGAACACGATCGCCCGCTCGCCGGGCGTGACCGCGACCCTGCCCGACGTCGCCGGTACCAGCCCGCCGATCAGCTCGACCAGGGTGGACTTGCCAGCCCCGGTGGGGCCGACCACGGCCGTGACCGCGCCGGCCCGGATGGTCGCGCTGGCGTGCTCGATCGTGGGTGCGCGGTCGGTGGGGTACGTGAACGTGACGTCGTCGAGCGTCACTGCCGCGTGCGCCTCGGCCACCCCGACCGACTCGACCGGGTCGGCTTCGATCGGGTCGTCGAGCGTCGCCACGACGCGCCGGTACCCGGCGTACGACTGGGGCAGTTCACCGAGCGCGTAGGCGATCAGCCGCAGCGGGAACACCAGCAGCGTGAACATGTAGACGAACCCGCTCAGTTCGCCGATCGTGAGCTGGCCGTCGCGCACCCGGGCCGCGCCGAGCACCACCAGCCCGATGTTCGTGAGTGCCGGGATCAGTTCCAGCGCGGCCTCGAACACCGACCGCACCCGTACCGCCTTGATGCGCGAGTCGCGGATGCTGCCGGCCAGCGTGCCGAGTCGCTCGGTCTCGCGCTGCTCGGCCCCGTAGACCTTGACGAGTTGTACGGCTTCGAAGCTCTCGTGGACGTCGCCGGTGAAGATGCCCAGTGCCTCCTGGGCGTTGTCGAAGTGGCCGCTGACGCGCTTCTCGTAGACGATGTTGGTGAGCATCAAGATGGGGAACACGGCGACCGCCACCAGCCCCATCACGGTGTCGGTGAGGATCAGGTAGACGCCGGCCACGATCAGCAGCAGCACGGTGGACGTGGCGAACGGGATCGGCGCCATCACGCGGATGGTGGTGTCGGTGTCGACGCCACCGCGCGCGATCAGTTGACCGTCGGGAAAGCGTTGGTGCCATGGCACCGGCTGGGTGACCAGCCGGTCGGCCACCCGGCTGGCGAGCGTCTCGGCGATGCGCCACTGGGTCATCGTGGCGAACGTGCGCCGGGTGACCACCGCCGCGGCTCGCAGCACGCCGATGCCGACGACCATCGCGCAGCCGGCGACCACCTTCGAGGTGGGAACCCCGCCGGTGTCGAAGCGCGGCACGATCACCTCGTCGATCACCCACCGCACCGCGAACGACGAGGCGACGGTGCACAGCGCATAGACGAACGCGCCGCTGACGGCGGTGATGAACGTGGCGCGGTGGAGCCCCACGATGGCCCGGATGAAGGCCGCGTACCGGCGCGCCCGGGCCAGCCCGCGGGGCGGGATGTCGCCGAGATCGACGGGGTCGACGGTGGCCGAGGTCACCGGTCGTTTCTACCGCAGCCGGGCGACGATCGCGTCCGCGTCGTAGACGCAGCCACCCCAACTCCCGCCGCCGACCGCGCTCAGCGCTGCCCACAGGCGGGTGTCCGCCGGCAGCGTCGCCGTCCGGGCGGCCAGGTCGGGGTGCACGTCGCGGCCGGTGAGGTCGGCCCGGCAGTCGACCCGCCCGGTCAGGCCGGCAGGGTCGATCTCGATGTCGATCGGGTCGCCGTCGCGGACGCGTCCGAGCGGCCCACCGGCCGCCGCCTCGGGGCTGACGTGACCGACGCACGGCCCGGTCGACACACCCGAGAAGCGACCGTCGGTGACGAGCGGGATCAGCCCGCCGTCGTCGACGTACTTGAGCGCGGCGGTGACCTGGTACGTCTCGGGCATCCCGAACGACGGGCCCACCCCGATCAGCACCATCACCTCGCCCGGCCCGATCGCGCGGGCCTTGATCGCCGCGATCGCGGCGTCCTCGCTGGTGAACACACGGGCGGTGCCGCGACAGCGATACATCCCGTCGGAATCGAGCAGGTGCGCGGCGATCGCGGTCGATTTCACCAGCGCACCCTGCGGGGCCAGGTTGCCGTCGAGGATCGTCACGGTTCCCGGCAGCTCGCGCCCGGGTGGGCGGATGACGTCGTCGGGGTCGACGCCGTCGACGTCGAACAGGCGGTTGCGCAGCGCCGCACGGCGGGCGCTGGCTTCCCACCAGGCCAGGTCGTCGGCCAGCGTGCCGCCCGCCACGGTCGGTACGTCGGTGTCGAGCACGCCGCGCCGCGCCAGATGGAGCATCACCTCGGGTACACCGCCGGCCAGGAACACGTGCACGGTGGCGTGGTTGCGCGGACCGTTCGGCAACGCGTCGACCAGCCGCGGTACGGCGCGGTTGACGGCCACCCAGTCGGACGCCGTGGGTCGCGCGAGCCCGGCCGCGTGGGCGATCGCCGGCAGGTGCAGGTACAGGTTCGTCGACCCGCCCACCGCCGCGTGCACCGCCATCGCGTTGCGCACCGCGGCATCCGACAGCAGCCCACCGGTGGTGTGCCCGGCGCGAGCGAGGGCTGCCAGTGCCCGCGCCGAACGCCGCGCCATGTCGAGCCACAACGGTGTGCCCGAGGGGTGCAGGGCGCTGTGCGGCAGGGCCAGCCCGAGCGCCTCGGCGATCACCTGGCTGGTGGCGGCGGTGCCCATGAACTGGCAGCCGCCCCCGGCCGAGCCGCACGCCTGGCAGGCGGCGACACCGGCGTAGTCGAGCGTCACCTCGCCGCGGGCGAACCGGGTGGCCAACGACTGGGCGCTGGCCGTGTCCTCGGGCCCCGTGGTACGCAGCATCACCCCGCCGGGCACGGCCACCGCCGGCAGGCCGGGCACACCGGCGAGCGCCATCAGCACCGCCGGGAGGCCCTTGTCGCAGGTGCCGATGCCGAGCACGCCCACCGCGGTGGGCAGCGACCGCACCAGCCGGCGCATCACGACGGCCGCGTCGTTGCGGTAGGGGAGCGAGTCGAGCATCGCCGCGGTGCCGTTGCTGCGCCCGTCACACGGGTCGCTGACGTGGGCCGCGAACGGGTTCACACCCAGCCCGGTGAGTTCGGTGGCGGCGGCTTCGACGAGCAGGCCGAGCTCCCAGTGCCCGGTGTGGTAGCCGAGCGCGATCGGGGTGCCGTCGGGGGCGCGCATGCCCCCGAGCGTCGAGACGATCAGGACGTCGCGCCCTGCCAGCCGCCGCGGGTCGAGGCCCATCGCCACGTTCTGGGTCCACCCGAACAGTTCGCCGCTGGGCATCGCCGCCAGGCGCTCGGCGTCGAGCGGCAGCGCGTCGCCCTCTTCGACCCGGGCCGGGCGGCCGAGGGTGGCCGGCGTGTACAGCGACGGGTCGCCTGTGTCGAGCACGCCCGGTGGCGCCGGGTGGCCGGGTTCAGACGACATCGACGGGGTTGCGCAGCGTGCCCGCGCCGTCGACCGAGATCGCCACCTCGTCGCCGGGCAGCAGCGTGAACTCGTCGGGTGGCACGATGCCGGTACCGGTGAGCAGGACCGCCCCGTGCGGGAACGAGTTCGCACGGAACAACCACCCCGCCAGCTCGTCGAAGCCACGCTTGATCTGGGCGACGGTGGTGTGCCCGGTGAACGCGACGCTGCCGTCTCGGCTGATCGTCATCGCGATCGCGGCGTCGGCGCCCGGTGGCGGGCCGAGCACGATCGCCGGGCCGAGCGCGCAGCACCCGTCGTACACCTTGGCCTGTGGGAGGTACAGCGGGTTCTCGCCCTCGATCGACCGGCTCGACATGTCGTTGCCGATCGTGTATCCGACCACCTGGCCGGTGGTGTCGAGCACCAGCCCCAGTTCGGGTTCGGGCACGTTCCAGGTGGAGTCGGCGCGGATGCGCACCACGCCACCGGGCCCGACGACGCGGTGGGCCGTGGCCTTGAAGAACAGTTCGGGCCGATCGGCGTCGTAGACGCGGTCGTAGAACACGTCGCCGCCGCTGTCGGCCGACTCGGTGGCCCGGGCGTCGCGGCTACGCAGGTAGGTGACGCCCGCCGCCCACACCTCCTGTGCGCCGATCGGGGCGAGCACGTCGGCGGGGTCGGGTGGGCGGGTATCGGCGCCGGCCGCGAACCATGCGGCCGCCCGCTCGGCGGCGCCTGGTGAACCCAGGAGGGTGTCGACCGTCGCTTCGGCCGGCAGGGCGCGATGGCGCCCGTCGACCTCCCCCAGCAGACCGTGTTCCGTCGCGATCACACGCACGTCGACCCCCTCGGTGCCAGCATCGCACGCAATTGAGAACGTTTACAACAGCCATCGCGCCACGTATCGTCGCCGCCCGTGGATGCCCGCCTCGAGCTCGTCACACCTCGTCGGGGTGCGTCAGTCGGGCCGCGGCAGTGAGCCTGGACCCGCCGATCTGGCGACTCGCTCCTCGCCGCCATCACGGCGGTTCCCGGCTCCGTAACGCTGTGCGTTCAGGCGCCACGCAGGCTGGGCTTCACGAACGGTGTGCCGGGGCCGACGTCGCTGCAACTGCCGTGGGCTGGGATACCGTCGACGCTCGGCTGCAAGGATCGGTGGATCCAGGGTGAGCGCCGGCGTCCCGGTTGACGTGCTCGCGCGGGTGGGGTGTGTGCTGGCCGAGGGGCCGATCTGGGATGCCGATCGGGCTGTGGTGCTGTGGACCGACATCTACGCCGGGCAGGTGTGGGAGTGCGCGCTCGACGGTGAACCGCGGGTGGTCGCCGAACATCACGAGTCGATCGGGGCAATCGCGCTGGCGGCCACCGGCGAGCTACTGGGGTTCACGCCGACTGGCCTGTGGCGGCTCGACGGCCAGCCCGCACTGCTCGTCGTCAACCCCGAAGCCGAACCCGGCCTGCGTGCCAACGACGGCAAGCCCGACCCGGCCGGCCGGTTCGTGGGCGGCACGATGGGCTTCCCTCGGCCGGTACCGGGTGCCGGCACGCTGTGGTCGTTCGACGCCGGTGAGGTGCGCCCGTTGCTGCGCGGGGTGACGATTTCGAACGGCCTGGCCTGGTCGGCCGACGGGGCGACGATGTACTACGTCGACACGCCCACCCAGCAGGTGCGCGCGTTCGCCTACGACGTGGCCACCGGCGGGCTCGGCGACGGGCGGGTGTTCGCCGAGGTCGACCGTGCCGACGGCGAACCCGACGGCATCACGATCGACGCCGAAGGCGGCGTGTGGGTCGCCCTGTGGGGCGGCGCCAAGCTGCACCGTTACGGTGCCGACGGCGCCCTCACGGCGGTGGTGCCGACGCCCGTCGACTATCCGACCTGCCCGGTGTTCGTCGGGCCCGCGCTCGACCGGATGGTCGTGACCTCGGCCACCGAGGCGTATCCGGCGGGGTGGGCCCCGGTCGGCGCCGGCGACGTGTACGTGTGTGAACCCGGTGTGGCCGGCGTGATGGCGGATCGCGTCGACCTCGTCCAGCCTGGTTTGTAGAAATCTTCGACAAACCCCTTGCGGTGTGCAATCCGCGTGTGGCAACGTTGTAAACGTTCTCGACAACGATTGCGATAGCAACCGAGGTCGAGGCATGGGGATTCAGCATCTGCAGCGATCTGAGGGGAGCGCACCAGGGATGACGTTCGACGCGCGAGTCACGATTGGCGATGTCGCCGCCCGTGCCGGGGTGTCGATCGCCACCGTGTCGCGGGTGGTCAACGGGCGCTACGGGGTCGCCGAGGCGACCGTGTCGCGGGTGCGTGAGGTCATCTCGGAACTCGGCTACGAGTCGAGCCTGGTCGCCCGCAGCCTGCGCAGCCAGCGCACGAACGTGATCGCGATCCTCGTGTCGGGCATCGAACCGTTCAGCGCCGAACTGCTCAAGGGCGCCGCCCAGGCGGTGGAGGACACCGGCTTCGAACTGATCGTCTACTCGGGCGGCATCATGGGCCAGCCGGGGTGGGAGCGGCGTCACCTGGCGCGCCTGTCGGGCACGCTCGCCGACGGCACGATCCTGGTCGCGCCCACCGTGCTGGTGGGCCGCTCGGCGTATCCGATCGTGGCGGTCGACCCGCACGTCGGTGGCTCCACCCAGCCGGTGGTCGAGTCGCAGAACTACGAGGGCGCGCTGGCGGCCACCCGGCACCTGCTCGAACTGGGGCATCGCCGGATCGCGTTCCTCGGCGGCCGTTCCGATCTCGAATCGGCGCGCCGCCGCGAGGCCGGCTACCGCAGCGCCCACGCCGAGGCCGGCGTGCCCGTCGACGAGGCGCTCGTCACCGAGGGCAGCTTCACCGAGGTGTCGGCCGTCGCCCCGGCCCACTACCTACTGACGCTCGCCGACCGGCCCACCGCCGTGTTCGCGGCCAACGACCTGATGGCCCTCCAGGTACTGCGCGAGGCCGACGAACTCGGCCTGGGGGTACCCGGCGACCTGTCGATCGTGGGCTTCGACGCGATCCCCGAAGCGGCGATGGCCAACCCGCCGCTGACCACCGTCGACCAGCACATCCAGGCGCTCGGGCGCGAGGCCGTGCGTGTGTTGGTGCGGTTGATCGAGCATCCCGACCAGCACGGCGAGCACAACCCGATCCACGTCACCTTGCCGACCGAGTTGGTGGTGCGTCGCAGCACTGCCGCCCCGGCCACCTGAATGGAGCGACGCATGCCCTCTCGACTGCCCGACTTCGGAAACGTTTACAACACCACTCTTCACACAACCACAGCGGACACCAGCTCCGTTCAACTCAACCACCCGGTTACTCATCCACTCACAAGGGGGACAGTGATGACCAACCCAACACCCACCATCCAGTCGGTCGGCCAGACGGTCGGCCGGCGCGCACGGTGGCGCCGTGGCGCCGCCGTGTTGGCCGCACTCGGGCTCGTCGCAGCAGCCTGCGGCGGCGACGACGACGACTCGCCCGCCGCACCCGCACCCGGCACCGATGCCCCGGCGCCCGACACCGACGCACCAGCGCCCGGCACCGATGCACCAGCGCCCGGCACCGACGACCCGGGCACCGCCGACCCGGCGCCGACCGACCCGCCCTCGTCGGGCGAGCAGGTCACGATCGACTGGTGGCACATCCAGAACACCGAGCCGAGCCAGAGCAACTGGCAGGCCGTCGCCGACCAGTACACGGCCGATCACCCGAACGTCCGGATCAACATCACGGTCATGGAGAACGAGGCCTTCAAGGCCGCGATCCAAACCAACATGCAAGCCGGCGACGTCCCCGACCTGTTCCAGTCGTGGGGTGGTGGCGGCCTGCTCCAGCAGGTCGACGCGGGGCTCGTCCAAGACATCAGCGGCTCGGTCGCCGACGTGGCCGGCGACCTCACCGGCACGGGTTCGTTCGAGTTCGACGGTGCGCTGTACGGCTTGCCGTGGAAGGTGGGCATGGTCGGGTTCTGGTACAACGCCGACCTGTTCGCCCAAGCCGGCCTCGACGGGCCCGCCGACACGTGGGACGGCCTGCTCGAACAGATCCAGACGCTGAGGGACGCGGGCATCACGCCGATCGCGGTCGGCGCCGGTGACCAGTGGCCGGCGCACTTCTGGTACTCGTACCTGATGGTGCGCCTGTGCGGCAGTGCCGGCATGGTCGAGATCGCGATCGACAACAACTTCGAGCGTGACTGCGTCGTCGAAGCCGGCCAGAAGATCCTCGACCTGGTCGCCCTCGACCCGTTCCAGCCCGGCTACCTCGGCGCCGGGTGGGATGCCCCCGACGGCGAGTCGGGCACGATGGCCACCGAGCAGGCGGCGATGGACCTGATGGGCCAGTGGGCGCCCGGCGCGTTCGCGGCTCAGCTCGACCTCGACGATGCGACCGAGATTCCGTGGACCCTCGGCTGGGCGCCGTTCCCGGCCGTCGCCGGCGGTGCCGGTGTCGCCAGCGAAGGGTTCGGCGGCGTCGACGGGTTCGTCGTCGGCAAGGACGCCCCGCCGGAGACGGTCGACTTTCTGAAGTACCTGGTGAGCGCGGACGTGCAGCGCCAGATCGGCGTCAACCAGCCGCTGCCCGCCAACCGCGCGGCGGCCGACATCGTCGACGATCCGAACCAGCTCGCCGTGTTCGACGGGCTCTCGGAACTGACGTTCCTCCAGCAGTACCTCGACCAGTTCTTCACCCCGGAAGTGGGTGGCATGATCAACGAGCAGACCGCGATGTTGTTCGGCGACGCAACCTCGCCGCAGAGCGCGGCGGCCGCGATCACGGCGACCGCCGGCGGCTGACCGACGTATGTTCCCGGGTGGGTGGGGTCCCCTGCCCCACCCACCCGTACTTCCCACGGTCTCTCCCACCTCCGCTTCGAAGATGGCACTCAACTCTCCTTCCCGCGCCGGCGGCGCGGGCCGCCTCGGCCGTATCCCGGCAGGCACGATCATCGTGTTCCTGCTGCCGGCGATCGCCCTGTACGCCGTGTTCCTGGTGTACCCGATCATCCAGAGCGTGCGCTTCAGCATGTACAACTGGAACGGCTTCGGCCCGCTCCAGGAGTTCGTCGGGCTCGACAACTTCCGCAGCGTGTTCGCCGACCACCGGTTCCGCACGGCGCTCAGCCACAACGCGATCCTGGTCGTGCTGTCGCTGGTGGTGCAGCTTCCGGCCGCGCTCGCGCTGGCGCTCCTGCTCAACGCCCGCATCAAGGGCCGGGCGGTCATGCGCACCGTGTACTTCGCGCCGTACGTGCTGTCGGAGGTGGTCACCGGCGTGGTGTGGCGCCAGATCCTGCGCCCCAACGGCCTGCTCGACCAGAGCCTCGAAGGCGTCGGCCTGGGCGGCCTGACGCAAGGGTGGCTGTCCGACCCCGAGGTCGTGCTCTACGCGTTGTTCTTCGTGATCTCGTGGAAGTACTTCGGGTTCCACATGATCTTGATGCTGGCCGGGCTCCAACAGATCCCCGGCGAACTCAAGGAGGCCGCAGCGATCGACGGGGCGTCGGCATGGAACACGTTCCGATACGTCACGCTGCCGCTGCTGATGCCCACCGTGCGGGTGTCGGTGTTCTTGTCGGTGATCGGCGGGCTCCAGATCTTCGACATGGTGTGGGTCACCACCAAGGGCGGCCCGATCGGCTCGTCGTCGACGATGTCGACCTACCTGTACGACCGCTTCCGCGACAGCCGGTTCGGGATCGCCAGCGCGGCCTCGCTGGTGATCTTCGCGCTGTGCATGGTGGTCGCCGTCTTCTACCAGCGGTTCGCGTTGCGTCGCGACCTCGAGGGGGCGGGCCCCGGTGTCTGACGCGACCGTGCGCCCTGCTGCCGACCACGCCGAACACGACGCCGGGCTGCGCGCCTACCGGCTGCGGCGCCGTCTGACTCGCGTCGGCATCTACCTCTTCGCGTACGTGGCGATGGCGGTGGTGGTGCTGCCGCTGACGTTCTCGGTGCTCGGCGGGTTCCGCACCAGCCGGCAACTCTCCGCCAACCCGGTCGGCCTGCCCGACCCGTGGGTGTGGGAGAACTACTCGATGCTGTTGCGGTCGGGCAGCTTCTGGCGCCAGGTGGGCAACAGCACGCTGATCGCCGCGATTACCACGGTGGTCGTGCTTCCGGCCGCCTCGCTGGCTGCGTTCGTGCTCTCGCGATACGAGTTCCGCGGCCGCGAGTTCGTCTACACCCTGTTCACGATCGGGCTGCTGTTCCCGGTGGCGGTGGCGATCCTGCCGCTGTTCATCGTGCTCCGCCAGGTCGGGCTGCTGTCGAACCCGCTCGGGGTGGCGCTGCCCCAGGCCGCCTTCGGCTTGCCGATCTCGATCGTCATCATGCGCCCGTTCTTCCGATCGATCCCGCGGTCGTTACAAGACGCCGCGCGCATCGACGGGTGCGGCCCGTTCCGCTTCTACTGGAGCGTGATGCTGCCCCTGTCGCGACCGGTGCTGAGCACGATCGCCGTGATCACCATCGTCGGCAGCTGGAACGCGTTCCTGCTGCCGCTGCTCGTGCTCATCAACCCCGACCAGCACACCTTGCCGATCGGGGTCAACAACATCTCGTCGCAGTTCGTCACCGACTATTCGGTGGTGCTCGCCTACACGACCCTGTCGATGGTGCCGGCGCTGCTCTTCTACGCGCTCGCCGAACGCCAGATCATCGGCGGCTTGACGGCCGGCGCGGTCAAGGAATAGGCGCCAAGGACGAGGCACAGTGACCCGCGACATGGAACCGCCCACCAGGAAGGCCCGATGACCCTCCCCTCCACCCCCAGCGCCCCCGACGACACCGCCCCCTACCGCGACCCCACCGCGGGCATCGACGACCGCGTCGCCGACCTGCTCGGGCGGATGACGCTCGACGACAAGCTCGGACAGCTCGGGAGCGCGTGGGTGTTCCAGCTAGCGGGTGCCGACGGGTTCGATGCGGCCCGCGCCACCCCGTTGCTGGCGCACGGCATCGGCCAGGTGACGCGCATCAGCGGCGCCAGCTCGCTCGGTGTGAGTGCCGCCGCCGAACTGGCGAACGCGATCCAGCAGCACCTGCGCGAGCACACCCGGTTGGGCATTCCCGCGCTGGTGCACGAGGAGATCTGCTCGGGACTGATGGCCCGCGAGGCCACCGTGTTCGCCCAGGCGCTCGGCGTGGCGGCGACGTTCCGGCCCGAGTACAACCGGGCGATCGCCGATTCGATCCGTCTCCAGATGCGTTCGATCGGCGCTCATCAGGGCCTGTCGCCGGTGCTCGACATCTGCCGCGACCCGCGCTGGGGGCGGCTCGAAGAGACCTACGGTGAAGACCCGCTGCTGGTGAGCCGGATGGGTGTCGAGTTCGTGCTCGGTCTGCAAGGGCCGTCGCTCGCCACCGGTGTAATCGCCACGCTCAAGCACTTCGTGGGCTATGGCGCGTCGGAGGGCGGGCTCAACTGGGCGCCGGCCCACCTGCCCGAGCGCGAGCTGCGCGACGTGTACCTGCGCCCGTTCGAGGCGGCCGTGCGCGAGGCCGGGGCGGCGTCGGTGATGAACGGCTACCACGAACTCGACGGCGTGCCGTGCGGCGCCAACCGCTGGCTGCTCACCGACGTGTTGCGTACCGAGTGGGGCTTCGTCGGTTGCGTCGTCGCCGACTACTTCGCGGTCAAACAGCTCGACGTGTACCACCACGTGGTCGGCTCGCCCGACGAGGCCGCCGCGGCCGCGCTGCGGGCCGGGCTCGACATCGAACTGCCCGGTACCGACTGCTACGCCGAGCCGCTCCGCCGGGCGCTTGACCGCGGGCTGGTGTCGCTGGCCGAGCTCGACACCGCGGTGGCGCGGGCACTCCGGCAGAAGTTCGCGCTCGGCCTGTTCGAGCAGCCGTTCGTCGACACCGGCGCGCTGCACGTGCACACGCGGACGGCCGACCAGCTCGCGCTCGCTCGGCAGGTCGCCGCCGACAGCCTCGTGCTGGTGAAGAACGACGGTGTGCTGCCGCTCGGCTCGGGCGACGCCGGGCCGGCGCGGGTGGCGGTGGTGGGGCCGAGCGCGGCGAGCGCCCGCAACCTGCTCGGCGACTACAGCTACCTCGCCCACGTCGAGTCGCTGCTCGACCTGTTGAAGAGCGGCAACAACGTGTTCGCGATGCCGCTCGAACACGGTGCCGACGTCGACGAGCAGCTCGACCTGGCCCATGTCGGCACCGTGCTCGACCAGCTCACCGAGCGGTTGGCCGGTGCCGACGTCACCTACGCGCCGGGGTGCGACGTCAACAGCACCAACCGCTCGGGTTTCGCTGCGGCCGTTGCCGCCGCGGCCGCGGCCGATGTGGCGGTCGTCGTGGTGGGCGACAAGTCGGGGCTGACCGTCGACGCCACGTCGGGCGAGAGCCGCGACGCCGCCTACCTCACGCTGCCCGGCGTGCAGGAGCAACTCGTCCTCGACGTCGCCGCGACCGGCACACCGGTGGTGCTCGTGATCGTGGGCGGGCGGCCGATGGGGTCACCGGCAGTGCACGACGCGTGCGCGGCGGTGCTGATGGCATGGCTGCCCGGTGAGCAGGGCGCGGCGGCGATCGCCGACGTGGTGCTGGGTACCGTCAGCCCGGGCGGCAAGCTGCCGGTCACGTGGCCGCGCAGCTCGGGTCAGATCCCCGTGTTCTACGCCCACAAGGTGTCGGGCGGGCGCTCGCACTGGAAGGGCCCCTACGTCGACGAGTCGAACCACCCGCTGTACCCGTTCGGCCACGGCCTGAGCTACTCGTCGTTCGCCCTGTCGGACCTGTCGGTGGAACCGGCGCAGTTGCCGGTCGATACGGCCGACGGGCTCGACGCCGAGGTCGTCGTGACGGCCACACTCACGAACACCGGCGCAGTCCGCGCCGACGAGGTGGTGCAGCTGTACGCGTCCGACCCGGTCGCCTCGGTCACCCGATCGGTGCGCGAGCTGCAGGCGTTCCTGCGGGTCACACTCGACCCGGGGGCCTCGGCGCAGGTGACGCTGGCGGTGTCGGTGCGGGCGCTCGGCTTCACCGGTCGTGAGCTGCACTACGGTGTCGAACCCGGCGACGTCGAGTTCCACCTCGGCACGTCGGCCACCGACACCACGCCGGTCGGGTCGGTGCGGCTCACCGGCGACACGTTCGTTCCCGCCGTGCGCACCACGGCCTTCAGCGCGACCGCCCGAGCGGTCTGACCACACATCTGATCAAGAGGGGGTTTCGCCATGTCGTTCTTCGAGAGCGTCGACACCATCCGGTACGCCGGACCCGACTCCGACGACCCGTTCACGTTCCGTTGGTACGACGCCAACCGGGTGGTGGCCGGGCGCACGATGCGTGATCATCTGCGCTTCGGTGTGTGCTACTGGCACTCGTTCACGTGGGACGGCTACGACATCTTCGGCGCCGGCACGCTCGACCGCCCGTGGCACCCCAGCCAGAACCCGTCGCGCGACCCGATGGACGCGGCACGCGAGAAGATGGACGCCGCGTTCGAGTTCTTCGAGAAGCTCGGTGCCCCGTTCTTCTCGTTCCACGACATCGATATCGCTCCCGCCGGCGACACGTTCGCCGACACGGCCCGCAACCTCGACGAGATGGTCGAGCTGGCTGCCGGGCACATGGAACGCACCGGCACGCAGCTGCTGTGGGGCACCACCAACGCGTTCTCGCACCCGCGGTTCATGGCCGGCGCGGCCACCAACCCCGACCCGGAGGTGTTCAAGTACGCGGCGGCCCAGGTGGCCCACTGCCTGTCGGCCACACACCGGCTGAACGGCGCCAACTACGTGCTGTGGGGTGGCCGCGAGGGCTACGACACGCTGCTCCACACCGACATGAAGCGCGAACTCGACCAGCTCGGGCGGTTCCTCAACATGGTCGTCGAGCACAAGTACGCGATCGGGTTCGAGGGTGCCCTGTTGATCGAGCCCAAGCCGATGGAGCCCACCAAGCACCAGTACGACTATGACGTGGCGACCGTGTTCGGCTTCCTCCAGAAGTACGGCCTCGAGCACGAGATCAAGGTCAACATCGAGGTCAACCACGCGACCCTGTCGGGCCACGACTTCCAGCACGAGGTCGCCACCGCGATCAACTGCGGGATCTTCGGCTCGATCGATGCCAACGCCGGCGACGACCGGCTCGGATGGGACCTCGACCGGTTCCCCGGCTCGGTCGAGACGATGACGCTCGGCATGTTGGAGATCTTGCGTGGTGGCGGGTTCACCACCGGCGGGATGCTGTTCGACACGAAGCTGCGCCGCCAGTCGATCGCACGTGACGATCTGTTCATCGGCCACATCGCGGCGATGGACACACTCGCCCGCTCGCTGCTGGCGGCCGCAGCCCTGCTCGACAGTGGCGAACTCGACCGATTCCGCGACGACCGCTACGCCGGGTGGAACGACGCCCACGACATCCTCGACGGCACGGTCACCCTGCAACAACTCCACGACGAGGTCATCACCAAAGACTTCGAGCCAGTCGGCACCAGCGGCCGCCAAGAACTCCTCGAAGCCCTCGTCGCCCGCGCAATCGAACGTATCCGCTGATGCGTCTGTTGGTGGTGGCGGTCGTCGAGTGGCGCACTCGCGGCGCAGCCGCCACCCCGTTGTATCGAGACGCTCGTTGGCTCAGCTGGTTGAGCGGGTCGTTGCCGCCGGTGTCGGGAGCCAGGTACGCAGCGTTGCCTCTGAGGCAACATTTCGTACCTGGCTCGGCGACGCGCGACCTTGCGACCGGTGAGATGGCCGGTCGTGGCGCGGCGCCTCGTCCGCCCATCACACCGCAGGGGGTCGCGGCGGGTTGCCGGGGGTTCGGGTGAGTTACCGATGACGCGGCGAGTGGTGCTGGGGGTCGATTCGTCGACGCAGTCGACCAAGGTCGAAGCGCGTGACCTGGCGACCGGTGAGGTACTCGGCCGAGGGTGGGCCCAACATCGGCCCACCACGCCGCCGGTGTCCGAGCAGGACCCGCGCGTCTGGTGGGTTGCCCTCGTGGCGGCTGTCGCTCAGCTCGGTGATGCGCGCGCCGACGTTGTGGGTGTCTCGGTCGCCGGACAACAGCACGGGCTGGTACTGCTCGATGTGACGGGCACGCCGGTGCGCCCGGCCAAGCTGTGGAACGACACCACGTCGTCACTGCAGACCGATCGTCTGGTGGCCGCGCTGGGTGCCGAACGGTGGGCCGAGCTGACCGGCAGCGTGCCGGTGCCGTCGTTGACCATCACCAAGCTGGCGTGGGTCGCCGAGCACGAACCCGAACTGCTCGGCCGGGCGACGCGCGTGATGCTGCCGCACGACTACCTCACCTGGCGCCTCACCGGGAACCACGTCACCGACCGCGGCGACGCATCGGGCACCGGCTGGTTCGACGCGGTCGGCAACCGCTACCTGCCTGAGCTGGTCGAGCTGGCAGCACCTGGGTGGGACGGGGCGCTCCCCACAGTGCTCGGGCCCACCGACCCGGCCGGCACGCTCACCGACGCAGCCGCCGCCGAACTTGGCTTGCCGGCCGGCATCGCCGTCGGGCCGGGCACCGGCGACAACGCCGCCGCCGCGCTCGGCCTCGGGCTGCTGCCGGGTGACGTGGCCGTATCGCTCGGCACGTCCGGTGTGGTGTTGGCCGTGTCGCCCACGCCCACCCGCGACCCGGCCGGGTTCGTCGCCGGGTTCGCCAGCGCGTCGGGCGACTACCTGCCGCTGGTGTGCACGCTCAACGCCACCAAGGTCACCGACACCGTGGCGCGCTGGCTCGGCGTGGACGCGGCCGGGCTGGCCGACCTGGCGCTCGCCGGGGTGGCGAGCGGCACCGACGGCCCGGTGCTGGTGCCGTACTTCGACGGCGAGCGCACGCCGAACCTGCCTGACGCGACCGGGACGTGGTTCGGGCTGACCAACTCGACGACGCGTGAGCAGCTTGCCCTGGCCGCCCACGACGGTGTGTTGTGCGGCTTGCTCGACGGCCTCGACCATCTCCGTACGTGTGGGGCGACCGTCGGTGGGCGGATGTTCCTCGTCGGTGGGGGCGCCCGCTCGGCCGCCTATCGCCAACGCCTCGCCGACCTCGCCGCCGTGCCGGTCGTCGTCGCCGACACCGACGAGGCAGTGGCCACCGGCGCCGCCGTGCAAGCGGCGATGGTGCTCGGCGAACCGACCTCCGCCTGGAACCTCGGCACCGGCACCACCGTGAGTCCCCGCACCGACGGCGCCGCGACCCGCGCCCGCTACGCCGCCGCCACCCACTGAACGGTCGAGTACGCGCACCACGTCTCGATACAACCGAGTGGCGGCTGCGCCGCGGGTGCGCCACTCGACGACCGTCTGTGACGACGGTGGTCGAGTGCCGGGCTCTGCCCGGTGTATCGAGACCCGGTGCGCGTACCGGACCGGTAGCTACGGGAGTCGCGAGTGGGCGAGGGTCAACGTCAGTGACAGGGTCTCGCCGGCGCCGAGCGCGTGGAGGGCGTACGGTTCGGCGTTGAGTAGCCGGCGGATGCCGGCCGGGGCATGGGTTTGCAGTTCGACCGCGACCCCGTCGCGGTCGGGTGGGTTGGCGGCGACGGCGACGATGCCGGGGTCGTCGGCGGCCATCGTCAGGGCGATGCCCAGCTCGTGCCAGGCGAGCGTCACGACGGGGGCGTCCAGGCCGACCCAGCAGGCGTCGGTGCCCACGGCGAGCGCGGCCGGGGTGCGCAGGTCGAGCGGCCCCCGCGCGGGATGGGGGCGTACTGCGGTGTCGGTGTTGTCGGGGAACACGTGCGCGGCGGGAACGTGCAACGTGGTCGGCTCGCGGAACCACGGGTGGAACCCGACACCGCCCGGCATCGTGCGGGCGGACGTGTTCGTCAGTTCGTAGGCGACGGTGAGCGTCGGGCCGTCGACCGCATAGCGCACCGAGGCGGTGTACGTCCACGGCCACGCTTCGCCGTCACCGCCCCCGCCGCAACGCAGGGTCGTCGTCGTCTTGTCCACCGCCTCAGCCGTCGCGTCGACGTCCCACGGCGACACGTAGTGCAAGCCGTGGAGAGCGGTGCCGTCGATGGAGTTGGCGGGCACGGCGAAGCGTTGGCCCAGCAGCGGGTACGGGCCGGGCTCCACCCGGTTGCACCACGGCAGCATGTGGTAGCCGCCCCAGAAGATCGGGTTGAGCTGGTGCGTGGTGGGGTCGGCGGGGGTGTGCGTGAGCAGCTGCCCGAACGCTCGGATCGAGTGCACGCGCGCTCCGGCCTCCGGCAACACCACCACCTCCACTACGTCGGACGTGAGCGTGAGCGCGTGCACCCTTAGGGCTTCCAGAACCCGGGCAGCGGTGCGGTCGCGCCCTGGGCGTAGGCGGTCAGGCGAGCCATGTCGGCTTCGTCGAACAGGCCGATCACGTCGGTGACCACTTCGCTGCCGGCGGCTCGTACGGCGGTGTCGCCCTCGCTGGAACGGCGCGGTACGTAGGTGGTGAGCACCACGAGTGGGGCGTCGCCGCGGGCGTGGCGCAGCGCGGCGGCCCGGCCGAGCGTGCGCCACACCACCTCGGTACGGGCCATGCCGCCGCGGTGGGTGCTGTTCGGCCCGGCGACGTCGAACCACCACTCGGCGCCGGTGGTATCGGTGGCGACGAGCGCGACTTTGACGCCGGTGCCACGCACACGCTGGTCGCGTCCGGTGACGGTGAACCCGGCGTCGGCCAGGGCCTGCTCGGCGAGCTTGGTGGCGGCGATGCCGGTACCGGCCGGGTCGGGGGCCACCTCGCTCGCGGCGACCAGCGCTTCGGCGACACGGCGGCGGGCGATCTCGACGTAGTCAGGGTCGAGGTCGTAGCCGACGTAGCGGCGCCCCAGCCCGGCCGCGGCCACGAGCGTGGAGCCACTGCCCATGAACGGGTCGACGACGAGGTCGCCGGCGTACGTGTAGAGGCGGATCAACTGCTCGGGCAGCTCGACCGGGAACGGAGCGGGGTGGCCCACGCGGCGGGCGCTCTCGGGGGGGATCGACCACACGTCGAGCGTCAGCGCCATGAAGTCGTCGGCGCCGAGCGTGTTCTCGTGGGGCAGGCCCGCCGCGGCCCGCTGGGCGGCCGTGCGGGCGCGGTCGAAGCGGCCCTTGCTGGCGATGACGACCCGTTCGGTGATGTCGCGCAGTACCGGGTTGGCGGCGCTGCGGAACGACCCCCACGCGCACGAGCCGTTGGCGCCCTCGCCCTTCTGCCACACCACCTCGCCGCGCAGCAGCAGGCCGAGGTCGTCCTGGAGGATGCGGATCACGTCGGCCGACAGGCTGCGGTACGGCTTGCGCCCGAGGTTGGCGACGTTGACCGCGATCCGCCCGCCGGGTTCGAGCACGCGCACGCATTCGGTGAACACGTCGCGCAACATGTCGAGGTACTCCAGGTACGACGATGGGATGCCCTCGCGCTCGAGTTCTTCCTCGTACTGCTTACCGGCGAAGTACGGGGGCGAGGTGACCACCAGCGCGACTGAGCCGTCGGCGATCGTGTCCATGTTGCGGGCGTCACCGTGGACGAACGGCTCGGCGACGGGGGCCGGTGCGACCACGGTGTCGTCGGCCGACAGCTCGGGCGGGCGGAAGCGGGCGTAGAACGGGGCCGCGTCGTGACTCTCACGGGTGCTCGCCCCGAAGTTCGACGTGGTGGTCCGGCGGCGCGCAGTAGTCATTCCAGCTCCACCGGCCACAGTAACGGACCGTGCCCGGCACGGGTCGTGACGGGAAACTCTGTGACAGCCCCCTGGCATGCTCGTGAGCATGCGCAGTACCCCGCCGGTAGGCTCGTGCGGTCATATCACCCTGCCCCCACACCCGGGGGCCGTTCAGTCCGAAGGGAGCACACACGCATGCAGCGTGCGTACGAACTCATGGTGATCGTCGACGGCGACGTCGACGATCCGAAGGCCCAGGCCTGGGTCAAGACCGTCACCGAGGCGATCACCGCCGCCGGTGGTTCGGTGCACGGCAAGCCTGATTGGTGGGGCAAGCGCCCGTTCGCTTACCCGATCAACAAGAAGGAAGCCGGCTACTACCTCGTCGTTCAGTGCGTCGCCCCCGGCGGTGCGCTCGACGAACTCGAGCGTCAGCTCCGCCTCGCGGACGCGATCGTCCGCCACAAGCTGATCCGACTGCCTGATGCCGAGGCGGCTCGCCGCGGTATCGCGGTCGCCGCCGCCTGACGCGGCGTCACGAAGGGAGCCACCCATGGCCACTGACAACTTTGTCCAGATCATCGGGAACGTCACTCGCGATCCCGAACTGCGCTACACGACCGGCGGCGCCGCCGTCTGCTCGTTCGGCATCGCCTACACGCCGCGCCGGCGCAACGCCAACGGCGACTGGGAAGACGGCGAGACGTCGTTCTTCAACTGCTCGGCATGGCGCGACCTCGGCGAGAACATCGCCGCCTCGATCACCAAGGGCAACCGCGTTGTCGTCACCGGTTCGGTGCGCGCACGCGACTGGGAAGACCGTGACGGCAACAAGCGCACGTCGATCGAGATCGACGTCGACGATTGCGCCCCCAGCCTGCGCTGGGCCCAGGCCCAGATCGAACGCACGTCGCGCAGCGGCGGTCCCAGCGGTGGTGGCTCCAACCAGGGCGGTGGCGGTGGCTCCAGCCAGGGCGGTGGCGCACGCCAGCCCGACCCGGTCTACGGCGACGAAGAGCCGTTCTGACCGCCGTTGTTGATTTCGACGATCTGACACAAGAAGGAATGCACTGATGGCGAAGGCCAAATCCAGCCCCTCGAAGGGCCGCGGGAAGCCAGAGAACCCGCGCAAGTACAAGAAGAAGACCAGCCCGCTGGTGATCGACAAGGTCGAGTACGTCGACTACAAGGACGTCGACCTGCTGAGCCGCTTCATGAGCGACCGCGCCAAGATCCGCAACATGCGGGTCAGCGGCAACGACCGCCAGCAGCAGCTCGAGGTCGCCAAGGCGATCAAGATCGCCCGCGAGATGGCGTTGCTGCCGTATGCCCGCCGGGTTGCCTCGGCCGGTCGTACCCGCCCGCCGCGCGACGGCGACCGCGATCGTCGCCCGCGCGATGCCGACAGCCAGGCCGAAGGTGCCGACGCCGAGCGCACCGAGGAGCAGGGCGTCGAGGTCGCGACCGACGGTGAGGAGGCCTGACATGAAGGTGATTCTCCGCACCGACCTCGAGGGCCTGGGCAAGCGCGGCGACATCGTCGAGGTTGCCGACGGGCACGCCCGCAACTTCCTCTTGCCCAAGGGCAAGGCGTTCAAGGCCACCGCAGGCGCAGTCGAGCAGGCGGCCCGCATGCGCCGGTCGCGCGACCTGCGCGACGCCAGCGACCGCGAGGCGGCGACCACGATCGCCTCCACGCTCGTGCCGAAGATCATCGCGATCACCGCCAAGGCGGGCGCCGAGGGCAAGCTGTTCGGCTCGGTCACCACGGCCGACATCGCCGAAGCCGTCAAGGAGCAGACCCGGATCGAGCTCGATCGCAAGTCGATCCACCTCGATGAGGCGATCAAGACCACCGGCGAGCACACGGCCACCGTGTCGCTGCACGCCAGCGTGTCGTTCCCGCTGCGGGTCGAAGTCAGCGCCGTCTGACGACCTGCCACCGAACGGCCGGTGGTTTCGACGTACCCGTCGGAACCACCGGCCGTTCGTGTTTTCGGTCAACCGCCTTGGGTGGCGACGAGTTCGGCGAGGCGGGTGGCGACGTCGCGGCGTGAGGTGACGCCGAGCTTGCGCAACACGGCCGACACGTGGGTGGTGGCGGTGCGCAGGGCGACGAGTAGCTCGTCGGCGATCTCCTGGTCGGTCCGCCGGGCCGCCAACAACCGTGCCACTTGCGATTCGCGTGGGGTGAGCCCCGGGAAGCTCTCGTCGGCACCCCCCGACGAGGCGTCGCGTCGGGCGTGACGATGGGTGGCGGCGAACACGGCGAGTTCGTCGACGATCGCTCGGGCTGGTGCCGGCCAGTCGTCGTGCACCGTCTTGCTGGCGTCGACCGGGGTGCCGCGCTCGGCCAGCACGCGCTCCCATTCGGCGACCGTCGCGAGCGGGCTGGTGCTGGTCGCCGCCCGCCCCGAGCGCGCGGTTGACAGTGCGGTGCGTGCCACCGCGTCGTCGCCCAGCTCGACTGCCAGCGCGCCGATCCGTTCCAGCAGGTCGGTCGTCTCGATCGGGCGGATGACGCGCAGCGCGGCGGCCAGCCCGGATGTGAACAGGTCGAGCGCGCCGCCGATGTCGCCGCGGGCATCGGCCAACACGCCACGGTGGTAGGTGACCACGACGCGGAAGTGGTCGGTGCCGGTGTCGAGCGCGATCTGCTCGGCCTCGTCGAGGTGGCTCGCGGCCGCTTCGAACTGTCCGGTCGCGATGTCGCACTCAGCCAGGTTGAGCAGGGCGACCTGACGGTTCTGGACGTCGCCGATCTGGTGCGATTCGTCGACGACGTTCTGCAAGATCGCCCGGGCCGCGACCAGGTCACCGGTTGCGGTCAGCGCGGCTGCCAGGTTCTGGGCGATCACGGGTGCGGCGTGCGGATCGCCGGTCTGGCGAGCGAACTCGAGTGCCTCGCGGTAGTGGCGCGCCGCCACCGTTTGATCGCCGGTCCGGTTGGCGGTGGCGCCCAGCCCGTTCAGCGCCGACGCTTGGATGCGAACCGATCCCAGCTGCGCGCCTGCCGTCAGGGCCTGCTCGTGGAGTTCGCGCGAGTACTCGAGGTTGCCGAGTTCGCGTTCGACGAAGCCGAGCGCGTTGCGTGCCCGGGCGAGTTGTTCGTCGTGGCCGTGCTGCTCGAAGATCGCCAGCGCCGGTTCGATCAGCTCGCGGGCACGGGTGAGGTCACCGGAGATCTCGGCCAGGTCACCGGCCGCGGCGTAGGCGGCGGCGGTCGCCAGCGTCGGCTCGGGTTGCTGGGCGAGCGCGGCTTCCAACCACGCCCGGCCGGGGCGCGACATTCCCCGGTACCACCAATACCGCCAGAGTGGGGTCGCCGTCTCCAGCACCCGCTCGGGCCGGTGTCCGTCGAGTGCCCGCTGGAGCGCGAGCGCGACGTTGGCGCGCTCGGCATCGAGCACGGCGAATGCCTGGTCCTGCGCATCGCCGTCGGTCAGGGCGGGCCCCCAGCGCTGGGCGAGTTCGGCGACCCACTCGCTGTGTGCGTCGACGGCCGCCCCGAGTTCGTCGCCGCGTTCGAGTTCGGCCAGCGCGAACTCGCGGATCGATTCGAGCATGTCGAACCGCGCCGAACCGGCCCGGCCCGTCATCGGACGGACCATGTGCTCGGCGACCAGCCGGTCGATGGTGTCGAGCATCTCGATCTGCGTGCAGCCGACGACCGCTGCGGCGGCGTCGAGCGTGAACCCGTCGGCGAACACACCGAGCCATCGGAACCGACCCTGGTCGTCGCTGTCGAGCAGCTGGTACGACCAGTCGATCGTGGCCCACAAACGGCGGTGACGGTCGGCCGTGTCGGTGGTGTCGACCTTGAGCACGTCGAACCGGTGGTCGAGCAGTTCGAGCAGTTGTTGCGGCGGCAGCAGGTGCAGCCGGGCACCCGCCAGTTCGAGCGCCAGCGGCAAACCGTCGAGTCGACGGCACAGGGCGGCGATGGCGGGTGCGTTGTCGCGGTTCACGGCGAACGCTGCGTTGCGTCGCCGGGCCGCGTTGACGAGCACCGATGCGGCATCGTTGCCGGCGAGGTCGCGGACACCCGCCTGATCGGGTGGCACCGCGAACGGGTCGACCGACACCAGCTGCTCGCTGCTCAATCCGAGCGGATGCCGAGAGGTGGCGAGCACGACCAGGTCCGGTGCGGCGGCGAGCAGGTCGGCCAAGGCGGCGCCCAGCCCGTCGACCTGCTCGCAGTTGTCGAGCACGAGCAGCGTGGGGGCGTCGGCCAACCCGCGTTCGACGAGCGCGCGGGTGGCGTCGGGGTTGTCGGTGTCCCAGCCGGCGTGCTCGGCGATCGCCTGGTACACCGCGCCGGTTTCGGTCGCCGGAGCGATCGAGACGAACAGCACGGCGCCCTCGTAGCGAGCCCACAGTTGGCGGGCGGCGGTGACGGCGAGCGTGGTCTTACCGACCCCGCCCGGGCCGGTCAGCGTCACCAGGCGGGTCGCCGGTGCGGCGACCAGGGCGCCGATCCGGTCGAGCTCGCTTCGCCGCCCGACGAGTTCGGTCGGCCCATTGGGTAGGCCAGCCGGGAACCCGGGTTGGCGCCCCCCGGGTATCGACCGAAGCGCGGGCACCGGCTCGACCGTCATCGTCCGAGCCGCCTGCGAGAGATCCAGCGACGTCCCACGACCTCGCCACGCTAGAGGTTGCGGCGTCGACAGGCTCAACCAACCGATGGCTGAGCCTGTCGACACCACGGTCGCTTGCCGATGGTGCCTCAGCCCACGACGGTTGCGTCCCATGTGGCTCTGGTGCACCGCCAGTGAGGCCCAGCCTGCGTGACGCTTGAACGCAAAGCGTTGCGGCTGAGCCTGTCGACACCACGGAGGTTCAGCCGACCCAGCCGGTGACGTCGACGACGATGTCGGTGGCGGCCTTCGTGTAGAGGCACACGGTGCCGTTCGCCGACAGTTGCGTCATCGCGTTGTTGGCCCGTACGACGCCCGCCGAGCTGTAGTTGACATTGCTGGTGGTGGGTCGGGTGCCGCACGGGTACAAGGTGACGTAGCCGGCGGCGCTCGGGCTGACGACGGTGACGTTGAAGAACGCCGCGCTGGCGCCGGTGGGGACGTTGCCGCGACCGGCGATCTGTACCTCGATCACGCCGTCGGTGTCGAGGCGGCCGGTGCCGGCGTGCTTGCCGTCGACGGTGGCCTGCCCGCTGCGGGTGTCGGCCAGGCGGGCCGGAACCACCGGGGCGAGCTTGGCCGCACCGGCAGGGACGTAGCCGGCGACGTCGATCAGCACGTGGCTGGTCGCCTTGGTGAAGGCGCACAGCGTGCCGTTGGCGCTGAGGTTGACGAGCGCCCCGTTGGGCACGACGTCACCGGCGGCATAGTTCAGGGTGCTCGTGCCGGGGCGCGTGCCGCAGGGATAGAGGGTGACGTAGCCGGCTGCGTCGGGGCCGACGGCGGTGACGTTGACGAGTGCCGCCACCGCGCCGGCGGGCACCTTGCCGCGGCCGGTAATCTGGACCTCGATGTGGCTGCCGCCGGCGACCGCGCCGCGCCCAGCGGCGGCGCCGTCGAAGGTGGCTGCGCCGGGGCGGGTGTCGAGGTAGCGGGCCGGGGTGACGCCGACCAGGTCGGAGCTGGCAGGCACGAACCCGTTGACGTCGAGCACGAAGTCGGCGCCGGCCTTGGTGTACACGCACACACGACCCTGTGCGTCGAGGGGGACGACGGCGTTGTTGGCGACGACCGCGCCAGGTGTGTAGTTGACGTGCGATGCCGTGGGCGGGGTGGCGGTGCACGGGTACAACGTGGCGTAGCCATCGGCGTCGGGCCCGACGACGGTCAGGTTGGCGACGACGCCGGTCGCGCCCGTCGGAACCTTGCCGCGACCGGCGATGTCGATCGCCACGGCCGAGTCGGCGGCCAGCCGACCGGTGTCGACGGCCAGGTTGTCGAACGTCGACTCGGGGCGGGTGTCCCAGTAGCGGGCGGGGCTGACGGGCACGATCACCGCGTCCTCGGGCACCGGGTCGGGGTTGTTGATGCCCGGCTGGTACGCCGCATGACCCCAGTACATGTCCTTCACGCCACCGTCGACGATCTGGGTGACGGCCGAGTAGGCGCACGTCGACGTGTTCAAGCCGCTGATCACGTACACCGACAGGTCGTCGAAATCCTCGCCGGCGGCGAACGCGAGCGCGGTGCCGTCGGGGCTGAATGACACCTCCGACAGGTAGCCGCCGTTGTCGAAGTCCTCACCGATCATCTCGTACGTGGTGAGGATGCAGGTCCGCGTTGGTACGGCTGGCGGAGCGGCGGTGACCCGATAGAACGCGATCGCTCGGCTGAGCAGCCAATCGTCGGTGGGGTCGTACTCGACGCGGACACCACCGAGGGCCATCACCTTGCCGTCGGCGGTGGTGGTCGCCGCAGCGTCCCACTGCGAGTACAGGTCCGGCTCCTCGAACCAGTCGGCCGGGTTGGCGGCGCCGACGTTCCAGTACTCCATGCCACCGTTCACGATCACCGTGTTCGAGTTGCCGAGCCAGCTGGCCTGGCCCTCGTTCGTCAACGTGCCCAGGCTGGTGTCGCTGCCCGGCTCGGTCACGTAGCGCACGTTGCAGATGTCACCGATGCCACCGCCGGTGCAGTTCGACCAGATCGACTGGGTGATGATCCGCGCGCCATCGCGACGGACCTCGCTGTCGGAGATGCCCCCGTAGAGTTCGCCGAGCCCGGGGTTCGGCGCCTTCCACGACTCGACGAAGTTGCCGTCCTGCGTGAACGCCCACATCGTGTCGTCGGTCGAGACGTAGTTCTCGTCGCTGGCGATGTAGATCGTGCCGTCGTTGGCCATGCTGACCGAACTGAGCGGGCTGCCCTCGGCAACGACGTGGCTGGCCTTCCCGTCGGGCCGGTTGGCGACGACGTGGTCGCCCTCGATCGTGACGATCGTGCCGCCTGGAGCGGCGGCGTGAGCGGGGGCGGCGGCGCCACCGAGGGCGCTCGCGGTGCCGATGGGGATGGCGATCGCAGCGATCGCCAGGGCACGCCGGACGTTGCCGACGCTGATGGTGGGAATCATGACTGGCTCCTCGAGTCGTTTCGTGTCGCCACCCACGATGAAGCACCCGGCCCCCGACGTCGTCGGGAGGAACTACGGTTTCTGCGCCCCCGGCACTACGTAGGCGCTACGTAGCACCTACCGTCGGCTGGCTCAACCGTCCGGGGTGGACGTCAGTTCGGCGACCCGGTCGGCGACGTCGCGACGGGAGCTGACACCGAGCTTGCGCAACACCGCCGACACGTGCGTACTGGCGGTTCGCAGGGCGACGAACAGCTCCGCGGCGATCTCCTGGTCGGTCCGCCGAGCCACGAGCAACCGGGCCACTTCGACCTCGCGTGGTGTGAGGCCGGCGTCGCGCAGGACATCGGCGGCGGGCGTCCGCGCGCGACTGCCGCGTGTTCGGTGGCACACGCTGTCAGGTCGCCCAGCAACGCGTGGGCTGCGGTGGTGAACTCGGACACCTCGGGCCGCTCCGCGCCATCGGGAGCCGGCATCGCACCGAGTTCATCGGCTAGGGAGGTGATGTTCTCGTGTGCTGCGGTGCCGGTGGCGGCGCGTCCGATCGCGGCCGCGGTGAGGCACGCGGCCGCCAGGTCCGTGGCTCCGAGTTCGTGGGCGAGCACGGCGACCTGCTCGATCGACTCGGTCGATTCGAGGGCGTAGCCGTGCTCGAGGAAGCGCTTGAGGGTGCGGACGTGCTCGCCGACAGCGACGCCGATCTGGCCACGATGGTCGGCGATACGGGCCCCCAGCCGGATGGCGTAGATGCCCAGCCTGGTATCGCCAATCTGCGCGGTCACGCGAGCCACCTCGTCGTGCGTGTCGGCAGCGGCGTCGACATCGCCGGCCGCGAGCAACGCCTCACCGACGTTCACCATCGCGTTGGCTGCGTTCGGCACGTCGTCGAGCTCTTGGGCGATGGCTTGCGCGCGGCGGTGCCACGTCACCGCCGTGGCGGCATCGCCCGACGCGTAGTGGGCCAACCCGACCCGGTCGAGGGCGTGGGCCAACCCAAGCTGGTCACCCACCGACTCGAACAGGTCGACCGCCCGCAGGAAGTAGGCCAACGCGTGCTGCGGATCGCCGCGGCGGTAGGCGATCACACCGAGGCCGTTGAGCGCCACAGCCTGCTCGCGCTGGTTGCCGAGCTCGTGTTGCACGACCAGCGCGTCGTGCTGCAACTCGGCGGCCCGGTCGAGGTCGCCGAGCTCTCGGGCGATCGCCGCCAACGTGTGCCACGACGCCGCCATTCGGTAGCGGTCACCCAGTTCGGCGAACGCCGCGACCGCCCGCTCGTGCAACTCGGCAGCGTGGCGCAACTCGCCGCGTGAGTCGTGCAGGTTGCCGGCCGCCATCAGCGCGGTGGCGACCGCCTGGTCGGTGTCGGGCCCGGCCATCTCGAGCGCGGCGTGCAGCCAGGCCAGCCCTTCGCGTGCCGCGCCACGGATGAGCCAGTACATCCACTGGCCGTGCGCCAGGCGGAGCGCTTCGCGATCGCCACGATCGAGCTGCCACCGCAGGGCCGCGCGCAGGTTGGCCCGCTCGGCGTCGAACGTAGCTACCACGCGTTCCTGCTCGGCGGTGTTGATCTCTGCATGCAGCCGTTGGGCGGTCTCGGTCGCCCAACCGGCGTGGGCGGCGTGGGCGCGGTCGAGTTCGCCGAGCGTCTCCAGTTCGGCCTGGGCGAACTCGCGGATCGATTCGAGCATGTCGAATCGGCTCGTGCCGGCTCGCTCACCGATCGGCCGGACGAGGTGGTGGTCGGTGAGCACGGTGATCGTGTCGAGCGCGGTGATCGTGTCGATCGCGAGCACTTGTGCGGCAGCGTCGAGGGTGAAGCCGTCGGCGAACGTGGCGAGGTGTCGGAACTGGCGGCGGACGTCCGGGTCGAGTAGCTGGTACGACCAGTCGATTGTGGCCCACAGCCGCCGGTGGTGCGGGTTGCCGTCGGTTGTGGTGGAGGCGGAACCGGCGTGCAGGACGGCGAAGCGCCGGCCGAGCAGTTCCAGCAGCTCGGCGGGGCTGACCAGGTGCAGACGGGTGGCGGCCAGTTCGAGCGCCAGGGGCAGGCCATCGAGACGGACGCACAGTTCGGCGAGCGCGCCGGCGTTGGAGCGCGTGACGGCATAGCCCGGAACGCGCCGCGCGACCGTGGTGACGAGCGCGGTGACCGCCGGGTTGGCGGCGATCTCGCGCCACGGGTCGGCGGGCCGCGGCAGCGGGAGTGGTTCGACGTCGATGATCTGCTCGATGGCCAGGCCGAGCGGCCGGCGCGACGTGGCGAGCAGGGTGGCCGCCGGCCATGCCGCGAGCAGTTCGGCAGCGATGCTGCCGAGCGCGTCGATCTGCTCGCAGTTGTCGAGCACGACCACGGTCGGTTGCTCACCCAATCGGTCGGCGAGTTGAACAACCGGGGACGGCTGGTCGGCGAGCTCCCAGCCGGCCGCTGTCGCGATCGCATCGGCGACGCCGTTGGCTTCGGTGACGAACGTCAACGGTACGAACAGCACCGTCCCCGGAGCGCCCGCCGACAGTTGATGGCCGACCTCGGTGGCCAGACGGGTCTTGCCGACGCCGCCCGGCCCCGTGATCGTGACCAACCGTCGTCCGGCGTCGACGGCCGCGAGCACTCGCTCCACATCGCCGGCTCGCCCGGCCAGCGCGATCCGGTCGGGGAGCGTGGCCGGGAACGGGCCGGGTGGCCGGTCGGCAACCGGGCGCAGCGCAGGCGCGGCGCGGCCGTTCCCACCCCGATCCGATTCGTGACCCATCGACCACCGACCGTAGTCAGAGCGAGTGGTTTCGACAGCCTTTGACCACCCGCTGGTCGGGCCTATCGAACGCATGGGCCGGTGTCGGGGCCGGTCGCGCGCGTGCGTCACCCGGCAACTCTGTGACAGCCCCTCGTCATCATGTCCACATGCATCCACAGGCTGTCCCCGCCCAATTCACACCGTTACCCCTCTAGCCACCCACAGGCATCTTCGTGCAAGGTGGGTTCCCCATGCCCGGCGACGAGTTTTTCCCGATCGATACTGGCGCGCCCGCCGAGCGGCCGCGGCGAGCTACAGGCGGAGGAGGTGGTGGCGGTCGTGGCCGGGTGCCCCCGCACAACATCGAGGCCGAGGAGTCGGTGCTCGGCGCGCTGCTGCTGTCGCGCGACGCGATCAACGCGGTCGGCGAGCTGAGTCTTGCCCCAGGCGACTTCTATCGCCCGTCGCACCAGCACATCTTCGACGCGATCCGCTCGTTGTACGGCGCCGGCAACCCGGTCGATGTCGTCACCGTGGCCGACGAGCTGCGCCGCCACGGCCTGCTCGATCAGATCGGCGGGGCGGCCGCCCTGCACGACCTTCAAAACGCCACACCGGCGATCTCGTCAGCCGGGCACTACGCCAAGATCGTCCAGGACACGGCGATCCTGCGTCAGCTGATTTTCGCCGCCGGCGACATCGCCGAGCTGGCCTACAGCGAGCCCGACGACGTCGCCAAGGCGCTCGACGAGGCCGAGTCGAAGGTATTCCGGGTGGGCGACCAACGCTCGGCCGACACCATCCGCATGCTCGACCAACTGCTCCCCGAGGTGCTTGACAGCCTCCAGTCGATCTACGACAAGAAGTCTAAGATCACCGGCACCCCCACCGGCTACGCCGACCTCGACGAGCTCCTCAGCGGCCTCCAACCCAACGCCCTCTACATCGTCGGCGCCAGGCCCGCAATGGGCAAGTGCGTGCACTTCGAGACACCGATCGTCGACCCCTCAACCGGGGAAGTACTGACCGCATTGGAACTGATGGAACGCGCCGAGGCGGCAGGTGCCATGCAGGCGATCGCGCTCGGGTCGGACGGCCGTCAGGCCACCGTCGACATGTCGCACGTCCTGGCCGATGGCATCAAGCCGGTGTTCCGTGTGCGCACTCGTTCGGGCCGTGAGGTGACGATCACCGCCACCCACCCCCTGCTCACCGCCCGCGGTTGGCAACCCCTCGAACAGGTCGAGGTCGGTCAACCGATCGCCGTCCCCTCCCGGCTCCCCGTATTCGGCCACGACCCACTCCCCAACGCCGAGATCGACCTGCTCGTCGAGCAGTGCCGCCGTGGCGATGTTCCTGTCCCGCCAGAAGTGTTCCGGCTTCCCGAGGCCCAGGTCCGTCGCTTTGTCGCCGGTCTGGTCTGCAACCGCACATACCGCGCCAAGGCGCGTCATTTCGCTGCACAGGTCAGCCATTTGCTGCTCCGACTCGGCCAGACGAGCGTGCTGCGACCTTGTGGGTCGGACATCCTCGTCGAGTGCGACGCGACGAGTCCGCTGGTACCGGTCGAGGTGTGGGATGACATCGTCAAGGCCAAGGGCGAGCTGTCGTGGGCCGAGATCAATCGCCGGGTCGGCAAGTCGGCCGGCCACAACTGGCACCCATACCGCGGCCGGGTGCGCCGCGAGACGATCGCCAAGCTCGCCGAGGCGCTCGACAGCGACGTGTTGCGCTGGTGGGCCTCGCCCGACGTGCTGTGGGACGACATCGTGTCGATCGAGGAAGCCGGCTGGACACAGGTGATCGACTTCACCGTTCCCAAGCTGCACAACTTCGTCGCCGCCGACATGTACCTGCACAACACTGCCTTCGGGTTGGGGCTGGCGGTGCATGCGGCGCAGCAGTCGGGGAAGCCGACGCTCGTGTTCTCGCTGGAGATGGCGCACCAAGAGCTCACCCAGCGCATCCTGGCCAGCGAGGCGCGGGTCGACTCGACGAAGATCCGCACCGGCGATCTCAGCGAGGCCGAGTGGCGCAAGATCGGCACTGCGATCGGTCGGCTCGAGGTGCCGCTGTTCCTCGACGACAACCCGCGCGTGTCGGTGATGGAGATTCGCGCCAAGGCTCGCCGCCTCAAGGCCCAGTACGGCGGGTTGGCCGCGGTCGTCATCGACTACATCCAGCTGATGGGCGGCAACGGCGCGGCCGAGAACCGTCAACTCGAGGTGTCCGAGATCAGCCGAAACCTGAAGATTCTCGCCCGCGAACTCGAGGTGCCGATCATCGCCCTCAGCCAGCTCAGCCGAAACCTCGAAGCACGAGCCGACAAACGCCCCATGCTCAGCGACCTCCGCGAGTCGGGTTGCCTCACGGCCGACACTCGCCTGGTTCGGGCCGACACGAACGCAGAGGTGACGTTGGGTGAACTGGTCGAGTCCGGCGAGACCGGGTTCCCCGTCTGGTCGCTCGACGAGCACTACCGCCTTGTGCCCGGCACGCTCACGGCGGCATTCCCGAGTGGTGTGAAGGAAACGTTCCGCCTGCGGCTCGCTTCGGGTCGCTGGGTCGATGCCAGTGCCAACCACCCGTTCCTCACCCTCGATGGCTGGCAACGCGTCGACGCCCTCACCCCCGGCTCGCGGATCGCGGTGGCGCGACGGGTGCCCGAAACCGGCCAGTCGGCGGCCACGATGTCCGATGCCGAACTCACACTGCTCGGTCACCTAATCGGTGACGGATGCACGCTGGACCGTCACGCGGTGCAGTACACGACGACCGACCCTGAGAACGTCGCCGCGGTCGTTGATGCAGCCCGATCGTTTGGTGTGACCGCTCGCGTCGTACCCGAGCGTACGTGGACGCAGGTCTTCCTGCCTTCCCCCAAACGACTTACCCACGGAGTCCATCATCCGATCTCGACGTGGCTGCGCGAGCTTGGTGTCTGGAACCGACGAGCATGGGAGAAGGCGGTTCCCGCGGCAGTCTTCGTTCAGCCGGCAGAGAAGATTGCTCACTTCCTCCGCCACCTGTGGTCGACCGATGGCAGCGTCAGCGCTCCCGTCGGTGGACGAGCTGGTCGGATCTACTACGCCACCACGAGCCGCCAGCTCGCCGACGACGTGGCAGCACTCCTCCTGCGGCTCGACATCCGCGCCCGCGTTCGAACGGTTCCTCACGCCGTCCACCGCACCTCGTACCACGTCGATGTCACGGGCCGTGACGAACAGCTTCGATTCGGCGATGTCGTCGGTGTGCACGGCGTTCGATCAGAGCGGCTTGCCGACCTCGTGGCTGCGATCGAGGGCAAGACGTCGAATACGAACGTCGACACGATTCCCGCTGACGTCTGGAATCACGTTCGACACAAGGCTCTTCCAGCCGCCGGGTTGACCACCCGGCAGCTTGCCCAGGCACTCGAGATGCAGTACTGCGGTTCTACCTTGTACAAGCACGGCGTGTCGCGCGATCGGATGGCCCGTGTCGCGGCCGCTACGGACGATCCATGGCTGAGTGATCTCGCGACCTCCGACGTGCTGTGGGACACGGTGGTGGCGATCGAGCCGCTCGGGCCGCAGCCAGTGTTCGATGCGACGATCGACACCACCCACAACTTCGTCGCCAACGGCATCGTTGCCCACAACAGCCTCGAGCAGGATGCGGACGTGGTGATGTTCCTGTACCGCGACGAGGTGTACCACTCCGACTCGCCCGACAAGGGCTCGGCGGAGGTGATCGTCGCCAAGCACCGTGCCGGCCCGATCGGTACGAAGCGGCTCGTGTTCCTCGGCCAGTACACGAGGTTCGACAACGCCGCCCGGGTCTAATGGAATACGAGCAAGCTCGTACACAAGTAAGATCATCGTATGACCAGGAAGAAGCGACGATTGACGGTTACGGTCGACCCCGATCTGGCCGAGGCGGGCGAGGCAGCTGTCGCGGCAGGCCGGGTCGGCTCGGTGAGTGAGTGGGTGAACATCGCCCTCGCCGACCAGGCGCGCCGCGATGCGCAGCTCGCGTTGCTGGCTGCGGCGGTCAGCGACTACGAGCGTGAGTTCGGCGAGATCACGGCCGACGAGATTGTCGCCCAGCAGCGGGCCGACCGGGAGAGGGCGGTGATCGTGCGCGGACCACGACCCGCCAGGGTGTCGTAGTGACACTGGTGCTCGACAGCGCCGCGTTGGTGGCGCTCGAACGCAACGAGCGGCCGATGTGGACACGTCTCAAGGCTGCCCAACTCGCCGGAGTCGTGCCCATCACCCACGCGGGCGTGCTGGGGCAGGTGTGGCGCGGCGGGCCGCGGCAGGCCCGGCTGGCGCAGGCGGTGCGCGGGATCGACGTACGGCCGCTCGACGATCTGCTCGGACGAGCGGCCGGACGTCTGCTCGGCCAGACCGGCCTGAGCGACGTGGTCGACGCGGCGGTGATCGCCCTGACGGTCGACGGCGACGACATCGTCACCTCCGATCACGACGACCTCCGGCAACTCGCCCTGGCTGCCGGCCGCCATGTCGAACTCGTCCACCCGTAGCCGGCACGGCCTGGCCGTGGACGGCTCTGGTAGATGGCTCAGACGGTGAGGTGGAGGTCGATCAGGCCGCGGAGTTGGTCGAGGTTGGTGTTCTTGGCGGCCGACACGTAGACGATGTCGCCGGGTTCCAACTGGCACTTGGCGGCCAGTTCGCGCCGGCGGGTGTCGCGGCGCGACGACTTGACCTTGTCCCACTTCGTCGCCACCACCGTGTGGGGCAGTTCGTTGGCGCGCATCCAGTCGAGCATCTGCACGTCGAGCGGGGTGGGGCCGATCTCGCCGTCGACCAGCACGTACACCATCGCCAGCGGTTCGCGGTCGAGCAGGTAGCCCTCGATCATCGCCCGCCACGAGGCGCGTACGTTGCCGGGCGCCTTGGCGTAGCCGTAGCCGGGTAGGTCGACCACGGTGGCCCCGCTGGGCAGCGTGAACAGGTTGATCAGCTGCGTCCGCCCGGGTGTGTTCGACACGCGGGCCAGTTGGCGGCGGTTGGCGAGCGCGTTGATCAACGACGACTTGCCGACGTTCGACCGGCCGACGAACGCGATCTCGGCTGGCGAGTCGGGAAGCTGGCCGAGTTGGGTGGCCGAGACCCGGAACGTCAAGGCGAGTGGGCCGGGCATCGGGTCAGTGTACGAGCCGCCTGTCGGTCGATATTCGGCGGCGACGGGTAGGAGGTCTACGCGATGCTTCCCGGTCCGGAACCCCCGGAGCTATCACTCGAGCGGAGATGACGACGTGACGATGCAGCCAACCAACCGAGCCCGAGTCGCTGTGGCCGTTGTGGCCCTCGCGCTGGCGACCGGCGCCTGCAGCCCCGAGAAGATCGGCCAGTCGCTCGCCGAGAACGCGATCGAGAAGGCCTGCCGAGACCAGGGCCAGTCGTGCGACGTCGACATCGACAGCGGCGCGATGAGAATCGACACAGCCGAAGGCTCGATGACCGTCGACGAGGACGGCAACGTGGTGATGGTCGGCGCCGACGGCCAGGTCGTGAATATCGACAACCGTGGCGACGGCAACCTGACCGTCACCGATGGTGACGGTGCGACGGTCGTCGACCAGGACGGCGACACGATGACGATCTCGGGTCCCGACGGCTCGGCCACGTTCACGACCGGGTCGGGTGTGCCCGCCGAGTTCCCGTCGGGCATCGACTTGCCCGCTGGTGCGGCCGTGACGGCGTCGAGCGTGATTCCCGATACCGGCGGCACGTCGGTCGCGCTGACGCTGACCGCACCGGGTGACCTCGCCGGGGTGAGCGCCAGCGCGACCGAGGGCGTGGCCGCTGCTGGTTACACGGAGACGATGAAGACCGAGACTGCCGACGGCAACTGGTACATGTACGAGGGCAACGGCCAGGTGGTCGCGCTGACCACCGCACCCGACCCGGCCAGCGGCCGCATCACCGTCGCCTACATGATCACCCCTCAGGGCTGACGTCGCCCGGGTCAGCCGGCGATCAGGGTGGCGAGCGCCCAGGCCGCGGCGACCAGGCCGAGGCCGGCGTACACGACACTGCGCAACACCGGCGCGCGTTGCAGTTGCGCCTCGCCGTCGGGGGCGTCGGGGCGCCGCTCGGGCGGTCGCACCAGGGCGGCCACGTTGCCGACGAACAGCGCGCCACCCAACGCCAGCAGCAGGTACTGCAACAGGTCGTCGCCGAGAAACATCGTTCCTAGTCAACCGGACGGGCCGGTGATTCGAACGGGCTGATTCGACCGGGCACCTGGCCGATCGGGCAAGATGTCGCCTGTGCTGGAGCATTTCGACGCCGCCTGGAACGAGCTGGTTGCCCCTGGTTCGGGGTTCGCCATGGAGACGATCGAGGTCCGCGGGGTGCCGATGCGGGTGTTCCCGGCCGCCCCCGCCACGATGCGCGCGGTGTGGGAGCTGGCGCAACTCCACGGCGACAAGACCTACCTCGTCTACGAGGACGAGCGCTACACCTACACCGAGATCGCGGCCCGTGTGCGCTGCCTCGCCCACTGGCTGCGCGACGAACACGGCGTCGGCAGTGGTGACCGGGTGGCCGTGGCGATGCGCAACTACCCCGAGTGGGTCATCAGCTACTGGGCCGTCGCCTCGCTCGGCGCCGCGCTGGTCGGCATGAATGCCTGGTGGACGCCCAAGGAGATGGCCTTCGGCCTGGGCGACTCGCGGCCGTTGGTGCTGATCGCCGACGACGAACGCGTCGAGCGTGCGCTGCAAGTGCTCGACGAGGCGCGTGCCGGCAACCCCGGCCTGCACCTGGTGTCGGTGCGCACCGACCGCGAGCTGCCCGTCGGCAGTACCCGCTGGGATGCGATCGTGGCCCCCGTGGTCGACGACCCGTCGGCCGGCCCCGCCGGCCTGCCCCCGGCCGACGTCGACCCCGACGACGACGTCACGATCTTCTACACGTCGGGCACCACCGGGTTCCCGAAGGGTGCCCAGCTCACCCACCGCGGGTCGACCCACAACCTGTACGACATCGTGTTCATGTCGCTCGCCGCGGCGACGGCCGACGCCAAGGCCGCGGCGGCCGGGGCGATCACCCCCAAGGAAGCCGGCGAGGCGCTCCCGTCGGTGTTCATGGCGCCCACCCCGCTGTTCCACGTCACCGCCTGCAACTGCATCCTGCACCCGGCCACTCTCGTGGGCGGCACGGTCGTGCTGATGTACAAGTGGGACGCGGCGCGAGCGATCGAGTTGATCGAACGCGAGCGGGTCACGAACTTCTCGGGCGTGCCGACGATGAGCCGCGAGATGCTGCAACACCCCGACTGGGCCAGCCGCGACACGTCGTCGTTGAAGGGCCTCGGTGGCGGTGGCGCGGCGATCCAGCCCGACCTGGTCGACAAGATCGACAAGGCGCTCAAGCACGGGGCGCCGGCCACCGGCTACGGGCTCACCGAGACGCACGGCATCATCACCGCCAACTCGGCCTACGCCTACACCACCAAGCCGGCGTCGTGCGGTCGCGTGGTTCCCGTGCTCGACGCCAAGTTGGTCGACGAGGCCGGCGACGACCTGGCCCCCGGACCCGAGGTGCTCGGCGAGCTGTGTGTGCGCGGGCCGGTCGTCATCAAGGGCTACCTCAACCGGCCCGAGGCCACCGCCGAGGCGATCCGCGAGGGCTGGTTCCGCACGGGCGACATCGCCCGGATCGACGAGGACGGGTTCGTGTTCCTCGTCGACCGCGCCAAGGACATGGTGCTGCGCGGTGGCGAGAACGTGTACTGCTCCGAGGTCGAGGCGGCGATCTACGAGCACCCGGCGATTGCCGAGGCGGCCGTGTTCGGTGTTCCTGACGACCGGCTCGGCGAGTCGGTCGCGGCGGCGATCGTGCTGCGCCCCGGCACGTCGCTGAGCCAGGCCGATCTGAGTACGTTCCTCGGCGAGCGGATCGCCGCCTACAAGGTGCCCAGCACGGTGTGGTTCCGCAGCGACCCGCTGCCGCAGAACGCCAACGGCAAGTTCCTGAAGCGCGAACTCAAGGCCGAACTACTCGACGGCGACGGCTGAGCTGGTCGAACCTCGACGGTGGTTTCGACAGGCTCAACCACCTTGGGGGCTTCAGACGGTGACGGGGGAGCGGGTGGCCCGGCGTAGCGAGCGCAGGCTGAGCCGCCAACGGAGACGTTGCGTTGGGGTGAGCCGGGCCGCCATCGCCTCGCGCACAAGACGCTCGGTGGCGACCGCGTCAACGGTGGGCGCCGCGGCGGGGCCGAACGTGGCCGCCGTCGACATCGTTGCCAGTCGCCGGAGTTCGTGCGGGGCAGAGCCCGCCAGAGGAGCGCCCATCGCCGCGATGCGGTCGTCGGTCCAGCTCGGCTCGATCGCCAACCCGGCGTCGACCAGCGCGTCGGTGGCGTTGGCCCACGCCCCGCGTACCCGCTCGGCGGGGTCGGCGGCCGTGTTCCGGCGGCGCCGCCGGACGACCTTGACGGCAAGGATCGCTGCGAGCGCGAGCGCGGCGGGCAGCGTGACCAACGCGATCAGCACCACCGCCCGGCCGGCCCACGTGGCGAACGACCCCCAGCCGGCGTCGGCGGTGTCGGTCTCCTCGTCGGCGGCCGCGTCGGGGTCGCCGGGCCGTGCGGGCGGGTCGATCGGCGGCTGAGCGGCTGCCGGGGTCTGTGCCTCGGGCTGCGGGTCAGGGGGCTGCTCGTCGCCGGTTTGGCGTTCGGGGACCGGGTCGAACGCCAACCAGCCGGCGTCTGCGACGTGCACTTCGGGCCACGCCGCGGCGTGCTTCGATGTCACCGTCAGCGGGCTCGCGGCCTCGTCGGGCCCGACGACGAACCCGGTCGCCACCCGCGCATCGAACCCGAGCGAGCGCGCCAGCAGTACGAACGCGCTGACGAACTGTTCGGCGGTGCCGCGCTGAGTGTCGAACACGAACCGCTTCAGCAGCAACTGCTGCTGACCGGCGCCGGGGGCGGCCGGGTCGAGCTGCCAGCTGCGCAGCTCCTGTTCGAGGCGTTGCAAGCGGGTCAACGTCTCACCTTCGCCGACGATGTCGTTGGCCGCGTCGGTGAACTCGGCCTCGAAGTCGCTGATCGGGCGTTCCACGATTGCCGCAGGCGCGACCTCACCGATCGTCGGCGCCAGCTCGGCCGTCAAGGTCAGCAGGGTCCCTGCCGGCGCGGACGTGCTCAGCTTGACGACTACCCGGTCGATGTCGGTCTCGATGCGCGGTGTGGGGTCTCCGGTCAACTCGATCGGCGGCCCGGGCAGCGGCACCAGCTCGGTGTGCGCGGTGCGCAGCACGATCCGGTAACGGCCGGTGGGCGGAGCGTCGGGACCGGGTGGCGGGTCGGGCGCCAACCGGTTGCCGATCGGACGGACCTCGATCTCGGGCATCCACCGCTGCCCGTCGTACTCGGCCAACGCACCAACCCGCCAGCGGGTCGGCATCCGTTGGCCGATCAACGCCGACTCGTCGGTGACGACGAACTGTTCGAGTGGCGGCTGGGCGGCACGCAGCGCCACGGTGGCCTCCAACGAACGCATCAGCACGGCCGATCGGTTGGCGTCGGCCACGTCGCGTGGGTCGGCGCGCCCGGGCCAGGCGACGACGGCCGCGGTGCCGACCGCGGCTGCGCCCACCACCGCCAGCGACACCAGCACCGCCCGCTCGCCGCGCAGCGTCGCCAGCCGCGCCCCGGCGCGCCCGCCGTGGCGGGCCAGAACCATCACCAGCGCCAGCAGTGCCAGCCCGGCGAGCATCCACCATGCCGGCCGACGCGGTGCGCTCAACCCGACGACGACGACCAGCGCGACGACGACCGGTGCCAGCGGGGCGAGATGCAGCCGCGGCCGCCGGGCGAGGTCGACCGCGGCCGCCGTGGCCGCGCCGAGTAGCAGCGCGACGGTGGCGAGCACGGTGGGGTCGGGGGGGCTCGGCCACTCGGTGGACAGCAACCGGCGCGGCCCGTCGAGCATGCCGGGTACGGCGTCGCCGATGGTGCCGCCGCCGAGCACGGCGACCGCGGTGGCCGCCGCGACCACACCGGCAACCACCAGCGCGACCCGGGCACTGGGAGGTACCTGGGCGGGGAGCCACGGCACGGCGAGGGTCACCGCAGCCGCCGCCACCACCGGCACCAGCAGGGTCGCCTGGAACCCGTCGAACACGTTGCCCGCCACGATCGCCACGCCGACCGTGAGCAACGCCGTCGCGGCGACGCGCACGACGGCAACCGGCAAGCGCGAGAGACGGTTGCGACGCGGCGTGGGTGTCGGCGGTACCTCGGTATCGCCGGCCCGCCGGCGCGGCTGGAACGGCGACAGCCCCCCGCGGGCGGCTCGCAGCGAGGGTCGTCGAATCACTGCCATCGGCTCGTGCCCATCGTCAATCCCACGGCACCCAGCGGCGGGCGAACTCGGCTGCGTCGGTCACCGCCAACTCCACCCCGGGCGCGGTGACGGCGTCGACGCCGACGCGGATCAGCCGGGCGGTGACGACTGAACCGAGTGCCTGCGAGGGGCCGCGCGGCCCGGTGACCACCACCACCATCGACCCGTGACGCTGGGTGGTCGCCTGGCCGTACAAGGTGGTGGCGAGCGGTACCGTGGCCGCGTTGTCGGTCGCCGCGACGGGTGTCAGCAGGTCGAGTACCTGCGTCTCGTGTTCGAGCGCGAGGTGCGCGCCGGGCAGGTCGCGGCTGGTAGTTCGCAGGCGGACTTCGACACCGGACCGGATGGCGTGCACGGCGATCGAGGCGGTGACGTCGACCATCTCCTCGAAGTCGGCGGCGAACTGCTCGCCGTCGCCCGTGGCATCGGACGTATCGAGCACCACCGTGAACTCGGGGCGCCGCAGTTCGACGTGCTCGCGCAGCATCAGCGTCCCGGTGCGCGCCGACGTGGGCCAGTGGATCAGCCGCGGGTCGTCGCCGTCGACGTACTCGCGCAGCGACACGAACCCGCTCAACGGATCGGACTTCGAGCGTCGTACCAGCGCTTCGTCCTGCACACTGTGCATGTCGCCGTACGGCCCCCCGAGCGAGTGGACCCGAGGATGCACGATGATCGTGCTGGTGACCGTCGACGCCACCCGGCCGATCGCCAGGCCGAGCGGGTCGAGCCGTTCGATCGCCCACGGCCCGACCGTGAACAGCCCTCGCTTGCTGGTGGGGATGCGCCCGGCGACGTCGATCCGCTGGAAGCGTTCGACCGCGGGCACCGCCACCCGGACCACCTCGGGGGCCGCCGCCGGGTCGGCGTCGGACGAGGCCCGGTCGACGATCGTGACCGGGGCCGAGCGTCGCCGCCGGCGGTTGGCGATCCGGTACTCGACCTTGATCGGGTCGCCGCGGGCCACCCGCGGGTCGGGCACGAACCGGGTGATGTCGAGTTGCGTGGGCGTCCGTGCGGCCCATACCGACACGGCCACGGCCACGGCGGTGCCGACGGCGAGCACGACGAGTTCCTCGTAGCGCCACCACCAACCGGCCGCCGCGAGCACCAGCGCGGTGACGGCCGCGGCAACCCCCGACCGGGTGAGCATCGGGCCCCCGGTCAGCCCTCGCGAGTGCGCGGGACGGGCACCGAGTCGAGCACCGACTCGATCACCCGCTCGGTGCGCTCGCCGCGCAGTGAGGCTTCGGGGGTGAGCGCGATGCGGTGGGCGCACACGGCGGGGGCGACGTCTTGTACGTCGTCGGGCGACACGAAGTCGCGTTCGGCGGTGGCCGCCCACGCCTTGGCCGCGCGCAGGAGTGTGATCGAGCCGCGCGTCGACACCCCGAGCCGTAGGTCGGGGTGGTTCCGTGTGGCTTCGGCGAGGCGCACGATGTAGTCGGTGACACCGGGGCTGGCCTCGACCTCGTCGACCGCGTCGATCAGCTTTTCGAGTGTGACTGCGTCGACCACGGGCGACACGTTCAGGTCGTCGCGCCGGCGGGTGTGCTCGTTGAGCAGGCGCACTTCCGTGTTGTGGTCGGTATAGCCGAGGGCGATTCGCATCGCGAACCGGTCGAGTTGCACGTCAGGCAGCGGGAACGTGCCCTGGAAGTCGCGTGGGTTCTGGGTGGCGATCACGAAGAACGGCCGGGGTACGGGCCGGCTGACACCGTCGGCGGTGACCTGGCGTTCCTCCATCACTTCGAGTAACGCCGATTGTGTCTTCGGGCTGCCGCGGTTGATCTCGTCGCCCACGAGCACGTTGGTGAACACGGGGCCTTGGCGGAAACGGAACGCCCCGGTGGGCTGGTCGAAGACCATCACCCCGGTGATGTCGCTGGGCAACAGGTCGGGGGTGAACTGCACGCGTTTCCAGGTGCCGTCGATCGACTCGGCGATCGCCTTGGCCAGTGTGGTCTTGCCGGTACCGGGTACGTCATCGAGCAGCAGGTGCCCTTCGATCAGTAGGCAACACACCGCCTGGCGGATCTGGTCGTGCTTGCCGCGCACGACCGTGTCGATGTTGTTGACCAGCGACTGGACCACGGAGGTGACGTCACCGCGCACCCCGCAAGTCTAGTTGTCAGTCCCAGCGCAGGCGCTTCAGCTCGGCCAGGGCCGACCCGAGCGCGGCGGCCCAGGTTTGGCCGGGGGGCAGCGGGTGGTCGCGGTCGGGCGGCGGGGGGAACGTGGGCGGCCCAGCTGGGCCGCGCAGCATCGCTGCGATCAGGCCGATGCTCGGGTCGGGTGGGGGCGGCTCGGGCGGCGATACCGGCCGCGACACGGCGTCGGTATCACGCACCAGGCGCAGCGGGCGGACGTTGTCGGGGGGCGGCTCGGGGTCGCGCTCGGGAACGTGCCGGGCACCGTCGCGGCGCCGCCCGGCCCGCCACCGGTCGAGCAGGGTGGGTTCGACGGCAATCTCGTCGGACAGCGCGAACAGTGTGGCCACGGCGTGCTTGCACGCCTGCGCGCCGGTGCCGGCGTCGTCGGGGCAGGTGCACTGCACCCACAGGTCGGCTTTGCGCGGGGTGCCTTCGCCGGGCTCGGCCTCGACCGTCACCACGTACGGCTGGCTGCGGCTGCCCTGTACCTCGGCCGTCACCGCCCCGTGACCCACGACGATGTCGACGACCGCGTCCGACGCCCACAGCTGCTTGCCGCGGGTGAGCCGCCCACCATCGCTGAGCTCGGCGGCGAGCACCTTGAGCATCGTGGCCGCGAGGCGACCGGGTGGGTTGCCGTAGGGCTTGCGTGGCCGGCTCACCTGAGCTCCCTCACGCTGGCCCGCTGGCGGTGTCGAGCTGCACCAGCTGGGCCAGTTCGTCGGTGGCCAGTTCCGACAGCCACGCCTCGCCGGTGCCGATCACCGCGTCGGCGAGCGCCCGCTTCTCGTCGATCACCTGGCCGATCCGTTCCTCGACGGTGCCCTGGCACACGAGCTTGTGGACGTTGACGGTGCGCTGCTGGCCGAGCCGCCATGCGCGGTCGGTGGCCTGGTCTTCGACGGCAGGGTTCCACCAGCGGTCGTAGTGGATGACCTGACTGGCGGCGGTGAGGTTGAGGCCCGTGCCCCCGGCCTTGAGCGATACCAACAGGATCGGCGCACCGGCGCCGGCTTGGAACTCGGCGACCATCCGGTCGCGGGTGGTGCGGCTGGTGCCACCATGCAGGAACGGCGCGTCGAGCTCGAAGCGCGCCTTGAGGTGCACCTGGAGCAGGTCGCCCATCTCGCGGAACTGCGTGAACACCAGCGCCTGCTCGCCCCCACCGTCGAGCCCGGTGTCGAGCAGGTCGGTGATCAGCTCGTCGAACCGGTTCAGCTTGCCCGAGCGTCCCGCCAACCGCGAGCCGTCCTTGAGCGCATGGGCCGGGTGGTTGCAGATCTGCTTGAGGCGCGTCAGCGCGGCGAGCACGCGGCCGCGGCGGGCCATGCCCTCGAGTTGGTCGGCGTCGTGCAGCAGCTGGTCGACCACCTGCTGGTAGAGGGTGGCCTGCTCGCGGGTGAGCTGGGCGTAGGCGACCTGTTCGATCTTGTCGGGCAGGTCGGGCAGCAGGCGCCGGTCGGCTTTCGTGCGGCGCAGCACGAACGGCGCGGTGAGCGTGCGCAGGCGCGCCGCCGCGTCGGTGTCCTGGTGGCGTTCGATCGCGCTCGCGTACTCCTCGCGGAAGTTGGTGGCGCTGCCGAGCAGCCCGGGGTTGACCGCGTCGAGAATGGCCCACAGCTCGCTGAGCCGGTTCTCGACCGGTGTGCCAGTAAGCGCCAGCTTCTGCGCGGCCGGCAGGCGCCGCACCGCCTTGGCGGCCTTGGTGGAGGCGTTCTTCACCATCTGCGCCTCGTCGAGCACGACCGTGGTCCACTCGACCGTGGCGAGCGCGTCGATGTCGCGCGGCAGCAACCCGTAGGTGGTGACGACCAGGTCGGGTGCCAGGCCATCGAGGGTTGGGGTCAGACCCCCCGGGGTCTGACCTCGCTCGGCGCCGTGGTGAACCAGCACCTGCAAGCTGGGTGTGAACCGGTGGGCCTCGGCCTCCCAGTTGTGCACGACGCTGAGCGGGCACACCACCAGGTGCGGGCCGGGCCGTTCGAGCAGGTGGGCGAGCGTGGTGGCGGTCTTGCCGAGGCCCATGTCGTCGGCGAGGCACCCGCCCAGGCCGGCCTCGGCGAGGAACTGCATCCACGCCAGGCCGCGCCGCTGGTAGTGGCGCAACTCGCCACGGAAGTCGGGACCCTCCTTGGCCTCGTCGAGCCGCTCGTCGGGCAGCCCGGCGAGCAGTGCCCGCAACCAGCCGGCCGCCCCGGCGGCAATGCGCCGCCCGAGCGGGGCATCGTAGGCGGGCGGCACGAGTGGGTCGTCGAAGTCGTCACCGGACGCGTCGCCGCGGAGGACGAGTTCGGCGTCGCCGGTACCGGCCGACAGCTTGAGCACGTCGACCGCGCCGAGCCGGCTGCGCTGGGCGATGTGCTCGTCGAGCAGCTTGCGGGCTCGGCGCAGCCCGGCCGGGTCGATTCGCACCCACCGGTGGCCCGCCCGCATCAGCGACGTACCGGCGGCTTCGGCGCGGGCCAAGTCGGCCTCCGAGATCGGCGTGTCGTCGACGATCGCCGTCCACTCGACGAGGGCTTCCTTGCCGAACCGTTGGCGGCGGTCGTCGGCGGGAGCTTCACGGGCGGTGCCGCGGACGCGCACGTTGGCGCGCACGAGGTGTTCGGGGCCGATCAGCTCGATGCCCAGCTTGGCCAGCTCGGCCGGGGCGATGTCGATGAACTCGCCGGCTTCGTCGAGGTCCAGTTCGACGCCGGCCGGCTCGGGGCTGTCACCCAGCTCGGCCAGGCACGGCACCGTGGGGGCGACCGCCTCGGCGAGCGCGAGCACGTGCTGCTCGAGCAGCGCCAGATGGGCCGATTGGTGAGCGGTGCCGCCACCGGCCAGGTCGCGGGCGCGGGCGCTGGCCGCCCACACGTCGTCGGCGCGGCACCAGCGCCCGGCGTCGGCGTCGTCGACCAACTCCAGCTCGACCAGCCACGGGTCGAGCGGGTCGTCGGGCAGCGTGAGCCGCACGCGGCCGCGCACCACCGGCTCGCCGGCCAGCCGCCGCTCGTGGCGGTCGAGCGTGGCCTGCAACTCGGCCACCGCAGCGTGGAAGTCGTCGGTGCCGGTGCGCACGACCGGGTCGGGTTTGGCCAGCGCCGCGAACACGGCCCGCACGGCCTGCACGTCGGCCGCCCGCTGGCGCCCCAGCTCGGGCTTCCACCCGTGCCCGTGCAGCACCGCCCGGGCGAACCCGTCGACCAGCGCGGCGGTGATCGACTCGGTGCTCGCCTCCGACCCGTTGCGGCACACGGCTGGGGCGGTGGCCGCGGCGTGGCGCAACGCTTCGACCTGTTCGGTGCTCAGCACCGGGCGCCACCGGGCGGCGGTGAACGGCCCCTCGTCGGCCACGATCGGGGTGACCTGGCCGGCGCGCACGAGGTCGACCGCGAACCGGGTGAGCGCGGCGAACCACGCCAGCGACGGCGACAGCTCGTCGCCGGTGGGCGTGTCGGACAGCCACACCGCGGCCCCGTACGGGTCGAGCCGTACCGACGGCACCGGGCGCTGCCCACCGTCGGGCAGCTCGATCATGAACCGCGCCAGCTCGCCGTACGACACCGGCGAGTCGTGCCAGCTCGTCGAGCCTCCAGCTGACGCGTCCCACCGGCTGTGCCCGAACCCGGCGTACAGCCACGCCGCGCTGGCCGGGCCGTCGCCGTTCCATCCCCACACGTGCAGCGACCCGGCACGCCACGTGCCCTGCGCCACGTAGGGAGCCCGATCGCGACCCATCCGATGCAGGGTACCGAGGGGGTGTCATCCAGTGGCCCGCGTCGGCCATCGGACACAGACTGACTGATGAGTCAGTTTGATTCGCGTAGTGTCGTGGGGGATGACCAGCGATCGTCCGGCGTACCAGCCGTACCTCGACGGCAAGCCGGCGCCGTTCCGTTGGCGGCTCGGGCTGCGCCCACTCGACCTGGCCGACTGGCTTCAGGTCACCGAGCACTACGACCACGAGGTTGCCCTCAAACACCGCTACTCCGACGAGTTCCCGGACACCACCCTGCGCTTCCTCGACGGTGTCGAGGCCGAAGCCCAGGAGGTGCTCGACGCGATCGTCGACCGGCTACGTGCCCACGACCCCGAGCGCTTCGGCCACCTCACCGACGACCCCGGCGGGCGGCACCCGCTCGACGCCGCCGGGCGGCTGGTGCAGGAAGATCTCGTGCTGCTGGTAGAGCGCGACGACGGGCTGGTGTGCGGCGGGGGCAGCGTGTGCTTCCCCAACCGTTGGGACCTCAACTCGAAGGTCGGCCAGACGATGGCCGAGGTACACGCCCCGGTCGCCCAACTGAACGAGCAACTCGAATCACCGATCGACAAGTTCATGGACCGGCTCGAACCCGACAGGTCGTTCTGGCGCCTCGGCTACAGCCTGATCGAGACCGACGAGCTGTACCAGGCCACCGACGGTACGGCCGCCCCCGAACGCAGCGACGTGCCGCCCGAGCACTGGTGGTTGCGAGTCGAGCGCGAGACGCTGCGGCGGTTCCCCGCGACGCGCTGCATCCTGTTCACGATCCACAGCTACCTTACCCGCCTGTCCGACCTGGCAGGCACCGACGACGGCGCGCAGCTGGCGACCGCGATCGAGGCGATGCCCGACGACGTGCTCGACTACAAGTCGATCCGCCCGATCATCCCCCAAGCCGTCGCCTACCTGCGTCGGCAGCCCGCTACCGCGTGACGGTGCGGGTGCGGCCGCGGAACACGGCCACCAGGCGCTCGTTCTGATCGGTGACGCGTACGTCCCAGATGCGGGTGCGGCTCACGCCGGCGGTGAACGTGGCGACCGCGGTCAGCGTGTCGCCGTCGCGGACGGGGGCCAGCCAGTCGATCTCGGCGGTGACCGCCAGCGCGTCGGTGCCGTCGGGCAGCTCGGCGTTGGACGCGAACGCCATCGCCGAGTCGCACAGGAGGAACACCATGCCCCCGTGCGCAATGCCCAACCCGTTGCACATGTCGGCCCGCACCGTCATCCGCACGGTGGCGCCGTCGGCCGACGCCGCCAACAACTCGATCCCGAACGCCGGAGCGGTCGCGTCGAGCGCGTACATCGCCGCGGCTTCCGGGTCGACCCGACCGTCACGCGTGGTGTCGACTGGCTCAACCACCGGAACCGACCCGCCTCTGGCCTCAGGCGAACTCGGAGCCGAGGTAGGCGGCGATTACATCGGGGTTGTTCTGTACCTCGTCGGGGGTGCCGAGCGCGATCTGCTGACCGAAGTCGAGCACCATCACCCGGTCGGCGATGTCCATCACCAGACCCATGTCGTGCTCGACCATCACCATCGGGATGTCGAGTTCGGAGCGGATGTCGAGGATGAACCGGGCCATGTCCTCGGTTTCTTCGAGGTTCATGCCGGCCACCGGTTCGTCGAGCAGCAGCAGCTTGGGTTCCATCGCCAGCGCCCGGCCTAACTCGACGCGCTTCTGGAAGCCGTACGGCAACAGCGCCACCGGGTGCTTGCGCCAGCGCTCGATCTCGAGGAAGTCGATGATGTCTTCGACGTGGCGGCGGGCAGCGAGTTCTTCGCGCTTGGCCCGGCCCCACCACAGGGCGCCGTCGAGGACGTTGCCCTTCATACGGATGTGGCGGCCGGTGAGCAGGTTGTCGACCACGTTCATCTGCGGGAACAGCTCGATGTTCTGGAACGTGCGGGCGATGCCGCGTTGGGCGACCCGATCGGGCCGCATGCCCATCAGCGACTCGCCCTCGAACAAGATGTCGCCCTCCTGGGGCCGGTACACCTGGCTGATCGTGTTGAAGATCGAGGTCTTGCCGGCGCCGTTCGGGCCGATGATCGCGAACAGTTCGCCCGAGTGCACGTCGAAGCTGACGTCGTTGATCGCCGTCACCCCGCCAAATCGCAACGTGATCCCGTTCACATCGAGCAGGGGCGTCGTGTCGTTCATCCCGTATCCACCGTTCGTTGTGGCCGTTCGCCAGTGTTGTGCCCGCCCTTGTCAGTTGCGTCAGGGTTGGCCCTGGCGCACCGTCCGTGAAGCCCAGCCTGCGTGGCGCTTGAACGCAAAGTGTTACGGAGCCGGGATTCACCGTGATGGCGGCGAGGTACGAGCCGCCAGATCGGTGGAGCCAGGCTCATGATGCCCACCGCTTTCTGCGTTTGTAGTGCTTGACGTCGCGGAAGCTCTTGCGTGCGGATTCGCCGCCCTCGGCGCTGTGCAGGCCGAGGTAGAACTCCTTGACGTCGTCGTCGGCGAGCAGCTTGCGGGCGTCGCCGTCCATCACGATCTTGCCGGTCTCCATGATGTAGCCGTAGTTGGCGATCGACAGCGCCATCATCGCGTTCTGTTCGATCAAGAGCACGCTGGTGCCCTGGGCGTTGATGTCGACGACGATGTCGCGGATCTGCTCGATCAGCTTGGGTGCCAGGCCGAGCGACGGCTCGTCGAGCACGAGCAGCTTGGGCCCGGCCATCAGTGCTCGCCCGATCGCCAGCATCTGCTGCTCGCCGCCCGACATGTACCCGGCGACCTGTTTGCGGCGCTCGGCCAGGCGCGGGAACAGGTCCATCACGCGCTCGTAGTTGGTCTTCACCGAGGCCTTGTCACGGTTCGTGTAGGCGCCGCACGTGAGGTTCTCGTCGACGGTCATGTCGGCGAACACACGGCGCCCTTCGAGCACCTGGGTGATGCCGGTGCGGACGACCTCGGAGGGCTCCTTGTCGTCGATCCGTACCCCGTTGAACGTCACCTGGCCCTTGGTGACCTTGCCGTCGTGGACGTCGAGCAGGCCCGACACAGCTCGCAGCGTGGTGGTCTTGCCGGCACCGTTGGCACCCAGCAGGGCCACGATCTGGCCGTCGGGTACCTCGATCGACAACCCACGCAACACGAGGATCACGTCGTTGTAGACGACTTCGAGATTGGAGACTTGGAGCATGCAGTTCCCAGGAGTGGAGTGGCTTCGACAGGCCCGACCACCGGTGGTCGGGCCTGTCGAAACCTGGCTAGGTCAGTGCGTCAGCCGGACACGAAGCACGGCTCGGTGAAGTCGAACTCGGCGGCCACCGTGCCGACGTACGGGCCGGCGAGGATCACGTTGCCGGTGGCACCGCCCCCGGCCCCCAGCAGCACCGGGTCGTACACGTCGAGGTCGATGTCGTAGATGTACGACTCGCGCACGGCGAAGTCGTTCGGGTCCCCCACCCAGTTCTGGTCGGGGGCGAGCCCGTTGAAGTTGACCTCGACGGTCTGGGCCGCAGCGAGGATCCCTTCACGCGACAGGTCGCCGGCAGCTGCTGCGGCTTCGAGCACCGCCTTGGTCCAGCCGCCCTCGGTCCACGCGAGGATGTACACGTCGGACACCGGCAGGTCGGGCCGGGCGGCCGACATCTTCTCGACTACTTCGGCCATGCCGGGCACGTCAGCGCCCCACGGCACGATGTAGGACGATGGGTAGTAGAACTCGCCGAGGAGCGGAGCGAGCTGCTCGACGGCGAGCATCTTGTAGCTGTAGCTGGGCGAGTTGCCGCTCCACACACCCGTGAAGCCCTGGGCGACCGCACCGCCCATGATCGCCCCGAGTGTGGCCGGGTTGCCGGTGAACCACACCATCTCGGCGCCCGACGACACGAGGCCCGCGATCACCGCTGACTGGTCGGGGTTGGGGTTATCGCCAGAGGGCGGTGTGACGAGGCCTTCGCCGTCGTACACCAGTTCGAGACCGAGCGCGTCGATCGCAATCTTGGCGCCGGCGGCCCCGTCCTGGCCGTACTCGCCGGGGAACGAGAGCACGGCCACCTTGGTGAAGTCGTTGGCGTCGGCGAGATACTCGACCGCGTTCATCGACTCGAAGCAGTAGTTCGTGTAGGTCTCGAACACGTTCTGCCCGGTCTCGCCGAACGCCCAGCCCGAATACCACGACAGCGGTGTCGTCACGAGGTTGTCCTCGACCAGCATGGATGCGATCGCCGCGGTGTGCGGCGAACCGGTCGACATGGTGATGATGTCGGTGGTCTGGCGGAGGCCCTCGTACAGCTCGATCGTCTTGGCGACGTCGTAGCCGGCGTCGACGACCGTGAGGTTGACCGGGTGCCCGGCGATGCCACCCTGGGCGTTCACGTCGTCCCAGAACACCTCGTGGGCCGCCGCGATCTCGGTGACGAGGCCGGCGAACGCTCCGGTGAGGTCGGCGATCATGCTGACCTCGATCGCTTCTCCGGGCTCGATGCCGGCGATGCTGTCGGCCGGCGGCGGGGTCTCGTCGGGGGTCTCGGGCTCGGGTGCCTCCGTATCGTCCGGGCCGTCGGTGTCGTCCGGTTCGTCGGGGGCGTCGGTCGGCGCCGGGGCGTCGGTGGCCGGTGGCGACGTCGGGTCGGTGCCGCCACCGTCGTCGTCGTCACCGCCACAGGCGGCGGCCACCAGGGCCAGTGCCACCATCGGAGCGGCGAACTTGCGCAGTTGTCTCATGTTTCCCCCATGTGGTTGTGGTTGTGGTGACCGTGTCGTGACTTTGTGGTGGTGGTGGCTCAGTAGCTGAACGGCCACCGTTTCCAGTAGTTGCGGATCTTGACCCACACGCCGAACAGGCCGAGTGGCTCGAACAAGAGGAAGCCGACGATCAGCACGCCGTACAGGATCGGCGGGATCGCGCTGATCGGCAGTGGGTAGCCGGGCGCCAGCTGCTGGCTGGAGATGATGCCGCCGTCGCCGGGGGCCGTGCTGATGACGATGTCCCACAGGCCGCTGGTGGGCCCGTCGCCCTTGGCTTGGCCACCCATCCAGTGCGCCGCGTTCTCGACGAACTTCGGCAACAGGACGACGAAGAACGCCCCGAGCAGTGCGCCCGAGGTGGTACCGGCACCACCGATCAGGATGATCGCGATGAACTCGACCGACAGGATCAGGTCCCACGTCTCGGGGGGCAGCCGGCCGACGAAGCAGGCGAACAAGGCCCCGGCAATGCCGGCGTAGAAGCCGCTGGTGGCGAACGCGATCATCTTGTAGCGCGCCTCGGGCACGCCCATCACCTCGGCTGCCACGTCGCGGTCGCGGATCGACTGGAACGCCCGGCCGGTGCGGGTGCGGACGATGTTCTTGGCGACGATGGTCATCACGACCAGAATCGCCAGGCAGAACAGGTACGTCTTGGCGTTCTTGCTGATGTCGAACCACAGCCAGTGGCCGTCGGTGTCGAAGTCGATGAACGGCTGGTCTTCCTTCCACCAGCGCCACTCGAGCGACGGGAACTGGCGCCCCACCTCGGCACCGCCCGAGATTTCGGGCAGCACGCGCGACAGGTGTACGCCGATGTACACCAGGCCGACGGTGACGATGCCGAGGTACAGCCCGCGGACCTTCACGGCAGTGGGTGAGATCAGCACCCCCACCAGAGCGGCGGTGACGCCGGCCCCGGGCAGCCAGATCCACATCGGCAGGCCGAAGCCCCACAGGTTGGTCGAGCTGGCGCCACCGAGCAGCACCGCCGCGTAGGCGCCGACGCCCATGAAGAACGCGTGGCCCAGCGACACCTGTCCGGCGACGCCCGACAACAGGTTGATGCCGAGCGCGGCGATCGCGAAGATCACCGCGTTGGTGAGCACGCGAATCCAGTCGGGGTCACCGAGAAAGCGGATGATCGGCAAGTGATCGATCACCGGCAGCGAGAACGGCAGCAGGGCCGCGACGGTCAGCAGGACGACGATCGAGACGCGTTGCGTCCACGTCGGCAGAATCGACGATTCGGTCTCGTACGAGACGTAGAGGTTGGGACGTCCGCGCATCTCAGACCCGCCTGATCTCCGGGGTACCCCACAGGCCGTACGGCCTGACGAGGAGCACGATCAACATCACGATGTACGGCACGACGAGCTGGAACCCGACGCCGAGGGTGGACGTGTACGCCGACAGGTATTCGCCCGAGTACACCTCGGCACCGCCGATCACCAGCCCGCCGACGAGCGCCCCGTTGACCGAGTCGAGGCCGCCCAGGATCACCGCCGGCAGGGCCCGGAACGCCAGCCCGGTGATACCGATGCTCACTGCGCCGGGCCCGAGCGGGGCGGCCGACCACATCACCCCGGCGATCGAGGCCAGCGCGGCCGACGTAGCCCAGGCGACGGCGAACACCTTGCCGACCGAGATGCCCTGGGCCATCGCCGCTTCCTGGTCGTAGGCGACCGCCCGCATGGCGAGGCCCAGCCGGGTGCGGAAGAACAGCAAGATCGCGACGAACCCGAGCGCCGCGGTGACGATCGCGATGACGTAGCCGCGGGGAATGAACGCGTCGCCGATCCGCCACCCCTCGCTGAGCCCCCACGGGAACTTCAGGCCGCGCGAGTTGATGGTGACCGCGTCGGTGGCGACGGTGCGGATGATCACCTCGAGCCCGAGTGTGATGACCGCCACCGAGAACAGCGGCTCGCCGATCATTCGCCGGATGATGGTGCGTTCGATGACCAGCCCGAGCACCGCCGCCATCGCCGCCCCGAGGGCGATGCCGATGATCCAGGTCAGCCACACGCCACCGAACCAGCGCCCCGGGATCTGCCAGTCGATCAGCAGCATCGACGTGAACCAGGCCCCGGCCACCCCGATCGCGCCCTGGGCGAAGTTGACGGTTTGGGTCGACTTGAACACGAGCACGAATCCGAGCGCGACCAGCGCGTAGATCGACCCGAGCGCGAGCGCCTTGGCCGAGGTCTGGAGGAACTTCTCGCCGAACGAGATCGCGAGAACGGGAACGATGCCGGTCATCGGTACATCGACGCGACCAGGTCGCCGAACAGATCCATCATTGCCCCACGCTTGATCTTCTGGGTGGCCGTGAGCTCGCCGTCCTCGTGGTCGAGCTCTTTGGGGATCAAGGCGAACTTGCGCACGTTCTCGACGCGGGCGAACTTCGTGTTGGTCTCGTCGACGACGCCCTGGATCAGTTCGATCACCTCGGGCTTGTCGGTGAGGTCGCGGTACGTCGTGTAGGTGAGGCCGCGGCGTTGCGCCCAGTCACCGACCGTGTCGAGTTCGATGCCGATCAGCGCGGTGAGGAACTTCTCGCCTTCGCCGATCACCATCGCCTCTTTCACGTACGGCGAGGTCTTCAGGCTGTTCTCGATTTCCGACGGCGAGATGTTCTTGCCGCCCGACGTGATGATGATGCTCTTGATGCGATCGACGATGCGCAGGTGCGTGCCGTCGACCCACTCGCCAACGTCGCCGGTCATCAGCCAGCCGTCGGGAGTGAACGTCTCGGCGGTCTTGTCGGGTTTGTTCCAGTAGCCCTTGAACACGCCCGCGTGGCGCGACTGGATCTCGCCGGTCTCGGGGTCGAGCCGCACCTCGGTCTCGGGGTAGGGCTCGCCGACCGTGCCGAGCTTCATCCGCCCGACGAAGTTCGACGTGCACACGGCCGAGTTCTCGGTCATGCCGTACAGCTCGTAGAGCGGCACGCCGAGCCCGATGAAGAACTCGATCACCTCGGGCGCGATCGGTGCCGCCCCGGTGCCGGCCCAGCGCACGCGGCGCAAGCCCAGCCGCTCGCGCATCGGGCGGAACACGAGCAGCCACCCGATCGCGCTGAGTACGCGGGTCTGGACGGTGTGGACACCACCGTTGGCCACCTTGGAGCGGCCGATCCGGCGGGCCAGCGCCAACCCGAACCGCAAGATCCGCCGCTTGAACCACGAGGCGTCGCTGCCCTTGATCATCGCCACCGCGTGGAGCTTCTCCCAGATCCGCGGGACTGCGAAGAACAGCGTCGGCTGGACTTCGCGGAGGTTCTCGTTGACCGTCTCGATCGACTCGGCGAAGTTGAGCACCGGGCCGCTGCCCACCAGCGCCCAAGTCGAAAAGATCCGCTCGGCCACATGGCACAGCGGCAGGTAGGTGACGATCTGGTCGGCGGGGCCGGGCGGCCCGCCCGGCAGCCGGTCGGGCGACTTGACGATCGTGTTGATGCAGAAGTCGGCGTTGCGGTTGGTGAGCATCGCCCCCTTGGGTGGCCCGGTGGTGCCCGACGTGTACACCAGCGTCATCACGTCGTCGGGCTGGGCGGCGGCCATCCGCTCGGCGACCGCGCCGGGGTGCTCGGCGCGGTGCTGGCGACCGAACTCGAGCAGGTTGTCCCAGAACAGCAGGCGGTCGTCGTCGATACCGACCATGCCGCGTGGCTCGGCAAACACCACCTTGCGGACGTGGGCGAGTCGCGCGTGGCCGATCTCGACGACCTTGTCGTACTGCTCCTGGTCTTCGGCGAAGTGCACGACGGCGCCCGAGTCGGTGAGGAGGTACTCCACCTCGGCGGCCGGGTTGGTGGGGTAGAAGCCGACCGTGATGCCACGCACGGCCACCGTGGCGAGATCGAGGATGACCCACTCGGGCCGGTCCTCGGAGTGGATCGACACCCGGTCGCCGGGCTGCACACCGAGCGCGATCAGGGCGTGGGCGGCAGTGTCGACGAGGTCCCAGGTGGTGGCCCAGTCGTACTCGTGCCAGATGCCGAAGTCCTTCTCGCGCATCGCCACCTGGTGCGGCGCCCGGGTGGCCCAGTCGCGCGCGAGCGAGGCAACGGTGATCGCGGGCGCAGCGCCGCCGGCTGACGGCGCAGGCGTTGGCGACTCGGTCAACGTCATCAGTTCCCCCTCACCGCCCCTCGCCGGGCCGGCGTCGTGTGCAGTTCCCCCGAAGCCAGGCGGCGCCCCCGCGACACCCGACTTCGGTGGGGCACCGTACCACACGTATCACGACGTTCTTCTCGTCGTGCTCACGTTCACGAAGTGCTCGGCGGATCGATTGCGTAGCCTGGCCAGGTGAGTAGTTCGCCGTATACGCCGCCGTTGGACGATCTGCGGTTCGTTCTCGATCATGTCGCCGGGTTGGGTGATGTGGTCGCTACCGAGCGGTTCGGGCACGTCGACGCCGACACGGTGCACGAGGTGCTGGCCGAGGTCGGCCGGTTGATGGCCGAGGTAGTCGCGCCCACCAACCGCGACGGCGACACGATCGGGTCGCAGTGGCAGGCACCCGATCGGGTGGTTACGCCCGACAGCTTCAAGCGGGCCTACGCGAAGTGGGTCGAGGCGGGTTACGGGGCGATGCCGTTCGACCCCGATTACGGCGGGGCCGGGTTCCCGTGGGTGTCGGGCGTCGCCGTGCAAGAGCTGCTGACGTCGGCGAACATGGCCCTGTCGTTGTGCCCGCTGTTGACGCAGGGGGCGATCGATGCGATCCACGCCCACGGCTCGGCCGAGCAGAAGGCGACGTATCTGCCGAAGATGCTGACCGGCGAGTGGACCGGCACGATGAACCTCACCGAGCCGCAGGCCGGTTCCGACGTCGGCGCGGTCACCACCAAGGCCGAGCCCGACGCTGACGCTTCGGCGCGGTGGGGCGCCGACGCCTACCGCATCACCGGGCAGAAGATCTTCATCACCTGGGGCGAGCAGGACTTCACCGACAACATCGTCCACCTCGTGCTGGCCCGCACGCCCGGGTCGCCCCCCGGCACGAAGGGCATCTCGATGTTCCTCGTGCCCAAGTTCCTGCTCGACTCGTCCGGTGCGCCGAGCGAACGCAACGCGGCCTACTGCGTGTCGATCGAGCACAAGCTCGGCATCCACGGCTCGCCCACCTGCGTGATGTCGTACGAGGGGGCGGTCGGGTGGCTCGTCGGCGGCGAGCACGAGGGCATGCGCAACATGTTCACGATGATGAACAACGCCCGCCTGTCGGTGGGCCTCGAGGGACTGGCCATCAGCGTGCGTGCCTACCAGCAGGCGCTCGCCTACAGCCAGGAGCGATTGCAGGGCCGGGCGATCGGCGCGCCGGCGGGTACCCAGTCGGCCAACCCGTCACCGATCGTCGAGCACCCCGACGTGCGCCGCATGCTGCTCACCCAGCGGGCGTGGATCGACGGCCTGCGGGCTCTGGTGTACACCAACGCGGCCGCGCTCGACCGGGCCGACGCGGCAGCCGATGCCGGGGAAGCCGACGAGGCGCGGCGCTGGCAAGAGCTGGCCGACCTGCTGATCCCGCTGTCGAAGGGGCTCGGCACCGACGTGTGTAACGAGCTGACGTCGCTGGCCGTGCAGGTGCACGGCGGGATGGGGTACGTCGAGGAGACCGGCGTTGCCCAGCACTACCGCGACGCCCGCATCACCGCGATCTACGAGGGCACCAACGGCATCCAGGCCGCCGACCTGGTCGGCCGCAAGCTGGGCATGCGCGGCGGTGGGGTGGTGCTCGACCTGCTCGCCGAGTTCGAGGCCCGCGCCAAGGAACTGTCGGCGGTCGCGGGCCTGGAACGCTTCGGCGAGCAGCTGGCCGCGGCCACCGGTTGGGCGAAGGAGGCGTCGTTGCACCTGGCCACGGTTGCCGCCGCCGACCCGCGGTCGCTGCTGGCGGGGTCGACGCCCTACCTGCGCCTGCTCGGTACCACCGTGTGTGCCGGCTTGCTGGCCAAGCAGGCGCTGGCGGCCACCGCGCTCGGCCTCGCCGACAAGGTCGTCACAGCGCGCTTCTTCGGCGAGCAGATCCTGCCCACCGTGCAGGGTCTCGTCCCCGCCATCACCGCCAACGCCGACATCCTCTACGAACTCACCCCCACCCAGCTCGCCTGACTGCGACGGTGTCGGTGACCGGCAGGTCGGCTTCGTCCGCGGGCTTCTCGTCGGTCGCTTGAGCCTCACCCAGGTTCCAGGGCTCGGTCAAACGCGGCGCGGTAAACTGCCGCCATGAGCGGCGACGGCCAGGTCCAACTCCGCCCGTGGACCGACGCTCGACCTGGCAATGCGGAGGGGCACCTGGTCCTGTGCATCGAGGACGACCTGGCTCAACAGGAGTACCTTGCCGAGCTGCTTCAGGACTTGGGGTATGCCGTGCTCAGGGCTGTGAGCGGCGCGAAGGCCCGCGCGGCGGTCGCCGACGTTCGGCCCGATGCGGTCTTGCTCGATCTTGGGCTTCCCGACATCGATGGTGTCGAGCTGTGTCGTCGGCTCACATTCTGGCCAGCTGCCCCGATTGTCGTGGTGACCGCCGATTTCCTCGAGGAGCGGATCGTTGCGGCGCTCGACGCGGGAGCCTGCGACTACGTCACCAAGCCGTTCAGTGAACCGGTTCTCGCTGCCCGTCTGCGGGCGGCGATCCGTGACAGTGATCCGACTCGGCACATGCCGCATGGGGAAGTGCTGCGTGTCGGTGATGTCAGTTTGGACACGGGTACTTATGAGCTGTCGATTGGCGGCGAGCGCGTCGCTCTGCCAGCGCGTCCGTTTACGGTGCTCAAGCACCTCATGCGCCATGAGGGGGTGTTGCTACCGTACTCGATCCTGTCCGGGAAGCACCGTAGTGACCCGGTCAGCGGAGCCGAAGCGCAAGCGGTGCGGATCGTGATCAGTCGGCTTCGTAAGACCCTGGGTGAAGGCCCGCAGCGCCCCCGGTTGGTCACCGAGCCGCGCATCGGGTACCGGCTCGTCGGCCCCGGTGGCGGAGCGTGACATCTCGGCTGGAGCTGGTGCGGCCGGCTGGCGCGGGCGTCGTTGGCGTGGTGCTGGTTGTGGCGGTGATGTCGTCGGTGTCGGGTCACGTCGACTTGTCGGTGCCGGCGCTGTTGCTGCTGTTGCCGATCTTGGGGACGAGTGCAGTTGCGGGGTGGCGGGCCGGAGCGGTGGTGGCGGTCGTGGCCGCGGTCGGGTATGCGTTCGCGTTCGTGCCTCCCGTGGGCGATGTTCGTCCTCGGGTGCTCAGAGACGCCTATACGTCGCTGACGTTCACGGGCGTGGCGGTCGGGTGTGGCCTGCTCGTTCAGTGGGCACGGGCCAAGCGGGCGACGTCTCCGAGCAGGCGGGAGCCGCTCGGATCACCGCAGGTACAGTTGCTCAGCAGCGTTGGCCACGACCTGCGCAATCCGCTGCACACGATCCAAGCGATTACGGCGCGTGTCCTGCCAACGGTGGATGCTCAGGCGCGGTCCTCGCTCGAGACGGTGGTCAACGAGAGTGCCCGATTGACCCGGATCGTCTCCAACCTGCTCAGCGCGAGCCGGCTCGACGCGGGTGCGCTCGTGCCGGCGGTGGCACCGGAGTATCTGCCGACGTTGGTCAGCACGACGGTGGAGCGGGTGCGGCCAGGAGTCACCGCCCGGCTCGTGGTCGACATCGCTCCGGGCGTACCGGACGTCGCGGTCGACGCGGTGCAGTTCGACCAGGTGCTGACGAACCTGCTGGAGAACGCTGCCCGCTACGCGCCGCCGGACGGCGCGATCGGCATCACCGCTCGACGACGACGGGAGCTGGTCGAAATCATCGTCACCGACGATGGATGCGGTTTCGCTGCCCACGAGCTGGACGGTCCGGTTCCGTTCCGATCCGGTGCCAGGTCATCGGGTGCCGGGCTCGGGCTGATCGTGTGTCGCGGCATCGTGGAGGCGCACGGTGGCACGCTCCGGCTCGGAGCGTCGCCCACAGGCGGCGCGGCGGTGACGTTTACGCTTCCCGTTGCACGCTGATAGGCCGCCCGAAGCGTGCGAGATGCCGGAACGACGATCGGCACACGATTGAGCGCAGACGCGCTGCGGGGAGAGCCGCCCGCTCCATTCGGATGGGCGACTCTCCCCGCTGGACGCTCGCCGCTCGGCGTGGGACGAAATTGCGCTAGATGTAGGCGGAGTCTCCCGCGTATCCCTCCAAGCCGTGCTCGCCGATGTCGAGGCCGGAGATCTCCTCGTCGGCGGAGACCCGCACGCCGATCGTCTTCTTCAAAGCGAAGAACACGATCGCGCTCGTCGGTACCACCCAGGCGATGATGATCAACAGCATCACCGCTTGCATGACGAGCTGGCTGACGCCGCCGCCGTAGAACAGGCCTGCGTCGTCGCGCCCGAGAAACGCGTCGTCGTACTTGGCCCACAGGCCGATCGCGAGCACGCCCCAGATGCCGCAAGTGCCGTGCACGGAGACGGCTCCGACTGGGTCGTCGACCTTGACACGGTCGAGGAACAGCACCGAGAACACGACGATGACGCCGCCGATGCCGCCGATCAGGAACGCCGGGATCGGACCGACCGTGCCGCACCCGGCGGTGATCGACACGAGGCCGGCGAGGATCCCGTTGCCGGTCATCGCCACGTCGGGCTTGCCGGCCTTGAGCCAGATCGCGGCGGTGCTCGTGAGCCCACCGCCGATCGCCGCCAGAAGCGTATTGACGGCGACGACGCCGACCCAGCCGTCAGCGGCCAACTCCGAGCCGGGGTTGAACCCGAACCATCCGAGCCACAGGATGAACACTCCGAGCACGGCGAACGGGATGTTGTGGCCAGGGATCGCCCTCGGCCGGCCCTGATCGTCGTACTTACCGAGGCGCGGCCCAAGGATCAACGCTCCCATCAGGCCGGCGAGGCCGCCCGTCAGGTGGACGATGCCCGAGCCGGCGAAGTCGGAGAACACGGCGTCACCGATCTCGATCTGAGCGATCAGTCCACCACCCCAGGTCCAATGGACCACGACTGGGTAGATGATCGCGCACATGATGAACGCGAAAATCAGGTACGCCTTGAACTTCATCCGCTCGGCAACCGCGCCAGATGTGATGGTGACGGCCGTTGCCGCGAAGACCGCCTGAAAGAAGAAGTCGGTAGACCCCGTCAGTGCGCCCTCCTCAGCGACGTTGGCGAGGTCTTTGCCCCACAGGAAGAACTCCTTACCGCCGATCACGTCATTGCCGCCTGGGCCGTAGGCGAAGGCCCATCCGACGGCGAACCATGCGGTGATGCCGACGACCGCGTCTGCGACGTTCTTGGCCAGGATGTTGACGACGTTCTTGGCCCGAGTCAGGCCGGCCTCGAGTAGGGCGAAGCCAGCCTGCATGAAGAACACCAGGATGCCGGCGGTGAGCACCCAGATGTTGTTGAGCCAGTCTTGGGCCGTAGCCTCATATTCTTGGGCGTAAACGCCGGCCGGGGTGAGGGCGAGGACCGCCAACACCCCGCCCAGACCAGAGACAACTCGTAGCGCACGACTTTTGCGCACAGATCCTCCTATTGGTGTGGTTGTTGGGACAGCACCCGGGAGGGCCTCGTTGCCGGGACCGGGCTGCGCGCAACCTAAAGGACTTCCTCGCGTGGAGTATTGCCGTGGTATTTCATGAATGTAAATAGCTCTTCAAGGCGGCTCGCTTTACCTATTGGAAACACTGCAAATACTGGACCAATATGGCACCTGAGAATCTTTGATTGGTTCGTCCGTATTGGGTGTTCGTTGTTTACGGTTTGGAAACATTCGGAATAGATGATGAGTACAGTCCTGCGACGGATTCAGCGACGGTGTTTCGGCGAACCGGTGAACCCTCGGCGCTTCGGAGGGCGCGGGGTGGCGCTCCGCCACCCGGCGCAGTACATCGTCGTGACGTTCTTCGCGGCGAGTGTGATCGGGACCGTGCTGTTGATGCTCCCGTTCGCCAGCCGCGCCCGCGCGGGTGCTCCGTTCACGACCGCGTTGTTCACGTCGGTGTCGGCGACGTGCGTGACCGGGCTGGCAGTGGTCGACACGCCCGGCTACTGGAGCGGGTTCGGGCAGGCGGTGATCCTGGCCTTGATCCAGGTCGGTGGACTCGGGATCATGACCCTGTCGTCGCTGCTCGTGATCGTGCTCAGCCGCCGGCTCGGCATTCGCCAGCGGATGATCGCAGCGGCCCAGACGGGCACGCTCCGGCTCGGCGACGTGCGCTCGCTGCTGGTGTCGGTGGTGAAACTGACCTTCGCCGTCGAGGCCGCCGTGGCGCTGGTGTTGCTGGCGCGCTTCTGGCTCGCCTACGACGAACCGTTCCGCCGGGCCGTGTGGTTGGCAGTGTTCCACGCCGTGTCGGCGTTCAACAATGCCGGATTCGCGCTGTTCTCGGACAGTCTCGTCGGCTACCGCACCGATGCCGTCGTGCTGCTGGTCGTCGCGGCCGCGATCGTGGTGGGCGGACTCGGGTTCCCGGTGTGGCGCCAGATCCTCGCCAACCCGCGCGGCCCAGGCCGGTGGGATCTGCACGCCAAGGTCGCCGTGCTCGCCACGGCGGGCCTGATCGCGATCGGATGGGTGTTGTTCACCTGGTTCGAGTGGACCAACCCGGCCACGCTCGGCCCGCTGTCGGCTGGGGACTCGGCCGTCAACGGGCTGTTCCAGAGCATCACCAACCGGACCGCCGGGTTCAACGCCGTCGACACCGCCGCGCTCGACGACACCTCGCACCTGCTGACGATGATCCTGATGTTCATCGGTGGTGGCAGTGGCTCGACCGCGGGCGGCATCAAGGTCACCACGTTCGCCTTGCTCGGCTGGGTGATGTGGGCCGAGGTGCGCGGCGAGCGCGAGGTCAACATGTTTGGTCGCCGCGTGCCGGGCGATGTCCAGCGTCAGGCGGTCACGGTCGCCTTGATGGCGGTCGGCGGGGTGGTCGCGGCCACAATGCTGCTGCTCGCCCTGACCGACTTCGCCCTTCCCGACGTGATGTTCGAGTCGGTGTCGGCGCTCGGTACGGTGGGCCTGTCGACGGGCATCACGCCAGGGCTTTCGACACCGGCTCGGCTGGTCGTGACGGTGCTGATGTTCGTCGGGCGCGTCGGCCCGCCGACGTTGTTCGCGGCGCTCGTGCTGCGCGACCGTGAACGCCTGTACCGCTATCCGGAGGAGAGGATCATCATTGGCTGAGGCATCGCCACACCGTCCGGCCCGGCGCACGTCGTTCGGGCATCGCGAGTTCGTGCGGCCGGCGCGCCCTGGAGAGTCCGCCGCCGTGCTCGGCCTTGGCCGGTTCGGTGGGGCGGTGGCATCGGAACTGGTTCGGCTCGGCTACGACGTACTCGGCATCGACCAGGCGGACGCGCTCGTGCAGTACTACGTGCCAGCCCTCACCCACGTCGTGCAGGCCGATATCACCAGCGTCAAGGCGCTCCAGCAACTCGGCGTCGACGAAGTCACCCACGCCGTGGTCGCGGTCGGCTCCGACATCGAAGCCAGCATCCTGGCTACGGCCGCGCTCGACGAGTTCGGGCTCGCCTCGATCTGGGCCAAGGCGGTCAGCCGCCACCACGGCCGCATCCTCCAACGGGTCGGCGCGCACCACGTCGTGTACCCCGAGCACGACATGGGCCACCAGGTTGCCCACATGATTGGCGGCCGGATCGTCGACTGGTTCCAACTCGACGAGCGGTTCGCGCTCGTCGAGACCGTCGTCCCGAGCGAGCTCGTCGGGCACACGCTCGCCGAGGCGGGTGTCCGCGAGCGCTACGACGTCACGATCGTGTGCGTCAAGCCCGCAGGTGGCACGTTCGCCTACGCGACCGTTGACACCCTGCTCGGCGAGGGCGACCTACTCGTGGTTGCGGGCGAGACCGAAGCCGCCGAAGCCTTCGCCCGTCTGCGCTAGACGATCGGTCCCAAGCGGTCTGGGTGTGAGCCTACGAGATCGGTAGAGTGGGCGACTGGCGTGCCGGGAAGTCTGGTCGGCGATCCTTTCAACGCGACCTCGACAGGAGTCCGATGGCCGACGCTCGGCTTGCCGCGCTACACCAACAGAACCGGCCAAGGCTAGTCGGCGGCGCCGCGCGCTGAATCGTCAGCATGCTGTTCGCACTCGTACTCGGGCACGCCGCTGGTGCGGTAGGCGTGTTCGGCGCGGCCCGCCACCTCCGGCGCGGGGTGTGGCTGGTGGGCGCTGTGGCGCCGCTGACGGTCGTCGTGTGGTTGGTCGCCAACGCCGGGCGCATCGCCGACGGCCAGGCGATCACGGCGCGGGTCGAGTGGGTGGCCGCGCTCGGCCTCGCCGTCGACCTCCGCGTCGATGCGTTCGCGGCGCTGATGATCGTGCTCGTGTCGGGCATCGGCGTGCTCGTCTACGCGTACGCCTGGCACTACTTCGGCACATCTCCGAAGGCCGCCCGGGCAGCCGGGCTGCTGACCTTGTTCGCCGGGGCGATGCTCGGCGTCGTCGTCGCCGACAATTTGCTCGCCCTGTACCTGTTCTGGGAACTGACGTCGGTCACGTCGTACCTGCTGATCGGCCTCGACGACGCCGAGGCCGAGTCGCGCTCGGCTGCCCAGCACGCCTTGCTGGTCACGGGTCTGGGCGGGCTGGTGATGCTCGCCGGGCTGGTCCTGCTCGGGCAGCAGGCGGGCACCTACCGGATCAGCGAGCTGGTCGCCGGTCCGCCATCGGGAATGTTGACGTCGGTCGCGCTGGTGCTGGTGCTCGTCGGAGCGTTCACGAAGTCAGCGCAGTATCCGTTCCACTCGTGGCTACCGGGGGCGATGGTCGCGCCCACACCGATCAGCGCCTACCTGCACTCCGCAGCGATGGTGAAGGCCGGCGTCTACCTGATCGCCCGGCTCGCCCCGGCGTTCGCCGATGCGGGAGTGTGGCGCCCGCTGGTGGTCACCGTCGGGCTGGTCACGATGCTGGCGGGCGGGCTGCGGGCGCTGCGCCCGTTCGACTTGAAGCAGTTGCTGGCGTTCGGCACGATCAGCCAGCTCGGGTTCTTGGTGGTGCTGTTCGGGATCGGTCGGCCGGCGGCCACGGCGGCCGGGTGTGCCGTGATACTCGCCCACGGGATATTCAAGGCCGCGTTGTTCATGGTCGTCGGGATCATCGACCACGAGACCCACACGCGCCACATCCGTCTCTTGCCGACGCTCGGGCCCGGCTGGGGGCCGACCAGGCTGGCCGGTCTGATCAGCGCCGCGTCGATGGCCGCGATCCCGCCGCTGGCCGGTTTCGTCGCCAAGGAGCAGGCGTACGGTGCGCTCGTCGACGGTTCGGCCAGTGATCGTGTCGTGCTCGCCGGGCTCGTTGCCGGCTCGGTATTGACCGTGACCTACAGCGCCCGCTTCGCATGCGCTCTGGTGCGACCGAACCTTGTCAGCGATGTCGTCGTCGACCGGCCCCAGGCGCACGACTGGCCGACTCGCGGGTTCGTCGCCCCCGCCGTCGTGCTCGCCGGCGCCTCCCTGCTGCTCGGGGTCGCCCCGATGCTGTGGTCTGGGCTGATCGATCACGCCGCCCAAGCGCTCGACCCGCGCGCCCACGCCCACCTCGAGCTGTGGCACGGAGTGTCGCGCCCACTGTTGCTCTCGCTGGCGACGCTGGCAGCCGGGCTGGCGTTGTTCGCGGCTCGACGGCCGGTCGCCGCAGTGCAGGCGCGGCTCGCGCCACCGCTGTCGGGGCTCCAGGTCTACGACGCGGCCGTGCGCGGCCTGCTGCGCGGGGCGGCGCGGCTGACCGGTGTCGTGCAGCCCGGCTCGCTGCCGGTCTACGTCGGGGTGATCCTCGTGACGGCCGCAGCCGCCCCGACCGTGGCCCTGCTGGCGGGCGACTGGTGGTCGGGTTGGCCGGGTTCGCCGGGGCGGGCGGCCCACGTGCCGATCGCGATCTTGCTGGTCGTCGGCGCGGTGGCAACCACGCTCGCCCGCCGCCGCTTCGTCGCGGTCGTCCTGCTCGGCGTCGTCGGCTACGCGATGTCCGTCTTGTTCGTGGTCCAGGGCGCCCCGGACCTGGCGCTCACCCAGTTCGGGGTCGAGACGCTGTTCGTGGTGGTGTTCTTGCTGGTGCTGCGCAAGCTTCCCGATCGCTTCGATCGGAGCGACACGCGTCCAGGTCAGGCGCTACGGCTCGGGGTCGCCGCCCTGGTCGGAGCGTTCGCGGTGACGATGGCGTTGGCCACGTCGGGGTCGCGTACGGCCGAGCCGGTCTCGCGGCAGATGTCGGAGCTGGCGTACCCGCAGGGCCACGGGCGCAACGTGGTCAACGTGATCCTGGTCGATATCCGCGGGCTCGACACGCTCGGCGAGATCACCGTGCTGGTCGCCGCCGCGCTCGGCATCGTCGCCCTCGCTCGCGCCGGTATGTCGCCGCGGCGGCGGCCCGATCGCGGCTCGGAGACCGTCGCCGACGAGAGGGCTGGCCGGTGAGGCTGCGTTCGTTGATCCTCGATACCACGGTCCATCTCGTGTTCGATGTCGCCCTGGTGTTGTCCGTGTACCTGCTGTTCGCCGGGCACAACCAGCCGGGTGGCGGCTTCGTCGGCGGGCTCGTCGCAGCGGCCGCGATCTCGTTGCGGTACATCGCCGGCGGTCTCGACGACATCCTCGTCGTCGGGCGCGTCCGGCCCTGGACGTTCCTCTCGGCCGGCCTCGCTCTCGCGGCGGGGTCGGCGTTGTGGCCGCTCGCCGCCGGAGGCCCGCCGCTCGACCAACGCGCCGCTGAGTGGAGCGCCCCGTTGCTCGGCGAGGTGAAGTTCACCACGGCCACGGTCTTCGATACCGGCGTTTACCTGATCGTGGTCGGGCTCGTGCTCATGATCTTCGAGGGCCTCGGGGGCGAGGAGGGACGCGCATGACCACTCTGCTCGTGTTCGCCGCCGGCGTGCTGTGCGCGTGCGGCGCCTACCTGATGCTCGGTCGCCAGCTCAGCCGGGTGATCATCGGCATCGGCCTGCTCGGCCACGGCGTCAACCTGTTGCTGGTGCTGTCGGGTGGCGACGGCGGCCGGCCTGCCTTCGGTGGCGACGCGAGCCCGGACGAGCTGGACGGGTTCGCCGACCCGCTCCCGCAGGCGTTCGTGCTCACCGCGATCGTGATCACGTTCGGGGTCGTCGCGTTCCTGCTCAGCCTGGCCTACCGCAGCTGGCGGCTGACCGCCGACGACGCCGTCGAGGACGACCTCGAGGATCGCCGGATCGCCCGCTCGGCCGGCTCGGGGGGCGATCAGTGACCGCGCTCGTTGCCCTACCGATCCTGCTGCCCCTGTTCGGCGCGGCCGTGTCGGTCGGGGTCGGTCGTTGGCGCAACCTGCAGCGACTCGTCGGGCTCTCCGTCCTCGGTGCGGTCGCCGTGCTCACCGCCGTGCTGTTGGCCCGGGTCGACGACGCGGGGGTTGCCGTGGTCCAGGTCGGCGGCTGGGATGCCCCGGTGGGGATCACCCTGGTGGCCGACCGGTTCGCCGTTCTGCTGCTGCTGGTGTCGGTGTTGACGATGCTCGCGGTGCTCGTCTATGCGATCGGCGAGCCCGGCGCCGAACAGGCCCACGTCGGCTTCCATCCGCTCTACCTGATCCTCGCCGCCGGGGTCAGCGCCTCGTTCTTGACCGGCGACCTGTTCAACCTGTTCGTCGCCTTCGAGGTGATGCTGATGGCGAGCTACGCGCTGATCACGCTCGGTGGACGCCCCGCCCAGGTCCGTTCGGGCATGACCTACGTGGCGATCAGCCTGATCGCGTCCACCCTGTTCCTGCTCGCCTTGGCGTTCGTCTACGCGGCCACCGGCACGGTCAACTTCGCCGACCTGCACGGCAAGCTCGCCGACCTGCCACCGGGGGTGCGCAGCGCCCTGGCGGTGTTGCTGCTGGTGGTGTTCGGCATCAAGTCGGCCGTGTTCCCCCTGTTCTTCTGGCTCCCCGACAGCTACCCCACCGCCGCCGCACCGGTCACTGCAGTCTTCGCCGGGCTGCTCACCAAGATCGGCGTGTACGCGATGATTCGGACCCAAACCCTGCTGTTCCCGCCCGATACCTGGCCAGGCGACCTGCTGCTGGTCGTCGCCGGGTTGACGATGGTGATCGGCGTGCTCGGCGCAGTCGCCCAGAACGACATCCGCCGGCTGTTGTCGTTCCACATCGTCAGCCAGATCGGCTACATGGTGATGGGACTCGCCTTGTTCACCGTCGCCGGGCTCGCCGCGGCCACGGTCTTCATCGTCCACCAGATCGTCGTCAAGACCACTTTGTTCCTGATCGCCGGCCTGATCGAACGACGCACCGGCACCGGCCAGCTCGGCCAGCTCTCCGGCCTCGCCCGGACCGAACCGTTCCTGGCGGTCCTGTTCCTGGTGGCGGCGCTGAGCCTGGCCGGCATCCCGCCGCTGTCGGGGTTCGTCGGCAAGCTCGCCCTGGTCGACGCCGGACTCGACGCGCGCTCGTACGCGATCGTCGCCGTCAGCCTGGCGGTGGGCCTGCTGACCTTGTTCTCGATGACCAAGATCTGGTCGAACGCCTTCTGGGGTGCCCCAGCCGACCACGGCGATCGATCGACCGACATCCATGCGGGTGGCCGCCGGTTGATGGTCGGGTCCACCGCTGCGCTCGCCGCATTCAGCGTCGCGATCGCATTGTGGGCCGGCCCGCTGTACGGCTTGTCCGAGCGGGCCGCCGGCGACCTGATCGACCCCACGGCCTACGTCGAAGCGGTGCTCGGACCATGAGGCCCTCCGCGACTTCGGTCATTCGCATCACCGTCCTCACCGTCGTCTGGCTGGCCCTCTGGTCAGACCTGTCGGTAGCCAACGTCGCCAGCGGGCTGCTCGTTGCCGGCCTCATCGTGGTCACCTTCGACACCTGGCGCGCCGGCACGCTTGCCCTCCGGCCGCTTCGGGCTACCCGGTTCGGCCTGTTCTTCCTCTACAAGCTCGTCGAGTCCAGTGTCGTCGTGGCGCGCACCGCGATCGCCCCACGCGACCGCATCAGCACGGGAATCATCGCGGTACCGCTGCGCGGCTGCTCCGACGCCGTCGCCACGCTCGTCGCCGACGCGATCAGCCTCACGCCTGGCACGCTCACCCTCGAGGTCCGTCGCGATCCGCTGACCCTGTACGTCCACGTCCTCGACACACGCGACGTCGAACAGGTCCAGCGCGACATCCGAACCCTGGAGATCCTCGCGGTGCGCGCGTTCGGTGACGCCCATGCGCTGGCCGGGCTCGCCAGCGACGACACCACATCCTGGAGGACCAAGTGATCGTCATCGCCCTCATCTTGCTCGTCGTCGGTGGGGTGTGCTTCCTCGCCCGTGTCGTTGCGGGGCCGAGCCTTGCCGACCGGGTCATCGCCCTGGACGGGCTCGTCATCACCCTCGTCGCCGCCACGATCCTGTACGCCGTGCACGACGACTCGCCCCGGATCGTCGACTTGGCTGTCGTCGTCGCCGTGATCGGTTTCGTCGGCACCACCGCGGCAGCCCGGTTCATCGAACGGCGCGGGGGCTGACCGGCATGGCCGACCTGATCATCGGTGTGCTGGCGATCGCCGGAGCGCTCCTGGTCGTGCTCGCCGGGGTCGGTGTGCTCCGCTTCCCCGACCTCTACTCGCGCATGCACGCCACCACCAAGGCAACGACGCTCGGCATCGCGTTGATCGCCGTCGCCGCCGCGATCGCGCTTGGCGACGGACGCGACAAGCTGCTGCTCGCCGTCGCCTTCATCGTCGTCACCGCCCCAGCCGGGGCCCACTTCATCGGCCGCGCCGCCTACCGCGCCGAAGGCATCGAGATTCACCTCGACGGCCCCGACGACCTCGCATCGCTCCTCGACGAGAACCCACCCCCACCCGGTCCGGTGCCGCCCGACATCGCGTAGGTCAAGGCCCACGATCGCGAGGCCGGCCCCATCGCCGGCCCGGCGCTTCATCGCTGCAGTTCGGCGACGACCGCGGTGGCGGTCTTGGCCTGTACTTTGGCTACTTCGAACCGCAGATCGAGGCGTTCCCCCCCGGCATCGACGACCGTGAACCCGAACGTGGGGGCCTTGACCAGCATGATCCGCTTCGATCCGGCGACCACGTCGCTCACCTCGGCCCGGTCGACGATCAGTACCGGGTTCTTTGGGTTGGCGCCCATCGCCGTGACGTCGAACACGACCACGCGGCGGTCGGTTACAGCAACGGCTGCCCCGCGGCGGAGCCGGTCGGTGACGTCGTCGCCGAACCGCCAGCCGGCGGCGACCGCGCCGGCGATCCCGCCGATTGCCTGGGCGGAGGCGAAACGCACCGTGTTGCCGTCGAGTTGGGCTCTGGTGGCGGCGACGACCTGTTCGCCCGGTTGGAGGTGGCCAGCCAGCGCGTCGGTGGCCTGATCGATGATGGATGCCATCCGTCCAGCGTGACGCCACCGCGCTAACCACGCCGCAACCACTCCGATCCGGATTTGACGGCAGTGGGAGATGCGGAGCCTGACCCGCTGATCCGCTAGGTTCGCACCCGACCATCCGCCAGAACCCGACCGCGGCCCCGCAGCCAGTTCCCGCAAAGGTCTCCTTGCTACTACTCCCGCTCCTCCACGCGCTGACCGGCACGGTGCTTGTCGCGTCCGGCCCGCGATTGGGGCGCCGGTGGGGCGCCGCGCTCGGCGCGCTTGCCCCGCTGGTCACGCTGATCTGGCTGCTCACCCAGCTGCCCGGCGTGCTCGACGGCGACGTCATCGACGAGCGCACCAGTTGGGTCGACGGACTGGCGCTCACCGTCGACCTGCGCCTCGACGGGTTCGCCGCGCTGATGGTCCTGCTGGTGTCGGGAATCGGCGTGCTGGTGTTCTGGTACTCGGCTGGGTATTTCTCGGATCACACCCGTGATCTCGGGCGCCTGTTCGGCCTGCTCACGTGGTTCAGCGGGGCGATGGTCGGGCTGGTGCTCGCCGACAACCTGTTCGTGCTCTACATGTTCTGGGAACTGACGTCGATCACGTCGTACCTCCTGATCGGTAACTCGCACGAGAACGCACGGGCACGCGCGTCGGCCCTGCACGCGCTGCTGGTGACGGGCCTGGGCGGCCTCGTGATGTTCGTCGGCTTCATGCTGATTGGCCAGGCGGCCGGCACGTTCCGCCTCAGCGAGATCCTTGCCGACCCGCCGAGCGGCGGCCCGGTCACGGCCGGTCTCGTGCTCGTGATCGTCGGCGCCGCCAGCAAGTCGGCCCAGTACCCCTTCCATTCGTGGCTGCCCGGCGCGATGGTTGCGCCGACGCCGATCAGCGCCTATCTGCACTCGGCGACGATGGTGAAAGCTGGCGTATACCTGGTCGCCCGCTTCGCTCCAGCCTTCGCCGGGCACGCGGTGTGGCGCCCAATCGTGCTCACCGTCGGGCTGGTGACGATGGTGGCTGGCGGGCTGCGGGCGTTGCGCCAGCACGACCTCAAGCTGCTGCTCGCGTTCGGCACGGTCAGTCAACTCGGCATGCTGTTCGTGCTGTTTGGCGCCGGTCTCGAGGCGGCCACGCTCGCCGGTGTGCTGATGCTGTTCGGCCACGCGTTGTTCAAGGCCACCTTGTTCATGGTGGTCGGCATCATTGACCACCAGACCGGCACTCGAGACCTGCGCGCCCTGCCCGGCTTCGGCAGGCCATGGCTACCGGTCGTCGCCATCGGCCTGGTTGCCGCGGCGTCGATGGCGGGTGTGCCGCTGCTGTTCGGGTTCATCGCCAAGGAGCAAGCGTTTGCCGGTTTCGACGGGACCGGGTACAGCTGGTCGGCGCCGGTACTCGCCGTGCTCGTTGGCGGTTCGTGTCTCACGGCTGCTTACAGCGCCCGCTGGGCGTGGGGTGCGTTTACTGCCGGGGGCACCGACTGGCACCCGGCTCCGCCTGCCGCCCCGGTCGATCGCCCGCCGCGGCGGGGGTTCTGGGCACCGCCGGCTGTGCTGGCCACGGCCACGCTTGCGCTCGGCGTCGCCCCGATGCTCGCCGACGGTTTCGCCGATGTGGCGCTGAGTTCACTGGTCGCCGGGGCGCATCACGTGCACCTCGCGCTGTGGCACGGCCCGACGCTGGCGTTGGCGCTGTCGCTCGTTGTGTACGGGGTCGGAGCGGCGATGTTCGTGGCCCGCCGACCGATCTCATCGGTGCTCGCGCGCGGCCACACCGTGCCCAACGGTTCCGACGCGTACCTCGCCGTGCTGCGTGCGCTCAACCGCGTTGCCGACTTGGTCACACGGGTCACGCAGAGCGGTTCGTTGCCGTTCTACGCCGGGGTGATCCTGCTCACGGCCGCGGTTGCCCCCGGCTTGGCGTTGCTGATCGGCACCGACACGCTCGCGTGGCCCGACTTTCTCGACAGTCCTGCACATATACCCGTGGTCCTGGCACTGGTCGGTGGGGCGCTTGGCGCCGCACTGGTGCCACGCCGGTTGGCGGCGGCACTGTTCCTGAGCGTCGTCGGGTATGGCATGGCCGCGTTGTTCGTGGTCGAGGGCGCGCCCGACTTGGCGCTCACCCAGGTCACCGTGGAGACCCTCGGCACCGTGTTGTTCGTGCTTGTCCTGCGCCGGTTGCCACGGCGCTTCAGTCGACCTACCGCGGCTGGCCGGATTCCGCGTCTGTTCGTGTCGGCCGCGGTCGGTGCGGCCGTGTTCGCGTTCGCGCTGGTAGCCGCCGACAGCAGAACGGCACCGCCGGTGTCCGACGAGATGATCGGTCGGGCGTACCCCGATGGGCACGGCAAGAACATCGTCAATGTGATCCTCGTCGACTTCCGAGGCATCGACACGCTCGGCGAGATCATGGTCCTCGGGGTGGCCGCGGTCGGCGCGGTCGCGCTCGCGCGTGCCCCCGTCGGCTCGCGGCGGCGAGCCCGTGCGGCAACCGTTGGTGCTCACCAGGACGGTGACCGGTGAAGCGCTTGCTGGTCGTCGACGTGTCGGTACGGGTGATGTTCCACACCGTCCTGATCGGCTCGTTGTACCTCTTGTTCGTCGGGCACAACCGACCGGGCGGCGGGTTCGTCGGCGGCCTCGTTGCCGGCTCGGCGATCGCGCTGCGGTTTATCGCGGGCGGCATCGACGAAGTCCGTGGGTTGACCCGCTTCCGTCCGTGGACCATTCTCGGCACCGGGCTGCTGCTGGCAGCGGTGACCGCGGTGGTGCCGGTGGTGCTCGGGGATCCGGTGTTGTCGAGCGCGTTGTGGGAGGCGGACGTACCGCTGCTCGGAACAGTGAAGACGACCAGCGCGCTGTTCTTCGACAGCGGGGTGTACCTGCTTGTCGTTGGTCTCGTGTTCATGGTCTTCGAGGCGTTCGGCGGTGAGCCCCCGACGGCATCGGCCGTCGACCGCACCGAACGGGCGGGAGGTGTCGCGTGAGCACCTTGTTGGCGTTGGCCGCGGCACTGCTGTTCGCGATCGGTACATGGCTGATCCTCCAACGTGCGCTGACCCGTGTGGTGATCGGTATCGGGCTGCTCAGCCACGGGGCGAACATCTTGATGATGAGCAGCCATCGTCGGGGCACGCCGCCGATCCACGGTAACGACGACCCCGGCAACTTCAGCGACCCGCTTCCGCAGGCGTTCGCACTGACCGCGATCGTGATCTCGTTCGGTGTCACCGCGTTCCTGCTGGCGCTGGCGTACCGGAGTTGGGTGTTGACCCACGACGACGAGGTCCAAGACGACCTCGAAGATCGCCTGATCGGGCGCGGTGCGTGGGTCGACAAAGACATCGCCGACGAGCAGGCGGCGATCGCCGAGGAAGAGTTGGAGCAGTCGTGACGGCGCTGCTGTCGTTGCCGATCGTGCTGCCGATTCTGGGCGCAGCGGGGTCGATCCTGGCCGGGCGCGTCAAGTACGCCCAGCGGGCGATCAGCATCACCGTGCTGAGCGTCAACGTGGTGTTGGCCGGGTTGCTGCTCGTGCGCGTCGACGACGTCGGCGTGGCCTCGGTGCAGGCTGGCGGCTGGGCGGCACCGATGGGGATCACGCTGGTCGCCGACCGCTTCTCCGCGTTGATGCTCTTCGTGGCGACCGTGATGCTGCTGGCGGTGTTGATCTACGCGATCGGCCAACCCGGAGCCGAACGGCACCACGTCGGGTTTCAGTCGGTGTACCTCGTGCTCGCCGCCGGGGTCTCGGCGTCGTTCCTCACCGGTGACCTGTTCAACCTGTTCGTCGCCTTCGAGATGATGCTGACCGCCAGCTACGTGCTCATGACGCTTGGCGGTACCCCGGCTCAGGTGCGGTCGGGGATGACCTACGTGGTCATCAGCCTGATCGCTTCAGCGCTGTTCGTCACCGCGCTGGCGCTCGTCTACGCGGCGACCGGCACCGTCAACCTCGCCGACCTGTCGGGCAAGATGGCCGATCTACCCGAAGGCGTCCGGACCGCCTTCTCGGTGCTCTTGCTGGTGGTGTTCGGCATCAAAGCGGCCCTGTTTCCGCTGTTCTTCTGGTTGCCCGACGCGTACCCGACCGCGCCGGGGCCGGTGACCGCGGTGTTCGCCGGGCTGCTGACCAAGGTCGGCGTGTACGCCATCATCCGCACCCAGACGCTGCTGTTCCCGCCCGAGTCGCAGGCCGGCACGCTGATCCTGATCGTCGCCGCGCTGACGATGACGGTGGGTGTGCTCGGCGCGATCGCGCAGAACGACGTCAAGCGGATCCTGTCATTTCACATCATCAGTCAGATCGGCTACATGATGATGGGCCTTGGGTTGTTCACTGTTGCCGGGCTGGCCGGCGCGGTGTTCTACATCGTGCACCACATCGTCGTGAAGACCGCCATGTTCCTCGTCGGCGGCCTGATCGAGCACATCGCCGGTTCGGGTCGCCTGAGCCGGGTTGGCGGCCTCGTGCGCAGCGCTCCAGCCGTCGCGCTGCTGTACCTCGTTCCGGCCCTGAGCCTGGCCGGCGTGCCCCCCCTGTCGGGTTTCGTCAGCAAGCTCAGTCTGGTTCGAGCCGGAGCGGCCGCAGACGCCTACTGGATCGTCGGCGTCTCGGCAGCGGTCAGTGTGTTGACGCTGTACTCGATGATGAAGATCTGGAACGGTGTCTTCTGGAGCCCCGCAGAAGAGCCGCCCGAGGGGGTTCCGCACGTGGTCGGGCGGATCGGCGGCCCGCTGCTGATGATCGTGCCGACCGCCGTGTTGGCGGCCGCGGCGGTTGCACTCGGGCTGTTCGCGGCCCCCTTGTGGGAGTTCAGTGAGCGGGCTGCGGCCGACCTGTTGCATCCCGCGGCCTACATCGAACAGGTGCTCGGGCGATGAACCGGATCGCCCTGGCCCTCTGGCTGGTGGTCGTGTGGGTCGCCCTGTGGGGCGATCTGAGCATCGCCAATGTGGCCAGTGGCACGGCGCTCGCGGTCCTGCTGCTGGGCGTGTTCCCGACACACGGGGAGCGGCGGCGCGGTCTGTTCATCCGCCCGGTCGCGACGCTGCGCCTCGTCTGGTACTTCGCACGCCAGATGGTGGGGTCGAACCTGGCACTCACCCGCTCGGTCGTGAGCCGTAGCGACCGGCTGCGTACCGGCGTGATCGCGGTGCCGTTGGTCTGTGATTCTGACGGACTCGTTACCGTGCTGCACCACCTGATCGCGCTCACGCCCGGCACCACCGTAATCGAGGTCGAGCGGAACCCCGCGCGGATCTTCGTTCACATCCTCCAACTCGACGACATCGACGCCGCGCGCGCCGAGATCGCCCTCCTGGAACGACGGGTGATCGAGGCGTTCGGGCCGGTTGATGCTGTGGCAAGAGTACGTGCAGCGACCGCGGAGACAGGCGGATGAACGCTGCCACGTTCGTCGTGTTGGTCGCTGCCGGGCTCTGCTTCGGATATCGCCTGTGGCGTGGTCCCTCCGTCATCGATCGGGTGATTGCCGTCGATGGCTTACTCGTCGTCGGTGTTGCCGCACTCGTCGTCAACACGATGAGAACCGGTGATGGTTCGTTCGTGCCGGTCGCAGTGGTCACGTCGCTCGTGGGTTTCGTGAGCACGTCGGTGGTTGCCCGCTACGTCGAGGGTCGCGGCGGCGAGCCGGCCGACGGCGGGCCACCCGGACCTCGACATGCGGGTCGGGAGGAGCACCGGTGATCGCCTCGTCGATCGTGCTGATTGGCGCGGTCTTGATCCTGCTCGCCAGCATCGGGGTCGTCCGCTTCAATGACACGCTGGCGCGTACGCACGCGTTGACGAAGGCGAGTGTGTTTGGCATCGTGTTGGTACTCGCGGGGGCCGCGTTCCGAGTTGACGACACCCGCGACGCCGCAGCCTTGGCCCTGACTGCCGTGTTGCAGCTGCTGGTGACGCCGGTGTCGGGTCACCTGATCGGGCGGGCCGTGTACCGCAGCCAGAACTTCGCCGCCCGGCTCGACACCGTCGACGAACTCGGCAACGCCGACGACCCCCAAGGTGGTTGAGCCTGTCGAACAGGTGGTCGAGCCTGTCGAACAGGTGGTTGAGCCTGTCGAAACCACCGTCGGGTGCACCGGCAGTAGGGTCGTCGCGGTGTGGTATCGACGGTTGCAGGTGGCGCTGGCCGCGCTGGCCGTCGCGGTCGGTGCCGGGGCATGTTCCGCTACCGGGGCCGCCGGCGGGGTGTCGCCCGACGCGTACGTGGCGGCACTCGCCGCGTTCCTGCCCGAGCCCCCTCACGACGGCGATGACGACGGCGACCTCCCGGTTGCCTACGTCGCCTCGCTCGGCGAGTCACCGCTCGCGCTCGATGCCCAGGTCGCCGTGATCGACGGCCTCGCCGACCGGTGCGACCTGCGCTTCGTCGACTCGCCCGGGGCGGCGATCGACGACGACACTGACGGTGCCCCGCCCCGCGACAAGGGCATCTTGCTGGCGATCGGCACCATTCTCGCCGACCCGCCGCACACGGTGCGCGTCGAGGAGTACCTCGACGCCGGGCACACCGCAGCCCACCTGGTGACGCTCGTCGAGCGTGCCGGCGCGTGGACGGTGACCGGCATCGACGGCGTCGACCCCGAGGTGCTCGTCGGTGACGGCTGAACCGCCGCCGCAAGCACCCCACTCACCGCCTCCACCCGCGTCCCTCGCGCCGCACCGATTCGCGCGCTGGTTCCTCGGCCCCCGCCCGGTGAGCCGGCTGACGGCGACGCACTGTGTGCACGGCGCGGCCGAAGCGTTCTTCACGGTGTCGATGGCCGGGTCGATCTTCTTCAGCGTGTCGCCCGACGCAGCGCGTCCCCGGGTGTTGCTGTTCCTGATGCTCACCCTCACGCCGTTCCTCGTGATGGCGCCGCTGTTCGGCCCGTTCGTCGACCGGGTGCGCGGCGGCCTCGGTACCACGATCGTGGCTACGTTCGCCCTGCGCGCGGCGCTGGCGCTGATGCTGGCCGGCAACTTACGCAACCTGCTGCTGTTCCCGCTGGCGTTCGCGATCATGGTCGTGGCCAAGACGTACACCGTGTCGCGCAACGCGCTCGTGCCCGAGTTGGTAGGGGCCGACGACGACCTGGTGTCGGTGAACGCGCGCTTGTCGCGCAGCGCCACGATCGTCAGCAGCATCGCCGCCGGTGGGGCGGGTGTGCTGTACCAGCTCACGTCGGCTGCCTGGGTGTTGCGCGCGGCGGCCGTGTTGTACGTGGTGGCGGCGTGCGTCGCGTGGTGGTTGCGGCGGGCGGCCGGCGCGGTCCGCCCGGCCCGCGCCGAGGCGGTCGGCGAACTGATCCGGCCCGACGTGTCCGACGCCCGCTGGGCGATGACCGCGCTGCGGGCGGCGATCGGGTTCGCCCTGTTCCATGTCGGCTTCTCGCTGCGGGCCGACGCCGAGCCGGCGTGGATGCTCGGTGCTGTCATCGGTGCCAACGGGCTCGGTGCCTTCGTCGGGTCGGTCCTCGCGCCGCCGCTGCGGCGGCGCTATCCGGAACGGACGATGGTGTCGCTGGCGCTGGCCGCCGCGGCGGTCACCGCGGTCATCGCCGGCGTCGCGCTCGACCTGGTCACGCTGGTCGCGGCGATGCTCGTGCTCGGTACGGCCGGCAGCGTCACCCGGCGGGCGCTCGACGCGATCGTGCAGCGCCAGGCCCCGCACGCCCGCGGGGGCAGCGTCTACGCCTGGTTGGAGACCCGGTTCGAACTGGCGTGGGTACTCGGGGCGTGCCTGGCGGTGGCGTCGCGGGTGGCGACGTGGGTCGGCATGGTGGGCCTGGCGGCGTTCCTCACGCTCAACGCGCTGATCCAACTGCGGCGCCACTACGGCTTGACGGTGCTCGACCCGGTCGTGTCGACATCACTACCGGAACGGCTCGTCGGGCACGCCGAAACGCTGTTCAGCCACCACCGCTACGACGAGGCGATCGCCGTCGCCCGGGCTGCAGCCGACGTGCCCCCGGTCGACGGTGCCGACGCCGACGCCGCCCGCGCAGCAATCGAAGCCGCCCGCCAGGCCATCGCACACCCCCACGCCCGAGGTGGTTGAGCCTGTCGAGATCACCGGTGGTGACAGCAGCGCTGGAGGGCCGACCCGGTGCGCGCTCGTGGCGCCCTTCAGCGCGGCCAGAGGGTGGGGAACAGCGGGTGCTCCATCGGTGCCCCGGCGACGAGCTCGGCGTCGAGGCCGGGGAACGGCGGGCTCGTCGCCCACGTGCGTGGAGCGTGCACCATGTCGTCGCCGAGGAACCGCAACGACAGCACGCGCCGGCGGTGGCGTCCGGTGACCGGGCCGGCGCCGTGCAGCGTGAGCATGTTGAAGCACACCGCGTCGCCCGGTTCGAGCTCCCAGGCGAGGATCCGCGGATCGTCGTCGGCGATCACCGGCAGCTCGGCCAGCGAGCCGTCGGGGAACCACTTGGCCTGCCCGTCGAGGAATGTGCGCGGCATGAACCATGGCCCGAGATGCGAACCGGCGAAGCACTCCAGGGTGGACTCGCGCGGCACCGGGTCGACCGGGATCCACATGCTGACGTTCTGGTATCCGTCGACGTTGTAGTACGGCAGGTCCTGGTGCCACGGCGTGCGCTGGAACGTGCCCGGCTCCTTCACCAGCACGTGGTCGTGGTACAGCCGGATGGTGGCGCTGCTGGTGAGCTGCGCGGCCAACTCGGCGGCGCCGGATTCGCGGGCGAAGCGCTCGATCTCGGGGATCCGTTGCCACGAGCAGAAGTCTTCGACGAACGCCCCGTCGTCGCCGGCGCTGGCCCGCTTGGCAAGCGGCGACAGGTCGGCCAGGTTGGCCTCGATCGCGGCCCGAGCCAGTTCGACCTGGTCGGCCGTGAACGCCCCACGCACGCACACCGCCCCGTCCCGCTGGTAGTCGCCCTCAACCTCCATCCCCCCAGTCTGCCTTCCCCCACCCAGGTAGAATTCAGCCACCGCGCGGGCGCCCCGCACGGTGACGTCAGCGGTGGTGTCGTCCGCCGATGAACCCCGCGTAGGACGACGACTGGGCCGTTGCCGCGGAGGCGGTGGCGCTGATCGAGGCTCGGGGTCATCACCGCGACCGGGATCTGGGCTCGGCGCTCGCTGCGTTGCGTCGTCGTTTCGTCGACTGAGCCTGGACGCGGCGGAGCCCGCGGTCTCCCGCGGGCTCCGGTGCATGTTGGGGAGGTCAGCTCTGCGGCATGAGGACGCCGCTGATGATGTGGACGGTGGCGTTGGCGGTGGGGACGTCGATGCAGATCGCTTCGGTGCCGTTGACGGTGAACGTGTCGCCGGATGCTTCGATCGTCAGTGAGTCTCCGTTGACGGTGTCGATGGTGCCGGCTGCTACGAGGTCGGCCGAGCTGAGTTGTTCGCCGGCGACGACGTGGTAGGTGAGGATGCTGGTGAGCAGGTCGTTGTCGGCGAGGACGGCGTCGAGGTCGTCGGCGGGGATCGCGGCGAAGGCGTCGTTGGTGGGGGCGAAGATGGTGAACGGGCCGTCGCTGTTGAGGGTGTCGACGAGGCCGGCTTGGACGACCGCGCCGAC
>Ga0182745_1000157_pt1 | contig 90580 bp, 73 predicted proteins | sample eDN3rd30CKraftBY_FD_128523 | JGI IMG/M metagenome (GOLD analysis project Ga0182745, IMG submission 128523) | Enriched backyard soil microbial communities from Emeryville, California, USA - eDNA 3rd pass 30_C Kraft BY (version 2) (version 2) | ecosystem: Environmental > Terrestrial > Soil >...
TTCGCACGTACCGCCAGGACGAGCGCCGGCAGGCTGCCGACCGCAAGCGGACCCGCCGCGCCCGCCGTCGTCTCAGCAAGTAGTCAAGACCAGCCGCACGACTGGTTCTGGTGTACGGTTACGGATGAAAGCCTGTTTTGGATGTCCCTGCGCCGAGGGTTCTTCGTTCCGGTGGATGATATTCCTGATCTTGCCCCGAAAGAGAAATCGGTGACAACGACTGAAACACTGAAGGAGTCTACACCGAAAGTTCGCTCAGACTTGATCTACGTTTCGCTTCCATCTCGCGGAGGATTATCGTTCACGTTTGTTGAAGTGAAGTATCGGAGGAATCTGCGTGCGGCGCGTTCGCCCGAGCTTTGCCAACTGATTGATGATCAAACTCAGCTTCATCGGGAAGCTTGGATGGATTGGTATTTCGATGGCAAAGTTGCCGAGCCTCTGCTAGCGATCCGTCGCAGTCGGTTGGTGCGAGCGCTGCGATTTTATCTGGAAAAAGCTCGACGCCATTACTTGGATGCTGCACAGTACGAGCGATTTCGTACTCAATTGGATCGCTTGGTGACGGACGGAATCAACTATAAGTTTTCGGAGCCACCGGTACTCAATCGTGGTTACATCTTTTGCCCAGAGTTTACAAACGCAGATCCCGTTACGATTTCAGATTGTGGCGCACCTACGAAGATCGTGTTGTTTGGAGCGACGACGATGCCTGATCTGGCGGTTGGTGTTGAACGCTCACCCGGTCCTCCAGAGCCAAATGAAACAGTGGAAATCGAAGATGTCGGAGTGGAACTCGCCGAGAGTTTCGTGTCTGACGAGTCAACGCCGAAACTTTCTACGACTAACGTTACGAAAGTTGAGGCCGAGAAGTCTGGACCCGCACTGATCCGTTTAGGTGTCGACAAGTCGAGCGGTGAGCCTGTGGAGTGGAGTGTTTCCAGTTCCGCCAATCCACACCTGATGATCGTTGGCTTTCCCGGCATGGGAAAGACAGAAGCGGTGATGAACATTTGCCAACAGTTGATGACCCAGTCAATTGTACCGATCGTGTTCTCGTACCATCCCGACATCGACGAACGTCTGTCGGAAAAACTTTCTGGCGTACAATTGCTCGATCACCAGCAACTCGGTTTTAACCCAATGCACTTGGACGAAGTGACGCGAACGTCTCACGTCGACAGCGCGGGCATGTTGCGAGACGTTTTTGCCGCGATGTTTCCCGACCTTGGCGATGTTCAGTTGAGTACATTGCGAAAAGCAATCCTCGACTCCTATATACGCCACGGCTGGGGCGGCGAAAGTGAATCGCCCACAGTTCCAGAGTTCCGCGACTTCTACAACATCCTGAAACGAGACCCCAAGCCTGAAAGGAATTTACTGGTTCGCCTGGACGAGCTTCATGACTACCAGATTTTCACAAATTCCGGTAACGTGCGCAGCTTGCTCGAAAGCAACGCACCGTTGGTGCTGCAAATCCACGCTACTCAAAACGAACTGGTACAGCGGAGCGTTGCGATGCTCGCCCTCTACAACGTATATAAGGAAATGTTCCGGCGAGGAGTACAACCCCGTATCACACACGCAGTCATATTTGATGAGGCGCATCGAGCTAGCAAGATGAGGCTGCTACCTAAACTCGCTGCGGAATGTCGCAAATTCGGTATATCGTTAATTCTCGCATCACAGTCCGCGAACGACTTTGACACAGCCCTGTTCTCCAACGTCGCCAGCTTTTTGTTATTGCGGATGACGGATCAGGACGCGAACACTCTATCCAAGAACATCACGACATCTGATCAAGCCAAACGAACGTCGGACCGCATGAAACAGCTCGAAAAGTATCACGCTCTCTTTTTCCGCGAAGGTCTGCGACATCCAACTCACGTCCTGCTTGACCCTCCGGATTGACGCATATTCAGCCAAACCAGCTCGGTGCAACGAGGAATAGCGGGCCGCCGGGGTGAATACGGATGTGATTAACTTGAGTTGCTTGCCAGGCGACGAAGGCGTCGGCGATTGCGGGTGACTCTTGCGGTGTTGTGAGACACATGTTGAGCTGGCGTTGGAGGTGGGTTCGGGCAAGGTTTCCGTCGAATTTGGGTTCGCTTTCGTCGAGCGATGTGTAAAGCGGCATCGACATGAACTGTCGGTGCGCAGAAAGAATGCAACTTGCACTTGCCTTCAGAAGAGTCAGCAGCAAGCCCGAAGTTCCAACTGATTCCAAATCAAACATAACACCGCTTTACACATGCTCCGCTGACCCAGTGCAGCTGAGACTCGCGATTTGCGTCGAACCCCGCAATGAGATGAACTCTTGTTCGCGAGCAGAGAGATACCGATACTGCTGCGGGGGTTGAAAACCCTGCCAACTCTCCCGCAGATCACTGAGTGGGATAGGACAGTCTAGCTGTCGGATTTGTGACAAATGAATTCCTACGGCGAGATCGGCGCCGGCGAAGTATGTATCATAGGCATGCTTGGTGACCGCGGCTTTGGTTCTAACGTCGTGCCAAAGCCTATCTGGCTCCTTCACCTCGACTCGATTTAAAATCGCCGTGGCAACGACTTCACATTGTGGCATGGTGGCATAGATGGCGACCATTGATCCCATCTCAGCACGAGGGCGTCGTTTGCGCAGCTCGACCGTTTTACGACCTTCGATGATCGCCTGAGCGTATCGTGGATGGATCGAGATAAACAACATGAGATTGTCTAGCACTTGGTAAGTTCACGGTACATCAACTCGAATGCTTCTGCTGGAACGCGCAGCGCAGACTGAAATCGGTTTGGCTTCATACCAGCCTGCGTAAGTATCTCATTCGCACGATCGAAGCTGATCGGATTCGGCAGTAGTTCTGTATCGGTAAACTCGATTGCTGTCGCTTCTGCATTGGCATCTCCGAAATGCTCCTTGATTTGCTTCCAATCAAAGACTCCCATTCGTTCGTACTGGCGAAACAGATTCTTGATTGATCCCGTGACACGTTTGGTCATCGCGGAGCACGCGCGGATCAAATTTCCACCTTTTTCCTTTCTGCCACTGACGTACCACAAGATCCGCCCAAGTTCGGTGGTGGGACTGTTTCTGGGTCGTTTGTAGTAGACCGAGTCAGGATTCACGACGAGAGTCATCTCGGCCGGGAACAAATCGTAGGGCCATATCCGAAAATCGAACAATTCCTGTGCCCATTCGGGTTTTATCGGGATTATCCACGTTGGTAGATCACCAAAACCCGCTTTTCCGGGATGGATCTGCTTTTCTAGCGCACGAATCGAAACTTCATCATCGGCACTGGCCAAGCTCCGAAGTTCAGCAATTATCTCGGGATGCATCACGCCGGCCATCGCATATTGGTCTAGTTGATCCAACAAAGCTTTCCGAGTCCACAAGCCCGGCATTGCAGATCGCGAGAGGTTCAGCCCACACAATCTGAATCCGCGCTCCAAGCATGAAATGGCAATCTCGGCAGACAGGTGTGGATCAACGATGGACAGAATCTGCGCTTGGGGGCCGCTTTTGGTGGCGCTCCAGATGGAACCGAGTGGCTGGTGCGACATATATTCGATTAGTGTACGTCCGAGCCGCGTTCCATCGAGCCGGCGCGCGATGCGCAGCTGATGGATTCGGTAAGGCCTATCGCCATCAAGTTCAACGACGACTAACGCGAGAGGCTTGTCGTCATTGGTTTGTAAGATTTCTACGCGATAGCGTTTCGGATTCGAAAGTGCGTGATCGAGATAGCAGCGATACGCGCCGATCTTCTCGCCACGCGCTGATTTTACGAACTGCTGAACATCGACGTCGCGAACTGATTTCACTCGCTTTCGGTGAAGCCCGGTTTTACGCAACTCGCCGAAGTGCGTGTTTGTTGCTGACTGCAACGAGTCGAATTCAGTGATGATCTCCGATGGTCTCTGAACTCGCATCCCGGTCTGCGAGAAGATCTCTGGGGCTGCTTCCAGCAATCGAAAATCACGAGTAGCGAATGCCGTGGCACCGCCCGCAGCAGCAATCGCTAAGTGCTTCTCGTCTGACAAGTCGTCATCTCCTGAAGGTTTTCCCAAAATCGCTTGAATGATCGGTCGGTAGAATTCAATATCGCTCGGATCGGCAACCATCATTTCCCATTGCGAACGTATCGCGCTACGCATGCGATCTCGCACAGCCGACTCTTGCCGATCAATGTCGTTCAAGATTTCCTCGGTGACTCGGAGTTCTATTTCATCTGCAAGCCAGTCCACGAGCAAACCACTCGATGCTTCGTGATTGTCTCTATCGGAATACTCGATGTCCCAGCAAATATTGGCATCGCAAACGACAATAGGGAGCTTTGCTGCATTTTCAATCTGATCAAAGAGGGGACTGTCGTTTAGCCGGTACTGAAAGGCGATCAGCTCACTGCCGCTTGCTTTCCGCCCATACAGTCGCTTAACAGCCACAAACCCGAGGCGAGGCCAAACCGCTGAGGCAGGGAAATCAGCGCGACAGTTGAGGCGAATTCTTGAGCAATGAGAGTAATCCACCTTGAGCTTATTAATTAATGCACTCGCGACTCCGCCTCGTTGAGATTGTAGATCGGTTGCAAGATGTGCAATACGCACTTCCTCGCTTTGGTTTATCGAGAATAATACGTAGCCGGTAATCTTGTCATTGATTTTTGCGACGTAGATCTGTTTCTTTGCCAGTCGTTCCTCAAACGCACCTTTGGGAAGAAGGCCTAGGATCGCTTTGTGACTGCGATAAATCTCCAAAACGCGTTCCAGCTCTTTGCGGCTAGCAGCCCTTACAACAATAGCGGCTGACGTCGTGTGTGCATTCATTCCACCGCCCCATATGAATTCCGTTTTCCAAAAGCTTTTTATTTATCTATTCTAACAGGCGATTGCGAACGACGCACGGATCAATCACGTAAGATGCATGCTCAATGGCCTTTCCCTTTGAATCATCCTCGACGACACAGATAAACTCGCCGATGATGCGGAGGTCGTCGGCATCGGTGGGAGTGATGGGGATTGGGGAGTAGGCGGGGTTGAGGGGCTGGAGTTCGATGGTGGTGTGCTGCCAGCCGTCTTCGGTCGTTTGCTTGGTGCTGTGGTAACGCTTGACGGTGTAGCGGCCGCCGTCTTCGGGGTCGGTGTGGGTGTTGAGCTGGACCAGGACGAGGCGGCCTTCGCGGGAGCCCGCGGGACAGGGACGGAACAGGCACCAGGAACCCGATGGGATTCGCGGTAGCATCGATTGGCCGCTGACCCGGGCGGCGAACATGCCTTTCGACAGTTTCTGATCCGGGACGGCGAGCCAGCCGATTTCGGTGGGGACGCCTTCGGGGCTCCAACTGCCGGCTGCGGCGGTTAGGTCGTAGACGGGGGCGTGCGTGGTGTACTTGGCCGAGTTGGGTACGCGGTCGACGAGGCGGACGTGCCAGTCGTCCGTGGGCTCGGTTGCTGCTGCTGCGGCAATGCCGACGGGTGATACTTGCCACTGGCCGGCTTGAGACTGGAAGCGGACAGTAAAATTGGTGCCGGGCAAGCCGGCGTTTTTTCCGAACCACTGCTGCAGCAGGTTGCCGAGCTGGTTTTGCTTCTGGCCTACTGGTGCGGCGACGTTGCAGGCGACTTTGACCAGCTTGAACTCCCACTGGCTGCCGTCGGGGAGCTGCGCTCGGAGCGGTCCAATGGGACGGCCCGGTAGCTTGTTCTGATCGGGCAGAAACAGGATCGGACGACCGCCGGAGTGCGAGACTTTGGCTTCGAAGGTCAGCTCGCCATCATGTGTCTGGACCAACCGGCGGCTCTGGGCGTAGGCCGCGAGCCGCCAGTCGACGAGTTCTTCGGTGAATTGTTCGAGAGCGGGGCATAAGTGATCGGGACAGTCGATGTTCAACCGGAAGAGTTCGCCTCGCCGCGTGAACCAGGTGGTTCCGTTTTGCGCGGCGAGCCAGCGGCCGATCGGCCACTTGATCCACCAATCGGTCCACTCCTGGTCGCTGGCCGTGGCGTGGTCGACGGCGTGGTTGTCGCCATCCAAATCACGGCGGAGCACTTCGTGACTCTGCAGGAACCGCCGACAGGCTTTGGCAAAGGTGGGAAGCTCGACGCCTGTAAATAGGGTGCCGGAATCCAATAGGACGCGCAGCACCACCATCTTATAAGACTTATTTAGGCTGGTGGTTTCGAGCGTTTTGAACCAGTCGGCGAACCGTGTGGCTGCTTCGCCTTGCGGGGCATCGAGATCGCCTTCGGATTGGGCAAACGCAAACCAACTCGCTTCGGCGGCGGAGATCGTCCGTGGCAAGAAGCCGCGTGTAAAGACTTCCAGCGCCGTCGGGCGGCGACCGAGGTCGTCGCGGAGCGCGCGGTAGCCCTCGATCGCGGCGGTGCGGCCCTGCGGAAGGAACTGTTTGAGCAGGTCCATCGCATCGAGCGCGACATCCAACAAGCAGCCGGGCGGCAGATCGGCGGGCTTGCCGCTGAGCCAGTCCTTCAGGATGCGCCACTGATCGACGGAGCCGCGCAAGGAGAGCAGATGGATGATCCGCTGGGCGAAGATGCGGTGATTGCCGACGAAATCGATCACCAGCAGCCGAGTCTTGCCTTCGGCCGCTCGTAGGCCGCGACCGAGCTGCTGCAGAAAGATGATCTTCGACTCTGTCGGCCGCAGCATGATCACACGGTCGACCTGAGGAATGTCGAGCCCTTCGTTGAACATATCGACGACGCACAATGCCTGCAGCTCGCCGGTGCGGAGCCGCTGCAGCGAATCGCCGTAGCTGTCGCTCCCTTCGCCGGAAAAGACGGCAGCCGACGAGACTCCGCGGGAGTTCAACCAGTCGCGGGTGAACAACGCATGTCGGCGAGAAACGCAGAACACGAGCGTGCGATCGGCTGGATGTTCTTGCATGGCGGACCACAAGCGATCCATGCGTTCGCTGCGGATCACGCGATCTTCCAGTTCTGCAGCGTCGAAACGACCGTTCCGCCAAGGGATCTGGCGGAAGTCGACGGTGTCTTTGATTCCGATGTAATGGAAGGGAACGAGCGCCTCTTCGGTGATGCCGTCACCGATGGTGGCTTGATAGGCGAGGTTGTCGTCGAAGATCGTGGCCACGTCGACGCCGTCGGTCCGCTCGGGCGTGGCGGTCAGGCCGAGTGCAAACTCGCAGCGAAGCTTGGCGAGTACGCGGCGGTAGCTGGGAGCGTGCGCGTGGTGCACTTCGTCCAGGATCACGTAGTCGAAGTGTTGCTCGGCCAGCCGCTGTAGCCCCTCGGGGCGCGAGAGCTTTTGCACCGAGGCGATGACGAGGTCAGCGGCCAACTCGCTGCGCTCACCGATGTACCAGGCGGTTGTGCCAGCGGTGAATTGGTGGTCGAGCATCCGCGACAAGGCGGCTTCGGCTTGGGCGAGGATGTGGGCGCGGTGGGCGATGACCAGCACCCGCGGCCGGCGGTTGTGCTGCGCTCCGAACTGGCAGGCATCGAAGGCGGCTAGCCAGGTTTTGCCCATCCCGGTCGCGACGGCGACGAGGGCGCGGCGGTGACCGGCTTGGCGTAGGTGCCGCAGGGCGGCCAAGGCTTCGACTTGCCAAGGCCGCGGCGAGGGAAATTTTTCATCACCGGCGTCGACCAACTCGGGGATGAAGTTCGCTCGGCGATACTTTGCAGCGGCCGCGGCGTACCGAGTGACCAACTCGGGCGTGAGCAGACTGCCGGCGCGCCACAGCGACTGGAACTCCGCCGCTACCTGCGCGTGGGCTGGGGTTTCGGGGCTGCCGCTGGAGAGCAGATTCCATTCGATGCCGCTGTGCAGTGCTGGGCGGGAGAGGTTGCTGCTGCCGACGGAGATAAAGACACGGCCGTCTTCGACGATGTGCCAGGCTTTGGGATGAAACGAGGCGGGGCTGGAGGGGAGCTTGGCGATCTCGATCAGCCGGGCTTGCAATCGCTGATCACCGTATGCCTCCTCAGCTAACTCGCACCAGCCGACCAAGCGGCTGAGGGCACGGGCGTCGGAAATGGAGAGGTAGTCTCCTACGAGAATCCGCACGCGGGCGGCGTTGCGAAGCGCGTCGAAGAGGCGCGCTTCGATCACGTCCAGGCCGGAGAGCTGGACGAACGACGCCAGGATGTCGACCTGCGAGGCGCCGGCGAGCCGCCATGACAATTGATCCCACAGCGGCGAATCGGGATGGCCGGTGCTGAGGTTGAGCGAGATTGAGTGGGGCGTTGAAGCGGCAGAGGTTAGGGCCGCCCCGTTGGGGCTGGAGGAAATCCCGGTGGGCGTTGCGTCGTCCAGGGCGTTGCCCTGGCCTGACGTAAGGCTGGCCCTTTGGGCCGGAGAGATTGAGGCCGCAAGGTAGTTGGCTTTGGCGGGGATCACGTGGCGGACGCCGCCGCGGGGATCGGCGACGTCACCGCGGTAGCGCGGGATCACGTGAACATGCAGGTGATCGATGGTTTGGCCAGCGACAGCGCCACAGTTGAAACCGACGTTGTAACCGTCCGGCCGCGGCTGCAGGATGGCGTCGAGCTGCTGCTTGACCACAGCGACCAATTCCATCACCGCCGCCTGCTCGGCCGGTGTGGCGTCAAACCAGGTCGCCACCAGCCGCCGCGTGACGACCAGGGCGTGCCCGTGAGTGACCGGGAAGCCGTCGAAGACGGCGAACGCCAGCGCGTTGGAGGCGAGCCAATCGCAGGACGGAATGGCAAGAAATGGGGAAGCGGTCATGCTGGTCCTGGTGCTCAGTCACGGCATCGCCGACAGGTTGAGTTCGCCATGCTTCTTGGCGGCCGCGTTTCCTGCTGCGTCCTAGATGAGAACCTCGGAATTTGGTAGAGGTTCTGACCGCGGAATCGCCTGCCCGAAGTTCACTCAAAAATTGCCTCGACACCAATCCGCCTGGCGACCGATTTCTCCAGTTGCCGCAAATGATGATCGATCAGTTGTTTGCGAGCAGCTTCGGCACCGACCGACAGCCGAATTTGGTCTTCGGCGCTTCCGTCATCTGTCGTTAGATAGCGTGCCCGCAGAGATGCGTCGTAGAGCGGTCGATAGTGACGCCACAAACTCTGCAACGGGCGCTCACGCTTCAGGCGGGAGTTTCGCTGACCGTGGTCGTCGCAATGTTCACCTTGATGCGCAAACGCTGCTTCGATCAGATGCAGACCGCTGTAGCAAGCGGTCGTGACACTCCAAGCAATCGAGCGTTCATTTTCTAAAAGGAAGATCGCAAGGTCACGATTTTCCCGAGCAGTTGCGAGATGACTATTCTTGTTCGGCATTGACCCGGTGCTGCATAATCTGTCCCGATGAAAGGAAAGATTTTAGCACCGTGTCGCCCACCTTGGGAACCAGGAGGGTGCTAAAAGGGATCAATTGAAACGCTTCGTTGTTGGCAACCTCGATATCAAGGTTCGTCAGTTCCTCTTCAGAAGCGAAATCGAAGCTCACCGCACGTTGGACAACAACAAGCGTGATTCCATCGCCGCCGAACACGATGTATGCAGCGGCAATCTTGTGTTTGCGGTCCTCGACCCATTGATAGATTCTGTCCAATAACTCTTTCAGTTGCTCCTGGAATGCAACCGCGCGCCCCGCTAAGCTCAAAAAATTGATTGCTTGCTGCGCGGTAGTTACAAAGCGATCTCCGTCCAAGCGAATCACTTGCACGTCATCATGTTCGCCTTCAATTAGCGGAACAACGGATCGTCGTTTTGGGTCCTGTTGAGTCGTCATCGTAAGGCCGCGTGCGATTGAGCGCGGAAAGAGCTTAGTGAGGCCGCGTTTGGATGAACGCGGAGAAAGGTTTTTCCTGCTGACTTTCCCAAGAATTGTAGCCTGTCACTTGCGAACATGCCACTAGCTGACGGTCGACCCGCGGCCCCAGTAATCACAACAACCTTTTGTTTGCAAAGTATTTACGTCGTGCTGGCGATGGTTGTGTTCGAGTTTGAATTGGCAGGCGTCAGAGGCGGCTAGCCAGGTTTTGCCCATCCCCGTTGCGACGGCGACGAGGGCGCGGCGGTGACCGGCTTGGCGTAGGTGCCGCAGGGCGGCCAAGGCTTCGACTTGCCAAGGCCGCGGCGAGGGAATTTTTTCATCACCGGCGTCGACCAACTCGGGGATGAAGTTCGCTCGGCGGTATTTTGCAGCGGCTGCGGCGTACCGAGTGACCAGCTCGGGAGTGAGTACAGTGCCGAAGCGCCACAGCGCCTGGAACTCCGCCGCGACCTGGGCGTGGGCCGGTGTTTCGGGGCTGCCGCTGGAGAGCAGATTCCATTCGATGCCGCTGTGCAGTGCCGGCCGGGAGAGGTTGCTGCTGCCGACGGATATAAAAACGCGGCCGTCTTCGACGATGTGCCAGGCTTTGGGATGAAACGATGCCGGGCCGGAAGGGAGCTTGGCGATCTCGATCAGCCGGGCCTGCAGCCGCTGATCACCGTATGCCTCCTCCGCCAATTCGCACCAGCCGACCAACCGGCTGAGGGCACGGGCGTCGGAAATGGAGAGGTAGTCTCCCACCAAAATCCGCACGCGGGCGGCGTTGCGGATCGCGTCGAACAGCCGCTCTTCGATCACGTCCAGGCCAGAGAGCTGGACGAACGAAGCCAGGATGTCGACCTGTGAAGATCGCGAACGCGTGAACGTTGGAGGCGAGCCAATCGCAGGGCGGAATGGCAAGAAACGGGGAAGCGATCATGCGGGGGCGGGGGGCGGGTAGCAGGTAGCAGGTAGCAGGTAGCAGGTGGACGGTGGACGGTGGACGGTGGACGGAGTGGTTCACGCAAAGCCGCGAAGACGCAAAGGAGGGGGACGAAGTTGGTTGTTGGTGGATGGTGGATGGGTAGCAGTGGCGTGTTGCGGAGGACGGGGACGGGGGTGGGTGCGGGGGATGGGAACCGCTGATGGACGCTGATCGAACTCGGTCGGGCGTGGTAGCTCGTTATTAGCGTAGATCAGTGTCGATTAGCGGTTTATAGACCGGGCGGGGTCGGTGGTGGGAATTGGCCGACGGGCTGGCCGGGCCCCTCATCCCCAGCCCTTCTCCCCGCAGAGCCGGGGCGAAGGGAGCGGAAAGGGAAAGAGAAAGGATGAAGGATGAATGGGGACGGTGGTGGGTGGGCCAAGAGAAGGCTGGATGGGGTGGGTGCGGGGGATGGGAACCGCTGATGACGCTGATCGAACTCGGTCGGGCGTGGTAGCTCGTTATTAGCGTAGATCAGTGTCGATTAGCGGTTTGTAGACCGGGCGGGGTCGGTGGTGGGAATTGGCCGACGGGCTGGCCGGGCCCCTCATCCCCAGCCCTTCTCCCCGCAGAGCCGGGGCGAAGGGAGCGGGAGGGTGCGTGGGAGCACGTTATTAGCGTTCATGAGCGGTTCAGGCGATGGGTGTGGGCGAAGCTAGCGGGAGGGGAAGGGTGATGAATGGACGGGGGCGACTGAGGCCCGGCTTCCGACGAATCGTTCTTTCGCACCAGCGGGAGCTGGGGATATAATCCGAAGATGCCCGCGAAACTAACTCAAGAACTCTCTGCCGCCTTGCACGCCAGCGGTGAGGATGGGCTGGAAGTCGTCGACCCGACGACTCAGCGAACGTATTTTCTCATCGATGGTGAAACCCACCGCCGGGCGATGGAAGCGTTGCGTCGCCAGCAAGAACGTGACGCCATTGCTCAAGGCCTTGCGGAAATGGAGGCGGGTGAGGCCTTTCCCATCGAGGAAGCTCGCAAACGTTCGCGGTACAGACTGCTGACTCGTGAGCAATGAAGTTCACCGAACTGCCATTTGCCCCGACGCCTGCCGAGAACGAGTCGGGGCGTAGCGAGCAAATGAGTCAAATCGTTCAGCGGTTCTCGGGGGTTGAAATCGTCAAACGCACGGTCGTCGATCTGGCGATGCTGGGCGACCACGGTATTACAGCAGCCCAGAGGCCTTGAGGTTTTTTATGATGGTGTCATGGGTATCCTGCAGTTTTTCGAGCTTGGCCAGCGCGGTAAACTGCTTGGTCGCGTCGGACTTCTTGCCGATCGCTTGGTAAGCGATTCCGTCGAGCAACAAGTCCTTACCCTTGGTGGAAATCCCTAAAACCTTCATCGCCTTGGCCGCATTTTTCTCAGCCTTTTCGCGAGCAGCATAAAATTTGTATTCCGGGCTCGTCATAAATCGCTTGATGATCTGATCGGAAAGCGCCCCGATCACTGCCCGCGCCTTTTGATGTGCGACCTTGAACGCGGCTTCGTCCTTGGCAGTAAACGCGTTGGTCAATTGATCCCGCAGCGATGAGTCGATGTTGATCTCCTTTGACGACCCGGGTTTGATGTATTTCTTATAGATTCCATCCATGTTTCCTTTGTCGAAGTAGAACAGGATGTTTTCATCCGTCTGTTCCTTGATCGAGAACTTGAGCAGTAGCCCGAACAAGGGCAGATTTTTTTCATGTCATCGAGTTTAGCCATCATCGTTTCCTGCAGGTGGAAAGTGGTAAAGTAAGAGCTGGGGAATATCGAAAGCTGGCAGCCCATCACGGAGATCGTGAACCAGAATGCGAGCACTCTACCAATGCCAACCGATACCGGCAATCACGCAAATGAGCCGTTTTGGCCATCGTGTCCGTCGCGCTGCCGCCCCGGTTGCGGCTGCTTGGCAGAGAAATTCCATCAGTGGTCCTAATACAAGCCCGACGCGCAAGCGAGTGGTTCGGCGCATGCTCCCGCTTGCGATTCGATCGGGCAATTTGAATCAGGGTTGATCTCGGTTTTTCCGGTTTTGGCCTGCGGGGCGGACTGGGACATTTTGATGACGGTGTTTGTCACTCGCTTGCGCTTCGGGCTTGTATGGAGCTGTTTGTCACTCGCTTGCGCTTCGGGCTTGTATGGAGCTGTTTGTCGCTCGCTTGCGCTTCGGGCTTGTATGGAGCTGTTTGTCACTCGCTTGCGCTTCGGGCTTGTATGGAGCGGGCTTGTATTGTGCTGTGTGTCCCTTGCTTGACGCTTGTCGGCTGGTTGGATTTTGCCGAAGTTGAGCTCCTGGCCTGTTATGGGATTTGTTCTCAATGCTGGGGTTCAGGTGACGCGGCGGCTGGTGGCTGCGCGTGGCGGCGGGCGCGGAGGTTGAGGACTTCAACCATTAAGGCGAAGGCCATCGAGAAGTAGATATAACCGCGCGGCACATGGCTATGAAAGCCTTCGGCGATTAGCACCACGCCGATCAGGATCAAAAACGATAGTGCCAGCATTTTGACGCTCGGGTGGCGGTTGACGAAGCTGGCGATCGGGCCGCTGAAGGCGATCATCACGGCGATCGATAACAACACGGCGCTGATCATGATCGCCAACGGCACCCAGTGCGACTGGTAATCTTCGGGCCGCACCATGCCGACGGCCGTCAACACTGAATCGAGGGAAAACACCAGGTCGATCGCGATGATCTGCATCAGCACCGTCGAGAGCGACGAAAAGACTTTCTTGCCAGCAGAGTCATGAGCCGGTTCGAGTTGATGCCCGATCTCCCAGGTCGCCTTGCCGACCAAAAAGATACCGCCCAACAGCAGCACGATGTCCTTGGCGGTGATCGGTGTGCTGCCCTCTGCGGGTAGATCACTGGCTGCGACCTCTGCGCCCGGGTCGGTAATCGCTGGCGAGGTGGCTTCATGCGGCGGACCGGCAGCATGCGACGCTTCGGCCCCCGGCATGGTGAACGGCAACTCGAACAACACGGTTTTATCGAGCGTGATCACCCAGGAGATCGCAAACAGCAAGGCGATTCGGCCGAGGGCGGCAAGGCTCAGCCCGATGGTCCGCGCCCGCGGTTGCTGGTGCTCAGGGAGTTTGCCGGTGAGGATCGCGAGGAACACGACGTTGTCGATCCCGAGCACGATTTCCAAGATCGCCAGCGTTGCCAAAGCGGCCAGAGCGTTGAACGTCAGCAGTTCGTCCACGGGAGTCACCTAGAGGGGGCGGTAGAGATGGGACGCTCATTGTCAGGAGCGGTAGCACCATTGGGTAGATGGCGGGGGGACGGAAAGCAGAGGGTGGAAATGAGTGGTAGGGCTGGTGGGGATTGGATGATTGTGTGAGGACGGGAGAGGCAGGCTGAAGCCTGAACTCCAACGCAGGCTGATGCCTGAACTCCAACGCAGGCTGAAGCCTGAACTCCAACGTGGGGGATTTTGCTTGGATTCGGCTGGACTTGGGGTGCGGCGGGTGCGTATGACCGAGGCGTGGGTTGCGACCGTGGGATGATCGCGACCGGAGCGTTTTGGCCAAGGGAGTGCAGAGCATGAGCGTTAACTTTTTTGATTGGATCCGCGACGGCGTGCGGCAATCGGTGCTGCTGGGCGTCAGTGACGCGATCGAGCAACTCGGAACACCGGCTGACAACGACGATGTCCACCCCGGTGTCGCTTCGTTCCTGGCGAGCGAAAAGGGCGAGAAGAAACGCGTTGGTGCAGCCGCGTCGGGCGGTACCGGCCGAAAACGGCTGGGACGATCCTTGAAGGACATCGACGAGCCGGTGGCGAGCTAAGCAACTCTGGATCATTCTTTCGGTAAAGTCGGTCGCCGCTGTGCGGCGCCTTGCTCGCGGGAACCGGACGCTAACGCGTGCCGGCTGATTGAATTTTACCGAAGAGCATGTTCTGGGCTGCTTAACGACACTGTCCCCTTCACCTGATCCGCAACGCTTGGCCGCGGTAGCAGATGGCCTCGCTCCACGGTCCGGTCGCTGACTCCTGAGCGGCAGCGATTCTCGTGTGGGAAGCCTTGTGCTGCTCACCGACCATGCCTGATCGCGGCGGGTCGTCCAAACTGCAAAATGATTTGCACGGCGGTGACCAAAGGTGTCATAGCGGCGGTGTCCAGTAGCCAGCCGGCTGTCATGGTAGGCAGTGCTGGCAGCGGGTTGGAATTGCAGCAGGATTTGGGAGCTGATGAACAAGAAGCGGGCACAGCCTTGCCAGACGCAGTTTCTCGGCTGGGATCGGCCGCTGCTGCGGTTGGTCGTCGATTACCTGTGGAACGAGCATTCCGAAGACGCGGAGGCGAGCGGTCAGTGGCCGCTGGGTGGGTTTTTGGCGGTGTTGCCGACACGGCGGGCGACGCGGCGGCTGCGCGATTTGCTCGAACATGCGGCCGACGAGCGCGGGTTGGCCGTGCAGTTGCCGCGGATCATCACCGTCGGCGACTTGCCGGAGTACCTCTACCGCCACCCTGCAGGCGCAGGCCCGCTGCTGGCCAATGAACTCGAACGGACGCTCGCCTGGGCCGGGGTGCTGGAGCAGAGTGAGCCGGCGGCGCTGGCGCCGCTGTTCCCGGTCCTGCCGCCGCGCGATGCGCTCACGCCCTGGCTCGAGCTGGCAGCGACCGTTCGCCGGTTGCATGAAGATTTGGCGGCCGCCGAGTTGTCGTTCGCTGATGTCGCTGCAGAGCTGGCGACGGATGAAGCGACGGCGGCGGAGCGGGAACGCTGGGAGGCGTTGCAATCGCTCCATGGGGCGTACCTCGACGCGCTGGCCGTCGGCGGGCGGAGCGATCCGTTTGCTGCCCGCTCCCGGGCGGTCGCCGAGGGCGATTGCGGCAGCGACTATCACATCTTGCTGATCGGTACTTCGGACCTGAGCGAATCGGTGCGAGCGATGCTGCGCGCGGCCTGCGAGCCGCCGGCGACAAAGGGAACGCCCAAGCATCGTGCCACGAGTATCACGGCGCTGGTCGCGGCCGATCCGCAGTACCGCGACCATTTCGACCCCTTCGGCTCGATCATCGCCAGCCGCTGGTGCCAGTGGAAATTGCCGCTGCGGGATGAGCAGTTGATCGCCGCTGGAGATGCCACCGACCAAGCCGCCGCGGCGGCAGGCTGGACTGCGGCCTTTGCGGAAACGTGTTCGCCGCCTGAGATCGCCATCGGAGTGACGGACGAGTCGCTGGTGCCGCCGGTGGAAGTTGAACTGCGACAAGGGGGACAGCGGAGTTGTCGCGAACTCGGCTGGAGCTTCGCTCAAACGCCGCCCGGACGACTGCTGGAATTGCTGACCCTTCACCTCGCCCAGCAGACCTGGCAGTCGCTGGCGGCGCTGGTGCGGCACGCGGATGTTTATCAGTTCATCGACGAGACGTTGGCTAGCGGCGGGAGCGGGCAGGCGTATGTCGGCGGTCGTTGGCTGGTGTCGCTCGACGAGCTGTTGGCGGAGCACTATCCGACGCGATTGGATGTGCCGCTGTCCGCGCGGATGACCGAACTACACGGTGGCGCGATCGCGGCGATGAATGTGATCACGGCTAGCTTGGACGGGTTCAGCAGCCAGCGGCGGATGAGCATCTCGCGGTGGGCCGAGGAGCTGGAACGTTGGCTGACGGCGATCTACCGGCCGCTGCTGGCGGAGGATGAGCCAGACCAGGGAGTGGCGACAACTCCATCGCCGGCTGTGCGGCGGACGCGCGAGGCGGTGGAGGCGAGCCGCAATGTGTTGCAGCGGATGGAGAAGCTGCAGAGTTCGCTTGACACCGTTACCAACGCCGCTGCGGCGATCGAGCTGCTCGCCGGTCAGTTGCTGCAACTTCGCGTGAGCGATGATTCTGCCGAGGACGCGGTCACGATCCTCGGCTGGCTCGATTTGGCGTTGGAGGACGCACCGGCGATGGTGATCGTCGGGGTCAATCAACCCTATGTGCCCGAGTCGATCACCGCGGATCCGTTTTTGCCGGGCAACCTGCGGACGCGGCTGAAGATGAGCGACAACGAGCGGCGACTGGGCCGCGACATTTATGCCCTGCAATTGGTGCTGGCGACACGGCGTGACGTGCGGCTGATCGTGGGCCGCACCGGTGTCGACGGTTCGCCGACGCCGCCGAGTCGGTTGCTGGCCGCGGCTGAGCCGGCGGCTGCGGCGCGGTGGCTGGTGCGACTGCTCGATGACGACGCGGTTCGGCGGCGAGAGACGCCGCCGCCCCGCCCCGCGCGCTGGCATGGTCCGCTGCCCAAGACGCGATTGCCGATTCCGGTGCTCGACGGGACGTTCCGCGTCAAGACGATGAGCGTGACTTCGTTCTCAGCGTATCTCAATTGCCCGTATCGCTTTTACTTGCGGCACGTTCTGAAGCTTGGTCCGATCGACGACGCCTCGCGCGAGTTGGCGGCCAATCAGTTCGGTGACTTGGTGCATAACTCGCTCGAAATCTTCGGCAAGTCGGAGGCGAAGGATGAGACCGATCTGCGGGTGATCGAGCGGACGCTGTTGGATTCGCTCGACCAATTTGCCGACGAGTATTTGGGTGCGGCTCCTGCCCCGGCGGTGCGGCTGCAGATTGAGCAGGCGCGGCGACGGCTGCGGCACGTGGCGAAAGTGCAGGCCCAGTGGCGCCGCGAGGGCTGGCACATCGAGCAGGTCGAAGCATCGGTCGGCGAGCAGAACAACGCGGGGATCGACGTCGACGGCCAGCGGATGATCATCCGTGGGCGGTTCGACCGCATCGATCGCCATGACGATGGCCGCTGGGCGATTCTCGATTACAAGACCCACGGCCACCTTCCGCGCAAAAAGCATTTGCGGAAAGTCGCTGGCGTCGACCGCTGGGTCGATCTGCAACTGCCGATCTATCGGTTGATGATCCCTTACTTGGTCGGCGACGAGGTGGATCCGCAGCGGGTCGCGCTGGGCTATTTCAATGTCAGCGAAAAGGAATCGGAAACGCGGATCAACGAAGCCGACTTCACCGCGGCGGAGTTTGCTGCGGCCGATGAACTGATCATCCGTTGTATCCGCGACATCTGGGCGGGCCGATTCGAGCCGTCGCTCGATCCGGTCGAGTACGACGATTACGCGATGATTCTGCAGGCTGGCAGCGGCGATCTGTTCATCGAAGGGGAGGAAGCCGATGCCCTGTTGGAATTGCCCGTCGAGTTGGGCTTCGGTGGAATGAGCTTTGGTCGTGGCGAGGGGAGGGACGAGTGATGGCCAAAACCCAAGTGCGCACGGCCGAACGATCGACGACCGGCGGCGGGCCGACCGCTGAACCGCTGCTGATCCGGGCTTCGGCTGGGACCGGCAAAACCTATCAATTGACCGGGCGGCTGCTGCGGCTGTTGGCCGAAGGGGCCGCGGTCGAAACGATCCTGGCGACGACGTTCACCCGCAAAGCCGCCGGAGAAATCCTCAGCCGCGTGCTGCTGGCGCTGGCGCGGGCGGCGACCGATCCGACGGGGAAGCTGATCGAGCAACTGCGCGAGCAAACCCGGTTGCCGGAGTTGACGGCCGAGCAAGCGACGGCGCTGGTGCACCGCTTGCTGCGCGACATTCACCGGCTGAGGATCCTGACGCTCGACAGCCTGTTTTCGCAACTGGCGCGGACGTTCGGATCGGAACTCGGGCTGCCGCCGGGCTGGCGATTGACCGACGAGATCGAGGACGCTTGGATCCGCGAGCGGGCGATCGATGTGATGCTCGGCGCGCTGCAGACGCAGGAGGTCGCGGCGCTGCTGGCGATGCTCGGCAAAGGGGACACCAAGCGTTCGGTGCGGCGCGAGATGCTGGCCGTGGTCAACGACGGGTATGCCGAAGCGCGGGCCTGCGCGCCGGAAGCTTGGCAGAAACTGGCTGTCCCCAAAGGGCCCGAAGCGGAGCAACTCGCCGCAGCCGCCGACACGCTGCGGGCGACGGTGATCGGCCACAAGTCGGCGGAGAAGACGTTCGTCAAGATCGCGGATTGGGCCCTCGCGCAGCAGTGGGAGCAACTCGCCGAGCAGACACCGGTCACGGCCGCGTACCTGGCGGCGCCGGGCGAGCCGGTGCTGTATTACGGCAAACCGATTCCGCCGTACGGCGTCGAGGCGCTCAAGTTGATCGCCGATGCCTGTGCGGCGCATGTGTTGTCGCTGCTGCGGGTGCAGACCGAGGCGACCGGACAGGTGATCGCGACGTACGAGGTGCAGTTGATGGCGATGAAGCGGGCGCTGCGGGCGTTCGCGTTTGACGATCTGGCTCAAGGTCTGTCGGCCGTGTTCAGCGTGGTCACGCCGGGCCAGGCCGGCTACCGGATGGACGGCAACATCGAACACGTGTTGCTCGACGAGTTCCAAGACACGTCGCCGGCGCAGTGGGGCGTGCTCAAGCCGCTGGCGATCGCAGCGGCGCGGCCCGATTCGCCCGGCAGCTTCTTTTGTGTCGGCGACACGAAGCAGGCGATCTATGGCTGGCGCGGCGGAGTGGCGGGAATTTTTGATGCGGTGGCCGATCAAGTTCCCGGCGTGAGGCAGCAGGAACAGAACGTCAGTTTCCGCAGCAGCCCGGTGGTCACGGCAGCGGTCAACGAGGTGTTTCGTCATTTGACGCGGCACCCGAAGTTGGGCAGTGGCCCCGATCCGGCGGGCCAGCCGAGTGATCGCGAGGCCTATGAGTCGGCGGCGATCGCGCAGTTTGCGGCAGCGTTTCCCGAGCACCGTTCGGCCAAGCCGTTGCCCGGCCACGTGACCTTGCTCAGTGGTCCAGGCGGCAATTCGTCACGCTCGTCGAGCAAAAATGGGGACAACCAGGAAGATTCAACCGCGCGGTCGATCCGGCATTTCAACTATGTCGCCGAGCGGATCACGCAGTGGTCACAGGAAATGCCAGGGCGTTCGATCGGCGTGCTGACGCGGACCAATCAGTCGGTCGCGTGGCTGATTCACCTGCTCCGCCGGGCGAATGTCGATGTCAGCCAGGAGGGCGGCAACCCGCTGACCGATTCCGCCGCCGTCGAACTGGTGCTGTCGGCGCTGATGATGGCCGAGCACCCCGGTGACCGGCGGTGGTGGTTTCATTTGGCCCACTCTCCGCTGGCCGGTTGGCTGCAGACGAGTCCGAGTGACGAGACGCATCAAGCCGCCGCGCGGGTTCGGCGGTTGTGCGAGGATGTCGGCGTGGCCGGTGCGGTCGAGCAGATCGCCGATCACATTGCCCCGCACTGCGATCGCGGCGATGTGATTCGGCTGCGGCAATTGGTGACGCTGGCGCAGAGTTATGAGATCAATCGCCAACCGCGGCTGAGCGATTTTGTCTCCTTGGTGCGAGCCAAACGGGTTGAACGACCGCAGCCGGCCGCAGTGCGGGTGATGACCGTGCACCAGGCGAAGGGTTTGGAGTTTGATGTCGTGGTGTTGCCGGAATTGGGTGGGAGTCTGACGCGGCAAGCTCGGCAGACGATCGCCATGAAGGACAGCATCGATGCGGTGCCGACAGCGATGCTGCGGTACATCGGATCCGGTTTTTGGCAGTACTTGCCAGAGCGTTGGCAGCGGTGTTTCGGCGAGCACGCCGCGGGGCTGATGACCGAAGCGCTGTGTTTGCTGTACGTGGCGCTGACCCGCGCTAAGCATGCGCTGCACATGATCGTGCCGCCAGCGAACAAGCCGGACTACAGCACCAAGACCTCGGCGGCGCTGTTGTATCATGCCCTGGGCTGCACCGCCGATGCGACCGAGCCGGAGCAGACCTGGTATGAATCGGGCGACCCGCGGTGGTTTGACCATTGAGGCGGCATCAGCCAATACTCTCGTGCTCGTGCTCGTGCTCGTGCTCGTACTCGAAACGGAGGGTCGCGGAACCGGACGCTAACGCGTGCCGGCTGATTGAATTTTGCCGAAGTTCATCCTCTGAGCCGCTAACGCCAACTGATGGTCCTCCAGCGGTCGATTACGAGTACGAGCTTCTAGGCCCGCAGGGCCGATACAGGTTCGACAAGACGCCCTGCCTGTGCCGGCCCTGCGGGCCTGAGAGTCCTTTGCGGCTGCTTCAGTCCGGAGCCTGACGACTCCGGCAGTGGATGTGTCGGCCCTGCGGGCCTGAGAGGCCTTGTTAGCAGCGCAGCGATTAGGCTATCGCCGCAAGGTGCAAGACCCTCCGACAACTTTGACACCATCAACCCTCGGCAAGCCGATGCGACTGGGCTGGATCACCGACCCGCATTTGAATCACTGTTCCTTAATTGCTTGGGACCGCTTGGTCGCTCAGGTGCGGCAGAGCGACTGTGACGCGGTCGTGATCTCGGGCGACATCTCCGAGGGCGAGGACGTGATGTTTCAGTTGCGGCGGATGGCTGATGCGTTCGCCGTGCCGATCTACTTTGTGCTCGGCAATCACGACTTCTATTTCAGCTCACTGGAACGGACGCTGCGCAGCATCCGTGAAGGCGTGGCTGCCGATCCGCGGCTGCACTACTTGCCTGACCTGCCGCCGGTGCAACTAGCGCCGGGGATCGTGATGGTCGGTGAAGACGGCTGGGGCGATGCGACCGAGGGCGACTACGCGCGGTCGCGGGTGCGGCTGAACGATTTTCGGTTGATCGACGATTTTCGCCAGGCGGCTCCGCCGCAGTGGCCGTCGATGCTGGCCGAGTTAGGTCGCCAGGCGGCGATGCGGTTAGGCAGCCAATTGGAGGTGGCGCTGGGCGACGGCCAGCAGGTGTTGGTGGTGACGCATGTCCCGCCCTATCGCGAGGCCTGTTGGTATGAAGGCCAGACCACCGACGATCACTGGGCGCCGTTCTTCGTGTGTGGTCAGACCGGTGTGGTGCTGCGGCGGGCGGCTCAGCAGCACCTCACCGCGAAGCTGGAAGTGATTTGCGGGCACACACACCATGGCGGCGTGGCGGAGATCCGTGGCAACTTGACGGTCACGACCGCGGGTGCCGAGTATGGTGCTCCGGCCCTTGCCGGTGTGATCCGCTGTGGTCCAGAGCGGCTAAGCGTTTGCTAGCAAAGGCGTCGGTCGTCCGGTCGACACGCGGGGGAAAACCGGACGCTAACGCGTGCCGGCTGATTGAATCTTTCCTGCAGTTCATCTTTTGTCACGCTTCGGCACGGGGACTGTTTCGCTGCGGGCGTTGACTTTGGTGCGGCGGTTGCACGCAGGCTGGCGGTGGCATACGAACCGTCATTTTGGCACTGCAGCTCGAACCGTTGCTCGGTTTGGGTTGTAAGAGCAGCATTGGTTTGATCGATCAAAGCCCGCCCGTAGCAACTTCGTGCGGGATCAACAGGTGCAGGCTGACCAGGGGAATTGGTAATGCATACTCAGTGGAAAAATCTCAGCGTGATCTTCGGCGCGGCGCTGGCCGGCGCACTGCTTGTCGGCACGATGATGAGTCTGCCGCAGCGGATGACCGATGGCATCTACGCACAGCAGGTCGATTCGGCGGTCGAGGCTCAGGAGAACCTGAGCACGGCTCAAGGGCTGTCTTCGGCCTTTCGCAACGTCGCTGAGTCGCTGCGACCGAGCGTGGTGAGCATCAGCACGCGAATGCCGGCCCGCGGCGCCCGCTCCCGTGGCGGGATTCCGCCGGAACTCCGCCGCCAGTTGCCGCCATGGTTGCAAGAAGACTTCTTCCGGCAATTTGAAGAGAGCCAGCCCGCTCCTCAGCCGCAAGCTGCGGGGATGGGCAGCGGCGTGATCGTCCGCGAAGACGGCTATGTGCTGACCAATAACCACGTGGTCGAAGGTGCCGCCGAGGTGCTCGTGCAGCTCAGTGACGGACGCAAGGTCGATGCCAAAATCGTCGGCACCGACCCAGCGACGGACCTGGCGGTGCTGAAAGTCGAAGCCACTGGCCTGCATCCGGCGACGCTGGGCGACAGCGAAGCGATCCAAGTCGGTGACTGGGTGTTAGCGGTCGGTAGCCCGTTTGGACTGGAGCAAACGGTGACGGCCGGGATCATCAGCGGCAAAAACCGCGTGCAAGGCATCATCGGCGGCGGCCAGGGTTTTGAAGACTTCTTGCAGACCGATGCGGCGATCAACCCCGGCAACAGTGGTGGCCCGCTGGTGAACTTGCGTGGTGAAGTCGTCGGCATCAACACCGCCATCCTGTCGCGCAGCGGTGCCAGCGCCGGAATCGGGTTTGCGATTCCGGTCGGGCTGGCCAAGCCGGTCGTCGACGCGATCATTGAAACCGGGTCGGTTCGCCGCGGCTTCCTCGGCGCCCAGGTCGCTGACATCAATGCGGAGACGAAAGCGGAGTTTGATCTGCAACTCGATCGCGGGGCGCTGATCCGCGGCGTGCTCGATGGCCAACCCGCCGCAGCGGCCGGCTTGCAGCCCGGTGACGTGGTGGTCGAGATGGACGGTAAACCGGTGCTCGGTGGCACGCAGCTCCGCAATTACATCGCTTCGCGCGTTCCTGGGACGGCGGTCAATCTGAAGGTCCAGCGCAATGGTCAGCCGCTGGAATTGCAGGTCAATCTGCAGGAGCGGACCGACGACGCGATGGCGATGTTCGAAAACGGGCCGGCCGGCGACGCGGTCATGGGTGCCCAGCTCGAACCGCTGACGCCCGAGATGGCGCGGGAGCTGAACCTCGAAGGGCCGGCACGGGGGCTGGTGGTGACAGGATTGGAGGACGGTGGGTTTGCTGCCCGTGGGGGTTTGCGCGTCGGGGACGTGATCGAGCAGGCTGGCGGTCAAGAGCTGACGTCGGTCGACGAGCTGCGGACGATCCTCAACCAAGCGCAACAAGAGCAACGGGGCCTGCGGATGGTGATTCGCCGCGGCAACGTTCGGCTGTTGCTGGTGATTCGATAATCGCGTTCGCCTTGGGCTTGGGGCGGCATTGCGATAGACTGCGGCGATGCCAATCATTCGCCAATTGCCGCCCCAACTGGTCAATCAAATCGCCGCTGGCGAAGTGATTGAACGCCCCGCATCGGTTGTCAAAGAGCTGATGGAAAACAGCATTGACGCTGGGGCGCGGCGGATCGAGATCACGATCACCGGCGGCGGCAGCGAGCTGATCCGGATCAGCGACGATGGTTGCGGGATGACCGCTGAGCAGTTGCCGCTGGCGATCGCCAGTCATGCCACGAGCAAGTTACCCGACGAAGATTCGCTGTTCCATGTCGCGACACTCGGCTTTCGCGGCGAAGCGATCGCCTCAATCGCCTCGGTATCGCATCTGACGATCCGCAGCCGGACCGAAGCTTGCTCTGGCGGCGCGGAAATCGATGTCCGTGGCGGCGTGATCGAGCCGCCGGCACCTTGCGGTTGCCCGGTGGGAACGGTGATCGAGGTCCGCAATCTGTTCTTCAACACACCGGTGCGACGCAAGTTCATGCGCTCGGCCCAGACCGAAAATGGCCATATTGTCGAGGCATTCACGCGGCTGGCCCTGGCCAATCCGCAGATCCACGTGGTGCTCCGCAGCGGCGAGCGGGTGCTGCACGACCTGCCGCCGACAACCAATTGGAGCCAGCGGATCGCTGCGTTTTTCGGCGACGAAATCGGCAGCTCGCTGATCCGCATCGATAGCGATGCCGGCGATATTCGCGTCAGCGGCTATGTCTGCGACCCCTCGGTCAGCCGTGGCAACGCGCGAATGCAGTACCTGTTCCTCAATGGACGCCACATCCGCGACCGCGCGCTGCAGCATGCGCTGGGCGAAGCGTACCGCAGCTTGCTGATGGTCGGTCGCCACCCGGTCTGTTTCTTGCGGCTGGAGATGCCGCCGGAACTGGTCGATGTGAACGTCCATCCGACGAAGCTCGAAGTGCGGTTCACCGACAGCGGCCGGGTCTACGCACGGTTGCTGCAGACACTGCGGCATCATTTTCTGACGACCGACATGACGATGCGAGTCGGCCCAACACCGGCGCACGCCGATGCAGCGCAACCGGCTGGAGGCGAGGAGGACGGTGAAGCAGGCGGCGTCGGTCGGTCGCTGGGCGGCAACGCGCAGGCCTGGGAATCGGCCAGCGAAACCGCGCACCGCCAAAGCGTGATCGATTGGGCCAAAACCGGTCGGAGCAACCAGCAGGCGTCGCTGCCCGGGAGCGTGCCGGAGTTCCGTCCGTTTCCCGGTGGCCCCGCACCGTGGGAGATCGGCCCGTCGACCCCACGGCCGGCTGCAGATCAGCCGGTTTCGCCAGCGAGGCCTCTGCCAGGTGAAAGTCCGGCCATGGCCTCGTCGCCAGCGCCAGCGTTGGATGGAACCGCGCAGCCCGCTACGTCTCTGCCAGAGCCGGCAGACAATCCATCGCTGGCCGCTGCGGCGATTCCCTCCAGCAGCTATCTCGGTTTTCAAGTGCACAATCGTTATCTGGTCACGCAAGATGAAGCCGGGATGGTTGTCATCGACCAGCATGCGCTGCATGAGCGGGTGATGTACGAGCGGCTGCGGGAAAAGGTGCTCGGCAGCGGAGGCCGGATCGAAACCCAGCGGCTGCTCGTCCCTGAACCGGTCTCGCTGACGCCGGCCGAGCGGTCCGCGGCGCTCGATGCGCAGGAGCTGCTCGCCAAAGTCGGGATCGAGATCCAGGAGTTCGGCGGCGACACGATCTTGATCAGCGGCTATCCGGCGATGCTGCGGCGGTCGGCGCCGGGCGATGTGCTGCGGCAGGCGTTGGAATCGATCATCGCCGCGGGCAAGGATCCCGAGAGCCGCGATTTGCTCGACCATTTGTTGCACAGCATGGCGTGCAAGGCGGCGATCAAGGCGGGCGACCGCTTAACCAGCGAAGAGATCACCAGTCTGCTCGAGCAGCGCGACCTGTATCACGATACCCATCACTGCCCGCACGGCCGACCGACCGCGCTGTTCTTCAGCCGCGATGAGCTGGACCGGATGTTCGGCCGGCTGGGCCCCCGTGGCCGCGCCAAAGGCGACTTCTAGCGCGGCCCACCGATCCCGGTACCACTTGCCGGGTCGATTGCAGGATGCTGTTGTTCAGCATTTTACTTGCAGTTACCTCTGTACAGGTCTATAAATGGTGGAATCTAATCCCCCTGTTCGGAGTGTATCATGCGACTTCGAAAGCTTGTCTTGGTTGGCTTGTTGGCCGGCGTTTCTCTAGAGACTGGCCCGCTGCAGAGCGCTGATCCCCCACCGCGCGATGAATTGACGTTCGCCACCAGCGGCCCTGCGATGATCAACTATGAGGTGGAGGTTGTGATTGGGCTAGAGACTGCCCGCGAACGGTATCAGGGAACACTGCGGTACCAAATTGCGTCACCCGCTTCGTCCACGAGTTGGGAGGCCGATGGTAACTTACAGGTGGATCGTTGGCGAGTTCAACCCAGCGGTTTTCCAGGTGCCAATCAAGGGTCGTATCTGAATACAGTGCATGCCGCTAGTTCTCGGTTTGAGGTCAGTAAACAGGGTAAAATTACAGCCTCATCAAGTGAATGGCAGCTCGCGTTGCTCTTGGGTGATTTCACCAAGTGGGCCATCGCGCCACTGCCCACTGGTAACCAGACCGAGTGGGAACGTTTGGAGCCGATTATGGTGAAGCAAGATGATCCGGAACCGATCTTTGGCGGGTTGCCGCGAAGCCCATTGCGGAGCCCTTTGCTGGGTGGTCGGGGCAATGATCGCCTTTCGCCAGGGATGGAAAAGACGTCTTATAAAATCACAGGCACAGAAGGTCCGATTACGGTGATCGAGCATACTTATGAGCTCAAAGCCAATCACACCAATCCACCCATGACGGTGACAGGCCAAGGGATTGGTCGGTTCGACCGCAGGCGAGGCGTGTTCGATCATCTGCAATGGACCCGCAATGTCGTCATCCAACAAGCTGGCGCTGAGATCCGCGTGCCGGTTACGGTGACGCTGCGACGAACATTCGATACGGGGCTCGTGCCGCTGACACCCGAGGAAAAAGCCGAGCAGGAGCGGCAGGCCGCCGAAGCGAAGGCCTACGCAGAATCGCCGGAAGGGCTGGCGGAAGCGGCGGCAGCTCGTCAGCGCGTTGCTGAAGCGCTAGCCGAGGCTAAACGAGCGGAGGCTGAGCGCAAGCAAAAGGAGGAAGCCGAGGCTGCCGCGCCCTTTGATGTGCAAGAACGCAAAGCATGGATTGCAGCTTTGGATGCGGGCAAGGAATATCGCGATGGCTTGCCCATTATGAGGAAACTCAACGATCGCGCGCCGCGGCCGGATCCGGAACTGGCGCGGGCGCTGTACGAGTTTGCCAACCGTCTCGACAGTTTTGAGGCGGCCCGATTCTGGGACCTTGCGGGGAAGTTCGATGACAATTTCGCTGCCGTGTTGGCGCTTCGCAAAGCTTATGGCGCTTCTTATACATCGCTGCCCGAGGTCGGACCACCGGTGCCGCGAACTGCGAACCTACAGGAGGGGCAATTGGTCGCAGCCAAGCGGGAATATGGTAACGATTATCGAGCGATGTTGGTGGTCAATCAGGATGATAAAGGGACGGTGTTCCTGACCGAAATCGGATCGTCGAGCATTAAACGCGTGCCACTGAATGAGCTGCGTTTGCCCGCAGCTCGAGTCGTGCCCTACCTGAGCGAGCAGCAGCGGCCGAGGGCAACGGGCGGGAGAGCTGTTGAGGGCCTCGGGCCGCAAGCGGGTGCTGCATCAGCGGAGCCAACTCGATTGGAATTACGAACTTGGACCGACCGGACGGGCCGATATTCGATGACGGGTCGTTTCGTTTCGTTGACAAGCGACGTGGTCCGCTTGGAAAAATCCGATGGCACGACCGTCGACGTCCCACTCACCAAGTTACGTGACGCCGATGCAGAAGTGGCTCGAGAACTGGCCAACGCGGCCGCCGATCCATTCAAAATCGTTGCGCCTTAGGTTGGTAGCGGTGCGGCGGGGTCGATCAGTTGCTGTTGTTGGAGTGCCTTCCAGAACGCATCGGGCAACCGCGTGGCCATCGACAGCGCGTTCTCGATCACCTGCTGGCCGCTGCTGGCGCCGGGGATCACGGAGCTGACCACCTGCGGCGCGTTGCAAAACTGCAGCGCCGCGGTTCTCAAATCCGTGCCATGCTCGGCAGCGATTTTCGCAATCCGCTCGGCTTTGTCACGAATCGCGGCGGGAACTTCGGGACGGTAGTTGTAACGCTCCTTACCACCCAAGAATCCCGAGTTCAGCGGCGCCCCGACGACGATTGAGACGCCGCGCTCCTCGCACTTGGGGAACAACTCTTTGAGCGGCGCCGCGTGCTCGACAATCGAGTACTGGGTGGCGAGTAAAAACAGATCGGGATCGGCGACTTCGAGCGCTCGCAGGCACGGTTCGATGTCGTTGACGCCAAAACCCCAGGCCTTGATCACCCCTTCGTCACGGAGTTTTGTCAGCGCGGGGATCGCGCCTTTGGCCGCGATCTCGAATTGCTCGGTCCACTTGTCGCCGAAATGATCGGGCGACAGGTCGTGGATGAATACGATGTCGATCCGCGACAGGCCCATCCGCTGCAGGCTGTCCTCGATCGAGCGGCGAGTGCCGTCGGCGGTGTAGTCGTACTGAAACGCGAAGGGTGAAGGGGCCTTCCACATCACTTGCGGGATCTGATCGGTCGGTGTGAGCAGCCGGCCGATTTTGGTGGAAAGCACATACTCGTCGCGGTTTTGTTCGGCCAGGAAATGGGCCATCCGCCGCTCGCTCAAGCCGAGGCCATACCACGGCGAGGTGTCGAAGTAACGGACGCCGGCGGCCCAAGCGGCCCGCATCACTTCGTCGGACTGATCGGCCGTCAGCGGCGCAAACCCGGTCCCGATCGCGACCCCGCCGAGACCGAACCGGTGCGGCGGCCGATAATGCTCATTGGCTGCCGGGTCATTGGTCGGTAGCGCCCTAGCGGCGACGGGCAGCAAGCTGGTCGCGGCGGCAGCGGCGGCCGCAGTGGTGAGAAAATCGCGTCGCGTGGGCATGGCGGTGTCCTTGATCCTCGGCAGGGGAAGATTCAGCGCTCACTGGCTGCGCGGCGGTCAGAGGCTGGCTCGACCAAGACAGCCGAAGCGCTTGCGACACTCAGGGCCGCAGCGTTTGCCAGCGCAGCGAGTTGCGTGCCATCGCCCGCTGGTTGCCCAGATTCCCTCGCTCGCTCGTGCTCGAAACGGCGCGGACGTTGACGCTAGGAGCAGTTCAAAAACAACTTCCGTATTTCACTCTCCGTTCGGGAGAGTCGAGCCTCCGGCGAGGAGAGGGTTCGGTCTGGCCCTCCCCGGCCGCTTGCGCGTCCGACCCTCCCGCGGGGCGGGAGGGTGAAGACAATGAGGACCAGGAACTTATTTTTGAACGGCTCCCTACCGCCGAATGCAACCGGCCTGTGGCGCGCTTTTCCAGCCGGTCTTGCTCGGACGTTCGATTACGAGCACGAGCACCGTTTCACTGAGCACGAGCACGGTGGCATCGTTCGACACACCATCCTAATGGCTGTGGCCGTGATGCGCGTCGTCGCTACGGAGGCGGGCGCGAAACCGTTCGCTCGGCGTCAGTTCCGCTGCATCGTCATGAGCGTGGTGGTGACCGTGACCATGGTGGTGATGGTCATGTGAATGCGAATGGCCGGGAAGATTCTCGATGCCGACCGCCAAGGCGATGCCCAGGAAGAGTGCGGCGGTTAATTTGCCGCGGTCGTGGTCGTGAAAGTGCACTTCTGGCAGCAGGTCCGCCAGCGCGATACAGATGAAGAATCCGGCCGAGAGTGCTAAGCCGTAGCCGATGAACGAGTCGCTGATGTCCAGCCGCGTGGCGCCGAAGTAAAACAGCCCGGCACCGATCGGGCAACACAAGCCGAACGCCAGATTGACCAGCGACCGCTGAAGTGGTGACCAGCCGCTGTTGCCCATCACGGAGCTGATCGCAAACGCGTCCAGCGGTTTGTGCAGCGCGACGGCAAGAAACGTTCCCAGCCCGGCCAGACCCAGCCAGGCCCCGTGGCCGATGTCCGCCGCCACGCTCGCTCCCAGCGCCACGCCGTCCATGATCGTGTGCAGGCCCAAGCCAAACAGCATCCCGACCCAGCCGAAGCCGCGATGGCTAGGACTGTGCTCGACGCGCTGGTGATCGCCAGGGTGATGCTCGCAGTGACCATGCTCATCGACTTTGGCGATCGTCGCTGCGGGATCGACAGCGATCGGTACATGCCCGTGATTGTGAACGTGGAACACCCGCAGCAGCAGAAACATCGCGATCACGCCGACCAGCGTCGCGATACCGACTTGGCTGGTCGAGCCGAGCGATTCCATCGCGTGCGGCAGCAGGTGCAAGGTCGAGATGCCGAGCATCAACCCGGCGACGAAACTCATCAGCAACTGGGTGCGGAGGTGCGTCATCCGCAGCAGCGCCGGCAGCCAGCCTCCGCCGACCGAGGCCAGCGCGACAATGATGCAATAGCCGGTCAGGAGCCAGGCAATCGACATGAAATCCAATCCGTGGGCGGTCAAGGAAGCGCGGCGGCCAGACCCGCAACGTCATCGCCGGGCGGCCCACGCACGCGGGCTGGCAATTGGGGCAGGCGCAGCCGCGGGTAGGGGTTGTGCGGAAAAACAGGTGCGTCATCGTACGTGATTGCAACTGCGATGCAAGTACAAAGCCGGCCGTTCACCACCGCGCTGGACCCCAGACGGCGTTGACGCGCTGCCCGACACCGCTTACAGTTAAACGACTGATTAACTATCCAAGCGTTTTGAGGAAACGGCGTTGCCGCGCTCGCAGCTTCCCCACCCGGCAGACGATCACGACTCGGCGGACTGCTCGGCGCACGAGCACCGCGGCGGTGTGGCGGCGATCGATCCGGCCGCCTGTGAGCGGGCCGCCGCCATTTTTCGCGCCCTCGGCGACCCGCAGCGGCTGCGGATCTTGGTGATGCTCGAAGATTCCGAGCGCTGCGTCTCGGAACTTTGTCACGCCCTGCAGGACAACATGCCAGCGATTTCACAGCGGTTACGGCTGCTCAAGGCAGAGCGAATCGTCCGCTCACGCCGCGATGGCAAACACATTTACTACGCCTTGGCTGACGACCACATCGCTCGCCTGGTGACCAACGGACTGCTGACCCCTTAACCACACCTTGTTCTTGACCCTTTGACCCTATCCGAAGAGAGGATTTTCCGCATGACTCACCTGCACGCCGATCACGACCACCAGCACGGCCCGGACTGCGAACACACCGGCCTGAAGCATGATGGTCATGTCGACTACCTGCACGATGGGCATTTGCATCATGTCAACGCCGATGGTAGCGTGGAGGAGCATCAATTACCGGTGTCGGCAACCAATCCAGTTGTCTGCACACCGGAGCATCAGTGCAGCGGTCATGCTAAGGACCATGTGCATGGCCCGGGTTGCGGCCACGAGCCCGTTCCTCACGGCGATCACGTCGATTATCTTGTCGATGGTCATCTGCATCATCCGCACGGCGACCATTGCGATGATCACGGTCCGGTGGAAGTGGTAAGCTAATTGCTAGGCACTGAGTTGTTCAGGCGTTTTCTTATGCTGCAAGGCAAGCGGTGGTAGCGAGCGAGATGGAGTCAAGCCAAACGCGTCCGGACAGTCTGCTGGAACGGGCACGGCAGGATATTCGCGCTGCCGGATTTCGCGCTACGCCCGCTCGCATCGCGACGCTGCTCGAGTTGCGCGCGTCGCCCTCGCCGCTGACGCATGCTGAATTAGCCGAAAAGCTGGCCCTCGGCGGGTTCGACAAGGCGACCGCGTTTCGCAACCTGAACGACCTGACCAACGGCGGCTTGCTCCGCCGCAGCGAACTGGGCGATCACGTCTGGCGGTTTGAAGCGATCGATCTGGAGCACGGCAGCAAGCAGGGGCATCCGCATTTCTTATGCGTCGATTGCGGCAGCGTCACCTGTTTGGACGAAGTGCAATTGACGGCCGGGAGTCGGCGGCAGAGCGATTCGGTCGGTGAAGTGACCGAAATCCTGCTGCGCGGCCATTGCAAAGAGTGCAAGTGAAATTGCCGTCACTCGCTCGGTCGCCGACCGCTCCGCCAGTCGGAGCTGGGCACTGCAACGAGCGCAAGTAAAATCGCGGTCACGCGCTGGGTCGCCGATCGCTCCGTCGATCGGAGCTAGGCCATTGCAAAGAGCACAAGTGAAATTGCGGTCACGCGCTGCGGCGGCGCGGTAAGATGGTGGCTCCGGCCACCGTCCGTCCCGCCTCCAGTGACCTGTTCTAAGTGGCCGGACACAAATAGCTTGTCATAAATGACTTCATTCAGCACGATTTCGACCGGGTGGAAAGAAGCAGTTCATGGAACAAACTTGTGTCCGGGTGCTTATGACCCGCTCGCCCTGTCATCGTTCGTCCCGGCGCCTGTTGGCGAGCCTCGCGGGCGTTGCGGTTCTGCTGGCGCTCGGCAGCCTGCCGCGCACGACCATTGCCGCGGAGCTTGATTCGGCAGATGAGGTCGCGGTGGGCGATGCCGTTGATTCTCCGGCCCCGTCCGCGGAAGACGAGGCATTGTTGGCTGGCCACAGCGCCCACGGCGAAGCATTCAATGCTGGACCGCGGCAAGCGGCCGAACGGATCGACGGGATGGGGAACCTCCATTTCCCTTCCTCGGCGAAGGATGAGCAGACCCAGGCGTTTATCAACCAAGGCGTCGCCGCCCTGCACGGGTTTTGGTACCTCGAGGCCGAACGCGCCTTTCGCCAAGCGGCGCACCTGCAACCCGAACTGGCGATCGCCTACTGGGGCATGGCGCAGGCGAACGCGAACAATCGCGAGCGAGCCACGGGCTTCATCGCGCGGGCGATTGAACATCGCGATGGCGCGACGCGGCGTGAGCAGTTGTATATCGATGCTTATGAGAAGTATCTCCAGCGGCCGGAGAAAGCGGAGACGGGCGAACAGAAGAAAAAACGCCAGCAGCAGTACGCTACCGATCTTGAGCAGTTATTGAATGAGTTTCCTGACGATATCGATGCGCGTTCATTGCTTGCCCTGCATCTTTGGAACGCCCGTCGCGACCTGCCGATCCCGAGTTATCAGGCCGTCAATGCACTGCTGAGCGAAGTGTTTGCCGTCAATCCTCACCATCCGGCGCATCATTATCGGATTCACCTCTGGGACGGAGTCCGAGCAGAAAACGCCTTGCAAAGCTCAGCGCTGTGCGGACCGGCCCTGCCGGCGGTGGCCCACATGTGGCACATGCCTGGCCATATCTATTCCAAATTGCAGCGTTACGGCGATGCGGCGTGGCATCAAGAAGCGTCGGCCCGAGTCGATCATGCACATATGATTAAAGCTCGCCTGTTGCCGGACCAAATCCACAACTTTGCTCATAACAATGAATGGCTGATCCGCAATTTGAACTTCCTCGGCTGCGTCAACGATGCTCTGGAGCAGAGTCGCAACTTGATCTCGCTGCCGCGACACCCGGCTTATAACTCAAGTTCTAAACGAGGCAGTTTTCAGTATGGCCGCATGCGGTTATTGCAGACCTTAAGCGAATTTGAGTTATGGGATGTGTTGATTGAGGAAGCCGCAGGAGCGCGTCTCGATCCGGCGTTCGATGAAGGCTCGCGCAATGAGCGACTGGCCTGGTTGGTCGTCGCCCATCACTTGCAAGGCTCGAAGGAGGCAGCCGAACGGGCCGGTCGTGGGCTGCACCGCCAGCGAATCGCGCTAGAGAGCGAGATTCTCGATTTCGAAGAGCAACTCGAATCGCTTGAACCGGCCGATCGCAAACAGGATAAGCGGACAGGCCAACTGACTAAAACGCAGACCAAGCTCAAGGACCTGCAGGCGCTGATCGCGCGCGGCGAAGCGGCTGCGGCGGTGGCCGCCAAGGACGCGGCAGCGGTCAAAGAGCATCTGCAAAAGGCCGGCCGCATCGAGCCGATTTTAGCGGCCTCATGGATCGGCCAAGCTGGCGATCATGCCGAAGCGATCACGCGGCTCGAAAAACTGTTGCCCAGCCGCGGTGGTGAGGTCCGTCCGCTGGCGGTGCTCGTCGATCAGCTCTGGCGCGCGGGCAGGGAGGATGACGCGGTGCGGCATTTCGAAACGCTGCGGAGTGTCGCGGCCTCTGCCGATCTGGACACACCGCTGTTGGCACGGCTCAAGCCGGTGGCTGACAAGGCCGGTGCCGGCGAGGACTGGCGAGTGCAACCGGCACCGGCGAGCGACATCGGCGAGCGGCCGTCACTCGACACGCTCGGCCCACACATCTGGAGCCCCTACACCGCGCCGTCTTGGACCGCGCTGACGGCCGAGGAAACACCGCTGAGCGACAACGCGTCGCATGGCAAGCCTAAGATTCTGATCTTCTATCTCGGCTTTGGCTGCTTGCACTGTGTCGAACAGTTGACGGCGATCAAGCCAAAGATCGACGACTTTACTGCCGCTGGTCTGGACGTGATCGCGATCAGCACCGAGACCGTCGCGGACTTGCGCAAGGGAATCCAGGCTTATGGCGAACCGTTGCCGTTGACGCTGCTGGCTGATCCGGCGCAGGAGATTTTCAAAGCCTATCGCTGCTGGGACGATTTTGAAGCGGTGCCGCTGCATGGCACGTTCTTGATCGACGCCGGTGGGCGCGTGTGTTGGCAAGACATCGGTTACGAGCCGTTTGCGAATGTTGAGTTTTTGCTGGAAGAGACGCGGCGACTGCTGGCCTTGCCGCGGTGAGCGAAACAGCATCCGATTAGGAGGGGAGGCCGCACGGCTTGCGCCGTAGCGTTAAAGATAGGCCGCACGGCTTGCGCCGTAGCGTTAAAGACAGGCCGCACGGCTTGCGCCGTAGCGTTAAAGACAGGCCGCACGGCTCGCGCCATGGTATTATTTTGGGGAGCAGAGAAACAGTGAGAGTCAACAGCGGCGGCGGTTTTCGCGCCATCTGGTACACCTGGAAAAAAGGCCGACAAGCGGGCGGGATCTGGAAGTTGTACCGGGCGATGCGTTCGCGCAATGCCTGCAAGACCTGTGCACTGGGCATGGGCGGGCAACAAGGCGGGATGGTCAATGAACAGGGGGCGTTCCCGGAAGTCTGCAAGAAGAGTCTGCAGGCGATGGTTGCCGACATGCAGCCGGGGATCCCGCCGACGTTTTGGTCCGAGCACAGCGTCGCGGAACTGGCGAAAATGACGCCGCGCGAGCTGGAACATTGCGGCCGGCTGATCCAACCGGTGCTCTACGAACAAGGCCAAACCCACTACCGGCCGATCACCTGGGCGGCCGCCTTCGACCGCATCGCCAGCCAGTTACGGCAGGTTGCGCCGGACGAAACGTTCTGGTATTTCAGCGGTCGCAGCAGCAACGAAGCCGGCTTCCTGATGCAACTGCTGGCCCGCGTCTACGGCACCAACAACGTCAACAATTGCAGTTTCTACTGCCACCAAGCCAGTGGCGTCGGCTTGCAGTCGAGCGTCGGCAGCGGCACTGCCACGATCACGCTGGAGGATCTGGAGCATGCCGACTGCGTGTTCTTGATCGGCGGCAATCCGGCCAGCAACCACCCGCGGTTGATGACGACGCTGATGCAAGTCCGTCGCCGCGGCGGCAAGGTGATCGTGATCAATCCGGTGCGGGAGACCGGACTGGTCAATTTCCGCGTCCCCAGCGACCCGATCTCGCTGCTCAAAGGGAGCAAGATCGCCAGCACGTACATCCAGCCGCACATCGGCGGCGACTTGGCGCTGTTGTGGGGCGTTGCCAAAGCGGTCTGCGAACTCGGAGCCAGCGACGACGCGTTCCTGCGCGAGCACTGCCGCAACAGCGAGCAGTGGCGAGCGGCGGTCGAGTCGCTGTCGTGGAACGAGATTGAGGCCAAGTCGGGCGTTGCGGAACGCGAGATCCGCGCGGTGGCGGAACTCTACGCCCGTTCCAAGGCGACCGTGTTCTCCTGGACGATGGGGATCACACACCACGCCAACGGTGTCGAGAATGTGCAAGCGATCGCCAGCCTGGCGATGTGCCGCGGAATGGTAGGTCGTCCGGGCTGCGGGCTGATGCCGATCCGTGGGCACAGCAACGTCCAGGGGATCGGCTCGGTCGGCGTCACGCCGAAGCTCAAAGACGCGATTTTCCAGTCGCTGCAGACGCGGTTTGGTGTCGAACTGCCGACGACGCCGGGGCTCGACACGCTTGCGTGTATCGAAGCGGCCGATCGCGGCGAAATCAAAGTCGCTCTGTGTCTGGGCGGCAATCTGTACGGCTCCAATCCCGATTCGACCTTCGCCGATCAAGCGATGTCGAAGCTGCAACTGGGCGTGACCCTGAGCACGACGCTCAACACCGGCCACGCTCACGGGCTGGCGCAGTCATTCATCATTCTGCCGGTGCTGGCTCGCGACGAGGAGCCCGAACCGACGACGCAGGAGTCGATGTTCAACTACGTGCGGCTCAGCGACGGCGGGCCGCGACGCGTGCCGGGGCCGCGGAGCGAGGTGGAAGTGATCGCCGAAATCGGCAGTCGCGTCGTGCCCGAAGCCCAAGGGATCGACTGGCAGGCGATGCGGCGACCAGCGACGATCCGCCAGTGGATCGCCGCCGTGGTGCCCGGCTTCGAGCAGATCGCCAAGATCGACGAAACCAAGCAAGAGTTCTTCATCGGTGGACGGATCTTGCATCAGCCGCGGTTCCCGACGGCCGATGGCCGCGCGGTGCTGCATGTCCATTCGCTGCCGCCGCTGCAAGGGACCGACGAAGGTCAGTTGCGGATGATGACCGTTCGCAGCGAAGGTCAGTTCAACACCGTCGTCTACGAGGAAGAAGACCTCTATCGCAACCAAGAGCGGCGGGATGTGATCCTGATGCATCCCAGCGACCTGCAGCGGCTGGGGCTGGAGCACGATCAGCCGGTGAGCGTGCGGAGCGACACCGGTGAGTTGACCGGTTTCTTAGCCCGCGGCTACGACAAGATCCGGGCCGGCAACGCGCTGATGTATTACCCCGAAACGAACGTGCTCGTCTCTCGCCATGCCGATCCGCAGAGCCGCACCCCGGCGTTTAAAAACGTGATCGTCAGCGTCTCACCCGCCGTGGCCCAGTGAGGTTCTTCCATTTATTTGACGATTGCCTTGGTTGGAGTCCAGCCTTTAGGCTGCCATGCCACGTTGGAGTCCAGCCTTTAGGCTGCCATGCCCAGCCTCGGGGTGCTAGGTCTTTCGGTCAAATCATTCGCCGCTGCGCGGCTCGTGGTTCGTAGGAACCGGACGCTAACGCGTGCCGGCTGGTAGAATTTTACCGAAGTTCATCTTCTGGGTTGCTTACTTTACAGATCGCCCGCTTGGACGACTTCGCGACCAGCCCGCGAGCCGATCGCTCGGCGAACCTGGGCATCGATGTTTTCCGTGATCAACTGCACCGAACCGTCGCACATCGTCACGTTGGCACCACCGCGGTGATAGCTGCCCAGGCTCATTTCCAGCTCGTCGTTGGAGGCTCCCGCAGCGGCGCGGTGCGCGTTGATCGGGAAATGGAGCGACCCCAGCGCTTCGGAAAAGTCGATTCCGTTCAGGTAGTCGAAATCGTCGTGATACAGCGAGAAGTGATCGCAGACAGCACAGCCGTCGTACAACAAGAAGGGGCTTTCGCCGATTGCCACGGTGGTTGAAAGGCCGTCGAGGATGTCGGCAAACCGGATCGGCGGCTGGGACGGTTTGTTGTTGCAGACATCGACGACCGAGGCCTGGTTGCAGAAATTGGCCGCTTGAAACACGCCATTGCCGTTGTCCATGCCGACGCCACAGGGGTAGGTCGTGCGGCAATCGAGCGTGTGGTCGTCGCAGCAGCAGTCGCTGCCGGCATTGCCGAGATAGCTATTGATCGCCCGGCCGGTGATGTTGCCGTTGAGTTCGGAGAGGGTCGGCGGACCGGGTTGCGAAGGGCACAGATAGGTCGGGATCGGGGTTTGGGCGAGCATCCGGAAGCGTTGGCTTTCGACCAGGTTTCCGGTCGCCCCGCCGCGTTCGCCGTAGGGGACTTGGTCGGCCAGTGCCGAATGTTCGAGCTGCGCCAGGATGTCGGTCGTCCAGCTATGCCCCCAACCTCCCTTGGCGCCCCAGGGTAACGAGCGCCAACTCGATTCGTAATTGTGCAGCGCCAGGCCGATCTGGCGCAGGTTGTTCTGGCACTGCAACTTTCTGGCCGCTTCCCGGGCCGCTTGGACCGCTGGCAACAGCATGGCGATCAGCAGCGCAACGATCGCGATCACCACCAGTAACTCGACGAGGGTGAACGCGCGCGGTTGGGGTCTGCAGAGGTCAGGCCATCTGGGCATCGGGAACGCAACAGGAGATCGGAGTTTGCGGTGCCGCTGGCAGACGGTGGCGCTCCGGCCAATTTGCCGAGCGCTGCCTTGCCAACCGGCGCTGGAGGTGAGGAACTCGGTACAGCCTGAGTCGACTTGAGCGCATTCGGTTGGCTGCTGGTCAGCAACGTCCGCCCCGCGCCGTGCGCTCCGCCGGCGCCTCCGGTCGAGGTGACGGAATTGCTACGAGCCACCGGTTTCCCATCCGTTTTAACCCGCTTACCGCTAAAGATCATCGCGCGAACTCCTCAGAAACCCGAAAAAGTGTGTCTCTGCCGCCTGGTATCGTCGTCCGAACAAGCTGAATCCATAACCGATCTGATCTGCGGATGGGAAGATCGCTCGTGACGGTTGAGACGAAAGGGAGTCGTTCGGCCCATACAAGCTCGACGCGCAAGCGAGTGATTCTGATACAAGCCCGAAGCGCAAGCGAGTGAGTCGGCGAATGCTTTCGCTGGCGATTCGAACGAGGGTTTCGTGGAAAGAGCCCGTCAGGTGTGCTTAATAGCCCCGCAGCGCCCGAGCGCCGTTGCTGGGCAACAGCTGGTCGAACATGCCGCCAAAGGCCGGCCGTTCTTGTTTGGCGATCTTCAGCCGGTCGCCGGCCTGGAGCGCGTAATCGGCTTCGGGCCGGATCTCGCCGCTCCGCTCGTCGAATCGGACCTCCAGCGGAACGCCCGAGGGGGCTGCGGGCGTGGCGCGATAGAGCGTGGCGCGCAGATGGCCAAACTTGTCCTGCAAACCGGTCTGCTTCAGCAGATCGCTGATGAATACCGACTGGCCGTCGGGCGGCAGCGGCAACACGCGGATCGGGCTCGAATCGCCAGCGATCTGCAGCACGATCGAATTTTGCGACTTCGCTTCACGGATTCGCTGGTAAACCGCCGCTGATTCACTGCCCTGCAGTGGCGCGGACAGGGTCATCGGATCCTGGCTCGGCTTGCGAAATAGGCTGCATCCCGATCCGCCGGTGAGCGTGATCAGGCTCGCTACCACCATGACCGCGCGAGCGCTGGAAAGCAGACTGCTTGGCTGGGCCGATGGTGCCCCAGCGGTGACGGGGCGCAGGTTCGGGATCGGATCCGACGACAGGTTGCTGCTCACGATGATCTTGCCTTTGCGATGCGTGCGATGCGCCAACCGGGTCAGCGGGATCCTCGGGGCCCCAGGGCCGGATCGCCGGAGTGTCAGACGGGCGACTTTGCCGGTTGTGCGGTCTCTAACGCTCTTCGGCCAGCCGGGCGTGCAACTTGAGCAAAGCGATTGATTTTGCCAAAATAGCCCAGGGAGCACCTTTGACATTGCGATCTCGTGCCAGAGCGATATATTGCTTGGCCTGAAATCGATCAATCCACTCCTAAACGTTTTTCCGTTTCGAGATCAATACGATGGCTCGGCAATGCGAAGTCTGCAGTAAGTCTGTCCAAGTGGGCAACAGCATCGAAACCCGCGGTAAGGCGAAGTACCTCGGCGGTGTCGGTACGAAAGTCACCGGGATCACCAAGCGCAAGTTCGTGCCCAACCTGCAAAAGGTCCACGTCACGCTCCCCTCGGGCGAGAACACGACGCTGCGCGTTTGTGTGCAGTGCATCCGCAGCGGCGCGGTGCGAAAGACGGTCAAGACCAAGCCGTTTGAACTGTCCAGCAGCAAGGACGCAGCGAAGACCAAGGCCGGCAAGACGGCCAAAGCGACGGCCTGAGCCGAGTTCCCATGACTGCATTGTCCGCTGAAGATATCCGCAAACTGGCGCATTTGGCGCGGCTGGAACTCTCTCCGGCCGAAGCCCAAACGCTTGCTCCGCAGTTCCTGCAGATCCTCACGTTTGTCGAACAGCTCAGCGAACTGGACACTGAGCAGGTGGAGCCGATGACGACGGCGCTGGACGTGATCAACCGCTGGGCCGACGATCAGCCGGCGGCCGGATTGTCGCCCCAGCAAGCACTGTCCAGCGCTCCGGCCAGCGATGGCGAGTACTTCTTGGTGCCGCCGGTGCTCGGCACTGCGGCAACGTAGGTAGCGATCATGGCGAAGGTCGTCCTAGCGATGAGCGGCGGGGTCGACTCCAGTGTCGCTGCTCACCTGTTGCTCGCAGCCGGACACGAAGTGGTCGGTGTGTTCATGCGGCATGGCGAAGCCTCCGCCGAAGTCTGCCGCGTCGAAAATGCTCCCGCCGGAGCCAGTCTGCCGGTCGTGACCGCTGGCGCACGCGCCGATCACAAGCAGGGTTGCTGCAGCGCATCGGACGCGATCGATGCTCGCCGTGTCGCCGCCAAGCTTGACATCCCGTTCTACGCGCTCGACCTGCAGAGTGATTTTCGCCGGATCGTCGATTACTTCGTCGACGACTACCTCGCCGGCCGTACGCCCAACCCGTGCGTTAAATGCAACCACTGGATCAAGTTCGGCCGATTGTTCGATTTCGCCGAAGGGGTCGATGCGGAGTTCGTCGCGACCGGACACTATGCTCGTATCGCTCGCGATAACCCAAATGGGGCAGCGGAGTTGCATCGCGGCTTGGACGGCAACAAGGACCAATCCTATGCGCTGTTCGGGATCGCCCGGGAGCGGCTTGACAACATGCTGCTGCCGGTCGGCGACTACGACAAACCGACGATCCGCCAGCTCGCGCTGTCGCTGGGGCTGAGCGTGGCGGGCAAGAAGGATAGTCAGGAAATCTGTTTCGTCACCCAAGGCCACCACAGCGATTTCGTCCGCGCTAAGCGCGGCAGCGACGCCGAGTCGACCGCGGGCGAGTTTGTCACCGTCGACGGCCGCGTCGTCGGCCAGCACGCTGGTTACGAAGCCTACACGGTGGGGCAGCGGCGGGGGCTGGGGATCGCGCTGGGCGAGCCGCATTTCGTCGTCCGCATCGATCCGCAAACCCGCCAAGTGGTGCTCGGCAGCAAAGAAGCACTGCTCCGCGACGGCCTGACTGCCGGCGAAGCCAATTGGTTGTGCGACCCGCCGACCGCAGAGTTCCGCTGCGCCGTGCAGATCCGCTACAACTCCGGCCCCGAAGACGCGATCGTCAGCTTGGAGGACGGCAACCGGTTCTCAGTACGGTTCGATCGGCCCCAGGCCGGTGTCGCGCCCGGCCAGGCGGCAGTGATCTACGACGGCACCCGCGTGCTCGGCGGCGGTTGGATCGAAGCGAGCTTCTAGCCTCTAGCCTCTTTTTCTAGATAACCCTCGCCGATCCCGTTCAGCCGTTTGCTCATCGCGAACAGGCCGTTGCTGCGCAGCGGGCTGAGGTATTGATGCAGGCTGAACTCGTCAGCGAGCTGTTTAAAATCAAACTTGGCGACTTCGGCCGGCGGTTGGTCGGTGACTTGGGAGATCAGCAGCGCCGCTAGCCCGCGGACCATCATCGAGTCGCTGTCGGCATGGAAGCGGACTTTGGGCGGATCGCCAGGAACGTACTCCGACACCAACCACACCTGAGCGGTGCAGCCTTGGACGCGGTTGGCCTCCGTCTTGTCCTCCTCCGGCAGCGGCTCGAGCGTATCGCCAAGCTCCATGATCAACTCGAACCGGTCGGCGGAATCGTCGCACTCGCGGATATCGTCGATGTAGCGTTTTGCCGTCTCGGTCCAGGTAGGCTGATTCATCGGGCGACGTGTTGGTTCCAGGGAGGTGGGTTAAGGGGTCAGGAGTCAATTGTGCGAAGCACCCGCAGGGCCGCTTGCGGCAATTGACTCCTGACCCCTTAACCATTGAGGCAGTATTTACTGTAGACCATCGGCCCCGGATCGGAAATGGCGAGCCCTGGCTCAACGGATCTTGCGGCAACGTTTACATTCATAGGCGAGCGCTCTCTGCTCCGTCGCGATTCTTGCCATGAAAGTTAGCCAGCCGGTATGTTACGACTCACCTTGAACGATGCCTCGACCAAGATCGTCGCCACCGTCGGTCCAGCCTGCGACACGGTCGACAAGCTGGCAGAACTGATCGCTTGTGGCGCCGACATCTTTCGTCTCAACACCGCTCACGGCGACCGCGAGCAGCATGAACAGACGCTGGCCAACATCCGGGCCGCGGGCGAGCAGACCGGGACGCACGTCGGCGTGCTGTTGGACCTCGCCGGGCCGAAGCTGCGGCTGGGGCAACTGCTGGTCGATCCGTTCTACTGCGAAACCGGTGAACAGGTGACGTTCATCCGCGGCGACGAGGCGACGGAACCGAACCAGTTCACTAGTTCCTACAAGCGATTGATCGACGAACTGTCCGTCGGCGACCGGGTGATGCTCGCCGATGGCACTGTTTCGCTGATCGTTGAACAAGTCGACAACGCATCGGCTGTCTGCCGCGTCACCTCCGGAGGTCCGGTCCGCAGCCGCCAAGGGATCAACTTGCCAGGCGTCAAGCTAAGCGTCTCCGCGATGCGCCCAGCCGATGTCGACAACGCGATTTGGGGCGCTAAGAACGGGATCGACTTCATCAGCTTGAGCTTCGTGCGGACAGCCGAAGACGTCCATTCACTCAAAAACCTGCTGATCAGCTACGACTCCAATGCGCTGGTGATCGCCAAGATCGAAAAACCCGAGGCGCTCGATCAGCTCGAACAGATCGTCGAAGCGGCCGACGGCGTGATGGTCGCCCGCGGCGATCTGGGTGTCGAAATCGATGTGGCCGAAACGCCGATGGCGCAAAAACGGATCATCCGCGTCTGCCGCGAGAAGCTCAAGCCGGTGATCGTCGCCACGCAGATGCTCGAATCGATGCACCACAGCCGGCGACCGACGCGGGCTGAGGCCAGCGATGTGGCCAATGCGATCCTCGACGGCGCCGACGCCTGCATGCTCAGCGGCGAAACGGCGATCGGCGACTATCCCAAAGACGCTGTGGCGACGATGAACCGGATCATGCTGCACACCGAGCAGAAGCTGATGATGGACGATGTCCCACAACCGGGCAGCACGCATCGGGTGCACCCGATCACCTCGGCGGTAACCGAAGCGGCCACCGCGATCGCCGATTCGATCGGCGCTAAATTGATCGTGATCGCCACGCACAGCGGCGGCACGGCGTGGGTTAAAAGCAAGAGCCGCAGCCGGATCCCGACGATCGGCGCCAGTGACAATCCCGCAGCGCTGCGGCGGATGAGCCTGTTTTGGGGGATCAAACCGCTGTACGCCCAGCAGTTCCACGACACCGAAAAGCTGTTTGATGAAATCAGCCGCTGGGGCTACGAGCACGGTTTTCTAGCCAGCGGCGACCGCGTCGTGTTCGTCACCGGCAGCGGCGTGATGCAAAAAGCCCACAACGTCCTGGTCGTCCACACCGTCGGCCAGTCGTAAGGCTGCCGTGCTATCCTCACGCTCGCCGGTGAGGCCTCCTACTATGTTACCACTGAAATCTTGGGAGATTAGCAGTAAACAAAGTCCCTCGTGCTCGTGCTCAGTGAAACGGTGCTCGTAATCGAAACAGGCCAACCACGACCGAAGCCACCGTCGATCCTAATCGATGCGAAGTTGCACGCCTCTCGCTCCAGTCCTCCAGCAGATACTGCTCAGGCGGTCGATTACGAGCACGAGTACCGCGATGCTGAGCACGAGCACGAGGGAGAGGCGTGGCTGGCACTAACTGCGCTAACTGCGAGTTGGTCTGTTGATTGGCGGGGCGATTGTGGTACAGGCGGGGGCTTCGCAAGCAGATGTTCCCTATGCCTACCAAAATCACCCGCTACCTCGTCGGCGAGATCGTCAAGATCTTCGTCGTCGCCCTGGTCTCGCTGACGTTCCTGATCTTGCTGATTGGGGTCGGACGAGAACTGCTGCGCGAGGGGCTCGGGCCGTTGTCGGTGATCCAACTGCTGCCGTACGTGTTGCCGCTGAGCTTGCAGCACTCCGTACCGGCGACCGCGCTGTTTTCGGTGTGCTGCGTCTATGGCCGGATGGCGGCCGACGGGGAGGTGGCGACGATCAAGGCGATCGGCGTTTCACCGCTGCAACTGATCAAGCCGGCGGTGATCTTCGCCACGGTGCTCAGTCCGGGCGTAGTATTTCTGAGCGATTTGTCGGTTTCTTGGGGAAAACCTGGGGTGGCCCAGGTCGTGTTGCAGTCGCTCGAAGACATCGCCTACCGGTTTCTCAAATCGCAGCACACCTACAGCTCACCGCACGGTTTTACGATCCATGTTCAAGATGTCGATGGCAGGCGGTTGATCCATCCAACGATGAAGATCCGCTCGCGGGCCGGGACCACCATCGAACTGACTGCCCGCGAAGGCAGTCTGCGGCTGGATCCAGGAACGCAGACGTTGCTGCTCAACGTCGTCGACAGTTTGGTCGAAGGCGGCGAAGGGTTTCAGGGCGTAGCGCCGGGTGAGACGGAGTTTCGGATTTCGCTCGGAAGGGCGCTGCGGCAACGCGACATCAGCCGTGAATCGCCGAGCGATCTGTCGCTGAGCGATGTCGCGGTGGAGACGATCGCGGAAGAACGGCGGACGCAGCGGGCGATCGGCGAACTGGCCGCGCACACCGGGTTTTCGATCCTGTCGGGCCGCTGGGAAGAGATCGCCGGGCAGCCCGGTCAGGAGTTGGAAAGTCGGATCAAGAACAGTGAGCGGCGGTTGTCGCGGCTGCAAACGGAGCCCTGGCGGCGCTGGGCGCAAGGATTCAGTTGCTTTTGCTTTGTGTTGGTCGGTGCCCCGCTGGCGATGATCGCGCGTACCGCCGATTACTGGACGACGTTCGGGATCTGCTTCTTACCGACCTTGATCATTTACTATGCCCTGTTCATGCTCGGTATGGACCAGGCCAAAGCCGGCGCTTGGCCGCCCTACTCGGTTTGGTTGGGCAACGTGGTGCTGATGGCGATCGGGATTTCGCTGATGGAACGCGTTCGCCGGCATTAAGCAACCTCTCTGAAGCAGGCGAATGAGAATCGCGATCATCGGCAGCGGCAATATCGGCTCGGTTTTGGCGCGGCGGCTATCGCAGGCCGGACACGCGATCTGCTTTGCCAGCCGGACGCCGGACAGCGAGCGGATCGCCGCGATCATCGCCGACTGCCCGGGCTTGTGCGAGGCAGCGTACCTCGAAACGGCGATCGTCGCTGCCGAAGTGGTGATCTATGCAGCGCCGTATGAGCAGGCGCAAACACTGCTGTCCTCGGTCGACCAATTCCACGGGGCGGTACTGATCGATTGCACCAACCCGCTCAACGCGACATTTGACGGGCTGCAGACCGGGAGCGACGAGTCGGCCGCTGAGCAGATCGCGGCGCTGGCGCCGACGGCTCGGGTCGTCAAATCGTTCAATACGACCAGCGTCGCCACGCTCGCCGACCCGCTGTACGACTCGCAGGCGGCCACGCAGTTCTACTGCGGCGATGACGCGGAAGCCAAACAGATCGTGGCCGAACTGATTGAACAGCTCGGCATGGATCCGGTCGACGCTGGCCCGCTCCGCAACGCCCGCTACCTCGAAGCGACCGCGATGCTTTACATCCACTTGGCGATCCGCGGCGGCTGGGGCGGGAACTGTGCACTGAAAATGCTGCGGCGGTGAACTTAGGCGTCGGGTGGGGCGTACCGAGCCTCGTTGGAGTTCAGGCTTCAGCCTGCCGAGTTGGAGTTCAACACGACTCGGGTGTGCCGGCGGCAGCCTAAAGGCTGGACTCCAACAGGGCGTGGCAGCCTGAAGGCTGGACTCCAACAGGGCAACGGTTGGATTTGCTTAGGTTTTCAGCTGCGACGCGGCGTGGTGGGCGAGCATCATCACGGTGGCGTTTGGATTGACCGAAGGGATCTGCGGCAGCACCGAGGCATCGATGACGTACAGACCGGAGCAGCCGCGGACGCGGCACTGCGGGTCGACGACGCTGCCGCTGTCGCTCCCCATGCGGCAGGTTCCGACCGGGTGATAGAGCGTCTGGGCAAATCGCCGAATCGCTTTGGTCGTCGCGGCGACCGAGGTGCGCGCTGCTCCAGGAATCTGTTCCTCGCCGGCAAACGGTCGTAGCGACACATCGGCAGCCAACTGCCGCGCCGCGCTGACCGCTGCGGCGAGCAGCTCCGCATCTTCGGCATTGCTCAGGTAGGCGGGATCGATCGCTGGGAGTGCGGCTGGATCGGCTGCGGTGAGCGTGATCCGCCCGCGCGATTTTGGATGGCACAGATTGACGCCGATCGTCATTGCCGCCGGGGCTTGGGGGTGGGGATGCAGCAGGTAGTGGGTCGGTGTGAGATGGACCTGAAACTCGGCTCCAACTCGCTCGCTGCTGGCCGCTAGCGGCAGCGAGTAGATCGCTCCGGCTTCAGCCAAGTTGCTGGCGATCGGCCCGCTGCCGCCGATTTGCCACCGCGCCAGATCACCCGGTGTGAACGGGGCGGGAAAACGTTTGCCGCTGGGCAGAGCAAACACGATCGGCATGATCAGGTGATCGGCGAGGTGCTCACCGACGTCGGGCGAGTCGCGGCGAACATCGATGCCGGCCTGCGCGAGCATTTCGCCCGGTCCGATGCCGCTGCGCATCAGGATCAGCGGGGAAGCGATGCTGCCGCCGCAGAGGATCACGCCGCGCTCCGCATACCAAGACGCAGCGGTTGATTGGCCAGCAGCAACGGCCTCTACGCCGATCGCCCGATCGTCTCGAAACAGCACACGGTCAACTTCTGCAGCGACGATTTCGATCGCGGTGGCCGCTGCAGGTGACTCGCTCAGCAGATCCGCGGCCGTGCGGCGACCGCTCGGGCCGCTCATCCGCGCAAAGGCCGCCGGTGGTTCGACCGCGGGCTGCCCGGAGCGCAAAAACCGCTCGCTCGCTTCGGAGAGCCAGCGTGGTGGCTGCGGCTGCACCCAGTCGGTGACTTGTCGCAGGCTGTCAGTGAGCTGGTTGATGGTCCAGGTGTCGCCGCCATGATTGTGCAGCATTTGCAGGTCGCACGCGCGGGGCGGGTACCAGATCATGGCGTTGATCCGCGTCGAGCCGCCGGGACCGCGGCCGCGCGGCCAGTGGAGCCGGCGACCGGCCAGTTCGGGCTGCGCCGTGGTGCGATACCCCCAGTCGTCGGCGGTGTCAAAGGCGCAGAGGTATTCCGCCGGGCGGCGCCGCGGCGACTGCGGAGGGCCGGCTTCCAAAACGCGCACTTGAAAGCCCGCTTCGGCGAGCACGCGGGCGACGATGCAGCCAGCGGAGCCCGCGCCGACAATCAGGAAGTCGCTGGTGCGGTTCATCCTGCGGCCTCGTCAGCGAACCCGGAGAACATTACGATCTCTATTGACATGATTTGATTCACCTGCACCCGCTCTCCTAACCAGCATGTTTGAAACGCTTAGGCCCGCGCCACCAGACGCGATCTTTGGAATCACTGAAGCTTTTGCGGCCGATCTCAGTCCGCAAAAAATCAACCTCGCCGTCGGCGTCTTCAAAGATGCTCAGGGCCAGACGCCGGTGTTGGCGTGTGTGAAAGCAGCCGAGCGCCGGTTGATCGAGAGCGAAACTACCAAAACCTACTTGGGAATCGAAGGGCTGGCCGATTACCGCGAGCACGTCCGGCGGTTGGTCTTCGGCGACGCGGTGGCGGCGGATCGCGTGGCCGTTGTGCAGACACCTGGCGGTACCGGTGGCCTGCGTGTGGTCGCCGATTTTCTCGCTGCGCACCTCAGCGCCGCGACGGTCTGGGTGTCCAATCCGACCTGGGAAAATCACACCAATATCTTCGCATCCGCCGGTTTGGCCACCGACAGCTACCGTTATCTCGATGCGTCCAAGACGCGGCTCGATTTCCAAGGGATGCTCGACGATTTGACCGCCAAGGCGCGGCCCGGCGACGTGCTGCTGCTGCACGCCTGTTGTCACAATCCGACCGGGGTCGATTTGTCGCCCGAGCAGTGGGCGCAGGTCGCCGATTTGGTGGTCGAGCGGAAGTTGTTGCCGCTGGTCGACTTTGCCTACCAAGGCTTCGGTGCAGGGCTGGAAGAGGACGCTGCCGGGCTGCGAACGCTGCTGGAGCGGTGCGAGGAGCTGCTCGTTGCCAGCTCGTTTTCCAAGAACTTTGGGCTGTACAGCGAGCGGGTCGGCGCCGCAGCGCTCGTCGCGAGCGAGGCTTCGGCGGCCAAAGCGGGACTGAGTCAACTCAAACGCGCTGTCCGCTCCAACTACAGCAACCCGCCCCGACACGGTGCGGCGGTGGTGGCCACGGTGCTCGGCGATGCGGAACTGACCGCGCTGTGGACGCAGGAGTTGACGGCGATGCGGCAGCGGATTTCAGCGATGCGGCAGGAGCTGGTCGAGGCGCTGCGCGCTAGCGGCGCGAAACGCGATTTCGCCTTCTTGCTCGACCAAAGCGGGATGTTCAGCTACACCGGCCTGACGCCGATGCAGTGCGACCGGCTACGCAGCGAGCAGAGCATCTACATCGTCGGCAGCGGCCGCATCAATGTGGCCGGTGTGACCAGCGAGAACCTGCCGCGGCTGAGCGAAGGGATTTTGAGCGTGTTGTAGGGCTTGGTCACCGCTAAAAATTTGGATGAGTGGACCTACGGTCGCATCCATTTTAGTGGACCTAGGGCCGCAGACCCGCTACATCCACTGCCGGGCCCGTGAGGGCCCGGGATCGCTCCAGCGAGACATTTCTAGGCCGCGAGGCCGACACAGGTTCGGTGATGCGCACCGCCTGTGCCGGCCTCGCGGCCTCAGGTGGCATTGCTATCGATCTAGACCGGAGCCTGACGGCTCCGGCAGAGAATCTGCCGATCCTGCGGGTCTCAGAGGGACCCGTCGCGGCAAGGCCGCTACCTTGCCGATCATCATGATTAACCCTGCTGTGCCGCTTGGTGCAGCCGGCGGTGGCAGTTGCAAGTTCGCCGGTTGAAGCGTCGATCTTCTCCCCCAGGGGCCGCTGCAATTAGCTCGGAGCCCCCTCTTGGCCGAGCGAAGGAACGTTGAAATGGCACGGAAGCGACAGGCGAAGTTTGGGCTGGCGATGAGTCTGGCTCTGGTGGGTTGCGGCTGGAGCACCACGGCTCAGGCCGATTGGCACTCGTTTTGGCACGGCGTGCACGTCGATTACGCGCGGGTCAACGCTTGGCCCCAGCCGTTCAATGACATCGATGCTCGTCAAGCGCGCGCGCCGTTTGAAGTCATGAAGCAAAACGGTTGGCGGGCCCACAACACGATCGGCCACGAGTTGTTCCACGATGACACCGCCGTGCTGACCGCCGCGGGAAACCGACGGGTGCTGTGGATCGCCAACCAAGCGCCGCTGAATCGCCGTACCGTTTACGTGTTGCAGGGACGTACGGCGGCGGAGACCGAGGCGCGGTTGGCCTCGGTGCAGCAGACGCTCTCAGGGCTGAACCAGCGCGGTGCCGAGGCACAGGTGCTGGTGACCGACATCGAGCCGGCTGCGGCTCCGGGCGCTTGGGCGACGAGCATCAATCGCCAGTGGATGAGCGAACTGCCGGCGCCCAAGCTGCCCAGCACGACCGCATCGGGAGCGGCCGGGGTGGCGCGGTAAAGAGCGTCGGAAAAAGGTGTCAGGCCCCGTTTGCCGGGAACCGGCCCTCCGGGTGCTTCGCACAAACGGGGCCTGACACCTTTTTCCAATCGGCCATTTCTGGTCTTGACGGCCAGAACGATTGAAGTGGCGGCGGCAGGAAAGACGATCTGTAGCAAGGAATCAATGGTGCCCCGCGTGGCCGGGTTCCGAGTTGTGTCGGCGATCTTCGGGTTGCGGCAACAGCTCCCTGCCGGATGAATCGGCGGGCCCCGCTTCGCAACCTTGCTGCATACAGGTCTCTGCCGTGAAAAATTTTCGTAGTGTCCGTCGGGTTGCTCACACGGCGTACCTTGCGGGAATCGCCACGCTTTGTTCAAGCGGATGTGCGACCAACACCGCCTCGCTCGCGTCACTCAACCCGTTCGCCAAGTCCGCTGAGCCCGCTGCGGAAGCGCCCGCCGGGACGGCTTCGACGCCCGGTCAGTTTGCGACCATGCGGCAGACCGTTGCTGGCCAGGCCAACAACCTTTCGCTGGCCGCCTCCAGCGCTTGGACGAAAACCAAGAGTGGCGTCAGCGGGCTGCTAGGCAGCGAGTCGCCGGCGACCGACCAAGCCGGCAATCCGCTGGCAGAAGACGATCCGACGCGGCTGAGTTCGCCAGCGTCGGTCAGCCCCGAAGTGTTTGTCGCTCAAGGCGCTCTGTGGGAAACCAGTGGCGATTTCACCAAGGCGATGGACAGCTACACCCGGGCGCTACAGACCGAACCGGGCAATGCCGCCGCCCTGGCCAGCGTCGCTCGGCTGCACCTGCGGCAAGAACAACTGCCCCAGGCGGCCGATCACTTTCGCAAAGCGATCGAGGCTAACCCCAAGGATGCGGCACTGCTGAACGATTACGGGATGACGCAGGCCAAGATGGGCGATCTGACGGGCGCGGTGCAGTCGCTCACCAAAGCGCTGGAACTCTCGCCGGGAACATCGCGGTTTGCCAATAACCTCGCTAATGTGAGCTACGATGCGGGCGATGCCGACGGGGCGCTGGCGGTGCTGATGCAGCACAACAAGCCGGCGGTGGCGCACTTTAATATGGCCTACTTGCATTACCGAGCAGGCAACTACGCCGGCGCGAAGACGCAGCTCAACGAAGTGCTGCAATACGAGTCGCTCGGGGAACGCGATTCGGCGGTCGCCCAGGCCGTCAGCCGCTCACGTGATATGCTGGCCCAGATGGACAGCGGGGTAGCGCGAATCGCCGAGGCGGCTCCGCGAGCTCTGGCCACCGCCAATCAGGTCGTCAATGCCTTTGCTCCGCCGCCGGTCGGCGAGAACACGGCAGCCGCCCAGGCGCTGGGCGGCCAGGCGACGGCTGGCCCAACCGTGGCACCGGTGCAGGGCTCAAGCCCGGCGGCAACAATGCCCGCGGCCGGTCCCAGCCCAGCGGGAGCTTTTACACTGCCGCCAGACGTGTTCCAGCAGCCGCTAAACTAGCCGCTATGTCGCAGCGGTATCGCAATCAGTAGCGACTGCCGCCAGACGTGTTCCAGCAGCCGATGAATTAGCCGCTATGTCGCAGCGGTATCGCAATCAGTAGCGACTGCCGCCGGACGTGTTCCAACAGCCGATGAATTAGGCTGAGCGGGAGGAAATCCGCGATTCGCGGAGTCCGCGGCTGAGAATATCACGCAGCAATGGCGAATAGTCTTCGTATCGCGAGCGGTCCGGAGCGCCGTTGCTGAACTGATAGATCGCATCGCGGGGCTTGACCCCCAGGGCGATCAGCGTGCTGCTGACGGTGCCGTGATCGCGGCCGCGGAGCACCATGCTCGGCCGGCCGTCACCGGTGGGCGAGCGGGCGAAGACCTTGCTGGCGACCGCCAAGAACTTGACCGGCGAATCGAGCGTTTGCAGCGTTAACAAACGCCGCGCCATCGCGACGCGCTGGTCGCGCGGATCATTCAAATCGCGTGCCCCGACGATGTTCAGCCCCTGCTGCATTTCCACCACACTGACTTTCTCGTCGGCGTGGATCACAAACCCGTCGCGGGCGTCAGCGATCACGATGTTGCAGCCCTCGTAGCGCGTCCGCTCCAGTTCCGCCAGCGCCTTATCGAGCGCCTTGCGAGCGGAGGAACAGCGCATCAGGTCCAGCGCCAGCAGCCCACGCGAACGCTGGCCAAACAGCGGCATGGCGGTTGTCCGGTTGCAAAGCCCGACAAATAGTCCAGACTGATTGACGCCTAACCACGATCCGCCGCCGCGCTGGTCGATGCCACATAACACGCGTGGCTTGCCACTTTGGATCGATGGCATCAAACTTGGCCGATCGTAATATTCCTCACGATTGGCAGCCACCAAAATGGGACTCTCAGGGACGAGCCGGTACTGAACAGCAAGTAAGCACATCTCAGCCGCTTTCTTTTCAAAGATCAGTGATAGGATTGGGTTGCCTCTGCCTCCCGTTGCGAAACTTCACTGCCTGGCGTCAGGAAGTTACGACGCTCATCAATTTATCTACCGAACTTGCTAATCTACACCCCTTTTCGGGTGGTTTTCACGAAGTTTTGCCCATTCGCTGGTAAACTGTATGAGTTTTTCTAGCCTGGTTGGAGGGGTTGTGGGGCCCGGGATTTGGTTTTTCTCACCAATCTGCGGAACTCGGTTCAAGTTACAGCTACCCGCCCGCCGATTCCTTGCTTGGAGTCCAGGCTTCAGCCTGCCCCAGCCCTTTAACTCGCTCCCGAGGCCGCTGCGTGAGCACGCAACTCCCGCGAACGCACCACGAGCATGTGCTGCAAGTCGACGTCACGGTGGCGGTGACCATCGCGCGGCAGCGGCTGCCGCTGGCTCGCGTACTCGATCTGGTTCCCGGAATGACGCTGGCGCTGGGAAAACCGCTCAGCGAACCGCTGGAGCTTGAAGCGGCCGGCCGTGGTATCGGCCGCGCCGAAGTCGTCACGTTCGGCGACCGGTTTGCTGCCCGGATTGTGGAACTGCGGCGCGCCGCCTAGCAACGGCGCAGGCCAAGTGCCCGGCTACAGGCGGCCCCCAATCGCCACTTGAGCTTGCGGTGCAGCCCTGCCAGCCGACCCTCGTGCTCGTGCTCGTCGGCCCTGCGGGCCTGAGATCATGTCGCGGCACGGATTCCGGGCCCTCACGAGCCCGGCAGAGGATGTATCGGGCCTGCGGCCCTGCCGGGCGCCAAAATGGCTGCTCCCTGCTCCCTGCTCCCTGCTCCCTGCTCCCTGCTCCCTGCTCCCTGCTCCCTGCTCCCTGCTCCCAACAACCAACAACCAACAACCAACAACTAACCCCCAACCCCTACGCCGCGATGCGGCCTTTGGGGCTGCGGAGGTTGAACAGCCCGAAGATTTCTTCGCGGCTCAGGCCGGCGGAGGCCGGGGCGCGGGAGTCGGCGAACAGCTCGTCAAACATCTCGCGTTTCTGGTCCAGCACGCTGGCGATCCGCTGTTCGATCGTGCCGGTCATCATCATCCGCGTGACCGTCACGCTGCCGGCGGCGCCGATCCGGTGGGCGCGGTTGATCGCCTGGTCTTCGATCGCCGGATTCCACCAGCGATCAAATAGGAACACGTAGCGGCAGAATTGCAGGTTGAGCCCCACGCTGCCGGCTCCGTAGCTCATCAGGATCACGTGCTTGGACGGGTCTTCCTTGAACTGCTGGATCACCCCTTCGCGTTGTTTATGTGGCACGCGGCCGTGGTATTCCAACGGGCCAAAGCGTTCCAGTGCGGGACGCATTTGGTCGATGCTGTCGACCCACTGGCTGAACAGAATCGCCTTGTGTCCGCAGGCGGCCACTTCTTCCATGTCGGCGACCAGTCGTTCGAGTTTCGCGCTGCTGCCGGTGGCCGGGTCGAAGTTGCAGATCTGTTTGAGCCGCAGGACCAGTTCGAACACGTGCTGGATCGTCAACTGCTCGTCGAGATTCTCGAGTTGCACGACCCCTTCGCGTTCGGCTTTTTCGTAGGTCGCCCACTGTTCTGGGGTCAGTTCCAAGTCGGCATCGCGGTACAGCTTGGGCGGCATGTCGTCGAGCACCATGTCCTTGGTCCGCCGCAGCATGTGGTCGCGGGTCGCCTTGGCGAGCACCGGCATCGGCATTTCGGGCCGCAGGAAGCCGGGCGAGAGGAACTCGAAGATCCCGACCAGGTCCTCGGGCGAGTTTTCTACCGGCGTCCCGGTCAGCGCCCAGGAGCGGGTACGGGAGATCTTGCGGACGATCACGCTGGTCGAATTGCGTTGGTTTTTGATCCGCTGGGCTTCGTCGAGCATCACCAAATCGAAGTGCTGATCGGCGTCGAGGACCACGTCGCGGTCGCGCATCAGCAGTTCATAATTGGCGATTTTGACAGCGATGTCCGGGCTGGTCCACTGGAACTGGCGGGTCGCCGCGTTGCCTTCGATCGCGGCGACCGGGATTTCCGGGGCCCACAGAGCAAACTCGCGCAGCCAGTTGCTGACCAGCGGTTTGGGGCAGATCAGCAGCACGTTACGAATCTCGCCACTGCACAGCAGCAAGCGGATCGTGCTGATCGCCTGCATCGTCTTGCCGAGCCCCATTTCATCGGCCAGGACCGCCGTGTAGCGTGGAAACAGGAAGGCGATCCCGTCGAGTTGGTAGGGAAACGGATCGAAGGGGAAATGCAGTTGCTCGCTGCCGACGAGCAGTTCCAGCGGCGGTTGCAGCAGGTAGAACAGCCGATCTTCGAGCTTGACCACATCGGCGGGCGGCTTGATCCGCGTGATCGTTTTGGGCTTTGTTGGCAGGGTCTTTCGCGGCGACTGTCCGGCAGCGATTTGTGCCCCGCCGGTTGCGGCTGGAGCGACCGCGGCGCTGGTACCGCCCGCTGCCGCGGGCGAGCCGGGGGCAGCGGTGGTGCCGCGATGGCGAAACACGCTGACGCCGCCGCCGGCGCGCGGAAATTGGTAGCCGACCGATTTGACTTCGATCGGTTTGAGACGGATCGGAAATGACTTGACGCTCAGCGGTTCGAGCGCCAATTGCAGCGCGGTCGGCGAGCCGAGTTCATCGGCGACGAACGAAAGGGAGGAGTCGATTTCCGCTGTGATTCCGCCAACCATGGCTCTGTCTCAGTTGCTTTTCTGTAGGAACTAAAAAATTCGCGTCGTCTTGTCGTACTTGGTCCGCGGGGCGACGAACTCCGGCCTTTCGAGCACGAGCACGAGGGATTAAGCAGGACCGGAAAAGTCCTTCGGCCAACTCGATCGCCGCTACTCGTTCCATCGTTCTTGAGAACCCGAGGCTAACGCTTGCCGGCTGATTGAATTTTGCCGAATAGCGTGGCCTGTGCTGCTTAAGCCGCGACGCTGCGGCTGCGAGCGACCTGTTTGTGCGCTTCCTCGATCGCTTCGCGGATCCGGCTGAACGGTTCGATCAGGTCGGGCAGGTTGCCCAGCCGGTCGATCAATTGCCGCACTTGGTCCGCCCGCTCGACGGCGACGCGGATCGTTGAGCCGGCCAATTCGACGCGTTCGTAGCCTGGCAGCATGTCGTCGGAAATCGGGCCTTCATCGGTTTCAGCCGCTTCGCACACCAATCCCACCGGGCACGGCCCGCGCGTGTCGAGCTGCAGTGCCTCGGGCTGGTCGCAGCAGATCAGTGCCGGTGTGTTGCGGCAGCGGCTGACCAGCAGCGGGCCGATCGCTTCGCCGATGAGGTAATCGCGCAGCGTCGAGCCGAACAGGATCTCGTGAGCGCGGGTCGGGCGAATCGGCAGGGTGCACTGAAACTCCAGCGGGCGCCCGCCTCCGTTGAGCACCAGCAGTCCCCCGGTCCAGCCGGCAAACTCGGATTGCTCGACGGTATAGAAACCGATGGCCAATTCGGCGGCAGGCTGGGGCATTCGCAAGGGGCTCCGTACATCGAGGTGCTAACAGGACTGCGTTGACAAGGAACAGTGAGAGCCGCGGCGCTGTGGCTGTGGCGTCTCAACCCATTGCATCGGCGGTTGGGTCAGGCGGACTTTAGCGGTCGTTCGGGTTGTGCTGGGCTGGCGGCGAGTCAATGTCACTTCTGCTTGAGAAAAGCCGCAGAATCGGTTTCGATTTTTCGTCCGCGAAACGCAAATCGCCTGTCGGCTCCTGGCGATGAAGCGGGCAAAGCTGGCTGACTGGATGAACCCGGCGAGCGGTGTCCGAGCCGGCGGTTGGCGTCGTTGGGGGCGATTGGATCGCCGCAGGTGTAGAGGGAAGCGAGAGAGGCGGCCGATCGGCCGCGGGAGGCTGTTTTTTTCGCCGAGCCGTTCCCTTGGCGGTTATACTCGGATCGGTCGACGCAACCCCTGATCCACTGGTTTCCTCTTCACCGTACAATCCGCCCATGGCTCAAGAACATTCTCCCATTTCACCAGTGTTTCGGATCGACGTGTCGGCGGATTCTCAACCGGACAATATGGACCGCAGTGACGTCATTCAGATCGAGTTGCTGCGGCAATTGGTCGCCAGCCAGCAGCGGCAGAACGAACTGCTGGCCGAATTGACGCAGGCGACGATCGGTGCCCAAAAACAACGTGCTGCTGAAATCCAGCAGTGGAAAGAAGCCAACCCGAAGCTGGCGCGGGCCTGTCGCCTGGCGGCCGAGTCGCTCAGCCGCGTTCAAACTCAGTTCCTTGAGTCGATTACCGAAGATGTGTTGGACAACGAGGAGCACCTGCTCGATGGCGACTTTATGTTGCACGAGTTTGTTGACCGTTTCGGTCCGCGGATGGCGCACCTCAACGGCGTGTTGCAGGTCTTGGCTCAGCTCAGCGAGAGTGGGCCGGCGAGCAAGGGTTGACGTGTCAGAACAGAGGGGGGCTCTTGTTCTGACTGTGCCTAGGCTCATCGCCAGATGAAATCGACCACCTCCGTCCTCATTTCGTTCTTCGGCGAGAAGAGGCAGCAGCGCAACCTGCGGGTGCTGGTATGGCTGTTCGTTAGCTTCATCGCGTTGCTGGCTGTCTTCAGCGCGGGCTTTCAGTGGTTGATGGCCTACGAAGGCCAGTCGCATTCGTGGATCACGGCGGTCTACTGGACGTTTGTGGTGATGTCGACCCTCGGGTTTGGCGACATCACCTTTGCGTCAGACGTGGGGCGGCTGTTTTCGATCATCGTGCTGCTGTCAGGGACGATCTTCCTGCTGGTGCTGTTGCCTTTCACGTTCATTCAGTTCTTCTTTCTGCCTTGGATCGAAGCGCGTGAAGCGGCCCGAGCGCCGACGCGGGTTCCGCTTCGCGTCCGCGATCACGTGATCCTGACGCACCTGGGCCCGGTCGAATCGGCGCTGATTCGGATGCTCGGCCAAGCCCATGTCGACTATGTCGTGCTGGTCGATGAGTTGACCGACGCCCTGCTGCTGCACGACCAAGGGATTGAGGTCATGTGGGGCCCCTTTGATGATCCGGAAACGTATCGCTTAGCCGGTGTGGAGCGGGCGGCCTTGGTGGTGGCCAATCGCACCGATACCGCCAACACGAACGTCGCGTTCACGGTTCGCGAGATCTCCGAGTCGGTACCGTTGGTCGCCACGGCGTCATCCGACGCATCGGTCGATATTTTGGACTTGGCCGGCTGCAGCCGTGTGCTGCGGATGGGCGAGATGCTCGGCCAGGCGTTGGCGCGGCGCGTACTGGGCCGCGACGCCAAGTGTCATGTGATCGGCGAGTTTGATGGGCTGCTGATTGCAGAGGCCTCAGCTGCTGGGACGCCGCTGGTGGGCCGCAGCCTGCGGCAGATCGGGCTCCGCGCCCATGCCAACGTCAATGTGGTCGGCAATTGGAATCGCGGCAAGTTCCAGATCGCGACGCCCGATATGGTGATCCAGTCGACGAGCGTGTTGGTGTTTGCCGGCTCGCGCGAGCAGCTCGATCAGTACGATTCGCTGTTCTGCATTTACAACTTGACCGAAAAGTCGGTGGTGATCATCGGCGGCGGTCGAGTCGGCCGAGCGGTCGGAGCCGCGCTGGCCCAGCAGGGGATTCGTTACGTCATCGTCGAACGCCTGGCCGAGCGGATCCGCGACCCGCAGCACTACGTGCTCGGCGATGCCGCTGAGCTGGAGGTGTTGGTGCAGGCGGGAATCAACGACTGCGCCTCGGTCGTGATCACGACGCACGACGACGACATGAACGTGTATCTGACGCTGTACTGCCGCCGGCTGCGGCCGGACGTCCAGATCCTCGCCCGCTCCAATTTGGAACGCAACGTTTCGACGCTGCACCGCGCCGGCGCCGACTTCGTGCTCTCCTATGCGACGATCGGGGCGACGATGCTCTACAACCTGCTGCGGCGGAGCGACGTGTTGCTGCTGGCCGAAGGGCTGCACGTGTTTCGTCTCCCCACGCCGCCGCGGCTGCAAGGCAAAACGCTGATCGACAGCGGCATCCGCCAAACCACCGGTTGCAGCGTGATCGCGGTGGTCCGCGATGGCGAGTTTGACATCAATCCACCTGCCGAAACGGTGCTCGACGCGGCGGTCGAACTGGTGGTGATCGGCGATGCTGAATCGGAAAGCCGTTTTCATACCGCGTTTGGCTGAGCCAGCTTGCCGCCAGCAGCCGGGCGAGGGTTCCCGGTCGCGGCGACGACACGGCGCGATTTGACCCTGACGGAGGATCGGTTTAGACTGGAAACCGTGACGGCGGGTCGTGGTGGGACGCTGCGCGAGAACACTCTGCCGTTGCCCTTGTCTTGACTCCTTTCGAAAGTGGCTCTGGTGAGTGCTACCGATGGCAGCGACCGATCGTGGAGTGAAGGCTCGACGCTTCACCGCGGTGAAAAATCGCTGCCTTCGACCGCGTCGCTGGAGCATCTGAATCTCTCCAGTCCCGGCTCCAACCCGGGTGAGGCGTTTGCGGCGGCGCATGAGCCGGACGAGAAAGCCGAGACGGTGATCCGGCGCCAGGACAGCGGCTCATCGGTGCGGACCTCCTCACCACCACCGCTGGCGACTCCCGTGGAAGTGGCCGGCGTGCTGTTGGGCAGCCGGCTGAGTCACTTTCATCTGGAGGAATTGATCGGCGGCGGCGGGATGGGCGCTGTGTTTCGCGCCCGCGACGACCGGCTCGACCGGATCGTGGCGATCAAGGTGATCCCGTTCGTCGGTGACGACCCCGAGATGCAGCGGCGGTTTCGCAATGAAGCCCAAAGCGCTGCACGTTTGGATCACCCGAACATCGCGCGGGTGTTCGATGTCGGGATGTTCGAGGGCTGGCGGTACATCGTCTTTGAGCACATCGAGGGGACGAACATCCGCGACCTGGTCGCCCGCGACGGCGTCCTGAGCATCGATGATGCGGTGTTTTACACCCGCCAAATCGCTGAGGCGCTGCACCACGCCAGCGGCCGCGGGGTCGTGCACCGCGACGTCAAACCGTCGAACATCCTGGTCAGCACGGATGGTGATACGAAGCTGGTCGACATGGGGCTGGCCCGCAGCGATCAACTCGATATGTCGGGCGACATGACCGCCAGCGGCGTGACGCTCGGGACGTTTGATTACATCTCGCCCGAGCAGGCCCGCGACCCACGCGATGCGGATGTTCGCAGCGACATCTATTCGCTCGGCTGCACCTTGTATTTCATGTTGACCGGTCGTCCGCCCTACCCCGGCGGAACGATGCTGCAGAAACTGCTCAACCACGGCAATGCACCGCCACCGGATCCCCGCGGTTTTCGTGAAGAGGTCAGCGAGGATCTGATGGCGATCATCCACAAGATGCTCGCTAAGTCGCCGCATGCACGGTATCAAAAGGCGATCGACCTGGTCGCGGATCTGCGTGAGTTGGCGATTGGCGAAGGCTTGCTGCGCGCCCAGTCGCAAGGCTCACTGGCGATCAGCCGTGACGAAGCGTCGGTCGGCCGGCTGGCGACCCATCTGCCGTGGCTCGTGGGCGTGACGCTGCTCGTGATCGGCGGGCTGGTGCTACAAATTGTGGCGTCCTTGCGCGAAGAGGTGTTCACGGTCGAGATCCCCGCTTCGGCCGTCATCATGCGGCCCGCCGCCGATGCGGCCAAGACTGATCTGCGGGGAACTCCGCCGCGGCCCGGTTCTGGAGAAATCGCACCGCAAAACGCTGCCGACGTGGCCGCCGTACCGCAGCGAGCCGCGATTGACCCAGGCGATGTCGCTGCGCAGCCCCCGTCCTTGCTTTCCGAAGGGGTTGCTCGCCGCCAAGTCAGCACCGCAGGCGGCCCGGTTGCGGCAGCGGGCACCGCGACGCCGGAACAGCCAGCGGAACGCGCTCCGCCGCCGCGAATCGAGAAAATCGTGATCGGCGAGTCGCAACCGTCACCGACGACACTCAGTGCCAGCACCTTAGCCGAGTCGCTGCAACTGGCCGCTGAACGCGACGTGAATTTGATCGAGATCGCTGTCCCGGTGCTGGAAAGCTACCCGGTGACGATCCCACGCGGCGAATTGGTCATCCGCTCCAGCATCGGTGGCAGCGAGATCCGTTTCAACACCGGACAGACACTGCCGATGCAGCGAGCCGTGATGATCGACATCGGCTCCCACCGCATCGACTTCCAGAACCTGCACTTTACCTGGAAGCTGCGCAGCGCCTCGATCGAAGGCGGGGCCCTGCTGGCTCTGAACGAGAACAAACGGGTGAGGTTGACCGGGTGTACGATTTCGATCGAAAACCTGACGCAGCGTGAGGAGGTCTTCGCCTTTCAAATCACCCGCTCCGATCCGGAAGTTCTGGGAACGGGGCAACTCGTCCCCGAGCCGCTGTCGCTCCGCGAGGGGGCCGATTTTGCCGGGCAACTCGGCGAAGCCACGCTCTATCGATTGCCCGATCGGCCAACCTCGCCCCAGCGTCCACCGCTGCTGCCGCTGGTCGCGATTGACCTGAAGAACGTCGCCGTCCGCGGCGAGATGACGCTCATCAGCCTGGAGGATGCGGCGCAGCTCCACTTGAACTGGGACAATGGTTTACTGGCTGTCTCGCGGCGGATGCTCGAAATCGCCGGCAGCAAATACCCGCTCTCGCTGGCGGGCAATCAGATTTTACTCAAGCTCAACCGGGTCACGGCCTATACGCGGGAAGGGCTGGTGCGGACCCGCCTCGGCCCTTCCGGTGACCAACCGATGCTGATTGACCGCGACAGCACCAAAGTCGTCTACCGATCTTCCGCCTCGGCACCCCATATCGAGTTCACCGGGCTAAAACCGGCGCTGGCGGATCCCGAGCAACTGGTGAAGCTGCGTGGGGAGGATAACGCCTATGACTCGGGCTCCGAGGATGACTGGCCGCTGCTGACGCTGAAGCTCGAGTCGGGGGAGCAGCAACTGTTTTGGCTCAGCGAGATGACTGCCGTAAACCGGCCAGCGTGGGCCGCGGAGCGGCAGCAGTGGAGCGTGCGGTGGAGTCTGCCGCTGGATGAAACGCTGCCGCCGAGCCGGATGGTGCCAGCCCACTTTTTCCAGGACGGAACGGTGGTCTCAGGATTCGATCTGGCGCTGCTGCCGGCCTTTGTCGAACCGGAGCCGCCGCTGGAACCGCCCCCAGCCACCACGCCTGCCGGTTCGAACTAACGTCTTCCAGCCCACTGGCCGATACAAACAAGCTCCGCCAGATGCTTGGCGGCGACCGACCGGTCGCTCCTCGCGGTGCGTTCGCGAGCACGAGTCATGGATTTGCAAGCCGGGCAGCAAGGCTCGCCCACCCCGCCAAGTTTCGTACTTCTGATTTGACTTCTGCGGTACTTGCCGGTTTTAATGATTCCTGTAACGCGTCTTTGGCGTCTCATGTTCCCTGGAGAAAATTTATGAAACGGTTGGTTCTGTTGGCCGGTTGCGTTTGTTTGCTGGCACCTCAAGCCCTGGCGACAAACGAGTTCAATAAGGAATGGAGAGAGCATTATCTGACTGCTGAAGCGCCCGCGACGTTCACTTCCTCCGCTCGCCGAGCCGGTTGCAACGTCTGTCACATCAAGGGCGAAAAGAAAACCGAACACAACGAGTACGGCTTGGCCGCCAAGGAATTTTTGGACAAGAACGAGCTCACCAAAGAGTTTGTCAAGGCCAATCCTGAACAGGCCAAGAAGTTGATCGTCGAAGGATTGAAGAAAGCCGCTGAAAAATCGAGCAAAGACGGCAAGAAGTTTGCTGACAAACTCAAGGCCGGTGAACTGCCCGCCACCGACGCCGGGCTGTAATCAGACGCGTTGTCGTCAAACGTTTGCAATCACACGTTCTCAGGCGGATGAGGCTTGGGGACGTGCCGGCAAGCATGCCGAACCACAGTTGACCCGCTCATCCTCCCTCACGCGGCGAGCCCCGCTTGCCTAGCGATGGCTCCTGACGCGTCGTCCCCACTCCCCACGCCCCCAGGTTTGCATCATGCGTAGTCGCTCCCATTTTGGCCGGTTGCTGGCCGGAACGCTCGTGGCCCTGGTCGCTTCGACCGCGGCGATCGCCCAGCAGGCTTCGTCAGACAAACAGAACGAATCCGGGTTTGTTTCCCTGTTTGACGGCAAGACGCTCAACGGCTGGAAAAAGTCCGAAGAAAACCCCGATAGCTTTCGGGTTGAAGACGGCTTGATCGTGGTCGAAGGACCACGTGCCCACCTGTACTACGACGGCGAACTGGCGCCGCTGAAGAACTTCCACTTCAAGGCCGAAGTGAAGACCACCCCTGGCAGCAACTCGGGGATCTACTTCCATACCCGTTACCAACCCTCGGGCTGGCCAAAGTACGGCTACGAATGCCAGGTCAACATCTCGCACTCCGACCCCAAGAAGACCAGCGGGCTGTACGCCGTCCGCGATGTCGCTGACCCCGGGGTGAAAGACAATGAGTGGTACACGCAGGAAATCATCGTCAAAGGACGACACATCCAGTTGATCGTCAACGGCAAGACGCTGGTTGACTACACCGAACCGGAAAACAAGCAGCCCGAAACGCCCGATTTTGAGCGCCGGCTCGGCGAAGGTACCTTCGCCCTCCAGGCCCACGATCCAGAGAGCAAGGTGTTTTTCCGCAACCTGCGGGTCAAACCGCTGGATTGAACCGTTGCTGAACTTGGCCGTTAAGCAGCGCCGAATGTGATATTCGGTAAGATTCTCTCAGCCGGCACGCGTTAGCGTCCGGTTCTCGCGAACCGTGGGCTGAACTTTGGCAACCGATTCGACCAAAAGATTCACCCTGAACTGCGGCCCTAAACGCCCGCCAGGGTCGCTCGCGGGTAGGAGCCCAAAATCTCCAGTCGCAAGGTGATCGCCTGCAGCCGCTGCAGCGCCGCGGCGACTTGCGGGTCCGACGCATGCCCGGCGGTTTCGACAAAGAACAGGTACTCGGCGCTGCTCTGCGGCACCGGAAACGACTCGATCCAGGTCAGGTTCAAACCTGCCTCTTTGAACAGCACCATCGCATCGGCCAGCGCCCCTGGCCGGTGGGCAACCTGAAACAGCACGGCCGTTTTATCGTTGCCCGTCGGTGGTGACAGGTGCCGCCCCAGAACGGCAAACCGGGTGACGTTGTTCGGGTTGTCTTCGATCGAAGCGTCGATCACGTCGAGTTGATACTGCCGTCCCGCTTCGAGACTTGCCACGGCCGCGATCCCCGGCGTGGAAGCGGCCAGTTCCGCCGCGGTCGTCGTGCTGCTGCACTCGACCAGTCGCGCCTTGGGCAAATGGTTGGCAAGCCAGGTGCGGCACTGCGACAGCGCCTGCGGTTTGCTGTGCACTTCGCGGATCTGTTCCCGCGGCGTGCGGCTGAGCAAGTTGTGGTGAATCGGCAGCAGCACTTCACCGCAAATCTTGACGTTCACGCGCACGAACATCCCCAGCGTGTCGACAATCCGGCCGTCGGTGCTGTTTTCGATCGGCACCAGCCCCGCATGGGCGTCACCGCGCAAGATCGAGTCGAATACGGCGGGAATCGTCGCGACCGCAGCCATCGGTGTGGCGTCGCCAAACATTTTAATCGCCGCCAGATGGCTGTAGCTGTATTCTGGTCCGAGGAATGCAACGCGTGACTGGTGGAGCCCCGACAAGCAAACCGCCGCGGCATGCCGCAGCCAGTCGGCGGTGGCAGCGGCGGATAAATCTGGCTGATTGACAAGGTATTCGGTCGCCAACTGTTCGACGCGGCGCGACTGGGCCAACATCAGTCCGGCGACATCCTGCTGGTCGGAACTGGCAAAATCATGACGCACCAATTCGGCGCGGCGCTGCAGCAGGTCGACCAGTTGGCGGTCGATGGCGTCGAGTTGGTCAGCGGTGGATCGAGCGGACAAAATGAAAACCTGAGCGAGTGACGAACAAATGGCGCGGGTGCTGCGAGTTGGAGTCCAGCCTTGAGGCTGCCGGTCTGGAGTCGAGCCAGTGACGAACAATTGGAGAGGGTGCTGCGAGTTGGAGTCCAGCCTTTAGGCTGCCGGTCTGGAGTCGAGCAAGTGACGAACAGTTGGGGAGGGTGCTGCGAGTTGGAGTCCAGCCTTTAGGCTGCCGGTCTGGGGTCGAGCCAGTGACGAACAATTGGAGAGGGTGCTGCGAGTGTGAAGCCGACAGGTCGTGCCCGCAGGCGGACCAATACGGGACTGTCATTCTGACAACGCCCCCAGCGGTCACCAAAGGAGCCACTCGGCAAACTGGCAGGATTGCAGGACCGTGCCCACCTCAGAACGCTCGTTAAGGACGTGCTGGAATAAAATCGATTTGCGTAAGTTATTTAATGGCAATCGCTTGCGTAAACTGAATTAAAAAAGGCAGGCTCTGGCACAGATGTTGCCATATTGTTTGGCCGAAGCGAACCTCGTGGGCCGCCAACCGGATCTCCGCAGCGCCCGCCTGTTTATCCCAGCCGATCTCAAACACCCAAATCATACACATCTAGCGGAGTAATCGCAGCGATGGCTCAAGGCGAAAAAATCATTGGCATCGACCTCGGCACAACCAACAGCGTGGTGGCGATCATGGAAGGCAGCGAGCCTAAAGTGATTCCCAACGCCGAGGGCAATCGATTGACCCCCAGCGTGGTCGCGTTCAACGACAAGGACGAAACGATCGTCGGCGAGCCCGCTCGCCGCCAGGCTGTGACCAACCCCAAGCGCACGGTCTACTCGGCCAAGCGGTTCATGGGCCGCCGGCACAGCGAAGTGCAGAGCGAAGAGAAAATGGTCCCCTACGGCGTCACCGGCGGGGCCAACGAGTACGTGAAAATCCGCGTCGGCGACAAGGATTACACGCCGCAAGAAATCTCGGCCAAGGTGCTCCGCAAGCTGAAGGAATCGGCCGAAAGCTACCTTGGCCACAAGGTCAACAAGGCGGTGATCACGGTCCCTGCCTATTTCAACGACAGCCAGCGGCAAGCGACCAAGGACGCTGGCCAGATCGCCGGTCTGGAGGTGATGCGGATCATCAATGAACCGACCGCCGCGGCCCTGGCCTACGGTCTGGATAAGAAGAAAGACGAAAAGATCGTGGTCTTCGACCTCGGGGGCGGGACGTTTGACGTCAGCGTGCTCGAAGTCGCCGACAGCGGTGACGAAGACAACAGCAGCCGCGTGTTCCAGGTAATCAGCACCTCCGGCAACACGCACCTGGGCGGCGATGACTTCGACGAAGCGCTGATCCATTACGTCGCTGACCAGTTCAAGAAGGACAACGCCATCGATCTGCGCAATGATCCGATGGCGCTGCAGCGTCTGCAGGAAGCCTGCGAAAAGGCGAAGAAGGAGCTCAGCACGCTGCCCGAGACCGACATCAACCTGCCGTTCATCACGATGGACGCGACCGGGCCCAAGCACCTGACGATGAAGATCACGCGGGCCAAGTTCGAAGAATTGATCGATGAACTGGTCAACCAGTGTAAAAAGCCGCTGATGCAGGCGCTCGAAGATGCCGGGATGAAGCCCTCGGACATCGACGAAGTCGTACTCGTCGGCGGTAGCACCCGCGTGCCCAAGGTCCGCGAACTGGTCAAGCAGGTGTTCGGCAAAGAGCCTCACCAGGGCGTCAACGCCGACGAAGTCGTCGCCGTCGGAGCGGCGATCCAGGCCAGCGTGTTGGCTGGCGACCGGACCGACGTGCTGCTGCTGGACGTGACCCCGTTGACCCTCGGAATCGAGACCGAAGGCGGCGTGATGACAGCCTTGGTCGAACGCAACACGACGGTGCCAGTCGAAAAGAAGAACATCTTCAGCACCGCTGCGGATGGTCAAACCGCGGTAACCGTGCGGGTGTTCCAGGGCGAACGCAAGATGGCGGCGTCCAACCGGCTGCTCGGCGAGTTCAATCTCGAAGGGATTCCGCCGCAGCCGCGTGGTGTCCCGCAAATCGAAGTCAAGTTCGACATCGACCAAAACGGGATCCTCAACGTCTCGGCTAAAGAACTCGGTTCCGGCAAGGAAGCGAAGGTCGAGATCAAGGAAGCCGGTGGTCTGGATGATTCCGAAATCGAACAAATGCGCAAAGACGCCGAAGCCAACGCCGAGGAAGACCGTCGTCAGTTCGAATTGGCCGAGGCCCGCAACAAGGCCAGCCAGATGGCTTATCAGTGTGAAAAGCTGATGAAGGACAACGACGATAAGCTCAGCGACGCCGACAAGGAGCCGATGAACAAGGCGATCGAAAAGGTCAAAACCGCTGCCGCCACCGAAGATGTCGCTGCCATCAAGCAAGCAACCGACGAACTCAACGCGGCTTCGCAAGCCTTCAGCAAGGTGCTCTACGAACGCAGCGATGCCGGTGCGGCTGATGCCGGCGGAGCAAAACCTGCCGCGGCCGGTGCCGATGACGATGCGATCGACGCGGAGTTCGAAGTCAAGGACTGACCTCAGCCGACAGCAGTGACGCAGCGAGCGTCCAGTTGGAGTCCAGGCTTTAGCCTGCCAGTTGGAGTTCAGGCTTCAGCCTGCTCGTTGGAGTTCAGGCTTCAGCCTGCTCGTTGGAGTTCAGGCTTCAGCCTGCGCTGCTGAACGCAACGAAGCAATCGGATCACGTCATGTGATGACAACTCGTCCCGCCGCCTCGCGGCGGGCGGTGGTGTCGATCAACCAAGCGGCGGTGTAGCAATCGCCGCTTTTTGTTTGCACTGAGCGGGAAAAGGGTCAGTCCCCTTTTGCCGAGAATCGGCCCTCCAGGTGCTCCGCACAAAAGGGGGCTGACCCTTTTCCCGCGTGACCCACCCTTGAGGAGACCGATCCATGGCATTTCGTTTTGACAAACTGACCACCAAGGCCCAGGGGCTGGTCGCCGAAGCGCAAAGCCTGGCAACCTCCGCGGGCAATCCAGAGATCGATCCGCTGCATCTGCTGGCCGCGATGCTCAGCGAAACCGACGGGATCACGCGACCGTTGCTGCAAAAGATCAATGTCGACGCGCAGCAGCTCAGCAAACTCGTCACCAGCGAGCTGGGGCGGCTGCCATCGATCTCCGGCGGCCGGCAACCGCAGATCGCACCGGCGCTGCAAAAGACCTTTGAAGCGGCGGCGGAATCGGCCAAGCAACTCAAAGACGAGTTCATCAGCACCGAACACCTGCTGGTCGGCCTGACCCGCAGCGATTCTAAAGCCAAGCAGATCTTAAAGCTCTCGGGCGTCACCGCCGACGACGTGCTCAAAGGCATGGCGCAGGTCCGCGGCTCGGCCCGCGTCACCGATCCCAATGCCGAATCGACGTATCAGGCGCTGGAGAAATACGGCATCGATCTGACGCTCTTGGCCAGCCAGGGCAAGCTCGATCCAGTCATCGGCCGTGACTCGGAAATCCGCCGTGTGATCCAGGTGCTCTCGCGCCGCACGAAGAACAATCCGGTCCTGATCGGCCAGCCCGGCGTCGGCAAAACCGCGATTGCTGAAGGGCTGGCGCTGCGGATTTTCGAAAACGACGTCCCGCAGAGCCTCAAGGACAAACGCGTCATTTCGCTCGACATGGGCGCGCTGGTCGCCGGCGCGAAGTTCCGCGGCGACTTTGAAGAACGGCTCAAGGCGGTGCTGCGCGAAGTCAAAGACAGTGCCGGCAGCGTGATCCTATTCATCGACGAACTGCACTTGGTGGTCGGCGCGGGCAAGGCCGAAGGCTCGGCCGATGCGGCCAACCTGCTCAAACCCGAACTGGCTCGCGGGGCACTGCGCTGCATCGGCGCCACGACGCTCGATGAGTACCGCCAGCACATCGAAAAGGACGCCGCGCTGGAACGCCGCTTCCAACCGGTCTACGTCGGTGAGCCGAACGTCGAGGACACGATCGCCATCCTCCGCGGACTCAAGCCGCGTTACGAGTCGCACCACGGTGTGCGGATCACCGACAGCGCGCTGGTGGCGGCCGCGACGCTGTCGCACCGCTACATCGCCGATCGTTTTCTTCCGGACAAGGCGATCGACTTGGTCGACGAAGCGGCCAGCCGCCTGGCCATGGAAAAAGAGAGCGTCCCTGAGCCGATCGATCAGGTGCAACGGCAACTGCGGCAGCTCGAACTGGCCCACCGCCAACTGGCTGAGGAAACCGAGGCCTCCGCGGTCATCAAGCGCGAAGAGGTCGAAACCGAAATGGAGCAGCTCAAACAACGACTCGCTTCACTGCGGGAACAGTGGGAAGCGGAAAAGATGGGGATCAGCGACGCTCAGTCGCTGCGGCAGAAACTCGAAGCCGCTGAACACGCCTTCCGGGCGCTCGAAGCCGAGATTCGCGAAAAACAATCATCCGGCAAAGCGGTTTCGGAAAGTGATTTTCAGCGGCTCTATGAACTCGACCAAGGTCGCCGTCAACTGCAACAGCAGATCGCGACGAAAGAAGCCGAGGAAGCAACCCGGACCGAGGCGCCTGCCAGCGATGAGAACGCCGGCGAAGGTCGACGTCTGCTGCGTCAGGACGTGACCGAGGAAGAAATCGCCGAAGTGGTCAGTGCGTGGACCGGCGTGCCGGTCAGCCGCATGATGGAAACCGAACGCGCCAAACTGTTGGTGATGGAAGAGCGTCTGCACCAACGCGTGATCGGCCAGGACGAAGCGGTCGAAGCGGTGGCCAACGCCGTCCGCCGCAGCCGCAGCGGGTTGCAAGATCCGCACCGGCCGATCGGCTCGTTCCTGTTTCTCGGACCGACCGGCGTCGGCAAGACGGAACTCTGCAAGGCGCTGGCGCAGGTGATGTTCGATGACGATCAGGCGATGGTCCGAATCGACATGAGCGAGTTCATGGAACGCCACAGCGTCGCTCGCTTGATCGGCGCCCCTCCGGGCTACGTCGGTTACGAAGAAGGCGGCAAGCTGACCGAAGTCGTCCGCCGCCGGCCGTACTGCGTGATCCTGCTGGACGAAATGGAAAAGGCGCATCCCGATGTGTTCAACATCCTGTTGCAGGTGCTCGACGATGGCCGGCTGACCGATGGCCAAGGCCGCACCGTCGACTTCACCAACACAGTGATCGTGATGACCAGTAACGTCGGCAGCCAAGTGATCCAGCGAGTCACCTCCGAGGGCGGCACTGAAGAGGAAATGCGTGAGGCGGTGCTCGAAGCGCTCAAGGCGCGGTTTTTGCCGGAGTTCCTCAATCGGGTTGATGATGTGGTCACCTTCCACCCGCTGCGGCGTGAGGAGATCCGTCAGATCGTTGCGATCCAGTTGCAGCATTTGGCTGACCGGGTTGCCGAGTCCGATCTGCAACTGGAGTGGACCGAAGCGGCGATCGATCGTGTGGCGGCGGAAGGTTACGATCCGTCCTACGGCGCTCGGCCGCTGAAACGCGTGATCCAGCGCGAAATTCAAAACCCGCTGGCCACCGCTCTGCTCCGCAGCAGCTACCCGTCAGGCAGCACGGTCGTCGTCGATTACGCTGGCAATGAGTTCACGTTCACCGCCAAAGAAGCCTGATGGACCGGCATCGACACACGCCTGCAAACGCGGCTGAAAGCGAGAACAGTCAGAACAAATACGCTGCATAAGCTGGCAAAGACTCGCCTTTACTGTTCGCAAGTGTCGATAAGCTCCCTCTGGCGACATCGCGTAGGTCGAGCGTCCTCGCCTCCACAGGGCTGTCGGTCGCTTCGTCGGTGAGGGTAGAATTACGGTCCAGCGGCTTCCATCTTCACCTAGATGCCGTAATATGTGAGGGCGATCTCGCCTTTGTCGCGGTTCGTCGCGTCTATTCTTTATCCATCCTTCCCAAGGACATTCCTGTGATCCGTACATCGCGTAGAACGGGGTTTACCCTCGTTGAGTTACTCGTTGTCATCGCCATTATCGGCGTCATGGTCGGGTTGTTGTTACCAGCGGTGCAGGCTGCGCGTGAAGCGGCTCGCCGAATGAGCTGCTCGAACAACCTCAAACAACTGGCTTTGGCCTACCACAACTATCACGACACGCACAGCACCTTCCCTGCGTATCAGTACGAGGTCATTCAATCCGGTGGCCCGATCAGCTCGTGGCTGGGGCACGGCGGGTTAACCATGATCCTGCCGTACATCGAGCAGCAGCCGCTGTTTGACCGGTTCGACTTCTCGGTGGCCTGGGATGCAGGCATCAACGCTACCAATGCCCAGGCACGCATCCCCGCTTTCTTGTGCCCGACGGACGTCGCCTTTCCGGATCCTGCCTGGGGTGGCAACAATTACGGGCTCAATGGTGGTTCGCGCCGCGACTTCTACTCCACAGGATCGCCGGTGAAGGCCAGCGGCCCATTTGTTCGCCGTCAAAACAGCGGCTTCCGTGACATTGTCGATGGTACGTCCAACGTGATCTTCATCGCGGAATTCCTTAAGGGTGACAACGTCGGGGGCCAGTTGGATCGCAAACGCGATTTCACCTACGAACTCAACTTGCCGACCGACCAGTTCCCCACTCAAGTGGAAATTGAGACTGCCGGGGTGGCTTGTGATAGCACGGCCCTGACTTGGCAAGCTTCTAACGCCGGTCGTAGCTGGGCGGCTGGTTTTCCCGGGTTTATCGCCGTCAATACGATTGCGCCTCCTAACTGGAAACACGTCAACTGCTGTCAAGGCGGAGGGTTTGGGTACGCTTGTGACCGCAACGGGATTGTGCCAGCGCGCAGTCTCCATTCCGGCGGCGTGCAGGTCGCAATGGCCGATGGTTCGGTGAAATTTGTCTCCGACAGCGTTGATTTCCTCAACTGGCAACGGCTCGGTGCCCGTGCCGATGGCGAAACGACAACGGGTCTGTAGCGGTTGGCGTGGCGGTTAGCGAGGGCGCTCAAAAGATTCGCTACCGTCTGGAACGACGCTTGTGGCATGATCCCAGCGGCCTGTCAGGCCGCTGGGAGGCAAACCTTCCTGCAGTGATGATCTTTTAAAAAGGAACGTGCGTTGAAATCTTTTGTTGCAGTTTGTCTGCTGGGTGTGGCTCTGTCCGTCGGCTGCACCAGCGGAACCGAGTCCGTTACGGTGCAAGAGCCTGCCGCGACCGATGTCATCAAGAGCAGTCTGAACCATCTGGCCGAAACGGGAGAAATTGACAGCGGAATCATGGTGTTGGAAGAGAACATCGAGAAGCTCAAGGAAAGCGACCCGGCGAAGGGTTCTGAGTTATCGGCCGACTTCGCCAAATTGAAATCCGCTGGCAGTCCAGCGGCGGTCAAGAGCCAGGCCTCAGCGATGCTGCAAAAGCTGTAGGGGAAATGTGGAATGCGCGAGCGGCCGGATCTCGACGAAATAAACCGGCGCTCCGCGATGGACGGGTTTCATGGCACCGATGTTGGGCCGAAGTAACCCAGCCCGTGACCTGCGGCAAAATTCTATCAGACCGCACGCGTTAGCGTCCGGTTCTTCATACCGCGGCAAGACTCAAAATCGAAGCTACGGCCGCATGGCTTGCGCCGTTGCGTTGACATCGGAGTGGGCAAGGGCCTCTGTCTTGCCGCTGCCCGTGCGCCATGCCGTACTCGTCAATGACGTGGAGCCCCACGACTCCCGTTCTGAGCAAAAGCTTGACAGCCAGCCCCCACGGCCACAAGAATAGGCTTTTGGGGGGTGTGTCGTTTACTCCCTTCGTTTCTTGTCTTCCCGCCGCCCGCTTTCTCTTTTTAAGCCCGGTACCAGCAACGATGTTCTGACTTTCCACCTTTAGGAAGTAAGCCCATGTCACGTTCGCTTGTGTTCAATTCCAAGATGGGACGGGGCTTCACCCTCGTCGAACTGTTGGTCGTGATCGCGATCATCGGCATCCTGGTCGGCTTACTGCTTCCCGCCGTCCAGGCTGCACGCGAGGCTGCTCGACGGATGTCGTGCAGTAACAATCTGAAGCAGATCGGTCTGGCATTTCACAACTACGCCGACGTCCATAAGAGCTACCCGTCAGGCTACTTTGCAAAGATTCCTAATAATAAGACTTCATCCGAACGCAGTCTCTGGAGTTGGGGCGCTTTTCTACTACCTTATGTTGAGCAAGCGTCGCTGCATGACGCGCTCCAACCGGGGACCATATTGCTAGAGACGCACCTGACAACCGCACAGGGCTTGGCGCTGCTGCAGACGCCGATTTCCGTCTACCGTTGCCCGAGCGACATCGGTCCCGACTTGAACAACTTCGATGATGCGTTTACAGGCGATACCAACAACTATTACAACCGCCATGTGACTTCCGATGGCTCCGACCGCATCGCGATTGCCACATCGAACTACGTGATGGTCGCTAACCCATCGGATAGCACCACCCCGCCGGTCTACCCCGCCGATTACGGTCCAGCGCGCGGCGTCGGTTTCCAAAACTCCAAGATCGGCTTCCGCGATGTGATCGACGGCACGAGCAACACGTTGATGGTCGGCGAGCGTGCTTGGAGGTACCACGACCTGACCGTTGGCGCCGCGAATGCATTGGGGTTCAGCGCGGAAACCTGTCACCCCAGCAGCAGTTGGAATATCAAATCCGCTGGTCTAGCGGCGCTCGGCATCGGCTACGACGGGATCAATTGGAGCGCCAATAACCGCATTCATCAGACCCGAGGTTTCAGCAGCACCCATCCTGGCGGTGCGCAGTTCGTGCTCTGCGACGGCTCGGTACGGTTCATCAGCGAAAACATCGACTATGTCAAGCTCACGGTGACCACGCCAGGGTATGAACGAGCGACGGTTTTTGCCCGATTGATATCGCGCGACGATGGCACGCCGGTCGGCAATTTTTAGGTAGTCGCTACAAGTAACCGTTCAGGAGTGTTCCATGCGGTCGATCAGGTACGTTGGTGGCATGTTGGCCCTCGCGATCTGGAGTGCGACGAGTGGTTGTGGGCGCGGAGATTTGCCGCCGCTGGGGACGGTTTCAGGAACCGTCACACTCGACAATGCACCGCTATCAGGCGTCATCGTCAACTTTAAACCGGAAGAAGGCCGGCCGGCCACCGCCACCACCGATGAGCAAGGCCGCTACACCCTGGCCTATACCTACGGCGTCACCGGAACCAAGGTCGGTCCAACCACGGTGATGTTTGAATGGCCTCTTGAAGAGGCGGGCCCGCCCATCCCCGCCAGATACATCGGGATGAACTCGGAGCTAAAAGTCAACGTCGAAAAGGGCTCCAATGAGTTCAACTTTGACCTGACTTCAAACGAACGCTGAGCCGTTTCACCCCGTGATCCCTGTGTCATAGATAGCCTCCTGTTGCTCAGACGCCACCAGCCGATTACAACCTCGGATCGACCGGCTCGCTCTCCAGTGCTAAGACTCCGAAGACACACTCGTGGACACGCCGCAGCGGTTCGTGACGGACGAATCGCTCCAGTGCTTCGATGCCCAGTGAAAACTCCCGCAGCGCCAGCGATCGCTTGGCCCCCAGGCCTCGGTTACGGAGTCGGCAAAGGTGTTCATCCGCGGTGTAGTCCGGGCCGTAAATGATCCGTAGGTACTCTCGCTCAGGGACCGGGGTGTGGCCATAGACCACCATCGCTGACCCTCGATACTCCGCGGCCCAGTTGAGGCGGATCGGCAGCCCGAACTCATCGGTTTCGCCGGTCGTTTCTCCGTACAACGCAAAATCTCGTACTTTGCCCGAGCCGCGTCCCTGCATCTGCTCCTTCATCCCGGCATGAGCGACGACTAACTCACCGCCATCGAGGACATAATGGCTGACCAGGCTGTCGAGAAATTCGGCGAGCGACTTGCAAAAGGGGCCACGAACGTCTGTTGGTAGAGCATCAATTTCGGCAAGTGTCTCCGCCAAGCCGTGGGCAATCTGGACATCTCTGCCGTTGAGTTTTTTCAGCAGTTTCATGTCATGGTTGCCGGGGACACATAGGCCGCTGCCGTGCTGGACCATGGCGTGGACGATCCGCACCACATCGAGGTTGCGCGGGCCCCGATCGACGAGGTTGCCAACGAAAACAGCTTTGCGTCCCGCAGGATGAACGTAAAAGAATGAAGACGGAAGGCTGAAGGGTGAATCAGGATTAGAATCCCCATAAGCAGCCTCTTCATTCATCCTTCTTCCTTCATCTCTCATTCTTCGTAAATAGCCCAACTGTGCCAGTAACTCTTCGAGTTCGTCGGCGCAGCCATGCACATCACCGATGATGTCAAACGGGCCATGGTCGTGGGTGCGGTCGTTCCACAACGGGACACGCTCGATGGTCGCTGCGTCAACCTGATCCGCACTTTCCAAGATGAAAATGTGCCGAAAGCCCTCGCGCTTCAGATTCTTGAGCGACCGTCGCAGTTGCGAGCGTTGCTGCCGAACGACGTGCGGACCGAAGGAACGATCATCACGTTCCCGGTTGCGCCCGTGGCAAATCGATTCTGGGAGATTCAAGACAATGGCCACCGGCAAGCAGTGATATTGGCGGGCCAACTGCACCAGCGGCGCACGGGCCTCCGGCTGAACATTGGTGGCGTCAACGACCGTCAGCCGCCCTCGCTGAAGTCGCTTAGCGGTGATGAACTTCAGGATGTCAAAGGCATCAGCCGTCGCCGCTTGATCATTCTCATCATCGCTGACCCGTCCACGGCAGTAATCGGAGGACAGCACTTCGGTAGGCAGGAAGTGCTGGCGCGCAAATGTGCTCTTGCCCGACCCACTGGGACCGAGGAGGACGACAAGAGAGAGCTTCGGGATTTTGATGTGCATTGAAGACCTGATCATTCGAATCCGCGTAGCGGATCAAGCGAGTAGCCGTGGGCGTTAACGTGCTCTCGCCTAACCCACTATGGCCAATAAGCACGACGAGAGACAGCCTGGAGATTCCGATATGGATTGCGAGCCTGATCGTTCGAATCCGCGTAGCGGAGATAGCGTGTAGCCGTGGGCGCTAGCCCATGGCAATGGAAATCTCCCCTCGTCTCCGCAGCCGCGTAGTGGCGGCAGTCGCTATCCATGGTGTTCCGCTTCAAACAAGTAGCGTTCTTCAAAATGAATTTCATGGCTACCTAAAAGAGCCAAGTATTCATCATGAAACGACGACGTTTTATGGCGTTCGTGTTGGTTTTGGATATATTGTCGCACCGCCTCGATCTGTGAGTAGCTGACGGTAAATGCTCCATATCCTTTCTGCCATTCAAACCGTCCGCGAACCGCTGCTGTTTCGTTTGCCCAACGACAAGCATTAGCCTTGACGTCACGAATTGATGCAGATAAGGCGGTTGCTGGTGAAAAATTCGCCAATAGATGGACATGGTCCTCAATTCCTCCAATCTCGATCAAGTATCCATTGAGGCCGCGAACGATACCGCCGATGTACTCATAAAGGCGGTTGCGAAGTTCTCCGGTAATCAGCGGTTTGCGGTATTTGGTGCTAAAGACAACATGGTAGGTGAGCTTCGTGAATGTGCCCATCGATTGCTCCTAAAATGACTGTCGCCGCATGCGCGGCTAAGCGGATTTTGTTCTCATCCTGTCCGTGGGCTTGCGCCCACGGCTACATGCTATCGCGGGCTTCGCCGCTGATCGAATGAGGAACTGATTTTAACGACTCATTGTGTTTCGTTCGTATCCTGATCAGCAAATCATTTAACGCCGCTGCGGCACCGGGCTGCTCCGGTAGTTGGCTCCGCCCAAACGCTTCCTCAAGCTCAGCCCGCAATCGCTGACAAATTCAGCCGTCGAACGAGAACGAGATGCCTCACGGTATTGCGCCCTGAAGGACGTACCCGGCCTTAAAACTTGCTTGCCAATTACCTGCGCCTCTGTGGCTTTCGGCAACGCTGAATACAGCCGGATAAATCGTAGAGCAAACTTTCTGGGCCGAACCTTCAAATCCACAGGCTCCTTGGCATCCTTCATCCCTCAGTCGCCAGCCTTTCAAACACTCCCATCTGCGTCGGAGAACCGACGGCTTCATCCATTGGCCCAATCGAGATGAACTGCACGCTGTAGCCATGCTCGCCAGCCACACGGCCAGCCCAATCTTGGAACTCTTGCCGAGTCCACTCGAACCGGTGGTCACCGTGGCGAAAGTCACCGGCTGAAAGCGTTTCCCACAGCACGTTGTATTCTTGATTTGGTGTTGTCAGCACAGCGGTTTGGGGACGAGCGCAGCCGAAAAGGACGCGCTCAAACGCTGCCAGTCGAGGAGGATCTAAGTGTTCGATCACTTCCACGACCGTCGCCGCGTCAAACCCCGCGAATCGCTCGTCGCGATAGATCAATGAGCCATGCATGAGCTGGATTCGCGAGCTTTGATGGTCCGGAAGCCGTTCCAGCCTTAATCTTCTTTGAGCGATTTCCAGCGACCCGATGGCAACATCCACACCGACGATCCGCTCGAACTGCCGATTCTTGAGCAATTCACGCAGCAGCTTGCCTTCGCCACAACCGAGATCAATCACGCTGCGGGCGCCACTGGCGCGCAGTGCCGCCAAAACGGCTGCGTACCGCTGTTCATTTAACGAGCGGGCTGCCGGAGGAAGACTGAGGGAAGATTCGGAATCATCGACCTCGTCCGTGTTCACCTCGCCACCTTCACCCTTGAGCCTTTCGACCGCCTCACGGTACAGACTGGGCCGGTGTCTCAGATAACGGCAGCGGTTGCTCGACCAAATGTGGTCGATCCTTACACCTTCCAGCCATTGCCGTCCCAAAGACCTGCGAAATCGCCACGCTCATGAACGACGAAGCCACATAGGGCCGGTCGTTGACGTATTGGCCGAGCAGACCGCTTTCATGGCGAGCACGGCTCTTGCCACGAACCATCCCCACCGGGTCCACATCCAGTAGCAGTGCGGCCGTAGTGCGAGATTCGGAGACCTCGGGATAAAATACATGCGCCTGGCCAAAGCTAAGGCCGAAGCTCTGGAATCGGTCAGGATGCTTGTGCAGCAGGTAGCCCAGATCGGTGGCCCGCTGGTGTTCGGTGGTAATGGTGAGGAGCATCGTGATGTTAAGTAGCGGGAAGGGGATTGTAGCCTAGGCATCGCCCACCAGATGATTTCTTGCCCGTGGGCCTCCGTTAATTCGCTCCTAAGAAGAAGTGGTCTCGGTTCATGCCTTCAAAAGTAGTCCTCTCCCCTGGTGTTGAGTGTTGTCACTGCAGGACACCGCTGACGGACAAAGGTTCTACTAATAGAGCCTGCCGCTCAGCGGCACGTTTCGGTCGGGACGCAGCAGAACGACGTTTCCGCGCTCATCTGGCACGCCGAGTGTCAGCACTTCCGAGCGATGCTTGCCGATCTGCCTCGGCGGAAAGTTGACCACTGCGAGCACTTGTTTGCCAAGTATTTCTGGGCCGTCATAGTTGGGAAGTAACTTCGCCAGTGATTTCTTCGTACCGAGTTCCGAACCGAAATCGATCATCAGGATATGCGTCGAGTACCGACCTTCAGGAAAGGGCTGCACATCGACCACCTGCCCTACCCGAATGTCGAGTTTTTCGAAATCCTCGGTCGTAGCCATCTTCTCGCTCATTTAGATTGATCTCCTTCAGCGGTTTGATCACGGGAACAGCGATGCCGAATTACATCTGCACCACCTGCGGGACTCAATACGCCGAGGCCGAGCCGCCGCCGCCCGCCTGCACCATCTGCGACGACGAGCGGCAGTACGTCAAGCCAACGGGTCAACAATGGACGACGCATGAGGAGCTGCGTTTGACCAACCGCAACTCGATTCGCTTGGAACAACCGGGGCTGATCGGCATCGGGGTCGAGCCGCACTTTGCGATCGGGCAGCGGGCGCTGCTGGTGCGGACGCCGAGCGGCAATGTGTTGTGGGACTGTGTGCCGTTGCTCGACCCGACACTAATCGAGATAGTCAACGCCCTCGGCGGGATCTCGGCGATCGCTATCTCGCACCCGCACTACTACGCGTCGATGGTCCAGTGGAGCCGGGCTTTTGGCGGCGTGCCCATCCATCTGCACGTCGCTGACCGGCAGTGGGTGATGCGACCCGACGACGCGATCGTCTACTGGGGCGGCGAGACCAAGGTGCTCGGCGAGGGGTTGACCTTGATCCGCTGCGGCGGGCACTTTGCCGGAGGCACCGTGCTGCACTGGCCGAGCGGTTCCAACGGCAACGGCGCTCTGCTGACCGGTGACATCATCCAAGTGGTCGCTGATCGCCAGCACGTCAGCTTCATGTACTCGTACCCGAACTACATCCCGCTGTCGGCGGCCGGTGTCGAGCGAATCACCCAAGCCGTTGCACCGTTTGCGTACGACAGTGTCTACGGCGCATTCTGGGACACTGTGATCGAAACGGGCGGCCAGGCAGCAGTCGCGCGATCAGCCGAGCGCTATCAGCGAGCCCTCCAAGGCGAGAAGCAACATTCGTCCGCGATATCCGATTCAATGCGCAGCATCAGCGAAAATCCCGGAAGGGCCCCGAGCGATTCTGAAGTTGCTTCCGGGAAAGGGACGGATCGTGGCGAAGGGGGAGGTGATTAACCGGCGACTATTTGCACGATCGCCATGCTGTTTGCGGCTCCAGCCCGCAGGGCGGCAGATTCTTGCCGGTGGCGTGAGCGACCGGTGCTTTTTAGCGAGTTGGGTAATCAGCCCGAAGGGCGGAACAATATTCAAATCCGTATCGACGCTCAGTCGTTGTGTCGCCCTGCGGGCTGTTTGCGCCTGCTGCACGGGGGCCGGCGGCTGACGCCACCGGCAGGGGATATTTCGCCCTGCGGGCTGTGGCCGTCGTTCTTTCCAACTTCGCTTTGGGACCATTATTCTATCGAAGCGAACAATGCTGGGTTAGAATTGGCAAACAAACCCTGGAGATGCCGATGCCCATTTCGCGACGACAATTTGGTGCAGCACTCGGAGCCGGTCTGGCTGTTGCCAACAGATGCAGGATGGGTAGATACGTTCACCAAAGTCGGTGAGGGAGAAGGCTCAACGTTCATGGCTGACCGCCCTCCAAAGCGAATTGACTACATCATGGCCGCTGGCCCAATTGGTGAGCGGGTGTCTGAAGCAAGGCCGCTGTTTGAAGGGGCATTTCGGCTGAACATCAACGATGACGAGTCGTTCGCACTGAGTGATCATTTGCCACAATTGGCTGCTTTTGACATCGGGAAGTAAACCAGATGCGGAATGTTAAAACCTTCCGTCGTCTCGTTCACTCCAACTCGGCCCATGCCCGCACGTCGCCGTCTTCGTCGATTTCGACGTGAATAACGTTTGGGCGACAGCAAACCGGGCAATCCTCGACGAACTCTTGGCTGCTCCCAATCGACGGATCGACCGGGATGACGATCTCCTCGCCACAGGCATCGCAGATGTAGCTGACTTCGTCCTGCATGGTGCTTGCATCCGTAATCGAAAAGGGTCTTCTGGCCAGGGCATGCGGCGATAACCGGTGATGCGTTGACGTAGCGCGACGAGTTTCCTATCGCTGTGTCAATCAATCGACTCAACGCACTCCGCTACATCATTTTTCGGACTGTTGACCAAGGTGCTCACCGGATCAGCCTTGAGGTCGTCGCCAGAGTAGGGTTGCAGCAGTTCCCGGAGTTGCGGCACGTTGTCTATCTCAGGGGCAAGCCAAAGGTCGTAATCGGTCGGATCAAGGATGACCGGCATCCGGTCATGGATCGGCTTCATCAGGTCGTTTCCCTCGGTGACAATGATCGTACAGGATTCAATCTCCTCACCGTCGCCTTTCCACTGTTCCCAGAGTCCTGCAAAGGCAAACGGGCGGTTGTCCTGCATGTGGATGTGAAATGGCTGCTTTTTCGTGGCGTCCGATTTTTGCCATTCGTAAAATCCATCCGCTAGGATCAGGCAGCGGCGTTTTTTGAATGAACTGCGAAAAGAGGGCTTGCTGTCCACCGTTTCAGCCCGTGCATTGATCGTGCTGTAGCCGATCTTGCGGTCCTTCGCCCAAGGCGGAATCAATCCCCAGTGGAGCTGAACAAGCTCCCGTTGTCGTGCAGCAGGATCAACACGAATCGCAGCAATCGACTGAGAAGGAGCGATGTTGTATCGTGGATTTAAATCCTGCACGATGACGTCGAACACCCGTGAGATTTCGCTGGGCGAAGTTCTGAGCGTGAATCTTCCACACATGTCATGGTGCCTATCGTTGCTCCGGGGTGCTCAGCGCCAACAGAATGGTGGTAGTTGCTTGCGCTAACTCGTCATAAAGTCCGTCAAGCTCATCATTGTAATAGCGCTTCATGCGACCGAAATAGTCATGGAGTGACTCTGAATCTTGCCCGAAGTGGCCCGGCCTTCCGTTCAAGGCCGAATGCCGTTTCGATGACTTTGTTACGATCACTCGACCGGAGATGCCACCGAACGGAAACTGCCTTCGACACGATAACTTCTTGTGTCAGCAGTTCCATTCGCAGGGACCGGTTCAGCCTTGGACCAGAATCTCATCTAAGGGCGGAAGCGAGACCTGGACAGGCTGCCTGATGTCCAACCTGAGTCGACCACTGGAACCGCTAATGAGCGTCAGGATGAGCTGCGGTCCAGCTTTGCCTTGGCAGGTTGCTTGCAGCATGTCGGTGAACCGCTTCCGCAGCACCTATACGTGCCTGCTTCCTGTTGTGCGTGTTTGTCTGGAAGCGACGGTGTGCGTTCCCTGCACGCACGAAAAAAGCCCTCGGCCGTTGCGGCTGAGGGCTTTCGGAGTGGGCGATACAGAACTCGAATCTGTGACCTCCACGATGTCAACGTGGCGCTCTAACCAACTGAGCTAATCGCCCGCATGGGAGTGTCCGCAAGCGGGTGACGGTGGGCCCGGGAAGGGCTGAGCCGCTGCGCGCTGGGGACTGGGATGCGTACTGAAGCTATCGGCTCGCAGGCGGCCGTGACTTCAGCGAGATAGTTTTAGCGGCCCGCCGCAGGGCGTCAAGAGCCGCAGGGCCGGTCAAGTGGGCGGTTAAATCGGAATTTTTAAAATGATCGGTTGACGTGGCACCGCCTCCGGCTCAATACTTGAGCGATTAAGGTAAACCAGAGTCCCCCGCGTGTGGCGGTTAGGGATGGCTCATCGTCGCTGTGTCAGTCTACATCAGCCGGTGAATCCGCTTGCGTTTCGGCCTGATTTTTGCACCTTGTTGCAGTGTGATCGGCCTCCGCCTGTGCGACTGGTTGGCCGGAAGTTTTCCCTAATGTTTCAGGTCATTCCTGACAGAGGTTATTGTTTTTGGTGGCATTGGCACGACGTGGCTTCCCAACGGAGCAGCGCGATTCGACGCGCATTAATTCTCAGATCCGAATCTCTCCGATTCGAGTGGTCAGCGAAGAAGGTGAGCAGTTGGGGATCATCCCCACCGAGGAAGCGCTCGCTCGAGCCCGTGAGGCTGGGCTTGATTTAGTGGAGGTCGCACCCAACGAGCGGCCGCCGGTCTGCCGCATCATGGATTACGGCAAGTTCAAGTACGACAAGAACAAAAAGAAGAACAGCAGCCACACGCCGCATAATAAAACCAAGGAAATCCGGCTCCGGCCCAAAACCGGGGACGAAGACATTCGTACCAAGGTGCGGCAGGCCGAGAAGTTCCTCGAACACCGCGACAAGGTGCAGGTCAGCGTGTTGTTCCGCGGCCGCGAAATGGCCCACATCGAAGAAGGCCGCAAGGTGATGGAATCGGTCATCGCTACGCTTTCCCAGGTGGGCAAAGTTGAAACGCCACCACAGCAGCACGGTCGCCGCATGATCTGTATGATCGCGCCGAAGTAACTGCGTATTTCGAGTTGCTGAGTTCCGTTGACCGATCGCTCATCGCCAGCCGACCCGCGCACGGCCATTCCGCTGGATGCGATCTGTCAACACTTGGCTCAGATCGCACCGCTGCGGCTGGCTGAATCATGGGATAACGTCGGCCTCCTGGTCGGTGAGCGCTCGCGCCTAGTCAGTCGCGTGATGACCTGTTTGACGATCACTCCGGCGGTCGTCAACGAAGCGGTCGAGCGACAGGTTGGTTTGGTCGTGGCTCATCACCCGCTGCCCTTCAAGCCACTGGCGAAAATCACCAGCGATACCGTGACGGGCCGCATGCTGCTGGGGCTGATCGCCGGCGGTGTCGCGGTGTACAGCGCCCACACGGCATTTGACTCGGCCGCGGGCGGCATCAATGCGACCTGGGCCCAGGAATTGGAGCTCCGCGACATCGCGCCGCTGGTTGTCGATGCAGCGGCGGAAGATCCGAGCATCGGCAGCGGACGCTACGGGCGGTTGTCCGAGCCGTTTAGCACCGCGTCGCTGGCCGCTGCTGCGGCGGCGATTGCGGGCAGTGGCCAGTGCCGGATCGTCGGCAACCGACCAGCGATCAGCAAAGTCGCGATCGCTTGTGGCAGCGGTGGCAGTTTCCTCAGCGCAGCGTCGGCGCGCGGCTGCGATGCGTTGATCACCGGTGAAGCGACCTTCCACACCTGCCTGGAAGCCGAAGCGCTCGGCATCGCGCTGATCTTGGTCGGCCACTATGGGAGCGAGCGGTTCGCGATGGAGCGGCTGGCGGTGCTGTTGGCCGAGCGGTTGCGGCGGGACCGGGTCGAACTGGACGTTTTTACCAGTTGTGCGGATGTTGATCCGCTGCGACTGATGCTGACGAATCCCGAAGAACGTTGACCTGCGACCCGCCGGTTCTACAATGCCGGGCACGCGAGATGCGGCGCAATCAGCGGCGCGGCGTTAGGTGATTGTGACACGCGGGTGCTGCGTGCCCGGGCCGCCGCGTGAGTCTTGCTTCACCGGACGGCGGCTGGCTCCACCGCCTGGAGCACCTCAAGTCTTGATCGCGGGTGTTGGTTCTGTCGGGTTTCAGCGGTTGAGCGTGTGAGTTTTGAGCTTGTCACCAGAGGCGTTGCGCCGGGGTTGAGAGGGATAATATGTCGGGAAAAGAACGCTGGCTCGCTGCGCTGCCGGTTTATAACGAAGCCGGCTACGTCGACCCGATTCTCGATGAGGTGCGGCGGTACGCTCAGGACGTGCTGGTGGTCGACGACGGCTCCAGCGATGGGACCGCCGAGCTGCTGGACCGCCGGAGCGACATTCGGGTGATCCGTCACGCGGAGAACCAGGGCTACGGGGCGGCGCTGCGGAGCGCCTTTGAATACGCGCTGGCCGAAGGGTTTTCCGGCATTGTGACGCTCGACTGCGATGGTCAGCATCAACCGAAGCGAATCCCGCGATTCATTGAAGCGGCCCGCTCGGCCGACATCGTCTCGGGCAGTCGTTATCTGAAGCAGTATGCTGGCGACGATGCTCCGCCGGCGGACCGGTTGTTCATCAATCGGCGGATCACCGGCGAGCTGAACCGGCGGCTGGGGTTGAGCCTGACCGATGCCTTCTGCGGGTTCAAAGCCTACCGTGCCGAGGCGATCAAGCAGTTGACGATCACCGACAGCGGGTATGCGATGCCGCTGCAACTGTGGGTCCAGGCGGCTGCGGCGGGGCTGCGGATCATCGAGATTCCGGTGCCGCTGATTTATCTCGACCTCAATCGCTCCTTTGGCGGTTCGCTGGACCATGCCGAAACTCGCTTGAGTTACTACAATCGGGTTTTGGATGAGGCGATGCGTCAGGCCGGGTTAATCGCAGGCGAATGTCGCCCGGTGTCTCGGCCCGCGCACGGATAAAGATCGGTCCCTAAGTTGTCACCATTTGCAACCTATCGAGCGCCGGTACGGCACGGGGAGGCATTGATTCTGCCCGGCCTTGGTCATGCTGCCGCGGTGGTCCGTGAGAATCGCCGTCGGCAGGCTCAATGGGAGTTGGTGCTGTGTGGCGAGCGGCTTGAGCGGTGGCGCGAGCTGGCCCGCGGCGAGCTGCTCCGCGACGCCATCCGCTACACCCGGACCTACCGTGACGTCGCGCTGCCCGCGGGAATCGACGGCTCATCGCAGAGTACGTTTGTGATGTCCGGACACCAGCCGACGCTGTTTCATCCCGGCGTGTGGTTCAAGAACTTCGCCATCGGAGCGATTCAGCAGCGGGTCAGCGGCCGCGGTGCGAAGCCCAGCGGCGCGGCGGTGGCCATCAATTTGGTGATCGACAACGACGTCGCCGCCAGTTCTTCGATTCGCGTGCCGCACTGGGACCGGCAGACCGATCAGATCGGCCGGACAACGGTTGCTTACGATTCGGCTGCTGGCGGTGTCCCGTTTGAACAGAACCAGATCCGCGACCGTGCGACCTTCGATGCGTTTGCCCAGTCGGTTTGCAAGGTGATCGCGCCGTTGGTTCCAAACCCGCTGGTGACACAGTTATGGCCGCATGCCATTGCGGCGGCCCAGCGGTGCGAGAACGTCAGTTGCGCTCTAGCGCAGGCCCGGCATGTGCTGGAGGGAGAACAGGGGCTGCAGACGCTGGAGCTGCCGCTGTCGGTGCTCTGCCGCAGTGAAGCGTTTGCCGCGTTTGTGCTGGCGCTGATCGGTGATGCTCGGCGGCTGCGGGCGATCTACAACCAATCGGCCGCTGAATACCGTCAAGCACATGGGATTCGCAGCTCGGCCCATCCGGTACCGAATCTGGCCGCCGAAGGTGAGTGGACGGAGGTGCCGCTGTGGATTTATTCAGATGACTCGCCGCAGCGCCGCGGGGCCTGGGTGCGGCGTCAGGGTGATGTGCTGGAGGTCTCGGATCGCCAGCGTTTGTCGATTTGCTTGACGCATGCGACCGACACACGGGCCGCGGCGGCGGAATTGGCCGGGCTATGCGGACCGCATTTCAAGCTCCGACCACGGGCGCTGCTGACGACGATGTACGCTCGGCTGATGCTCAGCGACGTGTTTGTGCACGGGATCGGCGGGGCAAAGTACGACGAACTGGGCGATGAGATCACGCGGCGCTGGTTCGGCATCGAGCCGCCGGATCTGATGGTGGTTTCGGCGACGATGCTGTTGCCGACGACGGAGAAACTAGCCGGCGACGTGCCGACGGTTGCTGCGCTGCGGCAGCAGATTCGGCAGACCTGGTTCGCCCCCGAGCGGTTTGCCGACCGAGTCGAGCTGCCTGAGGCGTTGCTGCAGGCCAAGCGGGAGCTGGTTGCCAGTCGCCCCGGCACGCCCGGTTTTGCGGCGAGCACTGGGGCGGGATCGGCCGGCAGGAGCCTGGAGCCGAGCCGCAACGGTTCGTCGCCGAGCAGCGAGAAAGCTTGGCACGATCAACTCGCGGGCGTCAACGCCGAGTTGGCCGCTCGCTTGCAGCCGCTGCGTGATTCGCTTAGCGAGCGATTGCCTGCAGCCCGCCATGCTGAAAGTGCCGCGGCGATCCTGGGCAGCCGCGAGCATCCGTTCTGCTTGTTCCCGCTGCAGGAATTGATGGAGCGGTTCGCTGAGAACCTCGGCGACTGACAGGCTCCCGAGAAATCGATCCAGCGGCTATATTAAGCGGCCGGACACAAGTAGCTTGTCATAAATGACTTCATTCAGCACGATTTCGACCGGGTGGAAAGAAGCAGTTCATGGAACAAACTTGTGTCCGGGCGCTTACCTCGGACCAATCAGTAAATCACCGAGCGATTGCGGCCGCTGCGGTGATTCCGAGCAGATGCACGGACGCAGCCATGCGATTCTTCCATGCCGCAGTCATCAAAGCCGAGTGCCTCATCCAACCGAACAGGTAGGGTTGGCGAGTTCTTGGCTGATCGTGGAGGCTTCCGCTAGCACAGGGAGGATTCCATAAACAAAAAGTCTCGCGTCTGCCTTTCGAGAAAAGAACGCGCAGTCTGCCAGAACGTCATTCAATACAAGAAGCTCAAGGGCTCTTCGCACAAGGTACGATGGGCGGCATGAACGCATCACAACCCGATTTTCAACAACTTCGCGTCGCTTCGCTCGAAAGCCGCCGGGCCGATGACATGGCGCGGCTGATCCAGCGCCACGGCGGGATCGCGCATGTCAGCCCTTCGATGCGCGAGGTGCCGATCAAACCGAATCGCGAAGCGGTCGACTTCGCCTACCGCGTGATCACCGGCCAGATCGGTCTGGTGATCTTCACCACCGGCGTCGGCTTTCGCTTTTTGCTCTCGGCAATCCAGGGCGACGTTGATCGCCAGCGGTTTCTCGACGCGCTGTCAGACATCCCGACGATCGCCCGCGGTCCCAAGCCGGCTGCGGCGATGAAAGAAGCCGGGGTGACGCCGAGCCACCGTGTCGCCGAGCCGAACACTTGGCGCGAGCTGCTAGAACTGGTCGACCGGGAGGTGCCGGTGAGCAACCTGCAGGTCGGCCTGCAAGAGTACGGCGTCAGCAACGCCAGCCTGATCGCGGGGCTCGAAGCGCGCGGGGCGATCGTCGAGACGATCCGCGTCTACAACTGGGATTTTCCCGAGCAGACTCAGCCGCTCCAAGACAACATCACGGCGCTGGCCGCCGGCCAGCGCGACCTGCTGCTGCTGACCAGCGCCCATCAAGTCATCAACCTGCTTCGGATGGCTGACCAGATGGGGGTGACCACGGAACTGCGGCAAGGCCTGGCCCGCACGGTGATCGCTTCGATCGGCCCCACGACGACGCAGATGGTCGAGGAATGCGACCTGCGTGTCGACCTGGAGCCGACGCATTCCAAGATGGGGCATTTGGTCCTGGAAGCCGCTCGGCGGGGCCCGGAATTGGTGAAACGCAAACAAGCGACGACGGTCGTTTTTCCGGCAGGCGTCTCGAGCGGTTCCGCCGATCAGCCTGCCGGGCTGCGGCAATCGCATCCGAGCGACGACAGTTTGTTCATGCGTGCTTGCCGCGGCGAGCCGACCGAGCGGACTCCGATCTGGCTGATGCGCCAAGCTGGCCGCTACATGGCCGAGTACCGCACGGTCCGCGCCCAGCAGTCGTTTTTGGAGCTGTGCAAATCGCCCAAGCTGTGCAGCGAAGTGATGTGTACCGCGGTGGATCGGCTCGGCGTCGACGCGGCGATCCTGTTCTCGGACATCTTGCCGATCCTCGAACCGATGGGTTTCCAGCTCGAATACGTTCACGGCGACGGACCGGTGATTCACAATCCGATCCGTAGCGGCGCGGAAGTCGACCGGGTGCGGATCATTGATGATCCGGCGTCGCTGGAGTTTGTGTTTGAAGCCGTGCGGCAGACGCGGGCCGACTTGCCGCAGTGGATGCCGCTGATCGGCTTTTCCGGCTCGCCGTTTACGCTCGCCAGTTACGCCATCGAAGGCGGCGGCAGTCGCCAGTACGCCGCGACCAAGGCGCTGATGTACGGTGACCCGGCCGCCTGGGCCGACTTGATGCAAAAGCTGGCGCATGCGGTCGTCCTGTACCTCAACCACCAGATCGCCGCCGGGGCACAGTGCGTGCAGTTGTTCGACAGTTGGGCGGGGTGCCTGTCGCCCGGCGATTACGTGACCTACATCCAGCCGGCGATGCGAACGCTCCTCGCTGGCATTACCCCCGGCGTGCCGGTGATCAACTTTGCCACCGGCAATCCGGAGCTGCTGCCGCTGATGTGCGGCGACTCGCGGACGGTGGTCGGTGTCGACTGGCGGATTCCGCTGGATACCGCCTGGCGGCGGATCAATTACCAGCATCCGGTCCAGGGGAACCTCGATCCAGGGGTGCTGCTGGGCAGCCGTGAATTGATCACGCAGCGGGCCGCTCAGGTGCTCGAAGCCGCCGCCGGCCGGCCAGGCCACATTTTCAACGTCGGCCATGGGGTGCTGCAGCAGACGCCGGTCGAAAACGTGATTCACCTCGTCGAGCAAGTCAAGGAACTCAGCCAACGATGAGTTCTGCGAGCTTTGTCTGCCCGTTTTGCCCGTTGCACTGCGACGACCTGCAGATGGCAAAGCTCGTAAGGAACATCCAAATGCCGTCGGGAGCGGACGTCGATCGTGGAGGTGAAGAGGCAGGCGACAGTGAATCTTGCCCGCTGTTGCAGCAGCGACTGGACGCCGCGATCCAACATCATCGCAGCTCTGCCGCGACGGAGGCGACGCTGGCGACGGCGAGTCAGTGGGTGGACCAGGCCGAGCAGATCTGGATCACCGGCCGGATCCTCGACCTGCAGACCGCGCGGGCGGTGTGCCGGTTTGCGGAGCAGACCGGGGCCGGGGTGAGTGTTGCGGCCGATCCTGCGGCAGCGGTGGAGACGGCGGCGTACTGCGAGATATTTGCTCGCGACGGCGGCTTTGCCACGACGCTTGGCGATGCCGCGGCGGCGCACACCCGCGTGATCCTGATCGGCGACCCGGCGGAGCGCTGGCCGCGTTTGCGTCAGCGGCTGGCTCGGGCCGGCGAGCTCTACACCTGGCAAAGCACCGATCGTTTGAGTGAGCGGCTGGCGCACCTGCGGCGACTGCTGCGGCGGCCGGCAGAGCCTGCTCCGGCTGGAGATCCCGATTTGGTCGCTTGCCGGGAGCTGTGCAACCGAGCGATTTCGGTGGTGTTCGTGATCGTTCCCGAGGCGCTCACAGCAAGTGAGGCGATTCCGGTGTGGTCGACCATGACCGGCTTGCTCCGCGACCTGAACGGCCGGATCCGGGCGGCGCTGTTGCGGTTTGACGAGACGCTGACCTTTCGTAGCGTGCGGGCATGGAACGGCCAGCAAGCGGCGGGAAATGGGCTCGCGCAGGCTCAAAGCGCCGCGGACCTGGTGATTGAGCTGGTTCCTTGGAACGCTGAGGAGGCGACGTGCGCCGGTGCGATCGCGGCGGAGGAGGCTCACTCGGCGCCGCGGCGGATCACCATCGGCTGGCAGCCGGCGATGTCCGAGGCCGCGTTGATCGCAGCGCCGACCTGTTACCTGCCGGCCAGCGCCGGCGGCATTGGGCGTGCCGCGATCGTGCTCCGCGGCGATGGCTCCGTCAGCTTACCGCTGCGACCCTTGGTCGAGACCGCACTGCCCTCGCCCGCGGAGCTGCTGGCACTCCTATCGCCGCAGCATGTGCGGTCGACCTAAGGTGGTCGATCGCTCCGCGATCGAACCCGCGCAGCACCGACCGGTGGAGCGGTCGGCGACAAAGTGGCTGGTAAGCTTGCTGTCACATCACCGAGAAGTAGTTCGCCACGGCGACATCGAGGTTTTCCCGCGTCAATTCGATTGGCTGCTCGTGGTAGGTGCAGTAATGCTTGATCTGCAGCAGCAGATCGCGGGGCTGGCAATTGCGAAATGGCCGGCTGATCGGCAGGTAATGGGTGTGGATCAGATAGTCGATCGCTGCGGGCTGGTAGGGGATGCCGGTCGCCGTGCACATGATCTCAAACAGGCGGCGGAAATCGGCCTCTGACGGATCGGCGACTTCGATTTTGTAGGGAATCCGCCGCAAAAATGCCTCATCGACCAGCGCTTTGGGCTCCAGATTGGTGCTGAAGATCACCAACTGGTCAAACGGCACACGGATTTTCTTGCCGAAGGCCATGTTGAGGTAATCGTGCCGCTTTTCCAGCGGGATGATCCAGCGGTTGAGCAACTGATCGACGCTCATCTTTTGGCGGCCGAAGTCGTCGATCACCAGCGTGCCGCAGTTGCTCTTCATCTGCAGCGGCGCTTCGCTGATGTTGCTTTCGCGGTTCCGCTGGACCTCGAGCATGTCCATGGTCAATTCGCCGCCGACCACGATTGTCGGCCGCTTGACCCGCACCCAGCGTTTGTCGAACTGGGAATTGTCCAGCAGTCCCGGCGCGGTTTCGGGCATCGCCAGGTGATGGACCGTCGGGTCGAACAGTTGCAGGATCGCCCCTTCGATGTCGATCGCCCGCGGCAGCCAGATGTACTGACCAAAAGCGGCGGTGACCCGTTCGGCGATACTCGATTTGCCGTTGCCTGGAGCGCCGAACAAGAACAGCCCGCGGCCGCTGCTGATCGCCGGGCCGAGTTGCGCGAGCATCTGCGGGTTGATCAGCAGCTCGGCCAGCGCCCGCTGCAGGTCAGCCTGTTTGGGACGCTGGCCTTGGATGCTTTGGTAACCGACGCTGGCGATGTAATCGGCCAGCGGCACGGGGCAGGAGCCGCAGTAAGTTGTCTGGCGGGTGCTGCTGTGGGCTGCGTGGCGGCCGGCTTGGGTCAAGACATAGATGTAGTCGTTGGTCGCGGTGGCATTTTTGTAGGCCACGCGGTGGTCGGATTTGAGTTGGTCCAGCAGCGGCTGGACCGACCGAAACGGAAGTTTGAGTTCGTCGGCGACCGCTCGTCCTGCGCTTTCGCCGGCGCTGAGCAGAAATCGCAGGATCATTCCTTCGACCAGCGTTTCGCTGACGCCACACTCGCCCAGATCACGCGGCTCGCGCGGTCGCCACGGTTCATCGATTGACTGGGCGAAGACCGTCGGCAGGCTCTCCGGCACCGCAGCCGCTGTGGTTTGGCGTGGGACCAAACGCGGTTTGGCGGTGGGCGATGATGCCGTGTGATCCATTTCAGCTCCCTGCTGATTGCGCCGCGACGGGGGGCTGCTGGCCAGCTCTGGGCGATGCCTCACAGCGATCATCGGCTGCTGCAAAACCGCTGCTGGACTCGAAGTCGCGGCAAAACACGGAAGATTGTGTGGCGGCGGACGGTGGGCGGAGGCCACAGCGAGGAAGTGTCCCAAATCTTTTTTGAAAAACCGCTGCCAGGCCCTTGCCGGGCCCGCAAAGCCTTCCTATCATTCCTGCACACCTGAGGCAAACGGCCAACGCCGCCCGCCTCGGTGATGAAGAAATAAAAAAAGTTGCTGAACGCTTGACGATCAGCCGACAATTTGAAATACTTCAGGAGTCGCTAGTGAAGCTTGCTTCGCTGCGGCTTAAATCGATCTTTGACAATTTGGTGATGAATCTTTCTGCTGAGTTTAAGTCAGTGCGAGATCGCTCATTATAAAAAATGGCGAATCGCTGTGGCGTTTTACCGAGCGTCACGGAGCAGAATCAA
>Ga0182745_1000158_pt1 | contig 88977 bp, 88 predicted proteins | sample eDN3rd30CKraftBY_FD_128523 | JGI IMG/M metagenome (GOLD analysis project Ga0182745, IMG submission 128523) | Enriched backyard soil microbial communities from Emeryville, California, USA - eDNA 3rd pass 30_C Kraft BY (version 2) (version 2) | ecosystem: Environmental > Terrestrial > Soil >...
CTCAGGTGAAGGAGTCGAGAGGGTCCACCTGCGGCAGCCCACGTTCAATCAGGTGCGGCGCTCGCTCGGCCGCTTTACATCGAGGCTAGCACCAATCCGCGGAGCGGTTCGTGCAGCGGCCAGCTTGAGCTATAGAACCGCTCGGCAACAGCGAGCCTCAATCTCGCTATCACCGAACTTACCGCATGAACCTTTTTTGGGATTCTCTTGTCGTTCCCAGTCTCGACGGCGAGCGGTTGGCGTCCTGGGTAGCGGTCGTAGACTGGGGAGACCGCACATGGGAAACGAGCCGCGTTCGCAGGCCGCCCTCGGATTGCGGTCGGACCTTCTGATCAACCGCCGAAAGCGAGCGCGCCTGTGAGATCGCCTGACGGTGGCCCGCCGGCGGCGATCATCGCGCGCTCGCGCTCGACCAGCGCCGCGTTCCAGCCGCCGGCATACCAAGCCCAGCCGACCCCGCGAGCCGCGAGCATGTCGCCGATCGTTACGTGGCGCTGGGGCGGGAGCGTCCGGGCGCTGGACCAGTCCGTATAGCCCGGCCGGCTGGCATCGAGATGGTAGCTCGGGGCGTAGGGCGGCAGCATCGTGTTGACCGCATAGAAATCGGGCGTCAGCGAATTGGGCACAAAGCGTACCGGACCGTCCATGGCGCTGGCCCGAGATTGAGCGGTCCGCCTGGGACAGATGCCGTGCGGGTGATCTTCGTCCAGCACGGTGATGCGTCCCTTCGCCGGGCCCTTGTCGGCGTTCGGATAATAAGGCGGATGAGCCGCGATCAGATATTGATGGTTGAGGAACGAGCCACCGAACGCGCCCATGAAGAAATTGTCGCATAATGTGAACTCTCGCGCGATCTGCCACAGCCGAAGGTTGGCGGCATTGTCCGAATAATAGCCCATGACGAGCGCACCGCTGTTACCCCACGCGACGAAGCCGTCGTTGCGGCCGCCGTTGATCTGTAACTGATTGTTGTAGAAGGCGTGGACCAGGTCGCGGGTGATCAGACCATGCGGCAGCGGATCGCCTTCGGGGGTCGTGAGCGCGAACGGCGCGTTGGCGCGCGGCGCATAGACTGTCTCGTCGCTCAGATAAGGGGGTATTTTGAATCCACGATCGATCTCCCCTCAAAAATAGGGATGAACCGGATCATATTCGCATTCAGGGATAAGCTCTCTTCCCTGAACGGCGCGGCGCTTCTGCAGACTGGCCGCGATCTTGATCAAACCCATCCAATATCTTTTTCAACTTTGGCGAAGGAAATATTGGACGGGGCCAAATCGCCGGATATCAGGTCTGTCGGCGATATCGAGGGCAGCTTCCATGGATCGCAGTCGCTGTCGATAGCCTCGCTATGAGCCGCTAGCTGAAAGCGAACAGTTTCCGCCAATTTGCCCCCTGTATTTTGATCTGAATGGCCGTCTTTAGCGCGCCGCATTGCCCGCATGGGGTCTTGGCACGGCCATATTTTTCGCGATGACCGAGTTCGCGTGTCACGACATTGGCCTGACTTCGAACCGACAAGTTGAGTCGATCGGTGATGCAGTCGTCGCAGATGGACGCGCCGCAAAGGCTTCCTATCAGTTGCTCGACTTGTCCGGCTATTGTCTTTCGGTGTGGCATGCATCTCTCATAATCGCTGCGGCGATGCGAAGAAAGGGGCAGGGTGCTGCGCGGGCCGCCTGAAACACGCTTTGCTGTTTTGCTGCAGCGAGCCGCACTGGATGGCTCGGGATGGCGCCGATCGATCGCTCACCTGGCAGAATGTTCGCGATACTGAGAAAGGCACGTGATGCCCAGAACCCCGATGGAGTTGGGCGGAATGGGGCGGTGCGAGAGGGACCATCCTGTTCGCGCCGCCCCGCCGGTGCCGTGCGTGTGGGGGGCGCCCGGCCTCGATCGATCAGCTATTTATCCGGTTCCGATATTCCTGGGTTCTGGTGACCCGAAGGCCGGGAATGCCCGCGCGGTCAACGGACCACCGCCAGGCGGCAAGCTCCTCGACGCTCAACCGGTATCGGGCGCATGCCTCGCTTTGGCTGAGCAATCCGCCATCGATCGCGGCCAGCACCTCCGCCTTGCGGCGGCTGACCCAGCGGGTCGTGGAAGACGACGGGAGATCATCGTTCCCGAGCCGGCCTAGCGGCCCCATGACCGATGTCGGCCTTGCCTTATGTTCGAGCACGGCGAACTCTCCATTCACGCGGCTTACGCCGCCTGATGCCCCCCTCGTGCAATCTGGAGGAGCGGGGTTAACAAAGACTTGCCGCAGGTCCCGCGATGCGGCGAACCGTTCGTCATTGCGCTGACGGGTCCCTGTCCAGCGTGTCCGGATGATATTGCTTTCGTCTTCCTGCGGTGATCGACCATTGTTGTCAAAGCGGTGCAAAAGCGATCCAATCGGTTAAGAGGTGTCCCTCGTTTTTTCGGCCGGTTATCGGGATAGGGCGACGCGATTGTCAGGCATGACTGGGCGCTGGACCCGCCCTGCAAAAGGGGCGCGGGCTCGTCTTCGTGCCGCGACGGGAAGGGCGCAAACCGGGCTGACCTAATCGCGGATCCTGGCGCAGGAGATCGCCCCGAACCCGGGCGCGTGGCAGAAGGCCGCCGTGCGATCGCTGCCCGGCGACACACATTGCAGCGGCGCGCCGGTGATCCGCACATTCCCAGTGGCGGCGACCTCCTTGGCGGTGCCAAGGAAACGGGCGAGATGGCCGCGCGCCGCGATTGCCTCGACTGAAGGTCAGGGAGGCCCGGCGGCGCAGCTTCCATCGATTTCGCGGGCGGCGATGCCTGTGAGCCTCACGCGCGGCCCCTCTTTGCACCATATCGGACCATCTTCGTCCCATAGTGCTTTCGGAGTGCAGGCGAAACTGGCGCCATTGGGGATGATGGGAACAACCGCGGAAATCATGAGCAGGGGCATGAACGCGGCCTATCGGCCGCTGTTGAACATGCAGGCAAAGCTGGCGTTTGTGGCCCGTGACCATCGGCTTTGCAGCCAAACCGGTGGTTAATTATGGCGCCACCATGCTCGGATTCGGACATAATGCCTGTGGATAGTTTCGGAGGGGGCTTCGGGATGCATAGGTCGAATGGCATGAGCGGGATGTCGTCTACGCAGACATCGGCGCTGGAAGATCGGTTCGAAAGACTTGAGCATAAGGTTTCGACGCTCGTTTGGTCGTTAGCGACGCGCGGCGATCCGCCTGCGCACATCCAGGAGCTGCCATCGGCGGCTCCTGTGCCGTTCGACAAGGGGCGGGCAAGGCTGGCCCGCGAGAAGATCCGCGAACGCCGCTGGCGCGAGCAATTTTTCGCGGCGGATCTCTTTGCCGATCCAGCTTGGGACATGCTGCTCGATCTTTACGCGGCCTTTTACGAGCGGCGGCAGGTATCGGTCTCGAGCCTGTGCATCGCGGCGGCGGTTCCAGCAACCACTGCGCTGCGCTGGATCAAGACGATGGCCGATGAGGGCCTGTTCGAACGGTCGATCGATCCTGATGATGCGCGGCGGATATTTATCGGCATCAGCGAAAAGACGCGCATTGCAATGGATGGCTATTTCGACAAGTTCGCCGAAGGCGCTCTACGCTTTAATTACTGAAATAGCGTCGCTGCAAGTCGGCGAGCCGCACGGGATCGGTCGGTTCGCCGAGGCGCTCGTTGAGAGTCTCTACCGCAGAGTTGAGCTCGATGGCCGCCATCCGCTCACCGAGCCGGTCGAGCTCGTCAAGCTCGCGCAGCAGCCGGTCTCTGGCCGCTCGCACGGCAGCGGCGTCGCGGATGTCCTCGGCCATCAGATGTTTCCCCGTCGCCTCCATGGCGCGCGGGAGCGAGCGAGGCGGCGCTGCCCTTAGCAAACTATCGGCGCTGCGAAAATAATAAAGCGTCACGCCGGACCGGCCAGCGGCCCGCGACCGGTGATCGCCAGGCAAAGATCGCCGCCGGCGACATGCGCGGTGACACTCTGATCTTCGACCAGCAGCGCCGCGACGCGCAGGATCGTGGTCGCGGGAAAGCCCGTCGCGTCCGCTATCGCCGCTATCGTTGATCGCCCCGCCGCGATCGATCCGAATATGGCCTCACTTTTGAGGGTGATCGCGATTGGCTGCGGTTCATGCGGGATCGTCACCATGATCTACTTCCTCCTTCGAGCGCGGGCGACCGGCACGGCCATTCCCGCGCGCCGTGCCGAACGCGACCAAATCGCCGCGAACAGGATCACGAGCATTTGCGGATAGGCCCAGAAGGCCTGGCCCGCCGAATAGACCTGCGACATGATGTCTGGCGCCGCGAATTTCGCGACATGAGTGAGGCAGGTGAGCAGTTGAAAAGCTGGGAGACAGAGCGTCCAATAATAACGGCTCCGCAGCGCGTGGATGAGAAAGACAGCAAGGACGAGAAAGTCGAGCGCCGTGAGCAAGCTACTTGCGACATAGAAGGTTGCACCTGAGAGCAGGGCGCCCAAGGTCAGGAAGGAAGCGGTGACGAGCGTCCATATCGCGATACGCGGTTCGCGCTCCTTGCTGAATTCGACATAGGCGAACACAGCAAGGAGCGCTGCAAGATAGAATAGTCCCCGAATCAAGGCTGATGAACTTTCATGACTTTCCTGTGCGCTGGCTCGGGGGCCGGATGATTAGGCAGCGCGAATCTGATCGATCGCCACGATCTCGTCGGATTCAAGAAACGCGCCGGTTCCCGGAACGAGCTTTCCAAGATCTCCGGTTCCGACCACCACGTTGCGCAGCCCCATCCGGCCTTTGACCTGCTCGAGCTCATGATGAAGCGCGACGAGGTCGGCGCGCCCTGCGAAAGTATTGGCGATCGCGCCCTTGAGATGACCGAAAGCCTTGTCGCCGACGACCGACGAGAGCTTGGCCGCTGCCTGCGCTTCAGGCAGCGAGGCCGTCAACACCCCGAGCTTGGCGATGGCGATATCCACCGCGGCCTCGGCCGCATGAATGTCACGGGCGATTTTGTTCGCGATAGCAAGACGTTCCTTGAGCATATTTCCCCCTCAGCCCCTATGCGGGCCGTCAACTCAGGGAGGCGAAAGCATCTGCGAAAGGGTCACATAGCTGTTCACCAGCGCGGTGAACAAGATGCCCGTCGCAATTGCGATGGCAACGATCAGCAGCAGACGCCGACCGATCGGAAGCCGGTTTTCACCCCCCAGGAATTTGGCGAGCGGATGACTAGGCTCAAGCCATGACCTGCCGTCTCCGGAAGCACGCGCTTCCGGCCGGAAACCAGGTTTTGATCTGAGATCGTCGGAGCCGTCGCCTTCCCCCGCCGACGCTTCCTTGTCGCCGGGTTCGGGGGCGGTGGGAATGTCCGAGTCTTCATGCCTCAATCTTGAGGTCAAAACAGAAGTATCTGAATTATTTCGTGAAATTTCCAAAGTGTAAATCTGGGCGGCGTGCAGGCGATTACGTGCGCCGAGCTTTCTGCAGGCGGACCGAATCCGATCGTCGACCGTGTGTGGCGACAATTGCAGGTCGCGCCCGATCTGCTTCGAGACCATGCCCTTGGCGGCAAGAGCGAGGCAGGCCCGTTCGCCGGCATTCAGCCGGCTCAATTTGCCCCCTGGTTGGCTGGGATCTTCCTTGTCTTGAAGCATTTTGTCCGATCTCGGCGGGTGTTTTCCTGTGCTGATAGGGCGATCGCGCAGCCCACTTAAGCCGGAGTAAAGAGGGGCGTAACCATTTTTTCTTCCTTGTTGCGTAGCAAAAACACAACCTTCTGTTTTTAAGCAGATTTTGTTCTTTTCCGTAACGGCAAAAGATAGAAAGAAAGACTGATTGCCCGTGCAGGGGAGCGACGTTGGCGACACGCCGCGTAGATGAGTCCTGGATCGGCGAGAGCAGTACCCCGGCGGCACAGCACTCGCTGCTGGACCTGGTGATGATGCCAGGCGACTTGGAGTCTGCCCTTCGCATATTCGCGAGGGCAACGACTGCCGCCAGAAAAGCGCTGGCGGGAAACGAGAGGCCCAGCCAGGCTGGAAAATCACGGCCGCTTTTGAACTGCTCCATCGCGGGAATGAAGGCGTCAATCGCCATAGCGGTTAGCGATCCTACGCCAGGCATCGTCTGTAACCGTGTCCGGCGCTTCCCGGTTCGTCCTGAGCCTGTCGAAGGGAGGCTCCAGCCCTGTTCGACCGCGTCACTCACCACGGTGATATCGTCGACCGGAACCGGCGGCTGGCGCTTAAAAAAACCGCAAATGGCCCCGGTTCGGCCGCTTCAACAATCCATCGTCTGTAGTGTGCTGCTCTGGTCGGCTCGCCCGGCCGCCGCCGCACGCGGCGTAAGGTCGTTCTCGACATGGGCTTCTTCATAGCCTCAAAGGGAGCTCTTCGACGTCGATGGGGAGCGATCACCACGGTCGCTGACGATTAAATACGCCAAAATCGATCACTCCGAATGTGACTTTATGGGGCCGACAGGCAATCATCATACAATATATGCATGTATAGAGGCAGCCTATTCCTCAGGACACGCCTCTTTTCATTGGACTTTTATCTGAAAATTGATATAATCGCAGAGTCGATGTCGGCGCGCCACCACCGCGTCTGCCGCGACAGTGTCTCGTGTGTTTCACGCATGAGAGGGAGGGCTTTGCTCGAAAGGTGGAGCCCTCCATGCCTCGCTTTATACAGTCGGGAGCGCTTCTATGGGCAGGGCGTCGATCGCTCTGCAAGCCCGGCTCGAGGGCGGCGATCCTTGACAAGCCAGGGCGCACCCAAATCGTGCTGACGCACATGTCTACCATCGCTCTGCCGGCCAAATGTCTCGAGCCGAACCCGGTCGAAAACATCTGGCAGTTCATCCGCGATAACTGGCTCTCGAACCGGGTCTTCACCTCTTACGACAACATCGTCGATCACTGCTGCGAGGCGTGGAACAAGCTCATCGATCAACCATGGCACATCATGACCATTGGTCGTCGCAAATGGGCGCATGGGTCATGATCAATGCAGGTTGGTATCAATGTCCCGTTCCGAGCCAATAGAGGTAAAGATTCGCAAGTTGAGGACAGTCACCGGCGGGCAACGGTTGCGAATCATTATGTCCGGATTCGATCCTTCGCAATCCAGACGCCGTCTCGAAATTGCGCCGCGGCATAATGATATTACGCCGAGCTCGGCTCGCGCACGGGAGCCTTCAGGAAGGGGCCACAGCTCCGTGTGAAGCCGCACTTAGGACGCCGATGAACAGCGCGAACAAGGCCGTCGACATCACGTGAAACAGGCTGCCGTCGATCAACGAAAAGACCATCAGATTGGCGGCCGCGAAAAGAAACGGCGCCTCCGCCTCGGACATGTTGATGCGTATCCTATTGGCAAGCCAGGCAACCAGAATGGCGATCAGAACGGCACCGACGACACCCCATGCAAGCAGCGATTGCAGAACGCTATTGTGCGGCTGCGCGAAATTTCCATTGATCAACCGACTGAATTGAGCTTCTCCATAGCCCATCCAGGGGTGGGCGCTGATGGCGTGTAAAGTCTGGCCCCATATTTCCAGTCGCCCACTGCTCCCACTATCTCCAATCAGGCGGCCAGGTCCCTGGCCTTCCAGCGGCCAGCCGAAGTCAAGAATAACGGCGAGCGCGACACCAAGAAAGATCAGCAACACGAAACGGTGCCAGCCGCGTCGCATAAAAGGAAAGATGGCAGCTGTCAGAACATAGCCACCGCAGATTGCGGCGAATGTACCTCTCGATCCGGTCCAGAGCGCGATGGCTAGCGCGGCGGCGGCGAGGACAAAATGCATGCGGCGACCGTACATCCAACCGGCCGCGCATAAACCGATCGTGGCCGCGATGTAATAACCGAACCAGCGGATGTTGTTGAAGGCCGGAATGCCGTTCACCCAGTTATGGTCTAGGGCATCGTGAAGCGCCACGAAAAGCAGGAATGCGCTGGCGAACATGGCGAACCCGGCTAGCAATGGGTTCAACAGGGTCCGCTGGTTGAGCATGTCCGCGCGAGTGAGCGCAAAGACCGCAATTCCGAAAGCGATATGGGCAGTCAGAATAAGGGTGAAGACGATGCTGATTTCCCGGTCATCGGCGCGGATCGCGGCGATCCACGCGTGCAGCAGGAAAACCGCGAGACACAGGCCGATGGTCCGTGGAGGCCATCCGATCGGTACGCGCTCGATCAAGACAACGACGATGACCATGATCTCGGCCACCAGCATCGGGACCGCATAGGATTTGAGCGCCCCCTGAAATATCGACGGACTGTCGGTATAGGTCGCGAGAATGAGCAGCACTGGCGCCAGGGCGAGCATCCACGCGATCGCATGGCCGTGCCAGTTCTCTCCTCCGCTTTCCTTCATCACAGTGGCCGGGCGATCGGGGCCCGAAAAAGCGATTTCATTTTCCCAAGGGGGGCGCCGCTGCGCGATCCGCAAAGCATCCATATGATGGCCGTAGTGACGATCGAAACATAGCCGTCGATCGCGTAATGATAGCCGAGATGTACCGACCCGACCATGATGATGATCAGGAATGCGAGGAATATTCGGCCGAGGGTCCGGCTGTGCTGGCGCATGGCGAGATAGGACAGAAATGCCAACGAAACGTGCATTGACGGCATAGCGGTTATGCCGCGGCCCAGACCGTGCGACCCATCCGTCTTCCACGCCAGCAACTGTTGCTGGACATCGAGTGTCATGACCGGAAAAAACGCGTTGGCGCGATGCAGATAGGCCATCTGGTCGGCGTAGTGGGCATTGCCCAGCAGCGGGCCAACAAAGCACGGGCCAACCGATGCGAAGATTATGGCAAGGACCACGCCGTTGATCGTCCATATTCCGAAAAAGGCAGAGAAGTAGCGGACGCGTAACTTCCGATCATCGACATATAGGGCGAAGTAAAGTGTTCCTGCGTAGATCAGAAGAAGCCATAGCTGATACGCGATCGAGATAAGGGAAGTGATGACGGGATATCCCAATATCGGCTGTAGCAAACGCCAGGGATCTTGCCCGTGTAACGATCGGTCAAGATCGATGAAGCTTTGATCCCAGCTATATTCGTGGAACAGTGGGATTGCGCTCTTCATCTCTGAGAACGCTGCCATGAAAACCACCGCCAGCAGAAATAGCGGCCATGTTTCAAGGCCCCTTCGGCGAAAAGTGGCTCCGAAAACAGTGTGTCGAAGATGCCGTATCGGGGCTTCCGGTCGGCTGCGAGCCAACTCTCTCAGGCAGCCTGCCGACGCAATTAAAAACCAGGTTGCGGCATAGACGATGGCATTGCCGGCAATCGCATCGGGCTGAATTGGTGGAACGCCGACACAAACCAGGGCGGTATAGAAGGCGAGCACTACGATCAGGTAGAAGAGGCTTAGTCGCGCTTCGCCGGACATTCGAATGCCCCCCAAGGCCGCAGGTTGGATCAGTCGGACCTCGTCAGAATATCAGAAACATCAAATCAGATTGCCCCGCTTCGCCAGCGATAGGTGACATTCACGCGTTCCGACAAGATCAGATAGGGCAGCCAAACCATGATGCTGATAAAGACCTTCTTGATGTTGCTCTCGAGCAGCGGCTGGATCGCGGTCGCGACGTCTGCGGGCAGTCCTGGTGCGCCGCTGACATAGGCTGCAATGAAAAGCTGCGAGACGATGTCGATGCCCCAGGTCAGCAACAGCAGCCGGGGGAAGAAAGGGTTGCCGCGCAGCGCCATGAAGAAGCAGAGTATATAAAGGAAGTTCATGACGATCAGGTCGGCCGACATGGCGACATAGATCATCTGGCCCCATAGAGGCGCCGCACTGGTCATTGCTGGGATTGCGGTCATGAACTCGGCGGTGCGAACCGGGACGTTCAGCAACATGCCGAGCAGCAGCGAGGCCATCATGCCGACCGGTCCGAAGGCAGGATGGTCGCGCACCGCAAGTGCGTCGAGCGATCGCCAATTGCCGAATGCCGCCAGTCGAATTTCGGGTTGGGCGAAGTCGATCCCCCGCGGAAACAGCGCGTTGGCGGCCCAATAGCCCAGAAACGGGCTCGCGATGATCAGCGCATGAGGCAGGATCATGATCAGCGCGGAGGCCAAATCGTCCGCCGGGGTGACGGGAAACAGGATGCGCACCAGGCTCGCCAGGAAGACGAGGGCCGTCCAGCCGAGTAGAAGCGCGCGAAAACGGCTTTCCAGCGGGGCTACGAACCGGACGCTCCTTTGGTAGAGCGCGGACTTCCACTGGTCGATCATCATCTGGCCCATCATGCATGCATCCCCCTCATCGGGTTGATTGTAAAGCCATGTGGTTAATTTTCGGTGCCGATAATTGCACGATGGCAGGGCGTCGACCGTGACATGAGTCGGATCGGGCAGTCGATCCGTATGGCTTCTTTGAGGAGGCGATGAGGTCAGCGGTATCGATTATCCATGTTTTTCAGGGCAATGGTTAATGCAAATTGATGGTCAATTGAAGATCTGATCACGATCCCGCGAATCGAGCTCGAATCAATTCATTAACTTAACAAAATCATAGAAACCCTTATTTGGTTAACGCAAAATATTGCATAAGCGCTTGGTAATATGTGTTAATATTGTGTTGACCAAAGTTGCGAAACGGGTTTGAATCAGGGCGTTCCTTGCTGAGGACCGCAAGACAGGTTGAACCGGCGCTATCGCTGGCAATTCAATACCGGGTCGCGTCGGTTCGATTGCACTCCTTCAGCAGGAATGTCTGACCGCCTCCATGGGGGGGGAGGGCAGACATACACCGTCAGACAGCGGTGCTATTTTTAGGAGTCAGACCATGAAGAAATTTGTTAGCGATTTTCTGCGTGACGAAAGCGGTGCTTCGGCCGCCGAATATGCCCTGATTCTAGCGATCGTCGGCACCGGTATTGCTGCCGCCGCCTTTGCTCTTGGTGGTGCGATTACGACCGCAATGTCCGACGCTACCAAATGTATCAGTAATAAAAACGGCACCTGCACGTAATTTGCGCGGGTAACGTCATTGAGAGGTTTTGCCCGGGCACTAATGCGCGCGGCAAAACTTCTCTCTCGGCTTTGTTGATTCAGTCAGGCGAGGGGCTGTGATGTTTGCGGGGCGTAACGGGATCATTGTCGGCATTTCGGCTGTTCTCGGCCTTCTTGTCGTTTTTCTAGCTAATAGCTATTTCACCGGGATCGAAAAGCGCCAGCAGCGGCAGGTCGAACAGTTGAAGCTGGTTCAGGTTCTGGTGGCGACGCAGCCGCTGGCCTTCGGCACCGCGCTCACCGCGCAGAATACAAAACTGGTCGGGTGGCCGGCCAATTCGGTCCCCGAGGGGGCCTTTCATTATTCGGGCGGCGTGCTCGGTGGACCAAAGGGGCCGCGCGTTGCGTTGCGACCGATCGCGATCGGCGAACCGATCCTTGCATCGAAGATTTCCGGCGATGGCCGCGCCTCCATTTCGGCCTTGCTGCCGCAGGACATGCGCGCCGTTGCGGTGCGTATCGACGATGTGTCCGGCGTGGGCGGTTTGATCGCTCCTGGCGACGTGGTCGATGTTCTGCTCACGCGTCAGTCGGCGGGTCAGGATTCGGATCGCAACGACCAGTTCACCGACGTTTTGCTCGAGAAGATTCGCGTGATCGCGATCGACCAAGTCGCCGACGAGAACAAGACTGACCCGAATGTAGGGAAAACCGCGACGCTCGAGGTCGATCCCGTCGGTGCGCAAAAGCTGGTCCTCGCGCAGAAGGTCGGCTCGCTTTCGCTTTCGCTTCGCAATGTGACGAGCATCGAGGATGGCGCGAACATGACGGTCGATCAGGCGGATCTGGGCAGCGGCTGGCGTTCCGCGCCCATCCGTCGTTCGGCGTCACCCGGCCTTGCGGGGCTGCCGCCCGGCCTTTATTCCGAAAATCCGGCCTTGCCGCCGCGCGCCTATCAGGCTGCGCCGCAGGGACCTGTCGCACCGCCGCGCCCGACCGGCCCCACGGTCGAGATCGTCCGTGGCACCAAGCCGACAACCTATGAGGTCAATCGTCATGGTTCGTGATTTTCGCACCGCGCTTGTGGCGGCGCTGGCCTTCGCCGCGCTCCTGGGGCTGCCATCCGTCGCGCATGCGCAATATGCGTCGGCGGGCGACGTCCACGCCGGCCAGCTCGACGTCCCGCTGAACAAGAGTCAGACGGTTACGCTTGAGCGTCCCTTCGGGCGTGCGATGATCGGATCGGAAGAAATCGCCGACATCATGCCGATCTCCGACCGCTCGATCTATGTGCTCGGCAAGAAGATGGGGACGACCAGCCTGACCATCTATGACAAGGGTGGCCGCGTCATCACCATCGTCGATGTCGCCGTCGGTCCCGATGTCGTGACTCTGAGGCGCCAACTTGCCGAACTGATGCCCCGCGAAAATATCAGCGCGCGCATCGCGAACGACGCGGTGGTGCTGTCGGGCGTCGTCAGTAGCGCGGTCGCGGCGCAGAACGCCGTCCAGATTGCCGGGACCTATGCCGGCGAAGACAAGGTCGTCAACATGATGGGGGTCGGGGCGAGCCAGCAGGTGATGCTGGAGGTCCGCTTCTCCGAGATCAACCGCCAGACCGGCAAACAGATCGGCGTCGGCAGCTATTTTCGAAACCAGTCGGGCAGTTTCGGCGCTGTCATGGGCAATGGCGCTTCGCTGACACCTGACGCCGACACGGGCGCAGGCGTGCTGAAACTGTCGTCGATCGCCGACAGTTTCGGCATCTTCCGCAAAAGCTTCAGCCTCGGGGGTGTCGATGTTCTGGGTGTCCTCGACGCGCTTGAGAACAAGGGCATGGCAAAGACGCTCGCCGAACCGACGCTGATCGCACTGTCGGGCGAGAAGGCCAGCTTTCTCGCCGGCGGCGAATTTCCCATCCCCGTCCTCCAGAATTCGGGCGGCGGCGGTGGAGGCGGTACGCAGGGTGTAACGATCGAATTCAAGCCCTTCGGCGTCAGCCTGGGCTTCACCCCCACCATTCTCGCCGACGGGGTGATCAACCTGGTCGTCGAGCCCGAGGTGAGCTCGATCGATCCGACCGCGTCGATTGTCCTCAACAATATCACGATCCCCGGTCTGCAGACCCGCCGTGCATCGACGACGCTCGAACTGCGCGATGGCGAATCCTTCGCGATCGCCGGGCTGCTGCGGCAGGATTTCCAGACGACGGTGCGCCAGGTGCCGCTGCTCGGGTCGATCCCGATCATAGGATCGCTGTTCCGGTCGTCGGGATTCAAGCGCGGCGAGACCGAACTGCTGATCGTCGTGACGCCCCGGCTCGTCCAGCCGATCAAGCCGAGCCAGGTTTCGTTGCCGACCGAACGCGTCGGCGAACCGACCGAAGCCGACCTCTTCCTGCTCGGCCGCACCGACAATGCGGTTCCGGCGATCCCACCGGTCCAGCAGCAAATGGGGCCGAAGGGCGAAGCAAAACCCGCGCCGCAAACAGGAGGCGGATATGAATATTGACCCGCGCATCACGATCGCCGCGGCCGCCGCGGCGCTGATCGTCGCTGGCTGCACCCCGACCGACATCACGTTCGGAAACGCGGTGCGCCAGACGATGGCGGCGCAGGTCGTCGATCCCGACCCGCAATATGACGCGGCAGGTCACGCGACCGACGCCGCGAAGACCGGCGCGGCCGTCAAGCGCTATCGCACTGACGCGGTAAAGCAGCCCGAGACGATTAGCACGACCGCGAAGCAGGGCGGTTCCGGGGGGGCGGGCGGACCGAAATGACCGAACGGACCAGTGGGGATTTGATGCCATGGCACGGAAGCCATACCGCTATTTGCTGAAGGATCAGTCGGGTGCGAGCGCCGCCGTGTTCGGGCTGTCGCTGTTCGCGCTCGTCGCGATCGGCGGGGTCGGCTTCGACTATGCGCGCCTCGCCGGGATGGATAGCGAGCTCCAGAACGCCGCCGATCAGGCCGCGCTGGCGGGGGCGTCGCAGCTCGATGGCAGGACAGGCACCTGCATGCGCGCCGCAGCGGCGGCGACGACGCTGGTTGCGAACATGAGCCTGCTGGCGAACGACGGCAACGGCACCGCTGTGACCGTCCCCGCCGAACCGTCTTGCGACGCAAGCGGTCAAATACGTTTCTACCAGAACAAGGAAAAGACTCAGCCTGCGCTGAGTGATTCACAGGCGCACTTCATCGAAGTTCGGATCAACGCGCGAACGGCTAATTATGCCTTCACGCCGCTTGCCGATGTCTTTTCAAGTGGACTGATCGACGCGGCCGCTTACGCGGGGCTTGGGTCGGCGATCTGCAAGGTGCCGCCGGTGATGATGTGCAACCCGGCCGAGGCGGGAGACGTCAACTTCACCGTCGGCAACTATGTCGGAAAGGGCATAAAGCTCATCGCCGACGGCAGCTATGTGCCCGGCAATTTCGGTTTTCTTTCAAACGGGGCAGGCAATGGCGCGGCGGAACTCCGCCGGGTTCTTGGGCGAGCCGTTCCCCCGGGCGATTGCGTCGCGATCGATGGCGTCGAGACCGAACCCGGCGCGATGACCAGCGTTCGCGATGCGCTGAACACCCGGTTCGACGTTTTCGACAATGGCCTCAACAATACCTGCGGCAACGATAATTCGCTCTGCCCTTCGGCAAGCAACACCCGCAAGGATGTGGTGATGGCCGACAAGGCCAACAAATGCGATTTCAGCAACAAGGGGTGGAAGGAAGGCAATCGACCCTATCGTCCAACGTCGTCCACGACGCCGCTGACCGCGGCTGAGGGCACCGCCCTGTCGCCGATGGGATATCCGCGCGACATGTGCCATGCGGTCAGCATCGACGGGACTTGCAGCGGCGGCCGCATCGGAGACGGCCAGTGGGACTTCATGGCCTATTTCCGGTCCAATTCCCAAAATTATCCGACGGTACCTTCGTCGGGCGACATGACCAGCTGGTTCGGCAGCGACACGCCTACGCGTTACAACGTCTACAAATATGAAATGGCCAATGCCGCAACGCGCCTGGCCCCGGACCCCGACGGTGGCGATATCGCGTACGGCCAGCGGGTATGTGCCGGATCCAGCGTCGCGCCCAGCGCCACGGTCGCCGATCGCCGCGTGCTGCCCGTCGCGGTCGTCAATTGCGCCGCCGAGGGGGTGTCGGGTCGCAAGACAGGTGTCCATGTCGAGAAGTGGGTCGATGTGTTCCTGACCGAACCGTCGCTCGATCGCGTGCGTACCAGCAACAAGGACGTCTATGTCGAGGTGATCGGCGAAACGGTCCTGGGCGGCGGCGGCGGCACGACCGGCAACACGGTCCGGCGCGACGTGCCCTATTTGATCCAATGAACGGCAAGCGGATCCTTGGGCGCCTCGTGCGCAGCCAGCGCGGCGCGGCGGCGGCCGAAATGGCGCTGATTACGCCGTTGCTGCTCACCATCATGTTCGGCGGATTCGAAGCGGGCGCCTATCTCTGGACCGAGCATAAGGTCATCAAGGGCGTGCGCGACGGTGCGCGTTTCGCGGCGCGCCAGCCGTTCAGCTCGTTCAGCTGCTCGGCGCTGACCGACACGGCGGCACTGGCGGCGGTCAAGAATCTGACCCGCACGGGCGAGCTTTCGGGCGGTTCGGCAAAGGTGTCCGGATGGACCGATGCCCAGGTGGCGGTGACGGTCTCGTGCCAGGCCCCGGTTGCGAATAGCTACACGGCCGGCGGCCTCTATACGAACCAGACCGGCGGCGCCATCAAGGTCACCGTCTCGACCACGGTGCCCTATCCCTCGCTGTTCAAGACGCTGGGTTTCGACGCGACGGGCGCCGTCGTCAAATCCAGCGCCAACGCGGCGGTCATGGGGACATGACTCGCCTCCGCGCCCTTCTGCGCGATACGCGAGGTGGTCCGGCGGCCGAGTTTGCGCTCGTGCTGCCGCTGATCCTGCTCTTTCTGTTCGGCATCATCGATGTCGGGCGCTATGTGTGGGAGGTCAATCGCGCTGAGAAGGCGACCCAGACGGGTGCGCGCTGGGCGGCGGTGACCGACATGATCCCGAGCGGCCTCGCGACCTTCAGCTTCGCCACCACGGGGACTTTGGTGCCCGCCGGGACGCCCGTTCCGGCATCGCTGTTTCCCAAGGTGACCTGCACCAGCGCAAGCTGCATATGCGCCAGTTCCTGCGCCTTCGGACCGGGCTATAGCGGTACCGCCTTCACCAACCTTGTCACGCGCATGGACGATATCAAGGCCGACATCAAAGCCGCCAATGTGATCGTCGAATATAGCCATTCCGGTCTTGGCTTCGCCGGCGACCCCAATGGATCCGACGTCGCTCCGCTCATCACCGTCCGCCTGCAGAATATGAAGTTCGTCCCCCTCACGCTCATCCTGTTCAACGGTTCGATCGACCTGCCTGACTTCAGCTACTCGCTGACGATGGAAGACGGGTCGGGCGACACGTCCAACTGAAAAGGAGCGATCGATGGGAAAAAAGGAACTCTTCGGCTCTCCCTTCAACAGTGGATCCCTCAATTTGGACTGTAAAATCAAACTTATCGTGTCGAATGAGGAATTCGGACGGTCGGCCTTCACCGAACGCGACTATCCCGATCTGACCTTTGAGCTGGTCAATATCGGGGCGAGCGATCCGATCACGTCGGGGCAGGTTGGGGACGCCGAACTGCTGGTCGTCGAACTCGACGGTGACGCGCCCGCCTCCATGCGCCGCCTCACCGCACTGCGCTCGCAATATACGAGCCTGCCGCTGATCGTCGCGATGCGCGGCGGCGACCTTTCGACCACGCGCCTGCTGCTCCGCCAGGGTATCGACGACGTCATCGCGCTGCCGATCCAGCCCGCCGAATTCGTCGATGCGGTCAACAATCTGCTTGCGTTGCGGATCAGGCCTGCCGCGCGCGACGTTCGGCTGGCGCCTGTCGTCGCGGTCGCGCAGAGCGTCGGCGGGATCGGGGCCACTACGGTTGCGACGCATCTTGCCTATTTTCTGCGCGAGCGCAGCAGCCGCGGGTGCGGCTCCTGCCTCATCGACCTCGACCTGCAATTCGGCAATGCGGCCTCCTATCTCGGTGCCGCCGTCAACCTGACGATGGATGACCTGCTGGTCGCGGGGCCGCGTGTCGATGGGCAGCTGCTTCGTACCGTCACCGCCAGCGGCGGGGACGGCGTTGCGGTGATCGCCGCGCCCGAGCGCATCGCCCCGCTCGAAGCGGTCGATACCGACCAGTTGCAACGCGTGCTTCAGCTCGCGCGCGAGGAATATGATTATGTCGTTCTCGACCTTCCCGGCAGCTGGGCCAATTGGACCCTGTCGGCGATAGACAAGGCCGATCTGATCCTGCTCGTTATCGACCTGTCGGTCGGCAGTCTGCGCCAGGCGCGCCGCCGTCTGACGCTGTTCGAGGAAACCGGCATCGACCCCGCGCGCATCCGCATCGTTGCCAACCGCGTCGAGAAGCGGTTGTTTCGCACGATCAACGTCCAGGATGCGGCCGACGCGCTGCGCTACCCGATCTTCGCGAAGATCGACAGCGACTATGCGGTGGTCCAGTCGGCGCACGATCAGGGCGTTCTGGTCGGCAATGTCGCGCGAAAAAATCGGGTCGCCACCGATCTTGCAGCACTCGCGGAACGTGTCGGTGAGGAACTGGATAAAGGGTAGGGTTCCCGATGTGGCAGGTACAGAAACAAAAAGGTTCGAAAGCGGCGCCGCAATCCGAACCCGAAGCAATGCCCGAGAGTGCAGCGCTGGCGCCGGGACAGGTCGGCGATTCCGGCCATAGCGCCGAGATGCTGGATCTGAAGGTCCAGATCCATCGCGAACTGCTCGACGAAATCAATCTCGCGCAGCTCGAGAAAATGTCGCGCGCGCAGGTCGAGGCCGAAGCCGGCGACCTGATAGCCGACATCCTCAATCGCCATCAGCTCGCGCTCAATGCCAGCGAACGACGCGCGATGGTCGCCGACGTCCTCGACGAATTGCTGGGCCTCGGGCCGCTCGAGCCCTTGCTCAAGGATGACACGATCACCGATATCCTGGTGAACGGGCCCGACACCGTCTTCGTCGAACGCAAGGGAACGCTCGAGCGCGTCCAGACGCGGTTCAAGGACGAGCGGCACCTTTTTCGTATCATTCAGAAAATCGCCAGCGCGGTCGGCCGCCGCATCGACGAATCATCGCCGTTCGTCGATGCGCGTCTTACCGACGGTTCGCGCGTGAATGCCATCGTCCCGCCGCTGGCGCTCGATGGCTCGCTGCTCTCGATCCGCAAGTTCGCCCGCATTCCGATCAACATCACAAAGCTTGTCGAATTCGGCAGCATCCCGGCGCCCGTTGCCGAGGTGCTCGAAGGGGTTGTCAAGGCGCGGCGCAATATCCTGATCTCGGGCGGGACCGGCTCAGGCAAGACCACGCTGCTGAATGCCGTCTCTTCCTTCATTGACGAACGCGAGCGCATCGTAACGATCGAGGATTCGGCCGAACTGCAGCTGCAGCAGGAGCATGTCGCCCGCCTCGAAACACGCCCTGCGAATATCGAAGGCAAGGGCGAGATCTCGCAGCGCGACCTCGTCAAGAACGCGCTACGCATGCGCCCCGATCGCATCATTGTCGGTGAAGTCCGCGCTGGCGAGGCTTTTGACATGCTCCAGGCAATGAACACCGGCCACGATGGTTCGATGACCACGGTGCACGCCAATACCGCACGCGACGCGCTGTCACGCGTCGAGCAGATGATCGGGATGAGCGGCATCGACATGTCGGCGCGCGCGGCGCGCGCGCAGATCGCCTCCGCCATCAATGTCGTCATCCAGATTGGCCGCCTGTCCGACGGCCGCCGCCGCCTGATGAGCCTGTCCGAAATCACCGGCATGGAAGGCGATGTCATCACCATGCAGGATATCTTCCGTTTCCGAATGACCGGCCGCGATGCCGAAAACCAGGTGCTCGGTCATTTCGAAGCGACCGGGATCCGGCCCAAATTCCTCGACATTCTGTCGGCCCATGGCATCGAACTGTCGTCCGAGCTCTTCCGTCCCGACCGGAAAATCGACTGATGAGCGATACCGTCATCCGCTTCCTGACGATTCTCGCGCTGTTCGCGCTGGTCGTGCTGGTGGCGCAATTCCTCGGCTCGGTGCTGGTCGAGGGGCGCGGCAAGCGGCACGCGGTCAACCGGCGGCTGCAACTCATCAACAGCGGGATGGATCGCGAAGCCGTCGCGTCCGCGCTCCGCAAGGATGTGTCGAAAAATTTCCAGAATCTGCCGTCCTGGCTGGTGGAACGCTTGCGCTCCTTTCGCCGTATGCTCAATGCGGCGAATATCAAGCGGTCCGAAATTCAGATCCTGGGTATGATGCTGATCGGTGCCGTCACGATCACCTTCCTCATCCTCGTCGTTGCCGGGGCCTCGGGATTTCCGCTGACTCTCGGGACCGTTCAGCTCGCACTGGCGATCGCCTTCACCATGGCTTTTGTGCTGCCGCTGATGGTGATCAGCCGGATGGCCGATGCGCGCCGCCGCCGGATGGAAAGCCAGTTTCCGATCGCGCTCGATATTTTTGTCCGCGGGCTTCGCTCGGGGCACCCCATTCCGGCAGCGCTCGATCTTCTGACCAACGAGATGGAGGATCCGATCGGGTCCGAATTCGGCATCGTCGGCGACGAGATCGCTTTCGGTCTCGACCTGCGCGAAGCGCTCGCGCGGATGGCCGAACGGTGGGGTCTGCCCGACATGCACATGTTCGTCGTGTCGGTGTCGGTCCAGATGGAGACGGGCGGCAATCTTGCCGAAATCCTTGAAAATCTCGGGCAGGTCATCCGCGAACGCGCGAGTATGTATATGAAGGTTCGTGCCTTAAGTTCCGAAGGCAGGATGACCGCGCTCATTCTGACCGCGTTGCCGATCCTGGCTTTCGTCGGGCTGTTCACCACCAACCCCGGCTTCTTCCTCGACGTTGCGCAGGATCCGATTTTTTCTCTGGGCTTCGGTAGCCTCACCATTCTCTATCTGATTGGCTTTTTCTCCATCCGCCGCATGGTCGATCTGAAGGTCTGAAATGTTAGAGATCCTAGCCTCTTCGCCTTACCTTAAACTGGTGTTTCTCTTCATCCTGTTCATCGGGGTGACGTCGCTCGGTTTTACCCTGATGCGGCTGTTCGATAGCCGGCAGCAGATACTCGGACGGCTGGGCAAAGCCCAGGATGCGGTCGCTGTCGAAACTGGCGCTGCGGGGCTCCGTGCCTCGGATGTGCGAGCAAACGCATGGGCCAGGCTGGCCGCAAGGATCGAGAGCAGCGGGCTCTCGCTCGGGGACTCGAACGCCAAGGGGCTGCAACGCAAGATGCTGGCGGCTGGCTATCGATCGCCGTCGGCACCGAAGATTTTCACGCTTGTGCGCCTGATACTCATTTTCGCGCTGCCGATTGCCCTCGTGCTGCCGCAGTTGCTGTCGAGCGGGCCGGCGTCGCTTTTCAAGCTTTACCTTGAGGCCGCGGGGCTGGCCGTGATGGGCCTCTTTCTGCCGAATCTGTTCCTGACCGCGAAGGCCGACCGGAGGCGGCAGGAAGTACTCAACGATTTTCCCGACAGCCTCGATCTGATGCTCGTCTGCGTCGAAGCGGGGATGGGTCTTGAAGCCGCGCTTGACCGCGTCGGGCGCGAGATGACGCTTTCCCACCCACTGATCTCCGAAATGCTGTCGCAAACGACGCTTGAACTGCGTGCCGGGGCCGGACGCGAAGAAGCCTTGCGGAACATGGCCGATCGTGCTGGCGTCGACGAAATCCGGGCTTTTTCGACGCTTCTCATTCAGTCGGACAAACTTGGCTCGAGCATTGCGACAACGCTGCGGATCTATGCTTCGGAAATGCGCGAAAAGCGCCGGATGCGGGCCGAGGAAAAAGCGCATCGGCTGCCCGTGCTGCTGTCGATCCCGCTCGTTGCCTGCATGCTGCCGACGATGATCGGCATCCTGATGTTGCCCGCGATCATCCGTGTCATTCGCGAAGTAGCGCCGGCGCTGGCAGGAGGGGGTTGATGCGACTGCACAAGGGAAAATTGGGACTGATCGCGGTTACCTTGCTGGCCGGCTGCTCATTCGGGCCGCGGCTCCAGACCTCCATGCCCGAGGTTCGCGATGTGCCTGTTCTCGCTAACCTGTCACCGCAGGAATCCTTGGCTCGCGGGAAAACCTTTCTTGCATCGAAGCAATATGGCCTGGCGATCGAACTTTTCAAAGGCGCAAGCCGCGACCCTGCGCTAGAAGCGGAAAGCCTTAACGGGCTCGCCATCGCTTATGACGCGATTGGCCGCCGCGATCTTGCGGAACGCTATTTCCAGCGCGCGCTGGCGGCTAATCCGTCCGACGCGCGCGCGCGCCGTAATCTGGCGGCGCTTTATGCGTCGATCGGGCAGCAAGACAAGGAGCGAGACCTGCTTGCGAGTCCATTGGAGACCATGCCGCCACCGCGCGTTGCGGCGGTCGGCGCCGACCTCGCTCCAATGCGGCGATCCAAGGTTGCAACGCTGGAACAGCGCAGCCCGCTTGGCGGCGTCTTCGAACCCTTGCTCGTGAAGGCAGCGATGCCAGTGTCAGCCGTCAGTGCCCCGTCCGCCGACATCGGTATCGCCCCATCGGGCGATACCACCATAATGTGCATGTCCCAAAACGGAGAATCATTGTCCGGCGATGGCGATACGCCGCTCCGGATTTTCCGGATCAATATGGGGGAAGTCTTTATTGCCGCCAAACCTGCGGGTGCTACCTGCTTTGCCGGTGATGAGGCATCCACGGGCAGCCCATCTGGCGGTCCGGCCACGATGAGCAACAAGGAATATCTCGGATTGGTTGCCGCCTATCTCAAGCGGCTCAATGAAGATGATGCCAGGGCTGTCGATATCGCGCTTCTGTGGCGCGCGACTTTCTGGCTCGGCGGCGAGGCCTGATATCGGCATGCGATCTTCAATGATTTTCGTTGGCACGCTGTTCGTCGCGGTTTGCGCCGGAAGCCCTCCGGCCAGGGCCGATGCTGAGGCGTCAGGTCTGACGACGCCGACGGGTGCGAGAGATATCGACCTCGCTCGTCTCGTCCGCGCTGCGGATCTCGCGTTGCAAGGCGGGCGGTTTGTCGAAGCTCGTGCACTGCTCGAAACACTCGACGAGCAGGGCGCAGCGAAGGATTCGCGGGTGGAGTTGCTCCGGGCCGAACTGTTGGTGGCATCGGGCTATCCGGCCGAGGCGCGGCGGCTGTTGGCGACGCTTGGCAATCCAGAGTTCGCAAGCTGCCGAATTGGCGCCGCGATTGCTCTTGCAGATATCCAAACCGGTGAGCTGGATGAGGCTCAAACGCAGCTCGGCTCCTACGGGACGAAATGCGCAGGCGATCCGGTGTATTGGCGGGCTCTCGGGCGGGTCGCGCTCGGCCTCGGTCGCCCATCAAGGGCGGCCGAGGCTTACCGGCGCGCACTGGCGCTGCAACCCGGCAATGACGTCGTTCGCAATGACCTTGCCGTGACACTGATAGCGGATGGCAAGCCGGAGGAGGCCGCTGATCTTCTTTCCCGGCTTGCCGGCGAACAGCCAGGCCGAGAGGATATCGCGCTCAATCTCGACTTCGCCAATGCGATGATCGGCCGCAATCCCGTCCGCCGCACCGGGGAGAGCGACGGGTTCTGGAGCCGGCGGCTCGAAGCGGCAGCAGAGGGCGCACGAAACGCAGGGCGTCCTGGCTTCGCCGAGGCGCTGCTCGCTCAAGCCCTGATCGAACGTCCGCGTCACGACCAGCGGCTATGGGATCAATATGCGAAGGTTTCGGACCGGCCATGATGGATTTGCCGACCGCGATCAAATGGGCCTTGACTTGTCTGCTGCTGCTCGCGGCGTGGTCGGATGCGCGTCGCTTCCTGATCCCCAATCTTTATCCGGCATTGATCATGTTGATCTTTCCGGTTGCGTTGCTGACCAGCTTTCCTTTCGAAGCGCCGCTCTGGTCGCATATGATGCACTTTGCGGTCGCTCTTGTCGCTGGGATGGCGCTGTTCCGTTTCGGATGGTTCGGCGGCGGTGATGTAAAGCTCTACGCGGCTGTCACACTGTGGTTTGGGATTTCAAGTGCCTTGTTTCTTTTTGTTGTAACGACGGTCAGCGGCGGTCTTGTCGTTTTGGTCCGTTTGGCATTTTATTTCCTGAAACTATCCGTGGGATCTGGCGGCCCCAAAGTCCGCCTTCTCGATCGGCGCATCGCTTATGGCATCGCGATCGCGACCGGAGGCATCGCCTCGATCTGGACTCAATATCCCTGATTGGCGACGCTGAAGACCAGCATTGGGACGGCGCTGGACAGCCCAGTTATCGTCTAGACCTCATCAGGCAGAGAGCTATAACTTGATGGAAATTTCGACCCTGTCGGGCGAAATACCCGCCGCATTTGCAACTTCCTGGCGCGAATCGAGAATGATGCGGCGCAGCGATGGCATTTCCGAGTGGCCGAGCAGTTCGGGCAGGGAAACGCCAAGAACTGACGCCACAAACTCCATACGCCTGGCTTTGGGTCGGGATTTGTTTTTTTCCCAGTTACAAATGGCTGGAACACTCACGCCCAATTGCTCGGCAAGCCGGGCTTGGGTGAGTTTTCTGGCCAGGCGGAATTTGAGGAACCGGGCGCCGAAATCCAGATCATCGTCATTGGAAGCGTCGCCTTCGGTTACATCCGCTTCAAAGCTCGCTTTCAACAAATTTTCGGGGTCCGCCGGACGTGCCAATTTGCAGCCCAGAATTTGAGGACCGCTCCATATGACGGTCGCATCGATCTCGCTTGCGGGGGATAGAGCAATGCTCAAGCTGTCGCCAACCGCCAGCCCGTGATCGTCTGACACGACAAAATATATGGCCCAGATTTTTTGGGCTGCAATCTGTCTATTCAGTCCCGCCTCGTTGCGACCTCGCAGATGCACGCGAAATCCCGTCTCTTCTGCAAGCAAGGTCAGCGGTGTTTCAAAGAATGCTGCAGCTGCCATTTTTGGCCTCCCCACACACCCTCAGCCCCAGTGGGCATGAGTAGGATCGCATCTCAAACCGTACATTTCCAGCCTTTTGACTGGATGCTGGGGACCGCGGTGCATCGTCCCTGGCATGCAACAATCCACGTCAGCGTGGTCGCAAAACGCCTCATGCATCGCGTTTCAAAAAGCCTGAACTCTCGCCGGTCAATGCGAATCGTCCTCCCCCAGCATCTACCGTAAAATATACACAGAAAGTTATAGGATAATAAATATCAAATTGACGTGGCATTCCGCAAATCAAAGGCGAGTTTGATTTGGCGTTGACAACGGCGCCGTTCGAGAATGTGGGGTTCGGCTTCAGCCTGGTCGATGAATAACCGTAGCCTGTGTGGGCGATGGAGGCGCCACCCGAGACAGCCGGACAGTGATGGGAGGCGGCCGAGGGACGGCTCGCATGCCGCTCATGGTGCGCAGCGTCTCGGCATGGAGAAAGGGCGACCGAGGCGCCAGTTATCCGGAATAGGGGAGTGCTATCAACTGCCAGCCCAAATCTCTTTGCTCAGGGGCGCAAGAAAGCCGCAAGACAGGAAACGTCGCAATTTATATGAAAAATTATAGGTTAAACTCAAAAAATATTGAGAATAATCTATCTTCCATTCACTGATATTTTTTTACAGATTTGTCCTTGGTCCCTAATCCGATTCGCTTTGCAAGCTTCGCTCTTTTTTCGGAATAGTCCGGGGCGACCATCGGGTAAGAGTCGTGAAGCTTGAATTTTTCGCGGTAAGCGGCCCCTCAAGCCCGTGCGCGAAGGAGATATGGCGCCGCAGCGTCTTGGTTTTTTGCCGCATATGAGGCACGAGATATGATCCGGCTTGACCGAGGCGCGGACCGGAATCATCGGAACATTCTCGATTGTGGTGGCTTCCATCTCGCTGCCCAGGCCGTTCAAGCTGTCATAGAGCTTTTGCATCACGAGTGGCAGGTCGCTGATGGCGACGTCGTTGTTCGACAAGAATGCCGCTGCGATATCGGCAGTCAGCGTTACCATCTCGTCTCTATCCATTTCGCGCATTCCAATTAAGAGAAAATTCAAATCCGCAGCCCGTTAGCGGAGAATTCCTAGCGCTAAAAGCTTCTATACGCGGCAGAAGTTAATTTGATATTGCGACTAATTATCATATTCGGCGAGCAAGGCAAGGAAAATCATGAGTCTCTTGGCTTTTGATGAGGCGTCGGGCAGCGGATGGATACGGCTTGACGCAATTGTCCGCAATGAGATCAAATCCTTCTGAAAATCACCATTGCGCTACCGATCAATCCCTCGCGTCGCGGCTCGGGTCGAATGGACTCTGAAAGCCAGGAAGAACATGGGCTGATAGTAGCCCGAGGCGCGTTTTCGAGTTCGGCTGGGCAAGCCAAGCCAGAGCGGGGTGGGAAGCGGATTGGTGCCTTGCGGAAGGACATGGCTCGACAGCAGTCATTTAGAGATGAACCGACAGGCGAGCCCATGCTGCTGTAGATCGGATCTTCGTGAGGCTCTGCAGTGATGCGTTCCCCGAAGCTTCACTGCACCGATAGGCGCGGGATTTGGGAAAGCGGGCCTGTTCGTCGGCAGTTTCAGATCTATGCCGATGAGGGTTCGGTTTCAGCCAGAATCGCGGGCAATCGCTCTCCGATCTCTCGCCAGGTCAGGATGCCACCCGTATGACCAGGGGCTAACGCGTTTTAAAAAATTCTATGATAAAATAAATGATCCGTTCTTTTTAAAAAAGAAATATTATTATAAATAGTGTAAGAATTTCCTCGTCATGATTTTATCTCTATAAAATGGCTTGTAAGTATAAAATGAATTTCTATCTATCAGAGTCATGAATATATTTTTTCAATTTCGGAATTCAGAGCGTCTGACAATCTGCGCCTAGCCGGACGTGCGCCTTCCCAGGCGGCGTCCGGTGTAGGGCATCAGAGTTGTGACGCGCGGCCGATAAAGGCCGAAGCCATCCCGCCCTCCGATGCAGGGAAAATCCCTTCGTTCACACCGCACGGGCCATGCCCATGCGGGCGTTGTTGCTGCGCAAAGGAGACCTGAAAATGGCAACCCAATCTTACGTCCGGTTGCGGGAAGGCTCGCAAAGGACGCTTGAAGTCGAAATGCTGCTCGCCCGCTATCCTCGGCTCGACGCGCAGGAACTGGCGCGTCTCATCGAAGCCTTTCCTGCGCTGCCGCTGATCGACAAGGCCGTGATCACCGCTGACGAGCAATTGTCGGAAAGGCTCGCGGCGTTGTATCGCGATCATCGCCGCGAACTCGAGGCACCGATCGCTTTTCTGTTCGTGTCGCTCATCCTTCCGATCATCGCAGCGAGCGCTACGCTCTGGTGGCTTCTCGGCTGATCACCTGAAACCGCCCCGGTCCTGTCTGTCGCCCGGCGATGGCGGACGCTCTTACCCATGACTTTATCCCCCGGCGGCGCCCTGCCGCCTCGAATGAAAGAGAATATGTCTACGCAAATTATGTTCGCCCATCAGGACGGTGTCTTCGTCGCTAGCCCCGGTGTCCGGAGCGTGGTCGAAGCGCCCAGAGCGACCGCACCGACGAAGCGAATAGGCTCGGCGATAACCGGCGAGGATATTCCTTCGCTGGTGACGATCGTCCGGGCGGGTCTGTTGGCGCTCACCACATTCGGTTCGGTGTTCGGCCCGATCTGATCTCTTCTCTTTCCTCCGCGTCGGATAGCCATGGTGGTGGTCCGGCGCGAAGGAGAGAGGCGCGCCCTTCTTGGTCCCGGCTGGAAAGCATAGATTCCTCCATCTTTCCGCCATCCATAGGCCCATATGCAAGCGGCGCTTTTTCTACGCATCGATGGAGTTGATCGTGCGCTTCACCCGTTTCATTCCGCTTGCCGCGAGCGTCGCCCTGATGTTGGCCTCGGGCTTCGCGCTGCCACAAATTTGGGCATATCTGCTGCTTCTGACTGGTGCGGTACTGACCGTCATCGGCCTGTATGACCTGTGTCAGCCGCTCCATTCCGTTCGACGCAACTATCCTGTCATCGGCCGCATTCGATGGTTCTTTGAGGATATCCGCCCCGCGATCCGTCAATATCTGATCGAAAGCGATCATGAACGGACGCCTTTCTCGCGAAGCCAGCGATCGCTTGTTTATGCGCGTGCGAAAAATGAGATTAGTGACCGCGCATTCGGGACGCTGGTCGATGTCTATGCCAATGGATATGAATTTATCGCCCATTCGACGCGGCCGATTCCGGCTGCAGACCCGGCGGGCTTTCGCGTTCAGATCGGTGGTGATGATTGCGCTCAGCCCTATATGGCCTCGATTTTCAACATATCGGCGATGAGCTTCGGCGCGCTGAGCGCAAACGCGATCCGCGCGCTCAACAAGGGCGCGAGGCTCGGGGGCTTCGCGCATGACACCGGTGAAGGTTCGATCAGCCCCTATCACCGCGAGCATGGCGGCGACCTGATCTGGGAAATCGGCAGCGGATACTTCGGGTGCCGCACCGCCGACGGCGGGTTCGATCCCGTCCGCTTTGCAGAGCAGGCAGCCGATCCACAGATCAAGATGATCGAGATCAAGATCAGCCAGGGCGCCAAGCCCGGCAAGGGCGGCATCCTGCCCGCTGAGAAGGTCACGGCAGAGATCGCTTCGACGCGGGGCATTCCGATGGGCGAAGACTGCATCTCTCCCGCACAGCATAGCGCATTTTCGACGCCGATCGAGTTTGTACACTTCATCGCCGAACTGCGCCGCCTATCAGGCGGCAAGCCGGTCGGGTTCAAATTATGCGTGGGTCAGCCCTGGGAGTTCATGGGCATGGTCAAGGCGATGCTTCAGACGGACATTCTTCCCGATTATATCGTCGTCGACGGCGGCGAAGGGGGGACGGGTGCCGCGCCGCTGGAGTTCACCGACCATCTTGGCATGCCGATGCGCGAAAGCTTGCTTTTCGTCCACAACGCTTTGGTGGGGGCAGGGCTTCGCAGCAAGATCAAGCTCGGCGCCGCCGGCAAGATCGTCAGCGCATTCGACATCGCGACCGCTATGGCGCTGGGCGCGGACTGGACCAATGCCGGGCGTGGTTTCATGTTCGCCATCGGCTGCATCCAGTCGCTATCCTGCCACAGCAATCGCTGCCCGGTGGGGGTAGCCACTCAGGATCCGACACGGCAGCGCGCGCTGGTCGTTCCAGACAAGGCCGAGCGCGTCTTCAACTATCATCGCAACACGCTCAAGGCTTTGTCGGAAATGATCGCGGCGGCGGGGCTCGATCATCCGGGTCGCCTTGGCCCCCACCATCTCGTCCGCCGGGTCAGCCTTACCGAGATCAGGCTTTTCTCGCAGCTTCATATCTTTCTCGAAGAGGGCGAGCTGCTTGCCGGGGCGTCCAATCGTGATTTCTATGGAAGCGCCTGGCAATTGGCGCGCGCCGAAAGCTTCGAACTCGCCGCATGTAGAGTGTATTTGTGAATTGCGTTTGGGATGGCGCGTATGCCGTTCTGAAACGTAGATGGAATTGCCGCTGCAACTGTTGCCTTGTGGTCAGACGACGCACAGTCAAGCTCACCGAGACACTCAGCTGCCATGACCCGGGCAGCAGGTTGGGCGGCGCATCATCTTGGGGATTAGGAGCGGCGCCAAGCAGCCAAGGCCGGTCATCCCCGCCAGCGCCATTCTACTCAAGCGATTAGAGGCAGCCAGATCCGAACTTTCGTTCAAAGCTCGACGGTAATCTTCACCTTGTCTGGACTTGTGCCGACGGCACGCGCGATTTCTTCGCGGCTGCGATCGATTACGGTCTGGAGGGGCTCGGACGCGGGTTCGGGTTCGACAATCAGTTCATCGAGCGTCACGCCGAGCAGATCGGCAAGGGCATCGAGGCGCGCATTCTTGGGGCGGGCACGGCCCTTTTCCCATCCCGAGATCGAAGGCGCGCTGACGCCGAGATGCGCGGCGATATCTGCCTGGCTCAGTCCCTTGCGGACACGCAGCCTTTGCAGGCGCGCGCCGAAGTGGGCGACGGTCCGGCGTTCTTCGGGCAGGGCGTCGAACTGCGGTGTGGCGGCGCTGCGCAATTGAATTGCGCTCAGCGCCGCAGCTGAAAGCGGCTTCCGGAACTGGCTGCCGAAGAGCAGACCGCTCGTCCAGACGATCTTGGCGGAAACCATTCCGGCATGCGGCAGATCCACCTCGATCCGGTCACCGGGCCTGGGATCGGCGTCGCATTCCATGAGCAGTCCGGTTTCGGAGATATTGTAAATCTGAACCGCAAGCCGCCGACCGTCGCTCGTGCGGCCTTCAACAAGGAGGGGCAGATTGCGGCGAGTGCTGCGGCGCTCTCTCGCGAAATTTGGATCAGAAGAAAGATGGTCGGCCATTGGTATCACAGAGTGGAGAAATTGGGTTAAGACTTCTTTAGCGGCCGCAAGCTGCTGGGGTGGGGGGCAGCAGGATATCGAAGCTAGCGCCAGCGGGCTGGCGGTGCTGCGATACCGGTGCCGCCCAATTGGGCAAGGCGGTTAGGCCGAAATGCGGCGGGCCGTGGCTACGGCGCCGCGGTTTGCGCTGCCTGATCGCCCAGAGCTCTCTGCAGAATAGATGCGATGGGGAAGCACGGTGCGACGATGACGGAGCGCAAGGCACTGGTAGCGCGGCCAGCCGCGCTATCGGCTTCTAGTCGATTCTTATGATGTGTTAATTTGAGACAGTGATGCGGCGCAAATGTCGTTATGATATGTTCATTATGGCATCAAATATGTTACTAACGCCTAAATCGACTCGGGATGCCGAGTGAAAGCGTGAGGGTCGCGCAACTAAATTTCAGGGGATTTGTCATGAAGTTCGCACTCAAATCATTCGTGGCTCCGGCCATCGCTGGCGCGCTCGCTTTCTCGGCCGCACCGGCCAATGCTGCTATCCTCATCTGCACCAGTGCAAATTGCGTCAGCACCGACGGCAATGTACTCGTAAACGCGGCCACTGGCTCGACCGTCACTGGCAGCGTGAATGGTGTTGGTCTGACTTTTACCAGCAGCACTGATTCGACGCTCATTGGCGGTGCCAATGGTCAGGCACGCGTGGAGTCGGCGGACGGCCTTCTTAACGCACTGACCTTCACCATTCAGAGCGGCTATGGCTTCGAGACGGCAATTTTCAACCTGTCGCCGGTCCCCGGCAATGCGCTGAACGAAGCGACGAGCGTGTTTCTTACCTATCTGCTCTCGGACGGGACCACCGCCTCGATCACCAAGTCAGTCGAGACGAACGGCAACAACTGGTTCGGCATTTACGGCGATGACGGCGAGGTCTTCACCAGCGCGGGTTTTGTTGCCAATCCCTCGACTACGGGCATCCATGACATGCGTCAGGTGCGTCTGGGTGGCGTCAGCCAGCTTGCCGCTGCGGTTCCCGAGCCGGCGACCTGGGCGCTCATGCTGTTCGGTTTCGGCCTGGTTGGCGGAGCGATGCGTTCGCGTCGCAAGGACGCGAAAGTGCGCGTCTCCTTCGCCTGAACACGATATCCCTGAATTGAGTAGGGCCGCGGATATTGCTGATCGGCGGCCCTTTCGCTGCGTGACGTCCCAGGATCGGGACGAGCGGCATAATCGGCCCGCGGCACAGATCTGCAGCCCGGCGACCTTCTATTTCGAGAAACGCCGCAAGAGCCCGACGCCTGCCACTACCCCGGTACGCGTCAGGCACTCGCGGCGGGGGCCAGGACAGGGTCAAATTGTCCTGGTCCCACGGCGGGCTTGGATCATTTGAGGGCGTATCGACCAGTGGTGGGCACTCCTTGGTGAGGCCCCAGACCTGAAATACGCTTCGGGGCCTTACGAAATGCTCCGTTAAGAAATGCGAGAGGCGTTGTTCCAGCTTGCAACGCGTCGATTTGCCTGCTTCCAGCCTAGCGCGCGCAGGTGTAAGTGAATTCCGCGACCCTACGGAAACTTGTTTTTCCGTGCACCACTGGCGGCCCTTCCGGGGGCCGCCATATTTTTCTTCGGCACCGACCCATGGATCGTCGCAGCGGCGCGCTTTCACGTCGCCTGTCTCGCCCCAGGCGGGACACCATTCCCAATCAATCCGTTGTCTGGTGGCCGGTCGGTCTCTGTTCATCCAGTTCCGCGCGACCGTCCGTGCCCGTCGCCTTGCCGTCCAAGGCCCGCGTCGCGCTACGTCTCTTCGGCGTTCGCTGTAGCCCGGCGCGACGAGCGGATAGTTCCGCGAGCGGTATTTCAAATCGACCGCATTCGGTGACAGAATGTTGCAGCAATCTGCGATCCGGGATTTACTTGGCATCGGTATATGACATTATGATTATATGAAGACTCGCCGCTTGGGGGAAGCGCCGCAGAGGGGGGAATCGGCTGATGATCTCGCGAGACGCGAGACCGCTCGGCGTGCTGCCCGCCTTGTCGTTTTTCGCCCAATAGCAATCGCCCTTGTTTCGCTCGCCTGTAGGGGGAGTGAACAGTCGCTTGTCTCCCACGCGGGCGAGCACAGCCGGGGGCCGCGTGGCCGCAAACCATTGGCGTTTGCGCTCGGCTGATGCGATCGAGGAGGCCCGCATGACCCCTACCGGTTCTCCTTCACGCACAAAGGAAAATGTCGGGCGGCGAAACGGTGTTTCGCCTCAAAATAGGCAACGACGGCACGCGAAGCGACATTCGCGGGAGTGCCAACAATCTGTCACGTAGCGGGTTGCTTCTCGAAGGCGATTTTCCCTTCTCGGTCGGCAGCAAGCTGCTTATCGCGCTGACCGATCGCAAGCGCATAGCCGCGACAATTGCATGGGCCAATTATCCTCACTTTGGCTGCAATTTCGACGACGCGATATCCGCGACGGTCATCAAGGCCGTCCTGGCCGGATCGATGGCGGGTCCCGACCTTGCCCCGCGTAGCCAGCCGGCAGGCCACGTGACTGTGAGCTTAGGCGCCAATCTGCGTCGCCTCCGCCTGGCACGTGCGATAAATCAGCGCACTTTGGCGCAAAAGATCGGCGTCAGCGGGCCGACAATCAGCATGTGGGAGAGCGACCTGCGGAGTCCCGTGCTCAAGCGCCTGAACGAGATTTTCGAGATCCTGGGCGTGTCGACCGACGAACTTGTGGTTGGCGCGGAGTCTGCCGAGCTGGCAGACCTTCTCGCGCGAAGCCGTGAGCAGATCGCGCGCTTTCTGGACACGTCGCCAGACAAGCTCAGGATAATGATCGAGATTTGATGTAGAGGGAGGGGGCCACAAGACGCGACTTGGTCTGACGTATTTTCGCGTTCACGCGGTCGATCTGGCAATTTCGCGCGAATGGGACCGGCAGCTGACTGACACCGAAATCGTGAATGATTATGGCGCTGCGGTCTTTTGGCTGCCGCTCGCTCTCCTATCGCGATCCTGACAGCAATGAGGTCGAACTCACAGCCGACAATTTTGAAGACTTGGAGGCCTACCATAGAGAATTCATCAGAATGAATGGCGGCGTAGATCATCTGTCCCCACAGCGGGGCTGCGCCGGTCATCGCCGGAACCGACATCATGAATTCGACGGTGCGTACCGACATTGAGAAGAGTCCAAGCAGCAACGAGGCCATGATCCCGACCGCACCGAACGGTGAATGATCGCGGTGCCGCTCGGTGCAAAGGCGCTAAAAAGGCGCGGCGCGATTGCGTTCGCGCGCTGCGCTGATCAACGTCACAGAGCCGGTCGCGAGCCAGAGCCATCCGATGACCAGCACCGGGCCCGCGGCGTGATAGATCACACGATCGATTGCGTGCAGAGAGATTGTCTCGACTGCAAAGAGGAGGAGAGCGGTGCCGGTTCCAATCAGAGGGATATTAGCTGAGCCCCTTTTAGGGCGTGACCAGCGCTTCGCGAGGAGGGCCAGTGCCGCAGTACCGGCGAACAGGACAAGCGCAATCTGGAGCGGCAGGCGTTCTGGGTAATAATCGCCGAGCAACCTTATCACCCTGTCGTGGAGGCCGTGGCGCAGGCCGAGAGCGCATTCGACGGCCATGCAGCCATTAACTGCCGCAAGCGCGGGGCCCGACGATGCGGGCAGGAAGAGGCAGCCGGCCGCCGCGCCTCCGAAGGCCACAAAGCCCGTCCACTGGGTCGCGTCCATCAAGCCTCTCGCCCTCCAATGGGGCTTCAATATCTCTCGCACGGGGCTAAGACCAGCTTGTGCTGATTGCCGCGCATATCCTCTGGGGCGTCGTCGCCATCCTCCTCTTCCGCACGGCGCCCCCGCGCCAGGCTTTCTGGGCGGCATTGATCGGTGGCTGGCTGCTGTTGCCCCCGGCTGCCTATGGGCCGCTGCCGCCGCCCGGCAGCTTCACCTTCACTATCGTCGGCAGCGGACTGCCCTCGGCGCAACTGGTTACCAAGCAGTGGACCGCCCCGGCAATCGCCCTCTTCGCCTCCGCTCTGTTCGACGGCGCGCGCTGGCGTAGCCTCGTCTGGCGGTGGCGGGATTTGCCGATCGCCGGCTTCTGCTTCTGGCCGCTCCTCCAGGGCGTGGTCGTCGGGGCCACGTCGCCCGCACCGCCAGTCGCTTCGCTCTATCTGTTCGGTGCCTGGGGCTTACCCTGGCTTGCCGGAAAACTCTATCTTCGCAGCCGCGACGACGCGCGCGCATTTGCGGCAATGCTGGCGGGGCTGACCATGCTTCTGCTTCCCCTCGCATCGCTTGAGGGGATTACGCGCTTTCGCATTCACACGATGATCTACGGGACCAGTCCCTTCGCGCACGACGGCATCGAGCGTTATGTGGGCTTCCGTCCGCAACTCTTCTTCGAACATGGCAATCAATATGGTTTGTGGATTGCCGGAGCCGCCCTGGTAGCCGCTTGGCGATGGCGCGAAGCGGCGGGCGAAGCGGCGGCAGCGCGGTGGGGCGCCGCCGCAGCTCTGCTCGCTGTCGCAGCGCTTGCAGCGCAATCGGCAGGGGCGATCACCCTCCTGGTGGCTGGGCTGGGGCTTCTCTTCGTGCCGCGCCTGTTCGGCGCGCTCCGCATCGCGCTCCCGGTAGCGCTCGCCGGCGCCCTTGCGGTCGGAGCGCTCCATGTGAGCGGCGCCGTGCCGTTGCGAAGTCTCGCGACCGACACCGCGCCCGGCCGGGCCATCGTGGGTGCGCTGCGCGCGAGTGGGCGCGGCTCGGCCGCTTGGCGTGTCGGCCAGGACCTCAAGACCTTGCCGCTCCTGCGCGCCGACGCCGTCATCGGCACTGGGCGATGGGACTGGTTTCGACCCGCAGCCACGCGTCCGTGGGGCCTGCCGCTTCTCGTGCTCGGCGCGTACGGCCTCGTCGGACTTGCGTTTCTAGGCGCGGCACTCGGCGGCGCGCTTATACGCCTTGCCACCAGCGCCCGTTCGGGCGAGCCGAACGCAGCCGGTTCGCGCCTCGCCGTCCTGCTTCTGCTGCTGTTCGCGCTCGACGCGCTGTTCAACAGCTTTCTCTTCTACCCCGCGATCGCGGCGGCCGCACTCTCAAGCGGCTCGCGCAAGGACGCGTCACCGGATCGCATGCCGGCGGCAGCTTAGCGGATGGGGCGGAGCCGCCGCTATTTGGCGGCAGGCTTCGCCGCGCCCTTGGGCGCAAAATCGGGCTGATATTTGATTTCCGCCGCGGCGCGTGCCTGTTTGAGGCGGTCCCGCATTGCGCTCGTCAGCTGCTGGTTCTGGATGGCCTGGACCGCTAGCGGACGCGCCGCATCCTCGGTCAGCGGGGCCGCGCGTTCGCCCTTGATGACCGCAACCGTGACCATGCCATTCTCAGGCGCGATAAAGGGTTCGCCCGCCGGAAGTGCGCGGATCTGCTGCATGCGCTGCTTGCCGACCTGCGCCGAGTCCATCTGCGCGTCGGCGCGCGCAAACTTGATGCCGAGCTCCTGAAGATGCGCTGCGACGGCTTCCATCGAATGATCATTCTCGAGCGCCTTGAGCTGCGCCATATCCTTGGGTAGCGGGAACTGGATACGGTCGATCGTGAAAATCTTGCGGTCGGCGAACATGTCCGGATTGTCCGCGAGGAACTTGTCGATCTCAGATTGTTCGGGAACGCGCTGCGCCCGCTGCGTCTTCTGGCCCATGAGCTGGACGAGCAGCGCATCGCGCAGCTGGCGCTCGCGCAGGAGATAGTCGGGGGTCTTGTCGAGGCCCTCGTCGCGTGCGGCCTGCGCCAGCAGGCGCCGCTCGACGACGCGCTCGAGCGCCGCCTGCTGCACCACGTTCTTATCGACGCCTTCGGGAATGTTGACGTTGCCGAGTTCGGCGTTGACTTCCTGGAGCGTGATTTCCTCGCCATTGACCACGGCGGCCACCTGTCCGGTCGCCTCCTTGTCGCAGGCGGCAAGCGAAAGGCAGGCCAGGGCAATGGCGGTGACGGACTTGTAGCTCATCGATCGGTCCTTCTATGTATTGCCGGTTGCGCCGAGCAGTAGATGCTGCAGGCGGGCGTTCGAATGGAGGATGAAACTGCGAGAGAATTCGTCGAGCAATGTTTCGGCCTCGGGCGCGTCCATCCCGAGCGTCGAAACGCGCATCATCATGCCGTCGGGAATGTCGCCGGCGATATTGGCGCGAATCACGGCCATCCGCTGCTCGGCCCAGCTGCGAGGAAAAGCGTCACCGAGCCGCGTGAAATATTGCACTTGTTCGATCCGGTCAGGACCGGTTGCCGTGAAGAAATTGGCAGGAATGCGGCGCCCACCAACCGGAAGATCGACCTCACGCGTATCGCTCAGCGCATAGCCGCCCACCGGATAGCAGGTCTCGGGCCGGTGGAGTTGCAGCACACCATCCTGCGCATTGTTATAAGCCAGAAGCATCATCACCGATACGCCGTTCGACGAGGCATAAACGCGCGTGACAAGATTGTCGTAGAGCCGGTCGCGAAGCGCATCGGGCGGAGGGAGAACCACGCCGCTCTCCGAAATGCTCGTCCAGCGCCCGAACTGCCGCGGAACCCAGGTATCGAAGGTCTTTTCCGGAACGATCGGATTGGCAACCGCTGGCTGGCGGACGAAGGCGAAAGCCGAGGCCGCGGCAAGCGTGCCGCCGATCAGCGCGCTGCGCCGCGAGATCGCGAGGCTGGAGGTGTCAGCCATGATCCGGCTCGCTGCGACGCGCGGTGAAACGATCCCAGAGCGGCTTGAGCACAACGTCGATCCCGAAAATGGTGAGGAGCGCGATGCCGAACATCACCAGCCCGGCGAAATTGTGCAGGAAACCCTGCGCCGTTGCCTCGCCCGAATGATATGTCAGAAGGATCAGGATAAGCACGCGGAAGAAATTGGCGATCAGCGCGACCGGCACGATGAACAGCACGAGCAGTAGTGCATAGCGCCATTCGGCCTGATGCCGCATATAGATGTAGAAGAGCGAAATCGCCGCGAGTGAGACGATCGAATTGATCCCCGAGCAGGCCGCTGCGACCAGCAATTCATATTGGCCGATATAGATGCGCACGCCTTCGCCGCCGATCGGATAGCCGAAGAGCTGAAGGAATCCGACCGCGGCCTGCGAGAGCCACATCTTCATCGGAACGGTGACCGCTGCGACGAGCGTTTCAGGCGGCGGGAACATGAAGGCGAGGTAGAAGAGCGGGAACCATAGCCCCTTCATCACCTGCGCACCGACGAGGCTGTAAAGTACGACGAGCACGGTCGCGTACATCATATAGCCCTCGATTTCCACGATCTGCGTGATCCGCGCAAAGATCGTCAGCGGAACGAGCACCGCCAGCATCGCCCACACCGGACCCCGCGCGGGGACCGAGCGCAAATGCCGTACGTCGAGCCAGCGCCTGTGCAACAGCCACAGCCCGGTCGCGAGCACGATCGGTCCATGCGCCCCGGCTTCGCCCGACCAGGATTCGCGGACGACGAAGATGAAAGTGGGGATGCAATAGAGCGCAAGGCCGACAATTAAGGCCCATGCGCCGGGCGACAGGCGTTTGGGCAGCAATGGCAGCGCAAATCGCGATTGCTCAGCGAGCGTTGCCATCGAATGTTCCGGCATCGGCAGTCATGAATATGCGATAGAGCAAAGCGCGGCACCTGCCAATGGGCGACGCGCCCGAAGCGCGAACCGTGCCAGCAAGGCACAATCGGCCAGGGATCGGTTGCAGTCACTGGACGCAGGCCAAGCTTTGCCATAGAGCCGCGCGGGTGCCGAAATGGTGAGCGGATATGGTCCGGACTCGAACCGATAGCGGGCTGGTGCGCGATCGCCTGATCGCGACTCTGCTTGTCCTTGTAACAGTGGCTGCGCTTGCGCTGGCTGCTTGGGCTTTGCTTCACCGCGGCGAAGCCCCGCGACAGGCCGTCGACCGAGCGCCCATTGCCGCCGCGAAGCCGCCGCGTCTCCAGCCGCAGCTCTACAAGGAACTCGCGCCCGAGGATGCGCGCGCCGAAAATGCGGCGCTACCCTTTTCGACGGCACCGATCGAGCGGGCGCCACCCCTTGTCCTGCCAACAGATTCCGTCGACATTGTCGGACGGCGTTCGGCGATCGACTGTCTGACCGCCGCCATCTATTATGAGGCAGGCCAAGAAAGCAACCAGGGGAAGCGTGGCGTCGCACAGGTTGTGCTCAATCGCGTACGCCATCCGGCGTTTCCTAACAGCATCTGCGGCGTGGTTTACCAGGGATCGGAAAGGCGGACGGGCTGCCAGTTCACCTTCACCTGCGATGGGAGCCTCGCTCGGATTCCGACGCGACACGGCTGGGAGGTCGCACGTCGCATCGCGGTCGAGGCGCTATCGGGAGCCGTCGAGCCGAGTGTCGGTATGGCGACCCATTATCACGCCGATTATGTTGTGCCCTATTGGGCGAGCTCGCTCGCCAAGATAGCGCAGCTCGATCATCATATTTTCTATCGATGGACAGGCGGCTGGGGCCGCCGGGCCGCCTTCACTCAATCGGTAAGCCAGGAACAACTACTCGCTGGCCAACCACAGATCGACGCGATCGGCGAAGCCGGCTTGATGGCGAAAGGAACCATGCCGAACACGAGCGCCATATTGAAGTCGCCCCTCCTCCTTGCGGATGAAAATGCCGGTGCGCCGCTTGGGGATGCAAGTGGAGGCTTGGCGGCGCCCCCGGCAGCCTCGCCGGTTGCTGCCGACGCTAGCCGGACGGCGCCGGCTGCCGATGCCACCAGCGGACGGCTGAAGGGGGAATAGCGCATACCCCGCGCGGACATGGCTTTGCTTTGCGCCAAGGGATCGTAGCCGCGGACATTGCCGGGTTCGGAATATCGACAGACGAGGATTTCCTCGCGCCCGAGGTCGCTGATGCCGCAGCCCACTTCGCCCGAACGACTCCAGATCAACTGAGTGTAGTGCGAGACGTCCTCGGGACGGCCCGTCGTGCTGTTGAGCGGGAAGGTGCCGGGCGTGAAATAAGCCTTTTCCTTCAGCCAAAGCCCGATCATGTCCTCGGGCCGGAATGCACCGGGGGTTCCGCCCCAGATATTCTCGCCCTCAAGCGGCTTTCCGGGGACGTTCGGCGAATGTTCAAAACGACCCGTCGCCGAGAGATGGTCGGCCCAGGCCTGCGCTCCGTCCGCCAGTTCCTCGTTCCAGCGCAATGCAGGAACCCCCATCAGCGCGCGCTCGCTGTTGTGGCTGGCAAGGAGGCGGTCATCGAGCGCGCCAAGGCGCGACTGTGCGCCCGTCGTGACGAGCGCGACGGCTGCCAAAATGGCGATTTTTACTGCCCTGAGGCTGACGTGCTTCATGCGCAAATCCCCGAAACCGAGGAAAAGCTAGCGCACGCCCGCTAAAACAAGGTGTACGGTCGCGGTAAACGGCTCCCTAACCATTTTCGGCATACGGGATGTCCCGTCGCTCGGGTTGGCGCCCCCTATGAAGCCGCTGCGCATGCCGCGGTCGATTTTTTCGAAGGCCGTTAGCTCGTGCCCAGCGCCGAATGGTTCGGCGGCGGTGATCGGCAAGGACTGTGCATATTGGCCCTGTTGGCCCGCGAAGCCTAACTAGCTGAAGCGCCTGCTTTCGGCGACCTCGACGCTGCGCGGATCGGTACGCACCACTTCGACGGTGTCGCCGCGCTGGGCAGCGGCGAAGAGCAGCTTGGCAAAGCCGACAGGGAGGCCGATGCAGCCATGTGTCGCGCGGCGGCTCGACATCGGGCTGCCGTGCAGCGCGATGCCGGTATTGGTGATGAACATCGAATAGGGCATTGGCGCATCATAGCTGCGCGAATGATAATCGGCGTCCTTGTTGAGGATCTTGAACGACCCAATTGGCGATTGCATGCCCTCGGCGCCATAGACGATGACAGCTGTGCCTATCTCGTGGCCGCCGCGGAAAACCGAAATCATCTGACGGCGCAGATCGACCCAGATGTCGAGTTTGCCTGCCGGGATATCGGTGTCGTTCCAGTCATAATCGCCGTGCCGAAGCCGGTATTTTGTGTCGAGCATCGACTTGGTTCCTGCCGGTACGAGCCCGGCGTGCGCTGCGGCATCAGCCTCCTGCGACGAGAGAATGGTCCGGCCGGCGAGCGACGGTTGGACCGGTGCGGCTCGCGCCGCCTGGTCGGCGGCGACCCAGCTTGTCGAATCGAGATTGTAGCCAAGCATCGCCAGCGCCAGTACGCTGAGCGGCAGGTTGACGATCCAGCCGCGCATCAGGCGACGCCCGGACGACCTCGCAAGAGGCCGCTGCGGCGGCGCAGCGCTGCGCCGCAGAACGCAAATCCGAGGATCATCAACGCCCAAGTCCCGGGCTCGGGTACCGCACCGGTCACCGGAGGCTCGGGATCGACAGGGATGGTCGGATCCCCGGGATCGGTCGCGATCGGCGGGACGACCGTGCTGATACCGCCCGGGAATCCGGGTTCGGTCGGCGTACCGCCAATGGTGCCGACGTCGCCGATCGGGAGCAGCAACGGATCGGGATCGGCGAGCGCCAGCGGACCGAGCGGATTGCCGCTCAGCTGATCCACTGCCTCTTCAGGCGGCGTATCGAAAATCTTGCCGAGCGCGCGTTCTTCGGGGGCATCGCGTTGGGGGCCGAGCGCGCGGGCGCTTGCCGGGCCTCCGAAGTTGCGCTTCACCTTGGTCTTGATCAAATCTGTCTCGCCGCGCTCACCAGGTGAGCGGTCAACGAAGCGCTGCAGCGCGTCCGATGCCTGCGCCAACAGGACGCCGCTGTCGCTGCTGAATAGCGGGACCGTGATCGATGCGGTCGCAAGAAGGGCGAGCGCAGCCGCACCTGCGGCGATCCGCCTTTTCGACGCCAGAAATGTTATAATCCCTGCCATATCACCTAATTATAGTAATTTTTCCTAATGCGAAACATGGATTCTGCTGCGCGCGCCGTATCATTTTGGTATCGGTCAAAGCCCGTAAAACCGCGATTATTCGGGAAGAAAGCCTCACACAGAACCTACTTTAGCGAAATTTTACATAAATTAGGCGAGCGTGCACATGGTTGGCCGCCACCTTCACTGGTCTGGCGTCTACCGAGTCGCGCGGCAGTGCGCTTGCGCACGGCCCGCCGGGAGCGCTAGACGCCGTCTATGCGCGCGGCTTGCTTCATCGGGGGGGTGTGATGATTGGACGTGCCGCCGTCTTCATTCGTGCGCATGCTGCTGATCTGGGGGCCAGGGTGCCGCTGTTTGCCGCTTTGACGCGCTTTACGCTGGCGACACTCGCAAGCGCATCGCTCTCATTTCTGTTGCCGATTGTGTTGCACGAATGGGCAGGGTTGGGCGAACGAGCCGCGGTCGGCCTATCCTTCGGGATCGCCTACGCCTTCAATTTCCTGACGCTGCGCCGGCTCGTCTTTGCAAGCAAGGCAAGCCTCGGCCGCGACTTGTGGCGCTATGCGTTGGTCAACGCGCTTTTCCGGATCGCTGAATTCTTCGCGTTCTCCGCGCTGCGATCAGCAGCGATCCTCTCCTATGCCGCCGCGCTGCTGTTTGTTTTGACAGCCTCCACCCTCGTCAAATTCTTCGCCTATCGTCGCCTGTTCGGCGGACAAAGGTAACAAAGCCCCGCGGGCAAGGGCGATCTGTTCGATGCGCTTGACCCGCTCGAGCGTCATCTCGGTGAGTTGGCGATTGCGGCCGATGAGATCTGCCATCAGTCCGAGGAGGAAGGTCAGTGCGCCGACGGTGAGCAACGCCGAGCCGATCACGAGCGACTGGATCTTGCCTTCGCCGCTGACGAAGAAATAATAATAAACGAACCGCAGCATCGGCAACACGCCAACGAAGGCAATAATGGCGCCGATGAGCGTGAATGTGCGCAGCGGCTGATACATGGCGTACATGCGCAGCGCCGTGGTTCCCGAGCGCTCGATGAAGCGGAGCACCGACTTGAAGAGCCGCGAATCGCGGGTCTTAGCGTTGGTGCGCACGGGCACCGCTTCATACGCCATCGCCTTCTGACCGACCTGGATCAGCATCTCGATTGTGTAACTGAACGAGGAGACGATATTGACCTGAAAGGCCGCCGCGCGCGAAATCGCCCGAAAACCGCTGACGGCGTCGGGCACGTCAACGCCCGAGAAGTGACGCACGGCCCAGCTGCCGAACTTTTGCAGCATGCGCCTGGCCGGACTAAAATGCGCGATCGTCTGGGTCTGGCGATCGCCGATGACCACATCCGCGCGTCCCGCGACGATCGGTTCGACGAGCCGCGCAATATCGGCGCCGCAATATTGATTGTCCCCGTCGGTGTTGACGACGATGTCGGCCCCGGCGCCGAGTGCAAAATCGAGACCGCGCCGAAAGCTTCTCGCAAGCCCCATGTTGCGGCGGTTGCGCAGGATATGATGAACGCCGCATGCGCGTGCCACCGCGTCGGTCCCATCGATCGATCCGTCATCGATGACCAGATATTCGATCGTATCGATGCCGTCGATTTGCATCGGCAGATCGGCGATGGTCGCCGGAAGCGTGCCCGCCTCATTATAGCATGGTATCTGGATAATCAGCTTCATGAGCTCGGCTCCGTTACTGGCGCTGCCCGGGGCAAGGACGCGCACGCGCTCCTCCGCGCGACCAAGCCATTGCTGCTGCAAAAGCGATGACTGCAAGCGGTAGCAGCCACACAATTCGCATCATGTATCGGGCATGCGGAGTCGACATGCCCCCGCAAACGACGGCATTGGCGATGAACGCGAGCAGGATCAGAAGCGCCGCGCTTGCGCCCGGGGTCCGCCATACCGCACGACCGCGCCGCGAGGCATATCCGGCCGCGAGCAGGAAGAGAGAGAGAATTGTCATCGCAATTGTGACCATGATAGTCGGCGCGACCGGAACGATACCGCGAAATGCCGCTGATCGCTCAACCCAGGCAAAGACTTCGGGCGGCAGATGGCTCCGCGCACCCTCGCGATGCGAGGCGACATAATTGAAATGGTCAAGATCGAATGCCAGCGCCTGTTCGCCGCTTGATCGGATGATCGACCCGAGCACGTCACTGGGATATTCGCGCAGGACCGCCAGGTAGAAGCGGATATCCTCGCTTCCCAGCCGGCGCTTCCTCTCCTCGTCAAGCGTGCTGAATATTCCTTCGCGCGAATTTTCGCTCCACAACATGATGTCGCTCGGCTGCGGCATTCGGTCGCGGTAGTTGCACAAAAGAAATGCGGGCGGAGCGCAATGCGTCTCGAGGTAGCGATAACCCGGACCGTCGGCGATCAGGCGCGCGGAAAGAAAGGGCGGAGCGGTCGGCGGCGCGCCAAGCGTGCGGGTTACCCCTGCCGAGAATAGCATCTGCGCCGCGATGGCGACGAGAATGAGGCCCGTCGGAAGCAGAAATCTGATCGCCCAGCCGTGGCGTTGCCCGAGATTCAACAGCAAGGCGCCGCCGCCGACCGAGAGGATGAGCAGGACGTGCGAAATGTGAAAGGTGATCGACGCGGCAGCGACGGTCAGCAAAAAGGCGCGCTCAAAGCGAGAATATCGAGGGCCGAACAGAATCAGGGAGAGAAATGCGAGAATGAGTGGGCCGGTGAAGGCGCCCGGCATGAGGCGCGACACGAAGAACGGCAGCGGTGTAAGAAGCCCCGCCGTCAGCAGTCCGCCCCATATCCAGCGTTGCCGACATCGGGGCGCGAGCGACCCCGTCGCGCCTAGCAGGAACAGCGCAACCGTCCCGGCCGCGATAGCGGACTGGAGGAAAACAGGCCCAAAACGGCCGAAGCCTTCAAGTCCCGCATAGAGAAACGCGCCATAATATATCGACCGTCCGGTTAGCACCGTGCGCGCCGGTCTAATCTGAACAGGAGATTCGACAGTCGGAGTGCCTGCCGTCATGTTGGGGTTCGGAGCCGATGCCTCGCCCGGCGCAGATGGGCTTGCCGTGCCGGCAGGAACCGCCTCGAGAAGCCGGTCCGACCAGATCGAACGGTGGCCTGTCACCGAAGCCACCGCGGCATCGGCGGCTCGGATATAATGGCTTGTGTCGGGAAAGAAGAAGGGGCCGCCATTGAACAGGGCCGGCCATGCGTAGAGCAGCACCAGCGCCGCCCATAGTCCGATCCTCGGCAGCAGTCGCACCAGCCGGTGTCCCCGTGATTTCGTTCGCGAATCCGCGAACTGCTCACCGAGGCGTAGGATAGCCAGCGCGCAACGTCTACAGCTTCGGCAGTCCGCTTGTGTCCTTTTGATACGTGCGACCCGGCGTTGCCCTCGGTGCCAGTTTTGCTATGCCCGCCTCATGAGCCCCGCCGTCCTTGCCGCCCGCTATTGGCCCTTCGCGAACGGATCGGGTCGGATCATCGACCGCTTCGCGCGGGGCATCGATCTGGGATCCGGCGAACGGTTGGCGCAAACGAGCGACGGGTTTGCGCTGCGCGTTCGCGCCGATGATTTGATCGGACGGCATATCCTGCTCACCGGCCGCTTCGATCGTTCGGTCGTTCAGGTCCTGCTCGATCACGCGCGTTCCGGCGACGTGCTCCTCGATATCGGGGCGAATATCGGCTACGTCGCCGCCTGCTTCCTGAGCCGGGTTCCCGGTTCGACCGCAATTTGTGTCGACCCCCAACCCGAAATTGTCGATCTGCTCGAAGCCAATATGGCCCCTTTTGGAGAGCGTACGACCATCCACCGCGTCGCGCTGTCCGACGCGGCTGGGGAAGTTCGCTTTCGCATCGATCGGGCCAATCGCGGAGCCTCGCGAATAGATGCGGACGGTGAGCTCGCCGTGTCCGCAATTGATGCCGGAGAATTCCTCGCCGGCCTGCCGCGGCTCGACCTCATCAAGATCGATGTTGAAGGTCATGAGGAGACCGTTTTTCGCGCCATGGATGCCCAGCTTGCACGTCTCGCACCCCGCGCGATCCTCTTCGAGGATCAGGGGACTGGGGCAGCCGAAGGGATCGGTACGCTGCTGCATCGTCACCGCTACGTCGTCTTCGGAATCGACAAGCGCCTCCTGAGTACGCGGCTCGTTCCGATCGTCTCGCGCGACGACTGCCGGTACAATGACTATCTTGCGCTACGGGCCTGAGCGGCTTCGTGCGAGTCATCGTCCGCGCGGCCTTCACCGCTTCGCAACATCTCTTCCGCTATCGCCGCGGGCGGCAGGGGCCGCCACTGGTCGCGCCGCCTTCCACTATTAGCTGAATGACGCGCAACGCGCAGATCAAAGCGGATCAGGGATATTGCATGAAGCTGTTGTTTGCTTTGCCGGGATTTCACCGTTTCGACCGCGGCGCCGAGGTTGCGTTACTGTCGGTGGCAGCCGAACTCGCTCGCGGCGGCGACGCCGTGACCGTTATGGGGTCGGGCGAGCCGCGCGAAGGTTTTCCCTATACCTATCGCCGCGTCGCTGCCGTGAGCCGCGAGCGCTTCGAGGGCTTTCCCTTCTTTCCGCCACTACGCAGCGAAACCGCATGGGAGGACGCCAGCTTCGTCCCCGGGCTGCTCGCAGCATATCGTCCCGGTGACTTCGATGCGGTGGTGACCTGCTCCTTTCCCTTCACGCATTGGGCACTCGGGCGCGTCGCGCGGAAGCGGCCGCTTCGCCTATTCGTGACCCAGAACGGCGACTGGCCCGCCTATGCGGACAACTCCGAATATCGCAGCTTCCGATGCGATGGCTTGGTGTGCACCAATCCGGATTATCTCGAGCGCAACCGGTCCAAATGGCCCTCGACGCTCATTCCAAACGGTGTCGATCTTGCGCGTTTCCATATCGGTGAAGGCGAGCGCGCCCGTTTTGGGCTCCCTCTGGACCGGCCGATCGTGCTCATGGTCAGTGCGCACATTGCTACCAAGCGCGTGCTCGACGGCATTCGCGCCGTCGCGCTGCTCGACGAAGCGTATCTCGTCGTGGCGGGCGATGGCCCGCTTCGTGACGAAGCCGCGGCGCTCGCGGCCGAGATTCTTCCTGGTCGCTATCAGCGGATCAGTCTGCCGGCGACCGAAATGCCGGCTCTGTATCGATCGGCTGATGTCTTTCTCCATCTCTCGCTGCTCGAATCCTTCGGTAATGTTTTCCTCGAAGCCTGGGCGAGCGGTCTGCCGGTTGTTGGTCATGACAGCGAAAGGTTGCGCTGGATCCTCGACGACAACAGCAACTATCTGTGCGACACCGAGAAAATGGAAGCGCTGGTCGCCACCCTCCGCCGCGCGCTCGCGCAAGGCCGTCAGGCCGAAGGCTGCGCGAGCGGAATCGAGCGCTTTGGCTGGTCGACGATTGCGGTGCAGTACCGCGAATTTATCTCGGCGCTGCTCGCGCGGCGCTGATCAGTTCGAGAGCTGGCGGAAATAGGCGATCGTTTGCTCGAGCCCTTCGCGCAGCCGAATTGCCGGTTCCCAGTCGAGCTCGCGGCGGGCGAGACTGATATCGGGCTTGCGCTGCGTCGGGTCATCGGAGGGGAGGGAGAGTTGCAAGAGCTTCGAGCGCGCGCCGGTGAGTTGGATCACCAGTTCGGCCAGCTCGCGGATCGTAAACTCCACCGGATTGCCGAGATTGATGGGGCCGGTGAATCCGGCTGGCGTCTCCATCAGTCGCAGCAGTGCTTCAACCAGATCATCGACATAGCAGAAGCTGCGGGTCTGCGAACCATCGCCATAGATGGTGATGTCTTCGTCGCGCAGGGCCTGCATGACGAAGTTGGACACCACCCGACCATCGGCGGGATGCATACGCGGGCCGTAGGTATTGAAAATGCGAGCGACTTTGACGTCGATGCCATGCTGGCGGTGATAGTCGAAAAACAATGTCTCCGCGCAACGCTTGCCCTCGTCGTAACAACTGCGCAGCCCAATGGGATTGACATTACCCCAATAGCTTTCGGTTTGCGGATGCTGGGTAGGGTCGCCATAGACTTCACTCGTGGAGGCCTGCAGGATGGGAACCTTGATCCGCTTAGCGAGGCCCAGCATGTTGATCGAACCGATCACCGAGACTTTGGTGGTCTGCACCGGATCGTGCTGATAATGGATGGGTGAAGCGGGGCACGCGAGGTTGAAGATCGCATCGACCTCGACGAAGAGGGGATGACATACATCGTGGCGCATGAATTCGAAGCGCGGATGCGAAAGCAGGTGAGCGATATTCGCCTTGGCACCGGTGAACAGATTGTCGACGCACAGCACTTCATCACCGCGCTCGATGAGCCTGTCGATCAAATGCGAGCCGACAAAGCCTGCGCCACCGGTAACGAGCACCCTGCGGGCCAAAAAATAGTCACGCGCCATTCCGAAATTCCCCTCCGCTTTCCATTCTCTATCGGCGCTGCGGAATGTTGCAAGACCGCGGCGCTCGGCATCTCCCCGGCGTTGCACTTTGAAACAGCACGCGCGGCAATCCTTTCGAGCAGGGCGGCCGCGCGGTGATCGATCTGCTTGCCTGGGGCCTTGCGAGCCCCTTTCTGTTCCTTCTCGCCTACCTTCTGGTGGAGTTGGTTGGCGGCCTCGGGCGCCTCAAGCCGCGCGCTTTCGGCTCGTCACCCGAGCATATCGCGCTTCTCATACCGGCTCACGACGAGGCGGCCTCGATCGCGGACACGGTGCGCGCGCTGGCTGCGGCAGCGCCAACCGCCCATATCCTCGTCGTCGCCGACAATTGCTCCGACGCCACCGCCGAACAGGCGCGCGCGGCAGGCGCCGAGACCATCGAACGTAAAGATCCCGAGCGGCGCGGTAAGGGTTTTGCCCTTGCGTTCGGACGCAATTATCTTGCCGGCGACCCGCCCGATGCCGTGGTCGTCGTCGATGCCGACTGCCGAATGGAACGGGGGAGCATCGAGCGGCTCGCGGCCGCAGCGACGGCCACGGGCGCGCCGGTTCAGGCGAGCAATCTACTGGTGTCCTCCTCCGATGTGCCGCCGCTCGTCGCCATTTCCAATTTCGCGATGCTGGTGAAAAACGTCGTGCGCGCGCGCGGCCTGCTCCGGATCGGCGGCGGCGCGCTGCTTTTTGGAACCGGTATGGCCTTTCCCTGGCCGCTCTTCGCTCGGCTTCCGCTCGCGAGCGCCAATATGGTGGAGGATCTTGAATTGGGGCTCGAACTCGCGCGCGAAGGCGTCAAGATCGGCTTCGACGATGGTGCGCGCGTGATTAGCCCCGCGGCCAGCCTCGCGAGCGGCCGGGGGCAGCGCAAACGGTGGGAGCATGGGTTTCTCGAAACGGCTCGGCGGCAGGTGGGACCACTGCTGGGCGCCGCAGTGCGCCGACGCTCACGGCACCTTGCGGCACTTGGAGCGCATCTGCTCGTGCCGCCGCTCGCGCTGCTGCTGCTCGCGGCTTCACTCGATCTCCTGCTTGTTGCCGGCCTGTCGCTATCGGGCGCCGATAGCGCGCCCGCGCTGTTGCTGATCGCGCTTCTAACACTCGTCGGGCTCACGCTCCTTATCGCCTGGTGGCGCGAAGCGCGCGCACTGCTTCCCGCGCGAGATCTTCTCCGCGCCCCGCTGTATCTTCTGTGGAAGCTGCCCCTCTATCTTACCTTTTTCACGCGCCGGCAGACGGACTGGAACCGGACGCGTCGCGACTAGCCAGCCGCGGCTCGCCAACGCCACCAGATCGCAAATATTCGCGGTCCCTCGACCAGATAGCGCCGCCAGAGACGGCGCGGCTCGCTGAGCAGGCGGAACAGCCATTCAAGGCCCGCGCGCTGCATCCAGCGCGGTGCCCGGCGCTTGGCGCCCGTTAGGAACTCGAGAGAGGCGCCGATACACAGCGCAACCCCTCGCGCACCGCCGCGGGCCGCGATTTCGGCGCACAGTAATTCGCTTTGGGGAGCGCCGACGGCAAAGAGGACGACATCGGGCTCGCTGGCGATGACGAAGTCGGCGACCGCGGCCCGCGCGTCGGCATTGTCGCGCAACCCCATCGGCGGCACATGAAACAGCCATTCGAAGCGCGGATAAATCCGTGCGAGTGCGGCATGCAAAAGCGTGTCGCCGCCGATCACCGCAATGCGGCCGCGGGCAAGGGCATATCCGAGCAGATCCCGTGTCAGATCACTCCCCGGGACGACCGGCAAGCGAATATCCACGAGCGCGGCGAGGCGCGCCAAGATGCGGCTGTCGCAAAGGCAGAGCGCGGCGCCTTCATAGGCGGCGCGCAAATTGGGGTCCTTCGATCGGTCAAGCCCGACAAGATGATCGACATTGGGTGTGACAACATAGGAAAATCTTTCATCGCAGACCCGGCTCACCACCGCGCTCTGCGCACCCGTAATGTCAATTGCATCAAAGGAAAGGCCCAAAAACTCCTGTTTTCTATAGATATTTTCTCTCATCGCGTGACGATCCGGCCGAAAAGTCCATTGGGGGCGGCCTCGCCGGGCAACGGATCAATTCCGTAAAGCCGGCCCGCACGTTCGAGCCCCCGCCGCGCGGCGGCGCTACAATCATCTCGAGCGCGATCGCACGCCACCGCATAGAGGTGCCAGCCGCTCATTAGCGCGGGAGCGTCATGGGTTAGGCGTCGTGCCACCGCAATGGACTCGCGCTGCTTTCCGTTCGCTTCGAGCCAGCCCATGAACTGGGCTGCAAGCACCCAATTCTGACGATTTGCATCCATGCCCTGCCGCCACATGCGGTTCGCATTTTCAGGATCGCCGCGCTCGGAATAGCTGATGGCCGCCAGTCGCCACGCGTCGATGCGTTCCGGACACTGACTGGCCGCTTCCTGGGCCGATCGCAGTGCCCCATCGAGTTGCCGCATCTCGAGACGAGCCCCTGCACGTACCACGAGAGCGCGGCAATTGGTCGAATCCTCTTCAAGGATCGCGTTCGCGCGCGCGAGCGCGCCCGATCGGTCGCCACGCCGAAGGGCGGCGGCCGCTTCAAGCGCAGCGCGGTCGGTGCCTGACAGATTGCCGATCAGGCGATCGGCGGCGGAGAGACGGCTCGATTCGATAAGATAGGCGGCCACTGCGACACGCGCCGTCTGCGACCCGGACGCGGCAATTGCCCCGACAGCGGCATCGCTCGGCGCCTCCGGGCGATATTCGCGCCAGAGAGCAAGAATTTTCGGGATATCGTCCCGCGCGAGTTCAGGATTGGCAAGTAGCGCCGCGAGCAGGGTGTCGGCATCGTCGGCGCGCGCCTCCTTGTACGCAAAATTTGCTTCGTCGATCCGCAGCGCATGATTGGCCGGAGCCAGATTACGTAGCTTGGCAAATTGGGCCCGCATACCATTGGAATCGTTTAAGGCTCGATAGATTTCAAGCCGCGTCATCGCGATACCGCTGGTGTCGGCCTTCTTGGCGCTGAAGGGATCCAGCACTGAAAGAGCCTCCTTGCCTTCGCCCTTGCGAAATAGCGCGCGCGCCTTGAGAATCGTCCCGCCCTCATTCGCTGGGTCGCGGGCCAATATTTTGTCGGCGTAGCCGACCGCATCATCAAAACGGTTGTTAACTATCGCATGGAGCCCGCGCATGAGCAGCGCGTTCGGATCAGTGGGATCGAGCGACAGGATCGCTTCGGTGGCGGCGAGCGATTCCCGCAGATGACCAGTCTGGAGACCTAACTGCGAAACCGCCTGCAGCGCTTCCATATTGCTCGGATCGAGGGCCATAGCATTGCTATAGGCGTCAAAGGCCTGCGGAATGGCATTGGCCGCATATTCAATGCGGCCTCTAAGTATATGAAATTGTGGTTCATCATCGCGCTCGGTGATTGCTTCCTTGATCGCCATGCGCGCTTCGGCGAAGCGGCGTTCGCCCAGCAATTGCTGCGCGCGCAGTGCATCGCGCGCCGCCGCGGCATCCGAACGGCCGCATCCGGACATCAAAAGACACGCCGCAAGGGTGACCGCAAGAGCGAAACCCGTGCGCGTCTTTGTACCACCGCGATACAGCAGCTTTTGCCTTTCAGGGTTAACGTGATAGTCAGGGATCATGGGTAGCCTTATACTGTCGCAACTTCTTCTGTCGACTGATCGGGCTTGCTGAGGCGGGCCTGATACAGCCGGCGCCGTAAAGGTTTTATCCCCATGCGCAGATTTTTGCTTTCGATCGGGATTTCCCTGCTGTTGATCGCACCCGCGACCGCCGTCCAGACAGGCCTCGCATCCCAGCCCGACCAGTCTCCCGTGCAGGCCGACGCCGCGCCGTCCCCCGCTCCTGCGGCAGCTGCGCCGGCGCCGCGGGCTGGGGCGTACCGCATCAATGCGGGCGACGAGCTCGAAATCTATGTCTGGGGCGAGGAACGGCTGCAGCGCCAGGTAAAGGTACTTCCCGACGGGACGATCGCCTTTCCTCTGGTCGGCAAGGTCGTGGCGCAGGGCTATCTACCGTCCGACGTCGAAGCGATGATCACCAACGGCCTGCGCGACCAGTATCGCGGCCAGGTTCCGCAGGTCACCGTTTCAGTGGTACAGCCGTCGGGCATGCAATTTTCGGTGATGGGGCGCGTACGTTCGCCAGGCACCTTCACGCCGGGGCGTTATGTCAATGTGCTCGAGGCCCTCAGCATGGCGGGCGGACCGAGCGAGTTCGCCAATCTCGACAATGTGCTCATCATTCGCAAATCGGGTGACGATCTGCGAACGATGCGGGTTCGTCTGGCACCGCTCTTCAAAATGGGCGGCGACAGCAGCGATATCGCGCGCGCCAATATTCTGCGCATCGAGACCGGCGACACGGTCATCGTCCCGTGAGGCGCGGGTGGGGCAGAGGGGGCATTATGAAGAAAATCGCTTCATCGGTAATGATATTGACCTGCGGTTTCTGCGGCACCGCGGAAGCGCAGACGCCGCAGGTCACCGTTGATGTGTCGACCGGGGCATCGGTCTCGACCAATCCATTTCTGTACGTTGATAGCAAGACCGCTGCAGCGGCGACTCTCGAAGTGCGTCCGATGATCGTCTGGGAGAATGAATCGGGCCGGACTGCCCTCGACGGCACGCTGCGCCTTGTCCAATATAGCGAGCGCTATGGTAATGATTTTTCGGGCCGCGTCGGCGTGACGAGCGATCAGAAGCTCGACGAGCGCACAACGCTGAGCATGGCCGGAAATTATCAGACTTCAAGGTCGGTCGTGCAGGACGGCTTTTTCTTTCCAATCGAAGCGCCGCTTGATCCGGGAAGCATCCCCGATCCCAGCATTCCGCCGGTCGATACGTCGATCGCGGGCGTGCGCACCCGCCGTCAAAATGCGAGCGCGTCGGTTGGCCTCAGCCACGCAATCGACGAGCGAAGTTCGGTCGATGCCGGCCTGTCGCTCGATGCGGCCTTTGTCGATCGCAATGTTGGCTTCGACTACCAGGATCTCTCCGGGCACGTCGGATATCAGCGCCAATTGACCGAGCGCACCGCCTTGACCGCCAGCGTCTCGGTGGGACGCGTCAATTATCTCGGTCGCAGGATTGGCGACAGCACGATCATCAGCCCGCAGATCGGCCTGCGTCAGCAGATCAATTCGCGCCTGAGCCTCGTCGCGGGCGCGGGCATATCCTATGTCAGGACCGACATAGGTAACGGCTCGCGGCGCGGCCGCACGAGCTTTTCGGGCAATATCGGATTGTGCGATCAGGGGCTTAATCGCACCTTGTGCGTGTCGGCGAATCGCTCAGCGCAACCGACCGCTCTCGGGGGCGTCTCGAACGTCACCGCAATTGCGGTCAGCTATGATGCACAATTGTCGGACAAGGACCGTCTCGCCTTTTCGGGGCGCTATGGACGCACCGATCAAAGCGGTGCCAACGGCTTTCCGCTGCAAACGCGCATCACCGATATTGTCGGAGCGAGCGCCACCTACAGCCGCAAGATCAGCGATCGGGTCAGTCTGAACGTGACACCGGCCTACACCAAGCTCTATGGCGACACTCAGGGACGGCGCGATGCCAATTATTCGCTGATGGTGGGCGTAACGGTGCGCTTCGGGAAGCTTCGCTGATGGATCAGTTCGACGACATGGCCGGGGAGCCGGGCGAAGGCGGTTCCGATTTCATCGGCCAGTTGCCTGCTGTCCTGTGGCAACGCCGCTGGTGGATCATCGCGCCGACGATCGTCGGCGCGCTCTTAGCGCTTGCCGGCATCCTGCTCATTCCGCCGACCTACCGTGCCAATGCCATCATGCTTGTCGAGTCGCCGCAGCTACCGCAGGAGGTCATCGGACTCGATGGCGGCGATGCGATCGACCGGCGGATCGCCGCGATCCAGCAGCAGATCACGTCGCGCCCGGATCTTATCGAGCTTATCGAACGCAACGGTCTTTATGCGAGCGAGCGCAAGAGCAAGCCGTTGTCGAAAATCCTCGAGAAGATGCGCGAATCGATAAGCCTGACACCTACCGACGCAGGTTCGCAGCCCAATCGCCCCGACCAGCGGAGCATCGCCTTTGAACTTGCCTTCGAATATTCGCAGCCCGCGCAGGCGCAGGCGGTGGCACAGGCCCTGATGGATCGCATCCTGCAACTCGACGCGCGTGGCAATACGGAGCAGGCGACCAATACCGTTCAATTTCTGTCGGATCAGGCAACAGGCCTTGAATCGCAGATTGGCGACCTTCAATCGCAGATCTCGGGGGTCAATGCCCGCAACGGCAATGTGCTTGCGAGCGGCGGCATGGTCATCGGATCCGGGGCAGGAAGCTATGATGTCCAGATTGCCGCGCTCCAGCGCGATAACCAGACACTCCTCATGCAGCGCAATGTCGCGCAGACAAGCGACGAGCGTGACCCCACGGTCGCCGCAGCCGAACAACGTCTTGCCGCCGCTCGTGCGCTTTACTCCGAAACGCATCCTGATGTCGTGATCGCCAAGCAGGCGCTGGCCGAAGCGCGCAAACTCGCCAAGGACAATACGCAAAAGCTTCCCCTCGACACGATCGACGATCAGATTGCCTTCAACAACAAGCAGATCGCGGCCCTGCGCGCTGCAAAGGCGCAGGAAAATGCCGAGGTCAGCTCGCGGCTCGCCGCGCAGGCCAGGGCGCCGCTCGTCCAACAGCAACTCGGCGAACTCCAGCAGCGTCTGACCGCGCTCAACAATCAATATGAGCAGGTACAAAAGCAGCTGATGACCGCGCGCGCGGGTGTGCGCGCGGAGGATGAGCAGATGGCCGAGCGGCTGTCGGTCGTCGAACCGCCGGTCATTCCCGACAGCCCTAGCTGGCCAAACCGCATCCTCCTCGCGGTCCTCGGTATCGGTGGCGGCCTCGGTCTCGGTTTCGTGCTCGCCTTTGCGGTCGAACTCTTCCTGCGTCCGATCCGGGATCCGGGTGCGCTCAAGGCGATCCTCGGTGCCTCGCCTATCGGCATAATCCCGGTGATCGAGCCGTCGCGGCTTCCCAAGCGCGGTTGGCAACGTTTCGTTCCGCTTCGCCGCTCTTGATACGAATAAAGGTTCGACCATGGCCGACCGCGATTTTTCCTCATCCGGCGTCAGCGACCCGCTCCGGCTCGCAGATCTTCCGCTCTTCTCGCCCGAGCGCGCCGAGATCAACTCGCACAAGCTCGTCGGCTTCGACAGCCGCGACATTCGCGCGCGTCCTTTCAACCTCCTTCGTTCGAGCCTCAGCAAGAAACTCAAGGAGAACGGGTTTCGGCTTATCGGCATGACCTCGGCAACGCCCGCTGCCGGCAAATCCTATCTTTCGCTCAATCTTGCTTCGTCGCTTGCACGGGTCGCCGAGCAACCCATTTTCCTGGTGGATCTCGATATTCGCCGCGCATCGGTTGCCGAGGAGATCGGGCTAAAGCTCGATCGGGGAATCGAGAGTTTCCTCGAGGGTGAAACCGACGATCTTGCGGCCCTCGGCCGCCATATCGAAGGCAGCGAGCTCGGTATATTTCCCGCCGTGCGCCGCAAGCGCAACACCGCCGAGCTGCTCGCCAGCGAGCGCTTCGCCCAGATGATCGACATTTTTCGTAATCGCAGCGATGCAGCGATCGTCCTGTTCGATCTGCCGCCGGCCTTTGCCAGCGACGATGCAATGATCGGTCTCGAACCGCTCGACGGCTATGTGCTGGTCGTCGACAGCGGCAGGACAACGAGAAAGCATGTCGAGGACGTGCTCGCCGTTCTCCACCCGACCCCGTGTGTCGGAACCATTCTCAACCGCTACAGCGGCGGGTTCGCCGACAGTTACGGTTATGGCTATGGTGGGCCCGATTACGGGAAATATTACGATCCGTCGTGACCCGCGGGGTGGAAGCGGAATTGGCGCTCGCCGAGCGCAAGAGCCCTCGCGTCGCGATTTGCATCATCGCGCGGAACGAGGCCGCCGCGATCGGTGGGCTGATCGACCAGCTTGCTGCGCAGTCCCTGGTCGCGGGTGAGGGTGTGTCGCGCATAGTCGTGGTCAGCAACGGATCTAGTGACGCGACCACGGCCAGGGCTTCGGCAGCACTCGTCCGCTCATTCGCCGACGGTGGGCCAGTCTGGAGCGTTCATGATACGCCAATCGGCGGTAAGGCACGCAGCTGGAATCTCGCGGTTCACGAGTTGCTCGGTAGCGACCTCGACATTGCGGTCTTTCTCGATGCCGATATCGAGCTGGCCAGCCCCTATGTCCTGACCGAGCTGGTCGATCGGCTCGCGGGCGATCCTGTGCTGCTTGCCGTTTCAGGATTTCCGCTCAAGCATATTGCCCGCAAGACGCACAAGACCCTCGTCGATCGCTTCTCGCTGCGTGTTTCGAGCCAGACACCGGTGCCGCACGCGATCAACGGGTCGCTCTATGCGGCGCATATGTCGGAATTGCGGAAGATATGGCTTCCGGTCCCGACCCCGGGAGAGGATGGAGCGCTCAGCGCCATGCTCCACACCGGCGGCTTTACGCATCCCCCGCGGTTCGAGACGATCGCGCGCATGCCAAATCCCACACATTATTTTGAGGCCCATAGCGTCGCCGGCTTCTTCTCGCACGAGCGGCGCATGACGCTCGGCACGACGATCAACGGATGGATATTCGAACATCTTTGGGCCGGCGAACGCCGTGAGCATGTCGGTGAGCGGATCCGGTGCTGGAATGAGGATGAACCTGATTGGATTGAACGGATCATCGCCCGCAAGGTCGCCGGAAAATGGTGGGCACTACCCCCGCGAATGCTCAGTTGGCGGCTCGATAATCTCAAAGGTGTCGGCTGGCGAAAGGTCTTGGTCCGGGCCCCATTCTCCTTCGCCGCGACCCTATTGAACCTCGGGCCCTGCATCGCCGCCAACCGACTGATCAAACGGCGCGGCGCGGCGAGCCACTGGTAGCAACAGGGGCCGGCAAACTTGAAGTGGGCGCTTACCGCTTGCCCCGCCCGTCAAGAAGGGTTTCCGCTCGGCCGAGGCCGGTGAACAGCCGCGACATGCGTACAGCCGCACTATGCGCCTGATAGTCGTCGGCGACGCGCCGGCGCCCCGCTTCGCCAAGCCGCTTCCAGGCTTTGCGATCATCCATCAACTCGGCGAGCGCACGCTTTAGGTCGCCCCAATCCGATGCTGTAAACAACCGTCCCGTGACATCCTCTTCGACCAGTTCCGGAATGCCGGCAACGCGGCTCGCAACGACGGGAAGTTGCAGCGCGAGCGCTTCGATGAGAACGACCGGAAGTCCTTCCATCAGGCTCGGCAGGACGAAAATGTCGGCCTCGGCCATGCGCGCGAGCGTCGAGCGCTCGGGGAGCGGTCCGACGAATTCGACCCGATCGCCAAGACCAAGCGCTGCGGCCTGCTCTCGGATCTCGCCCGCCGACGGTCCGCCGCCGACAATGGCCAACGAAAATTCGCGACCTTCGGCAACCAGGGCCGCAAGCGCGGCGAGAAGGCCGGCATAGCCCTTCTCCGGTGAGAGCCGGCCCACCGAGACAAGTCGCGGCGGTGGCGATGCGCGCCCCGAACGGGCTCTTTGCTCCTTGGGAAGTGCTGCAAGGTCGATGCCGCAGCGGATGATCTGCATCTTGCTCCACTGCGACGGAGCCACCAGCCGCATCGCCTGGGCCTGCATGAAATAGGAAGCGCAAGCGACGAAGCGTGCCCGTTCGATCTTGTCTGCGAGCAGAGCTCCCGCTGGCGGATCGGTCTCGGATATCCCATGCAGTGTCAGACTCCACGGCACGTCCGCGCAATGCGCGGCAAGCATACCGACGGTCGCGCCGCTGTTGGCGAAGTGCGTATGAAGATGTTCGATGCGCTCGGCGCGCAGCCGCAGCGCGAGCAGCAGCGCTTCGACGAAATGAAATTGCGACCACAGCAGCGAGCGCAGGCCGCCGGCGCGGTGGCGAAGCGCCAGCCGCCAGGCCGACAGAAAGCGCCGAGGGCTGGTCGCCAGCATGACGGCAATTGCTGTGAAGTAGACGAGAAGGGGGCGCCCGAGCAGACTCTCAGCTTCCCCTTCGCGCGCGACGGGCTGGATACTAAACGCTGCAATTTCAAGCCCGCGCAGACGCAAGGTGGCCACTTCGCGGCGCACAAAGGTGTGCGAAGGCGCGCTATAATCGCTGACGAGATAGCCGATCTTCATTTGTAGTAGATCGCTCCGTGCCGGCGCCCGGCTACGCGCGCCGCGCCATATCGCATCGCGCCCCAGGTCTCGGCAAATTTTCCCGCGAATAGATGGAGGCCGCCCATGACGCCGTCTCGCCGCGTAAGGCGAGCGAATTGGGCGATCCACAGCAGGGGGGCTGTGACGAGAGCGATCGGCCCGGCAAGCGCCGCCAAGATCATTGCCAGTCCCATGGGTCCCACGCTCCAACCGACTGCGCGCGCGAGTTCGCGTCCATAGAGCGGCGCACCAACGCGCCGCGTTTTCGACCAAACCTGTGCATAGCCATAGCCGCTGCGCACCGCGCGCATCCACCATTGGCGGAAATGATGCATGTCGGCATCGTGGATCGTCATCGGAACATCAAGCCGCCAGACCCGCCAGCCGCGCGCGCGAAGGCGCGCGCAAAATTCGGGCTCTTCGCCGGCAATGACCGCGCCATCATAGCCGCCTGCGGCAGCAAAGGCGGTGAGACGAACCATGGCGTCGCCTCCGCATGCAGCGGTCTCGCCTGGCGGTGTGTTCCATTCGGCGTCGCACAACTGGTTGTAAAAGCTTGCCTCTGGGTGACGCTCGCGACGGCGACCGCAAACTGCGGCGAATTCGGGTTCCGTTTCGAGAAAGCGGGTCGCGTCGGCGATCCAGCTAGGCTCGAACTCGCAATCGCCGTCGACGAACTGGACAAAAGCGAGCTCGGGGTGACGCGCTGTAAGCCGTTCGGCCCCCTCGTTGCGCGCACGCGCGGCCGAGAAGGGGCGCCGCATATCGAGTTCCACCACCTCGGCGCCGACCGATCGCGCATATGCGACGCTGTCGTCGGTTGACGCGCTGTCGACGTAAACGATGGGGGTGCCGCGCGGAATCGAGCCAAGGCAGCGTTGCAGCCGCTCGCCTTCATTGCGGCCTATCGCCACGACACCCATACGGCCCTGCTGCGCCTCAGCCATGCATCTTCTGCCCCTCGATCAGCCAATCGGCGATGCTGCCCGTCAACCCAGCCAGATAGCTCGCCTCCCGAAACAGGAAGATCAAGGCAATGAATAGCAGCGTAAGGCCAATATCCTGTCGCGCGAAGTTAATCCCTGCCGCCCGCTTGCGCCAGACAAGGACGCAATAGCGTATGGCTTCCGCCGCGACGAAGGCGCCCATAGCAGCGTTGAGACCGTATCGTGAGAGGAGGACGGGCAGGGCGATCGTCACCACGGCAAGCTTGGCTCCGTTGCCGAACGCCACGCCCGACGGCTTGCCAAGTCCCATCATGATGGCATCCGACATGGCGGCGAGAATGGCAAACCAGCTACCGGCGAGCAGGGCGGTCAGCAGAATGCCCGCATCATGATAGCGAGCGTCATAGACCAGGTAGATGAAACCGTCGGCAAGCGCGATGGCGAGCGCGAGGCCAATCGCGACGAAGCCGAGCAGCGCCAGGCGCATCGGGCCGATCGCTTCGCGCAGATCATGCCCTCGCAGGTTGGTGGCCGAAATCTTCGGGAAGACAATAAAACTGCCGACACGCTGGAAAAGCTCGGCAGCCGCGTCGGCAAATGTGCGGGCGATCCCGTAAATGCCGAGCAGCGCGAGCGGTATCGTACTCGGCAGATAGAGACGGTCGAAATTCATCGCGAGATAATAGATTAGCGAGGACAGGAATACCCACTTGCCGAAATGGACGATGTCGCGCAGCGCCGTCCGTTCCCAGCGCAGGCGGTGCATGCGCCAGTCGATCAGGAAGAAACTCGCGATCGCGGGGGCGGCCATGCTGATCAGCAGTGCGATAATAAGCGCCCAGATTGTTGGCATGAAATAGGCGAGAATGATCTGGATCGCTGAACCGAAGATCGCCATCGCAAGGTCGAAGGACGCCAGTTTGCGGACCTCAAGACGCTTCTGCAGAAGGAAGCGCGACGGCGAAGTGAGACCGGTGAGCAGAAAGATCGGTGCCGCAGCTGGCAGCAAATAGAGCAGCTCAGGCTTGCCATAAGCATGGGCGATGGGCGCGGTGAGGGCAAGTGCGGCGGCGAAAAGCAGGAGGCCGCGCACGATTTGCACCGTCCAGGCGGTGTTGAAGAAATCCGCTTCCTCACCGCGCCGATTGTTGACGATGCTTTGGCCGATACCAACGTCGGTGAGCAGTTCGCCGCCGGTGCGCAGCGCATTGATGAGCAGCATCGTGCCGAGAAGTGTCGGAGCGAGAAACCAGGCCAACAGGATGCTCGAGCCCAGTCGCAGGACTTGCTGGATCGCATAGGTCGCCGCGATCCAGCTGACCGAGCCGAAATGGCCAGTCCACTCAGCCATCTGCCCCCGCCAGCGCCGCGAGACCGGCGGCGCGGCGGCGCCGGTGCCGTTGGGACTGCCCTCCATCGCGCCGCTTATCGCCGCGCCGGGCGCTGTGCGCCCGCAGCGCGGCGTCGCTTGCTTCCGGCAGCCATCGAGGCGGCCGCAGATTGAACATCGATCGAGGCGTGCTGTTCTTCGCGAAATGAGGTGGTGGGGGGCTTGCGGATCGCCTTATGTCGCCGTTCAAGGTTCGCCTGACGAAGGCACCCCGCGATGATCCCGAGCGCGATCGCGAACACATATTGGGTGAAATAGACGATGAAGACCCATTCCCACATGCTGTGAAGCGCGGTCACAAGAATGGCGACGCTCGCGCCGAGCACGATATCGCCGCGCGGGTCGCGGCGATGCGCGAAGGCGAAGATGAGCCCGCGAATGACGCTCCAGGCGAACAGAAAAATGAGCGTCACCAGACCGAACCAGCCGGTCTCGGCAGCGGCTAGCAAGTAGATATTGTGCACATGCGCCGACCGGCTGTTGTAGTTCCAGACCACGCCGGCCTTTTGCGAATAGCCCTGGGAATTGGCGATCACCACATATTGGTTTGCGCCCACACCCATCGGATGATCGCGCCAAATCGCCTTCGCCGCGCGTTCGAAAGCCAGGCGCTCGCCATCGGGACCAAGCGCTGCTGAGGTCCCGCTCGCGAAGCGCTCCCCGAAACTCGTGGCAGCAACCGGGCCGACGATCGCCAGCGACAAGACGGCGAGCCCCACGATTTTCCACTTATGCGGCGTCATCCGGCGCGCGAGCGAAAGAATGAGCAGGAGCGCAATACCTACTGCCACGAAGGCGACTGCGCCGCGCGACGCACCTAGGGCGACGGCGACGAGCGAAGCGACGACGCCCGCCACGATCAGCTTGCTGCGTTCGCCGGCAAGAAGCAGCGCAAGCAAGGGCAAGGTGACGAAGTGCAGCATGAGCCCCAGTAGATTCTGGTGGGCCATCGTTCCCGTGGCTTGGACCACGCCCGACATGCGCTGTTCGATCGTCACCAGTCCCTGGAAGATCGCGCCTGCGGCAAGGCCGAAAGCGATCCAGCGCACCGCGCCCGGCTTGCCGGCAACCGAAGCGACCGCCACGAAGACGAGGATCACACGCAAAAGCTGAAAGACGTAGAAGCTCGAACTCACCCATTGATGCGATACGAAGACCGATACCGTCACGGCAGCGAGGTAGGCACCCAGCGCGCCGAGCAGCGGTAACCGCCGGAAGGGTGCTTTTGCAGCAAGGATGATCGCTATCGCCAGCGTGTCGAGAATGGATACTATAAGCCCGCGTGCGAAACCCGGCCATGTTGCCCAGTTGATGAAGGCAACATCGAGATTGGCGAAGCTCATGGTGAAAGGCAAGACGCCAATCGCGAAATAGGCCCATTTGCGATGCTGCGGGAACGCCCGCACCCACCAGATCAGGCCGGGCAGCGATGCGAGAATAAGGAGGATGCCAAGAATGCGCACCGCGCGGTCAGCTCACGAACCGCGACACGAAAGAGCGCTTCGCCGAGACGGCTCCAGATCCTTGAGAAACGGGATCAGTAAGCATTTTTATGTATCACCACGCGCACTGTCTTGAGCAGGATGAAGATGTCGTTCCACAGCGACCAATCGGATAGATATTCAAGGTCACAGCGCACCCGCAGGTCCAAATCCTCGATCTTCTCGGTCGCTCCGCGATAACCGCGAATTTGAGCGAGCCCGGTAATGCCCGGCTTGAGCGCATGGCGCAGCCAATATTTCTGCGAAGCGTGCCAGAACAATTCCTTCCCCGCGGTCGAACCGAGTGCGTGCGGACGTGGTCCAACCATGCTCATTTCGCCCTTGAGGACGTTGAATATCTGCGGAAGCTCGTCGATGCTTGTTCGGCGTATGAAGCGGCCGACCCGCGTTACCCGATCATCGGCGCGCGAGGCGGACTTGTCGCCCATGGCGTCGCTTGCTTCCACGCGCATCGAGCGAAATTTGTAAATGCGGAACTGACGATTGCCCTGGCCCACGCGCAATTGGCGAAAAAAGACGGATCCTGGCGTGTCGAGCTTGATCGCCAACGCGACAAGCAGGAGCAAAGGCCCGAGGAGAATGAGGGCAGCACTCGCAGCGGTGAGATCCAGCGCCCGCTTCTGCATGCGGTTCATTAGATTGAGCGGCCCCCGCGAGAGGACGATCGTGTCGCGCCGATCATAGCGGCCAAGCGCGACCGCTCCATGCAGAAGGTTCCGGTCGAGCATGATCTCGCCGCCAACATCGTGGCCCTTGAGAAAGGTCGACCATTCCGCGCGATGGTCATATCGCGAGGCGACCACCACCCGGTCATATGGTGCGATCAGGCGCGAGAGAGCGTCGATCATGTCCGGGCGATCGAGATCGGGCCAAAGACCCTGTGCCCCGACGTCAACAACGACGGCTGATCCTTCCGGAACGGCCTCGAGGCCGTCTAGCAACAAGATGGTGGCGACCACGACGTCGCCCATCACGAGCTTCACGACGCGGTCGAGAATGATTTTCGACAGAACCAGAAATATCGCCGCCGTGCCGAAAGTGATTGCAAAGCCGATGCGCGAAATCTGATCGACCTTGAAGAGAAAGCTGATGCCGACGATCACGAAAGCCGTCGCACCGAGCGCGCCAAGCGCGCGCTTGGTGCCGAGCAACCGGTTCTGCAACGTTTCGGCAGCCTGTGTCTCGCGCGCAATCTCGAACATCAGGAACAGCGGCAATGCTATGAAGAGGATGGTATGACCGCCGGCGCTGAGCCATTGCGCATCCCGGGTCTGCAGCGCGCAAACATAGCCGAGCACCAAGGCCAGAAGGTCAAGGCCAAGCGAGAAAATGTAGAGAAAGGTCCGCTTGTCACGCGGCGACGCAAAGAACCCGCCCTCGCCGGACGGATTTGCTTGCCCCGCGCGGGCCAGGTCATGATCGAGTCTGATACTGATTTTCTCGCCCTTCATCACTTGGCACCCGAGCAGTCATGCACGTTCAGAATTGATGCAGCAGCCTCGCTGTTGGCCGAAGCGAATAGCAGAATGGGCAATCGCCCGACAGCATTCACAGCCCGAATCCGGGGCTTACCGGCAAACCGTCCCGATTGGGGAAAAGCCCCCGGCAAAGCTTAACGCGATTGCTGAAAGGGATTCGGCACCTTGAGTACGGTAAAGATATAGACAATCACACCGATCAACAGGATTGCTGCGAACAGGGCATAACCCTCGTTGCCGAGGTAATTGGCGACGGCGCAGCCGATCGCGGGAGGTGCATATTGCCAGAGCTGGTCGCGCGGCGTTTCTTCGGCCGACCGCTGTAGTAGTAACGTTACCAACCCTGAAAAGGCGATGACGGTGATCCAGTCCCAAATCGTTTCCACATGTCCCTCCCGCAGCCTCGCCGACTCGCGACCTCATATTCTCAGGGTCGTCCCGCCTGGAAATCCGGGCCGCAGTATAGCAGCGAATGCATAATTGCGGTAGCTGCCTCGTCGGTCGTCCTAAGCGATAAATGCTTATATTGTATTGTAATGATGCAGCGCTTGCGCGACGTTGCCCTTCCACTGTCCGCTGCCACCATGCGGGAGCTGCGAGCGAGCGCCGAATAGCGGCATATGGGACCAGCTGCTTTTCGCGACGCGGGGCCGAAGGGACTTCGGGCGCATCAGCGGCGCGGTTTAAGGAAGGCCGGACGCGTGAACGATGACAATAGGCAGGCCGATAATTGGCGGTACGAGCGCGTCGCAATCGGTGGCGGCGGTTATGTGACCGGAATGCGGATCGCGGGTCTGGGCGCCGACAAGGTGCGGGTTTGCCGCACCGACACCGCTGGAGGCTTTGTCTGGATTCCGGGCGAAAGCCGGTGGCAGCCGCTGCTTCAGGCGGGGATCAATATCGACCCTGAGTTGATGCGCTACCAATATCCGCGGGGCGCGGGCTGTTACGATGTCGCCATTGCGCCGAGCCGGACCAACTGCATTTATGTGTGCCAGGGCGGCTTCGTCTATGCGAGCGCGGACCGCGCCAAAACGTGGCGACGGACGGCTCTTCCTTACTATGACGGCTATGGGGCCAACAGCGGCTCGAGAATGACAAACGAACGAATGGCGGTCGATCCCGCAACTCATCTGATCGTGGGAATTGGTAATCCCGATACGGGCGTGCGCGGCGGGCTGCACATCAGTCTTGACGGCGGAAGCAGTTGGGCGGCGCATCCTCAAATCCCAGCGCCCAGCGCGGCTGATCGCGGGATGGCGATCGCCTTCGATCCTGACAGCAGCCGCAACGGGCGGAGCCCGCTCGTCTATGTCTGGTCGTATGGCCATGGCATCTTTCGGTCGATCTCGGGGATTCAGGGCCATTTCGATCTGATTGAAGGCAGCCCTGCCGACGTCGGCCATATGGTCGCGCGCAATGGCAATTTGTGGATCGGAGGAACCTCCCGCGGCGACGGCGCGCCGCTGCGCCGCTGGTCCGGGCGTGAAGGATGGATTGCCGTGCCCGGCGTTCCCGACGCAAAACACATCGCAATTTCTGCCGACGGAAAGCGGGTTATCTCGATGATTGCGTCGAGTGCTTATAGGCTTTCGGTAGACGGCGGCGCAACTTTCGGTCCGCTGACTCCGCGAATCCGGCGGAAGGCCGTGAATATCGGCTGGCACGAAACGACCAACGAAAACTACATGTCGAACGGAGCCTGCGTGTGGGACACGGAGACCGATGTTCTTTATATAGCGGAAGGTATAGGCTGCTGGAAATGCATCGCTCCGCCTCACGATGGCAGCATTCCGGTTTATCTGGAAGACAGCGTCGGCATCGAGAATCTCGTGTCAATGCAGATCATGGTGCCGCCGCAGAACAGCCGGATCCATTATGTGACGCAGGACCGCAACGTGGTGACCCGCGACTGGTGGCAATTCCGGCAATATCCCGCCAACGTCGGCGTCAGCAATGACGTGCCGCTTGATCATGGCGGTGGCATCGATTACGCCGCCGGCGAGGAAGATTACCTTGCCGTCGTCAGCAGCAAGAATGGCTGCTGCAATATTTCGAGGGATGGCGGAAAAAGCTGGGTCCCTGTTGCCGCGGTGCCGCAAAACGTCCGCCCCACTGCGCCGCAGCCCACCACGTCCGGGACGGGGTTCGGCGGCAATGTCGCGGTAGGTCTTCCGGGAAATCTCGTTTGGCTTCCCACCGGCAACAACAAGCCGAGCGTGTCGTTCGACGATGGCGCAAGTTGGACCTATTGCCTGTTCGAGGGGAGCGAGCCCGAAAACAGCGGAATGCGTTGGCATAATCAATATTCCTATCAGCGTATCCAACTTCTCTCGGACAAGCAGCGTCCAGGTACATTCTTTCTCTATCATGTCGGCAATGAACGTCATGACGAAGCGAGCCGACGCTTCCGCGGGTTCTGGAAATCTGAAGACGGCGGCCGAAATTTCCGGCGCATGCGCAAGGACCTGATAGGACCGATCTTCGGAACCGACGCCTTCAACTGCAAATTGAAGATGCCGCCAGGCCGTTCGCCCGATTTGTTTTTCAGCGTCGGCGATGTCGATGCCAATGACAGCGATTCCGACATCGGCATTTTCTTCAGCGCTGACGAGGGAGCGAGTTGGGCTCGAGTCGGCGGTGTTCGCGAACCACTCGACTTTGCCTTCGGAAAATCGGCGCCTGGAAACGACTATCCGACGCTCTACGCCTGGGGCGCGTTGGCCGGTGTGCGGGGGCTCCATCGCTGCATCGGATTCGATCCACGTCGTCCTGGCGCCGCTAGATGGGAAACCATTGGTCGCTACCCGGGCGGGAGCATGGATAGCGGCACCGTGCTGGCCGCCGACCTGCAGGAGTTCGGACTGGTTTATCTCGGCTTGGGCGGATCAGGGATGTTTCGAGCCGTTAGCGAGGCAAGCCTTCGGCTTGGCTGACGGGCGCAAATATCGATCTGTCTTTAAATTGGCCGTCCCAAAGTGTCGTGCGCAAAAAAAGAGGCGGCCATCTGACCGCCTCTCCAGGTCCAGTGGTGTAAATATCAGCGTCAAGCGAATTGAAGCGCGCCCATATCACGACGACGGCGCATGCCGAAGCCGATTGCGCCGAAACCGAGCAGCATCAACGCCCACGTTGCCGGCTCGGGAACCGCATTGATAACGAAATTGTCGGTCTCGAACGCGTTGCTCGTCGATTTGAAGCGCAGCGACTTCAGATTGCTGACGTCAGCGCCCGTAATATCGAAGCGCACGACAGGGTTGAGATTCGGATCGGTCTGGCTGCCGTTCGCCGGATTAAAGATGTCGCTACCGGTGAAGCTCGCAATGACATTACCACCCGTGTCGAGGAATTCGACGAGGTTGTGGGTATCGACAGAACCCCAGAGAAAGCTGACATTGAAAATGTCGGCGATTGCCGAAAGATCCATAATCCCAGGCGAACCATCGCTCGGGCCTACCGTCCAGTAATTGCCGGTGCTGCCGAACGGCTGTGCGCGGATACCGCTCAGCGAACCGGTCGTCACAAGCCCGCCACTCACGGGAGCGTTGCTCTCGAAGTCATAAGTTGGCGCCGGACCTGAGTAGGGATCGGTGCCGGGCGTTACCGTGCTGAGCGTGACCGCAGCATTCGCCGCTGCCGGCATGGCCAAAAATGCAGCCGACACCAGAAGCGCTTTGGAAATGAGATTTCGCATCGTCGGTATCCTTGGTGGTGGCAGGCCCGCGACTCGCCCTGCAATGTTAAATATTAGGAAACGTTAAACCGAATCGGCTGATTGGCGAGTCTTTTTTGCACGCAAAAAGCTGTTCCATAATGGCGCATCCTGCTGATTTTTGGCTGCGCCGCGTGTCCAGAATTTCCCGAAAATCAACCATTTAGCGTTGCGTTACGGCGATCTGATCTCCCTTTTGCCGGGCTAGAGAAATGTAACAGGACTAATGTAACGGGAATTTAGTACATATCATGGCTAGCGAATGGCGACTGTCCCGCCCGTTTCACGCGCTCAGTTGGATCTCTGATGAGTTTCTATGATTTCTTCCGATGACCGAAAATCGGGAATCGAAGGCTACCCTGCTAAGCCCCTTGCCATTGCAATCCTTTAGCCGGGATCGCCTTTGCGCCAGACTCAGCGCAGGGTATCAGCGGATCGGCGCAGGCGATCGATGGCCACAGTAATCTCGGGACCGGGCTTCGCGGGACTCAGATGTCGAGGCTCTTCTTCTCGTTGACGGCCTTGATGACAGCGCCATCCCACACATAGCAGAGATGCCGCTCCTGCCGGCAGTTCGACAGGAGGCGTGGCCGGAAGGCGGCCGCGCATTCGCCGCCTGGGTGGCGGACGCTGTGGTAGTGGATGCCGTTCGAGCCTGCGTCGCGCAGTTCGGTCGCAAAACCCTGGGCTTGGCCATAATTGTCATGGTCATAGAGATACGAATGGCTATCGGCGAGGGGGCGGATGTCGTGGAGGTCTGCGTTTAGGTCGACCGCGTAGACGCGCATATCGATTTCCTGGCCGGGCTCGTCGGTCGCTGCGAGGAACTTCGCGCGATGGTGGCTGGTCTCAGCGATCGCGGTGTCGAGAGTGAGGCCGGCGTAGAAGACGCCGAAACTGCCGTCGGTGAAACGGCTGCCCTCGGGGTTGAGATGGGTGAAGGCGGCCATCATCGGCGTCGTGCCGGGTCCCGAGACGCGGTCTTCGGGCGGCACGAGCGCGAGGTTGCCGACCTCGTCGCGCAGCCGGTCGTTGGTCATCGCCTCGATCTGAAAGACCGCGTCGAGATCCTCCGCGCGCGCGACCTTCTCGAACAGGCCGATCGGCGGGAAGCGGCTCGGGATGATGCGATAGCAGGGCGCCCAATGGGTCGCGGTGACGGCTATTCGGGCAGGCACGGGCTAGCCGCGCTGCCCGTCGACATATTGCCGCACGACATAAAGATCCGAGACATTGCCCGACACCATGCGGTCGAGCGCCGATTTGCCGGCGAAGATCTTGGCCTGGTTTGCCTTGCGCACCCATTTATCGGCAGTGGCGGGCACGAGTATCTGCAGGCCCTTGTAGATGCCCATCACATAGGAAATCCGCTCGAGCGCATCCTTCGACAGTGCTGCGACTTCGCCGCGCTTCCAGTTCTGCAGCGTCGAGCGGCTGTCGAGCCCGAGGATCGCCATCTGCTCGCCTTCGGTCAGGACCCAGGCGTCGGCGATGTTGAAAAAGGTGCGCAGCGCCGGGCCAGTCAGGCTCTTCCGGTCGATTGTCTTTGCTGCTGCCGTCGCCATGTCGGCTCCTTTCGGGGTTCATATGTTCCTTTTATAGCCAAACGTCAATATTCGCTCCATAAAGGATCATTTGTAATCCGCGGGAGACGGGATGAATGTCTTACCGACGGCCGCGATAGGGCTCGCAGGCAATGCCGTCCCCATCACCGTCCATCTCGGCGCTGTAGCCCGGCTGGCCGCGATAAAGCGGCGCGGCGCCCGCAGCGCGCGCTTCATTGCAACCGCGATAATAGACGCTGGAAGGGGCCGGGGAAGGATAGGTCCGGCGCGGTGCCGCTTGCAGCTCGGGTCTTGCCCGCCGCGTGGGGTGGGCGGCGCGATAGTCACTCGGTTGCTCGAACTCGCCCGCCCAGATGCCGAGACGCCGGTCGCGCGCGCACGTCTCGTTCGCGCCCGATTTCAGTCGTTCGATTGCCGTAGGGAGGAATCCACAAAGCGGCCGGCAAGATGGATGTCGAGCCGTCGCAAAAGTGGACGCTGTTCCTGTTTGATAACGCCAGGGGCGCCGGCAAGTGCCGGATAATCCCACATCTGTTCCGCATGATCCACGACACGGTCCGATCCAACATTCATAACCAGCCGAACATTCCCGCTCACCGAACGGATGGCGCATCGGGATGAATGACGACTTGGCTGGGGGGGATCGATATGCAAGGCGACGGACAGCGGAAAGCAGCAGGGCGAGGTGGCGGGTTGGGCGTCGCGGCCTGTATAAGCCTGATCCTCTCCGGCTGCGGTGGCGGCAAGTCGGCAGACATCACGCTTCCTGCGGATGCGGTTGAAAGCGCCTCGCTCTGCTATGGGGCCACCATGGCCGTGACGCAGGAAAAGGTCGGAAAGGGCTCCGTCCCGCTCGACGCCGCGAGCCACGCGCTGCATTTCGCGCTGCTCGCCGGGACGGACGGCGACCTCGGTGACCCCACCAAGGTCGTCGGCAAGATCGAGCGCATCGGTACGCAGGACAAGGGATTGCAGGACAAGTTCGTCGCCGACAAGAATGCCGCAAGCTACACCGCCCCCTGCGCCAAGGCGTTCCCGGAGACGCAGGCGGGCGCGTTCAAGAGCCTGCCGCCTGATACGCGCGATACGCGCACCCAATGCTATGTGCTGTCGACCGTGCTGCTCCAGATCTTCGCGCAAAGCGAGATCGCGCCTGATCCCCGTGCCGCAACCTGGGTCAAGCTCAACGGCCAGCTTGAACAATTGTCGAACAACGAAGTCTATCCGGCGGAGGAGGACGAGCATATCGGCGAGATCGCGATGCGCGCGCTGGCTAAGGCGGTGCGGTTGGGGCCGCCGATCGACGTGATGGCGGCGTGCGGCGACCGCTACCTGAAAAGCTGACGATGCCGATGAAGGGCGCGGCCGGGGCGTATCGATGATATACACGACGGTCTATGACATCGCGAACGACGGCGTCGGCTTGTGGTTCCCGCTGTTGGGGCTGGGCCTGATTCTGGTGGGCGCGGTCATGAAATGGCGCTTCGGAAAACCGGGCTGGCTCAGCTATCCGCCTATCGTGATCGGCGTCTTCACAATCTTCGCTTCGGGTGCGGTCCCGTGGTGGGATTATCGCCGCATTACGCAGGCGGTGGCGAACGGCGAGGCGCAGCAGGTTGAAGGCCCGATCCACGATTGGCGGATTGCGCGTGGGCGCGGCAGGCGCCAAAGCACCGGCGTCACTTCCTACGATCATTACGAGCATTTCGCGGTCGGCAAGGTAGCTTTCGACATACAATGGGGCTCACTGGAGGCGGGCTTCGCCAACCGAGGCAGCACCGAGGATAAGCCGACGATCCAGCTGGCGAATGGGATGCCCGCTCGCATCTGGTATCTGCCGATCGACGGACCGGACAAGCCCCCGCGCATCGTCCGCATCGATCTGGGCGCGGAAAGCTGGGCCGATGCGGTGCGGCAGCCCGATGCCGGCACGGCCTTCCAGCTTCTGCAAGGCCGTGTCGCGGATGAAGCCAAAATCCTGTCAGTCGAACAGAAGGCGCGGCTGGATAATCGTCTCTCCGCCTTCGAGCGGACGACCGGGCACCGGCTTGTCGTGGTCACGACGCCCTCGCTTGGCGGGATCGACATCGCGCGCTACGCGACCGAAATCGCCGATCGCCGAAAAATGGGGGACGGCGACATGCTGCTGCTGGTCGCGCCCAACGAGCGCAAGGCGCGGATTGCAGTCGGGCGTGGACTCACGGATCGCCTGCCCGACGTCGCGGCGCAGGAGATCATGGACATGGCGATCCTGCCGCTATTCCGGCGCGGCGACATTCCCACGGGGATCGAAGCGGGCGTCTCGATGATCATCGGCAAAGTGACGAGCGAAGAGCGGAAATGAGCCGGCTGTTGACCTTGCCGGTAATCGGCGCAGCGCTCGTGCTGTTGCTCGCGAGTGGGGGCGCGCTGGGCTGGCTGTGGCTACGCGACGGTCGGTTTGCGCCCGCGGGGATCATCTTCGCCCTGCTGCCATTTGCCTTGCTGCTGTGGGGCGTTCTGGCGTGTGGCGGCAGCCGGTCGCAGATCGGCATCAACACATGGGCGATCACGATGTTCGGCGCGCTCGTTCCCGCCGTTTATGTGATGCAGAGCGGCCCCGACAACTGGTTCGGGCATCTCGCCGCCCGGAGCCAGAGAGAATCCGATACTCGCCTTCGCCTGTATGTAGACTGTCGTTCCGTCACGCAGCTGGAGGTTGATATCATCGACATCCTCCATCGTTTCGAAACTTGCTTGGAGAACTGCGTCATGCGGGATCGTCGCCAAAGCGGGCTCCGCGTTGCACATATGGCTGGCGATTATATAGGCGCCCACACGCGCCTGATAGCTAGCCCCCGAAGATACCGCCGCACCGGCGCCAGATTTTTCTCTCATACCGCCCGCTACACCGGCTCCGCATGAAATTTCTATAGGCTAAGGAAACGCTCCTGCTGTTATCGCTGTCGGCAGCTTAGGTGCTGGGCAGGGGCACTTCAGAGGTCGATGTCCGCTTTTGAAGAACGGCCACCAAAAGGAGCCTGACCGCAACCGGCCAACCGCGTCGTGGAGAATCATCGTCCATAAGATATTTCTCTTCACCCAGTGGCATAGGTTTATGTGTGCCGGCAGTTGGACCAGTCTCCCGGAATAGTGTGGGAGTGGAATGAATGGACGTTAGCGAGACAAGGATTATCGCGCTTTGGGATCGTGAAAACATCCGTGACTGTCTTTATCGATATTGCCGCGGCATTGATCGCGCAGACGAAGCGATGCTGCGATCGGCCTGCTGGCCGGGGGGCACCGACGATCATGGTGCCTATAAAGGGACGACCGACGGCTTCATCGATTGGGCGATGCAGACGCTGCCGCTGATCGAGCGCGGCATCCACCAGATCCACAATATACTGATCGATTTGCGCGGCGATGAGGCGGCGGTCGAAAGCTATTTCACCGCCTTGCAGCGCCAGCCCGGCGGTGAGGGGGGGCTGGTCGAACTCATGATGGCGGGCCGCTATGTCGACCGGTTCGAAAAGCGCGGCGACGAATGGCGGGTGGCGGATCGCGTCGTCGTCTTCGACTGGATCGACGAACGCCCGGCGCCGGACAAGAGCGAGGCCGAGCGTTTCGCGCATCGCAAATCGGTCGGGCGCCCCTGGCCGCGCGATCCGGTCTATGCATTGTTCGGGACCGGACTGTAGGGAGAAGGCTGATGGGCATCGAGACGCTGGCATGGGAACCGCTGTTCGTGATGCGGCTGAACGTCGCCTATGATCAGGCGCAGCCGATCGGCGGCGAAAGCCGGCTCGGGATTTTTCCCGTGCATGGCGGGACGTTCGAGGGGCCCCGCCTCAAGGGGCGGGTGATGCCCGACGGCGCCGACTGGGTAACGTGGCGCGGCGACGGGACGATGATCATCGATGTGCGTACGTCGCTTGAAACCGACGACGGTGCGCGGATCGCGATGCATTATACCGGGCTGACGGTTCCCACATCGCCCGAGGCGGCCGAGCGTTTCAAGCGGCGCGAGCCGGGGCCGTATGAAGACCTGTACCTGCGCACGACGCCGCGATTCGTCACATCGCATCCAGATTATGACTGGATGAACCGCATCATCGCCGTCGCCAATGGCATGCGCACCGACGACGGCCCGATGTATCACGTCTTCGCGATCAAGTGACCGCGTCGGTCGCCGCGGCGAAATGATCGCCGTGGCGCTTGCGCAGCTCGGTCTTGAGCAGCTTGCCCGTCGCGGTATGCGGCAGTTCGCCGACGAAGATCACATCGTCGGGCAGCCACCAGCGTGCGACCTTGTCGGCGAGATGGTCCATGATCTCGTCCTTCGTGCACGCTTCGCCGTCGTGGAGTTGCACGAGCAACAACGGGCGTTCCTGCCATTTGGGATGCGCGACGCCGATCACCGCGGCTTCGGCGACCCTGGGATGCGCGACCGCCGCATTTTCGAGGTCGATCGACGAAATCCATTCGCCGCCCGATTTGATGACGTCCTTCGCGCGGTCGGTGATCTGGAGGAAGCCGTCGGCGTCGATCTTTGCGACATCGCCGGTATCGAACCAGCTGCCCGCGTCGAGCGCGCTGCCCGCCGGCTGGCCGTGATAGGCGCTGAGCACCCACGGACCCCGAACCTTGAGCAGGCCCGCAGCTTCGCCGTCGCGCGGCAACTCGTTGCCGTCCTCGTCCTCGATCCGCAGTTCGATGCCGAACACCGAACGGCCCTGCATCGCGCGCAGGTCGATCTGCGCCTCCTCGCCGAGTTCGGCGTGATGCGCGAGCGGGCGGCAGACGGTCGCGACCGGGCTGGTCTCGGTCATCCCCCACGCCTGCATCGTCTCGACGCCGAGCAGCTTGCGGAAGCGTTCGATCAGCGATCGCGGCGTCGCGGCGCCGCCGGTGAAGATACGGTCGAGCTTCAGCGCCTTGCGATCCTCGACCGCGCGCTCGCGTTCGAGATGATCGAGGAAGGCGAACCAGATCGTCGGTACGCCGAGCGAGAAGGTGACGCCTTCGTCGCGCATCAGTTCATAGAGCGATACCGGGTCGAGCGCAGATCCGGGCAGCACCAGCTTCGATCCCGCCATCGCGGCCGAATAGGGGATGCCCCACGCATTGACGTGGAACAGCGGCGTGACGACGAGGATCGAGTCCGCCGCGCCCAGCGACATGCTATCGTTGGCGAGCGCGCTCATCGCGTGCAGCACGGTCGAGCGATGGCTGTAGAGGACGCCCTTCGGATTGCCCGTCGTCCCGCTGGTGTAACAGAGCGCGCTGGCGCTGTTCTCGTCGAGGTCCGGCCAGCTTGTGATGGCGCGCGGGCCGTCGGTCAGGCTCTGGTAGGAAATCGGATCGGCGACCGTGGTTCCGGGCATGTCGGCCTGATCGGCGAGGACGATCACGCGCTCGATCTTCGGCAGCTCGGCGAGCAATGGCTCGACGACCGCGAGCAGATCGGGGTCGACGCAGAGGACCCGCGCGCCACCGTGATCGATGATGTAACGGATCTGTTCGGGGAACAGCCGCGGGTTGACGGTGTGCAGCACCATCCCGGCGCCGCTGACGCCATAGTAGAGTTCAAGGTGGGGCAGGCGGTTCCACGCCAGCGTTGCGACGCGGTCGCCGGGTTGCAGGCCAAGGTCGGCGAGCCCCGCGGCGATGTGGCGCGCGTGGCGTTCGACCGTCTGCCAATCCGACCGCTCGAGCGATCCGTCGGCGCGCCGCGACACGATCTCGCGCCGCGGATGGTTGGTCGCCGCGTGCCTAATCAGCATCGCGGTCGTCAGGGGCTGCGCCTGCATCAGGCCGTACATGAAACCTCTCCTTTAATGACTTGTTGGCGGCGACGATTGCCCAGCACCGCGCGGGTGCGAAGCGTCGGAGGGCGCACGGGCCCACAATCACATTTGCGAAATTGGCGCTGTCGTCTGCCGTCCGCGAGCCAGCGGGCCGATGCTGCGGCTAAGCCCGTCGCAATTGATGGGAGATGCGATCATGAATCTGGACCTGGCGCCCGAAGACCGGGAGTTTCAGCAGGAGGTGCGCGAGTTTTTCGCGAACTCGATTCCCGAAGACTGGAAAAAGACCGTTCGCGCCGGATTGCGCCTGTCGCCCGAAAATCTCGTCGCCTATCAGCGCCGGCTCGCCGATCGCGGCTGGGGCGCACCGACCTGGCCGAAAGAATATGGCGGCACCGGCTGGACGCCGCAGCAATTGCATATCTTCTGGTCGGAAGCCTCGGCGGCCGACGCGCCCGCGCAATTCCATCAGGGGCTCGAACTGATCGGCCCGATCATCTTTACCTATGGCAGTCAGGCGCAGAAGGATTTCTACCTGCCGCGCATCATCAGCGGCGAGGATTGGTGGTGTCAGGGTTATTCCGAACCCGGCGCGGGCTCGGACCTTGCCGCGCTGCGCACCCGCGCCGACCGCGACGGGGATGACTATGTCGTCAACGGGCACAAGATGTGGACGAGCTACGCGCATGTCGCAGACCGTATGTTCATCCTTGCCCGCACCTCGAACGAAGGACGGCGCCAGCAGGGCATTTCGCTGATGCTCGTCGACATGGATACGCCGGGCATCCGCATCAGTCCGATCCACACGCTCGACGAAAAGCATCACACGAACGAGGTGTTCCTCGACGATGTCCGCATTCCCGCCGCCAATGTTGTCGGCGAAGAGGGCATGGGCTGGAATTACGGCAAGGTGCTGCTCGACCGCGAGCGCATGGTCGCTGCGGCGACGGCGATGTTCCTGCCGCAGACGCTGCGCGCGGTGCGCGAGGCGGCGACGCGCCGCAAGACCGCGCACGGCCTGCTGATCGACAAGCCCGAGTTCAGGGCCAAGCTTGCGCAGGTCGAGATCGAGGCGATGGCGGTGCAGGCGATGGTGCTGCGGCTGATGGCCGACGCCGCGGCGGGCGCCGACTCCGGCCCGCGCGGGTCGATGGTCAAGCTGCGCTGGTCCGAGCTGACGCAGCAGGCGACGGCCTTGTGGGTCGAGGCGCTGGGACCGAAGGCGCAGCATTTTGCGACGCTGGGAGACGAAAGCGAATTGCCGGAGGACATGCCCTTCGCGCTGAAGGGCGCGCTCTATGCGCGCGTTACCACCATCTATGGCGGGTCGAGCGAGATCCAGCGCAACATCATCGCGCGCCGCGCGCTCGGCCTTTGAGGGAGAAGACCCATGCAGTTCGCCTTTAACGACGAGCAGCAGATGCTGCATGACAGCGCCCTGCGTTTCGGCTCCGACGAATGGAATGCGGCCGACCGGTTGAAGAGGTTGGCGGAAGTTGGCGAAGGTTCCGCGCGGCGTTGGGCGCAGATGGCCGAACTTGGCTGGCTGATGCTGCCGGTTGCCGAGGAAGACGGCGGGCTGGGTGGCGGGCCGGTCGAGGTCATGGCGATCATGGAAGGTGTCGGCCGGCACCTGATGACCGACGCCTATGTCAGTCATTGCGTGCTGCCGGCGGCGCTGCTCGCGGGCGGGGGCGAGCATTGTGCGACGCTGATCGAGCAGGTCGGAGCGGGGCAGGTCCGGATTGCGGCGGCGCTGATCGAGGAGGAAGGCTTTGATACGGCGGTCATTTCGACGCGCGCGGCGGCCGACGGCGACGGCTTCAAACTGACCGGCGCCAAGGCGCATGTGGAGGATGGCGCCGATGCCGACTGGTATCTGGTGTCGGCGCGCACGTCGGGCGTTTCGGGCGAGCGCGATGGCGTCAGCCTGTTCCTCGTCCCCGCGAGCGCCGACGGCCTGACCGTCCAGCGTTTTCGGTCGGTCGACAGCCACCGCCATTGCAGCCTCGACCTGGCCGGCGTCGCGGGCATTCCGGTCGGCGCGATCGGTGAAGCCGCGGACCGCATCGACGCGGCGCGCGACCGCGCGATCGTTGCGCATCTGGCCGAGGCAATCGGGTCGATGGAGGCGGCGGTCGAAGCGACGCTCGATTATGTCCGCACCCGCCAGCAGTTCGGCGCGCCGATCGGCAGCTTTCAGGTCGTCCAGCACAAGGTCGTCGACATGAGCGTCGCGTGCGAGGAAGCGCGCGCGCTGACGATGGTCGCGACATCGCAGCTTGCGAGCGGCGGCGATGCGTCGTCGCTGATCGCCGCGGCGAAGGTGCGTGTGGCACAATGCGGCATCGCGGTGGCGCAGCAGGCGGTGCAGCTCCACGGCGGGGTCGGTACCAGCGAGGAACTGATCGTCAGCCACCACCTCCGCCGCCAGATGATGCTCGACTTGGCGCACGGCGACCGCGATCATCACAAGGCGCGCTTTGCCGAACTGACCCGCTGATACTTCAGATATTCCGGAAAGCCCGTTCGCCAAGCTGATGGCGAACGGGCTTTTCTGTGTGTGGGGGAGTGGCTCAGCCCTCCCGCTTCGCCTCGTCGGCTTCGATCCGGCGGCCCGCCAGCCAGAACAGCAAGGACCCGATCGCGAGCGGCAGCGCAACGAGCGCCATCGCTACGCGCAGCCCTTGCTCGCTGCCCAGCGACGGTGCGAGCAGGTCGCTGGCGATGCCGACGAAGAGCGGCCCCAATGCGAGGCCGATCGCGTTGGTGACGAACAATTGCGCCGCCGCCGCCATCGCACGCACGCGTGCGGGAACGAGCGTCTGCACCGAGGCGAAAACCGAGCCATAGTTGAGCGCGTGAACGAAGATCGCGCAGCTGAGGAAGGTAAGGGACAGCGCGACGGTCGGGGCGAGCGCAGCGCCTGCAAAGAGGGGGGCGGCGATCACGAGCGAGGTCGACGGCACCAGCGTATAGCCCTTGATCCCGCGCCGCGCGGCGCGATCGGCGAACTGGCCGCCGACGAACGTCCCGACCATGCCGACCAGCCCGACGATCAGGCCGAGACTGAGCCCGAGGAAGATGGTCGGCGGCACGCCCCAGTTCGCCGCCATCGCGTCGATCCCGGCAACATGCGTGCGCATATAGAGCGAGCCGAAGAAGGAGGCCTGTCCATAATAGCCGAAGGCGCCCATCGCGGTGCCGAAGGAGATCAGCCAGAAGCTGGGCAGGCGGCGCAGCGTCGCGAGCACCTGACCCAGCGGCATGTGCGGGACGGCGGTCTGCGTCGTGATCGCGCGCTTGCGCGGTTCGTCGAGGGTGAACCAGACGATCACCGCGAGCAGGATGCCCGGGACGCCGGCGATCAGAAAGGCGGCGCGCCAGCCGAGGCTGGCGAGCAATATGCCGCCGAGGACGAGGCCCGCGAGCGAGCCGACCGGAACGCCGAGCGAATAGAGCGCGAGCGCGCGGCCGCGCTGTTCGCGCGGGACATAGTCGGTGATCAGGCTGTGTGCGGCGGGGGTGCAGCCGGCTTCGCCGACCCCGACCCCAATGCGCGCCAGAAGCAATTCGGTGAAGTTGCGCGCAAGGCCGCAGAGCGCGGTGAAGCCGCTCCACACCGCGAGCGCGATGGCGATCATCCCGACGCGGTTGCCGCGGTCGGCGATGCGCGCGAGCGGAATGCCGAGCAAGGTATAGAAGAGCGCGAAGGCAAGGCCGCTGATCATCCCGATCTGCCAGTCGGCAAGGTGCAGGTCGGCCTTCATCGGCTCGACGAGGATCGTCACGATCTGCCGGTCGAGCATGTTGAAGGCATAGACGATCATCAGCAGGAACAGCGCGCCATAGGGCATGCGCGTCGGCCGGGTGTCGTCGGTATGGGGGATGGTGTCGCCGGTCATTCGCCTCTCCGTGGCGGGCAGGTCGCCCGTCTTTCATTGCTGCACCTTAGGCGCGAGTTCGGCGGGCGCAGGCGCGCAGCAGTCGGGCGCGGCGATTATCCCCATGCTGATATGTAACGGGCGCGTCGTGTCCCGCTCGCATGGCAGGCGCGGACCGATCAGGGCTGTCGGCGAGGAGAAACGCGCATGGCCTTTGCGATGAACGGCCCCGTCCGCATCGATTATCAGCGCATGGCGGCGGGCCCCGGTCCCGCGGTGATCCTGCTCGCGGGGGCAGGGCGTCCGTCGACCGATTTCGACTATGCTTTCTGCGCGCCGATCGTCGCCGCGGGCTTCGTGCCGATCCGTGTCGACAGCCGCGACACGGGACGCTCGACCGCAATGACCGGCGCGCTGCCCGACCTGCAAGCGATCAAGGCTGCTGCCCTGGGTGGCGGCGATGCCAAGCCGCCCTATGATATCGCGGACATGGCGGCCGACGCGATGGCAGTGATGGATGCCGAGGGCATCGCGGCGGCACATTTTGTCGGCCGTTCGATCGGCGGGCTCGTCGCGCAGCGGCTCGCAATTCACAATCCCGACCGCGTGCTGAGCCTGGCGCTCGTCATGGCGATGAGCCGGTCGATGGCCGATGGGGTTCCCGACGCGGCGCTCGACCGGCTGATGGCCGAGAATATTCCCGACGAGGATGCTTATGTCGCACGCCAGCTCGCCGTCGCGCAGGCGAACGGCATGGCGGAGGATTTCGATGCAAAGCGCATCGCCGAAGAGGCGCGGATCGCCTGGCGACACGGCATCCACCGCGGCGGCACCGCGCGCCACTTCGCCGCCAGTCTCGCCGCCCCGGACCTGCGCGTGGCGCTCGGCGCGCTTCGCATTCCCGCGCTGATCCTGCACGGCCGTCACGACAAGGTGATCCCGCTGGCCCGCGCGACCGAGACCGCAGAGACGATCCCGGGCGCCGTTTTCGAGGTCGACGAAACGATGGGCCACGACGGTCCGCCGCGACTTCGGCAGGCGTGGGGCGAGCGGATTTCGGCGCATCTGGCGGCGGCCATGGCGCGCACCTGAGGGTCGCACGGAAATCACATATGTGATATGGGCCGCGAAAGCCGCGGTTTTGGCCGCTTGGCGGTCTTTGAAGTTATCATGTCTTCATCAGAGACCGTCCGGGGACGGCGATTGGACCGACCGTTCAAGGCGATGACGCCTTCTCGTTGTTGGGATGGAGAGATGAAGAGAAAACCCGTCAAATCTGCCTCGCGCACCTTCGAAGTGCTCGAACTGTTCCGCGACCGCCGCACCCCGCTGCGCCTCAACGAGATATATTCGGCGCTCGGCTATCCGCAGTCGAGCACGACCAACCTGTTGAAAAGCATGGTTATCGAGGGCTATCTCAACTATAATCGCAACACGCGCACCTATCTGCCGACCTTGCAGGTCGCGTCGCTGGGAAGCTGGCTTTATGGCCATGTGGCGTTCGGCAGCGGCTATAGCTGGCTGATCGACGAGCTTTTTCGCAAGACTGACGAAACGATCGTCCTGGTCACGCAGAATGACCTGTTCATCCAATATGTGATGATGCGCGTGCCCGATCATCCGCACAAGCGCCCGCCCAATCCGGGCGAGATGCGCCTGATGCTCGATGCGACGTCGGGCATGGCGCTGATGAGCCGGATGCGCGACCGCGAGATCGACAAAATCTATCGCTATTCCAACTATTATGAGCTCAACCCCGACCGGCGGATCACGCTGGAGGATGTGATGAGCCGTATCCGCTGGATCCGCCACACAGGCTATGTCTATTGGCCCGAGCATCCGGTCCCCGGAATCGCGTCGATCGCGATGCCGCTGGGCGAAAGCATCCACGGCATTCCGCTCGTCATCGGGATCGGCGGCACGACCGAGCGGCTGTCGCCGCGGCGCGCCGAATATGTCGAGATCATGCGCGACACGATCGCAGAATTCCGCGAACGCTTCCCGCAGGACCAGCAAGTGCCGGGCGACGAGGACGATCTGGAGATCGCCGCCGAATAGGCATTTCATTTGGAATAATGACGGGACCATATGCGGCGGACCGTGCTTGGCTCGCGCGGACGCCTATCCTCGCGCGAAAGAGGAGAGAGTTACATGCCCGTCGAAATTGATCTGCTGGATGCCGGAGTTGCCGGCCTCGGCGAAAGCCCGCTTTGGGATCACCGCACCGCGCGCCTGTGGTGGGTGGATTCGACCGCGGGGCGCCTGCACGCGAGCGGCGCCGAGGGGCAGGATCAGGCAAGCTGGGATCTGGGGCAGCCGATCGGCAGTATCGGCCTTGCGACGGCGGGTCTTGTCGTTGCGCTTGCCGACGGCTTTTACCGGTTCGACGCACAGGCGGGCACGACAACTCCGATCACACGGCCCGACATGGCGCCGGGCACGCGACTTAACGACGGCAAGGCGGATCGTGCCGGCCGCTTCCTGTGCGCATCGATGCGGACCGGCGACGCCTTGGGGGCAGGGGCGTTGTTCCGGCTCGATGCCGATGGCGCGATCGGGCAGCTCGAAAGCGGGGTCGGGATCGGCAACGCGATCTGCTTTTCGCCCGACGGTGATACGCTCTATTTCGCCGACAGCCTAGATGGAAAGCTGCGCCGCTACGATTATGATCAGGCGGTCGGCCGGGTCGGCCCGCGGCATGACCTCGTCGATTGTCAGCTACATGGCGGGTCGGGCGCCGACGGCGCGACGGTCGATGCCGAGGGGCGGATCTGGGTGGCGCTGGTGCTGGCGCAGGCGATCGGCTGCTATGCGCCCGACGGGACGCTGCTGCGCTCGATCCCGGTGCCGCTGCCCTATCCCTCGTGTCCCGCATTTGGCGGGCCGAATCTCGATACGCTCTATCTGACGAGCATTGCCAACTCGGGGCACCGCTTGGTCGCCGATCACCCCGACGCGGGGCGGATTACCGTGATCCGGGGGCTCGACGCCCCCGGGATCGCGGAAGGCATTTATCGCTGAACAGTCAGCGGAGCGCGATCGAGATGCCGCCGTCGACGAGCAGCGATTGACCGGTCACGAAGCTCGAGCGGGCGCTGTCGGAGAAGAAAAGGACGGCCTCGGCAATGTCCGATGTCTCACCGAGCCGGCCGAGCGGCGTGCTGGCCACGCGGGCCTCGAAGGTCGCGTCGTCGAGCATCGCGCGAACGCCTTCGGTCGCGACGGTCGACGGGGCGACCGCGTTGACGCGGATCTGTGCAGGCGCGAGCTCGATCGCCGACGAGCGCGTCATGCCCTCGACCGCCGCCTTGATCCCGCAATAGACCATCGCATTGGGAAGGCCCATGTGCGCCGATACCGAGGCGATGTTGACGATCGACCCGCTGCCGCGCGCGCGCATATGCTTGGCGGCCGCCTGCGTGCCCCAGATGATACCGGCGATACCGACGCCCAGCATCTTGTCGAGGCTTTCGGCGTCGATGCCCTCGATCGGCGAATATTTGGTCCACATCGCATTGTTGACCACGACGTCGATGCCGCCAAGTTCTGCGGCGGCGGTATCGAACGCCTGATGCAGGGCGGGACCGTCCGACACGTCGCAACCAAGCGCGATCGCCTTGCCGCCACCGGCTTCGATCTGCTGCACAAGATCTTCGGCCCAATGCGCCTTGCGGTCGAGCAGGGCGAGCGAAGCGCCGTTGCCGGCGAGTTTCAGCGCGATGTCGCGGCCAAGGCCGCGCGACGCGCCGGTGACGAACGCCACGCGCCCTTCGAGTGTTTTTGTCATTGGATAGGGCCCATAAAAATGAAGCCCGCTTTTGGCGGGCTTCAGTGGGAGAGAGAGGTTAGAACTTATACCCGACTTCAACGCCGTAGACCCGGCCCTTGTTGAGCGGTGAGAAGGTCGATCCAGCAAAGAAAGGTAGTGGCGCCTCGGTTCCGAAGGTCGCTTCGTTGAGGAGATTGTTTCCGTAGACCGACACCTTCACCCGCCCATGCGTGACCGCGAGGCTGGCGTCGACCATCGTCGCCGCGCGGAGCAGGCCGGTGTTCTGGTCGTTGTAGAAGGCGGCATCGCGATAGTTGGCGCCGACGCGGGCCTCGGCATCGAAATCGCCGCCGAGGTTGGTCGCATAGGTAATCGAGCCGCCATAGCTCCACGGCGACAGGCGCGGCAGCTTCAGGGCATAGTCGGCATCGTTGATGACGCCGTCGGCGTTGAGGTCGAACAGAATGTCCTCATATTTGCCTTTGGTATAGCCGAACTGGCCCGCGATCGTCAGACCCGAGAGCGGCTTGACCAGCACTTCGCCCTCGATCCCCTTGATCGACACATCGGCCGCGTTGGTGATGATCTGGAAGTTGCCGAACGGCGCGAAGGGCGCCTGGAATTCGCGCTGCGTGCCGTTGATGCGGCTGTAGAAGCCGGCGAGGTTGACGCGTGCGAAGCCGCCGATTTCCTGCTTCAGGCCGATTTCATAGGCGTCCTGCTTTTCCTGATCGAACGGACCCGGATCGACATTGGGGTTGAGGTTGCGGAAGTTGTAGCCGCCGCTGCGGAAACCCTTGGCGAATGAGGCATAGAGCAGGGTGTCGTCGCTCGGCTTGAACTGCACGCCGACGCGCGGGGTGAAGCCGTCCCAGCTGTCCTTGTCGTTGAAGTCATAGCTGCAACGGAGCGTGTCGAGGTTGCAGCCGCCGACGCCGATCGAGCGGACCTGCACTTCCTTTTCCTCGGCCGAGTAGCGCGCACCGACGCTGAAGGTCAGCATGTCGGTCAGATGCCAGTCGACCGTTGCGAAGACGCCGCCCGTCCGCTGCTTCTGGCGGCCGCCGCCCGAAACGGTCAGCGCGCCGCCCGACAGCAAGCGCTGTTCGGCATAGTTGATGTCCTGGTTGAAGTAGAAGAGGCCGGTGGTGACGTCTAAGGCACCGAAGGTGCCGGCATAGCGCAACTCGTTGCTGAACTGCCACTGCTCGATATTGTTGCGCGAGTGCAGGTTGGTCGCGGGCGATCCGTCGACGTCGGCACCGGAATCGTTGCTGAGCGCCCGGACGGCGGCGATGTTGGTGATCTTGCCGTCGCCAAAGGCGGTGTCGATGTTGAGTTCGGCGATACCTTGATCCCAGTCGGTTTTGACGAAACCGGCATAGTTCTGGTTCACGCGGAAGCTGTCGCGCGGGTAGAGGCCGTGGTTCGTGACCGCCGGGCCGTCGCCGCGGATGCGGCCATGCTCGTAACGCAGGACGAGGTCGAAGCTGTCGTTCGGCTGCAGGCGGAGCGCCGAACGCATGATCAGCGTCTCGCTGCCGCCGATCTTTTTGCCGTCGAAGTCGTTTTTGAACCAGCCGTCGTCGTCATTGTAATAGACCGCGACCTTGCCGCTGAGCACATCGCCCGCGAGCGGACCCGAGACCGAGATGCTCGCGCGCTTTTCAAGGCCGGTGGAGAGCGCCGCCTTGGCATCGAGGCGGAAGCGGTTCGATGGGGTGGTGGTGCGCAGCAGTACGGCGCCGCCGGTGACGTTGCGCCCGAACAGCAGCCCCTGCGGACCGCGCAGGATCTCGACGCCTTCAAGGTCGAAGGTATCGAACAGCACGCCCGCGCTGACGCCCAGATAGACGCCGTCGACGAACACGCCGACGGTGGGGTCGATCGAGGGGATCGAACTGTTGATGCCGAGGCCGCGGATCGAGAAATTCGCATAGCCTGGGGTCGTGCCGACGCTTTCCAGCGAGGCGTTGGGAACGGCATAGCTGACGCTGGAGATCGAGCGCGCGTGGATGCTGTCGAGTTCGTTCGAGCCGAAGGCGGTGATCGCGATGGGAACGTCCTGCACATTCTGCGCCGATCCACGCTTGGTCGCGGTCACGATGATGTCGCCAAGGCCGCCCGACTGCGCTTCTTCCTGCGCGCTGTCGTCCTGTGCGGTTTCGTCCTGCGCGAATGCCGGCGCTGCCATCATCATGGCCGCAAAGCCGACTCCCGCCAAAAGACGCTTGCTGTGTGTGTTCATTGTCCACTCCCTGGTGAATCGCGCTTCCGTTCTTCCTTTCGGTGGCGATTCGCCTCGAAGGGGGTGCGCTGGCTTTAAGTCGTGTTGCCGTTCGATGACGAGGCGGCCGGGCCCCGTTCTTGCTTTGCGGCGCGAAGAGCAATCGAACCCTGTGGTCAGCCCCCGATAATCACAATCGCGATACCGCGCGGGTGCGTTCAATCCAGAATGAGATTTTCGGCGGGTCGGGCGGCTTTCGCGTCCCGATCTTCCAGCCCGGGTGCATGAGCCCCTGCAACTGGGAGATATGAACATGAGCAGCATTCGCACCGAAGTCGAAAACCATGTCGCGCTCGTCACGCTCGACAACGCGCCCGTCAATGCCGCGGCGTTGGACATGCTTCAGGAACTCACCGACGTCTTCGACAGCTTCAACGATCGCGATGATGTGCGCGTCGCGGTGCTGACCGGCGCGGGCAAATGCTTCAGCGCCGGCGCCGACCTCAAGAACCGGCCCGACCTGACCGTCCCCGGCACGCGCTGGCGCCGTAATCGCGTCGTGCGCGAGGTCGCCTATTCGATCGCCGATTGCGCGAAGCCCGTCATCGCCGCCGTCAACGGCCCCGCACTCGGCGCCGGCTTCGGCCTCGCCGCGAGCTGCGACATCATCGTGGCGTCCGAAAACGCCGTCTTCGGCCTGCCCGAAATCGACGTCGGCCTGATGGGCGGGGGCAAGCATACCTCGCGCATCGTCCCGCATTCGCTGACGCGCCGCATGATGCTCACCGGCTATCGCGCGCCTGCCGCCGAAATGTATCGCCGCGGCATCATCGAGGCATGCCTGCCCGCCGACGAACTGCTGCCTTATTGCATGGGCATGGCGAAGGTGATCGCGTCGAAGAGCCCGCTCGCGACGCGCTATGCCAAGGACAGCATGCGCACGATCGAGAATATGACGCTGCGCGACGGCTATATCTACGAACAGGGAAATACGGCGAAGCTGTCGACTTCCTACGACGCGCAGGAAGCCGTCGCGGCGTTCGTCGAAAAGCGCGCGCCCGTCTTCCAGGGCCGCTGAGGGCTACTGCCATGGACTGGAATTTCGGCGACCTGCTGGACGCGACCGCGGCGCATGTGCCGGGCGACCGTCCGGCGATCATTCGCGGCGACCATGTCACTTACTGGGCCGATTTCGACGCACGCTCGAACCGGCTGGCGCGCGCGATGCTCGCGGCGGGGCTGCCCGCCGGAGCGCGCATCGCGATCCTCGCGCGCAACATCCCCGAGTTCATCGAGATCGCGGCCGCCGCGTTCAAGGCGCGGCTGACGCACGTCAATCTCAACTATCGCTACACGACGTCCGAGATCGAATATGTCCTGTGCGACTGTCAGGCGGCGGGGCTTTTCTATCAGGACGAGTTCGGTCCCGTGGTCGCGTCGCTGATCGGCGGAGCGATCGACCATCTGACTTATGCGGTGCAGATCGGCAGCGACGGTGCCTATGACGGCATCGTGTCGCAGGGCGATGCCTCGCCGCTCGATATCCGGCGGTCGCCCGACGACGGCTATCTTCTCTATACGGGCGGTACCACCGGACGTCCGAAGGGCGTGATGTGGCGCTCGGCAGACGCGCGGCGCTCGCAGCTCGAATCGCCGGTTGCGGTTTCGACGCCCGCGAGCATGGACGATCATATCGCGCAGGTGCTGAAGGGTACGGCCGGGCGCGTGATGCCCGCCTGTCCGCTGATGCACGGCGCGGGGCTCAACAGCTCGCTCGCCGAACTGCTCGTCGGCGGCACGGCGGTGCTGCTGCCGTCGGACCGGTTCAGCGCCGAGGAACTGTGGAGCGAGGCCGAACGGCACAAGGTCACGCGCATCCTGATCGTCGGCGACGCCTTTGCGCGGCCGATGGCCGACACTTTGCTGGCCAATCCCGGGCGCTGGGACCTGTCGGCGCTGCGCCTGATTTCGTCGGCGGGGCTGATGTGGTCCGAACAGGTGAAGGGTGCGCTGCTCGAAGCGCTGCCGCAGCTTACCCTGCTCGACATCCTCGGCGCGTCGGAGGCGTCGGGCTTCGGCTATGCGATCACCAACAAGGAGCGCGCGACCCCGACCGGGCTGTTCGAGGCGGGGCCGCAGACGGTGATCGTCGATCAGGAGACGGGCCGGGTGCTCGCCGACGACGAAGTCGGCTCGGGCTGGCTCGCACGCCGTCCGCCTTTCGGCGCGGGCTATCATGGCGATCCCGAAAAGACCGCGAGCGTCTATCGCATGATCGACGGGCAGGCCTATGCGGTCCCGGGCGACATGGCCGAGCGCCTGCCTGACGGCCGCTTCCGCCTGCTCGGGCGTGGCAGCATGTGCATCAACACCGGCGGCGAAAAGGTCTTCGTTGAAGAGGTCGAGGAGGCGCTGAAGCGCGTCGACGGCGTCGTCGATGCGATGGTGTTCGGATTGCCCGATCCCAAATGGGGCAGCGTCGTCACCGCGCTGATCGAGGCGGGCGACAAGCCCGACGATCAGGCTCTGCGCGCCGCGCTGTCGCACGATCTTGCCGCCTACAAGCAGCCGCGCACGATCATCCGCGTCGCCGTCCTTCCGCGCCATGCCAGCGGCAAGAGCGACTATCGCAGCGGCATGGATCTCGCGCGCGCCGAAATTCCAGCCCGGACGTCCACCGGCTGATCGTCGCCGGCCCGCAGCGTCCGGGGCGGGCGCGCGGGCCGGAGGCCTCTCCGCCCGACGACCGACTTACAGATTTTCCCAAGGACTTTCGATGCAACAGGCCAATTCCTCCCCCGAAAAGACCACCCGCCGCCTCGACGCGCTGATCATCGGCGCGGGCTTCGGCGGCATGTATGCGCTCCACCGCACGCGCGGCATGGGGCTCGACGTCCATCTGATCGAGGCCGGCGACGACGTCGGCGGTACCTGGTACTGGAACCGCTATCCCGGTGCGCGCTGCGACGTGATGAGCATCGACTACAGCTATTCCTTCTCGGACGAAATCCAGCAGGAATGGACGTGGAGCGAACAGTTCGCGGCGCAACCCGAAATCCTGTCCTATGCGCGCTTCGTCGCCGACAAGCTCGACCTGAAGCGCGACATCAGCTTCGAAACGCGCGCGACCGCGGTCCATTATGACGAGGAAGCGGCACTGTGGCGGATCGAGACCGGTCGCGGCGACGTCTATGAGGCGAGCTATTGTCTGATGGCCACGGGCCCGCTGTCGGTGCCGAAGCAGATCGACATTCCGGGTGCCGACACGTTCAAGGGCGAGCTCTATCTGTCGGGCAAATGGCCGCATCACGACGTCGACCTGAAGGGCAAGCGCGTCGCGGTGATCGGCACCGGATCGTCGGGCATCCAGATCGTCCCGGTGGTCGCCGAACAGGCCGAACATCTCTACGTCTATCAGCGCACGCCCAGCTTCACGCTGCCGATGCGCAACCGCAAGCTCGACGACGACTATGTCGCGCATATCAAGGCGCATTATCCGGGTCTGCGCGCCGCGGCACGCCATTCGCTGACGGGCGGCGTACGCCCGATCACGCACCGTCCGGTGTTCAGCGTCACGCCCGCCGAGCGCGAGAAGCTGATGGAGGATGCGTGGGCGCACAGCGGCCTGTCGTTCCTCGGCCTCTTCTCCGACCTGCTCACCAATCGCGAGGCGAACGAGGTCGTCGCCGAATTCGTGCGCGGCAAGATCGCCGAAGTGGTGGAGGACCCCGACACCGCGCGCCGGCTGACCCCGCGCGGCTATCCGATCTTCGCGCGCCGCCCGTGCCTCGATACCGGCTATTACGAAGCCTATAACCGCGACAATGTGACGCTTAAGGACTGCCTCGAGCATCCGATCGTCGAGATCACCGAAAAGGGCATCCGTACCGCCGAGGGCGAAGTCGAGGTCGACATCATCATCGCGGCGATCGGCTATGATGCGCTCACCGGTGCGATGCTGTCGATCGATATCGAAGGCAGGGATGGCCGCAAGCTCAAGGATAAATGGGCCGACGGCGGACGCTCGCACCTCGGCCTGATGATCGAGGGCTTCCCAAACCTGTTCGTCATCGCGGGTCCAAACGGCCCGTCAGCGCTGGCAAATTTTATCCTTCTGAATGAACAGAATGTCGACTGGGTCTGTGACTGTATCGAGCATATGCGAACCGACGGCCTGCGTTCGATCGAAGCGAATGCCGATGCCGAAGACGGCTGGATGCAAAAGGTCACGACGCTGGGCTCGCTGTCGCTCTATCCGACGGCCAATACTTGGTACACCGGCGCCAATGTGCCGGGCAAGCCGCGTACCTTTCCTGTCTACATCGGCGGGCTTGGCCGCTATCGCGAAATCTGTTCCGACGCGGCGGCCGATGGATATCGCGGCTTCACGCTGCGATAGGACCGGGGCTCGCGTCCCGATATGGAGTGAGCGATATGTCGTCTGAAAGGCTGTTCGAGCCGTTGTCCCTTGCGCGCGGCGCGCCGATGAAGAACCGGCTAATGCTCGCGCCGCTGACCAATCGGCAGAGCCACGCCGACGGCACGCTGTCGGACGCCGAGCGGAACTGGCTGGAAATGCGCGCGACTGGCGGCTTTGCGCTGACGATGACCGCCGCGTCGCACGTCCAGCCGATCGGGCAGGGGTTTTCCGGGCAACTCGGTGTCTTTGCCGACGATCATGTCGAGGGGCTCGCGGCGCTCGCCGCCGGGATCAAAGCGCGCGGCTCGCTGTCGTCGCTGCAACTGCATCATGCGGGCAGTCGCGCCGAACCCGAACTCATCGACGCGCCGGTCGCGCCGTCGGAAGTCGCCGAACGCAATGTCCGGGCCTTGTCCGAAGCTGAGGTCGAGGCGCTGCGCGACGATTTCATCGCGGGGGCGCGGCGCGCCGAACAGGCCGGCTTTGACGGTGTCGAGATTCATGGCGCACACGGCTATATTCTCGCCGAATTCCTGTCGGCGGCGAGCAATCGGCGAACCGACCGTTACGGCGGCAGCATCGAAAACCGCGCGCGTATCATCTTTGAGATCATCGACGGCATTCGCGCCGCGACCCGGCCCGATTTCCAGCTTGGCCTCCGCCTTTCGCCCGAGCGTTTCGGGCTTGAGCTCGATGAAATCCGCGACGTGGCGGGCGAAGTGCTGAGGCAGGAAAAGATCGATTTCCTCGACATGTCGCTATGGGATGTCAGCAAGGAGCCCGAGGAGGAGCGGCTGAAGGGCCGTTCGCTGATAAGCTTCTTCACCGATCTGCAGCGCGGCAGCGTTCGCCTTGGCGCGGCAGGCAAGGTGATGGACGCCGAAGACGCGGCCTGGGTGCTCGACGCCGGGTGCGACTTCGTCGTAATCGGCCGCGCTGCCATATTGCGACATGATTTTCCCGAACGCGTCCGCCGCGATCCGGCCTATCGATCACCCGAACTTCCGGCATCGGTGCAGCATTTGCGGGACGAAGGGCTGAGCGACATCTTCATCCACTATATGCGGCGCTGGCCGGGTTTCGTGGAAGTCGATGTGAACGGATAGACTTTTCTCCAGCATGCGTGGATCGCGCTCGCGCCTTTCGATTAGGCTCGCATCCTTTCTTCCGGTCCGACGCCCTGGATGGTTCAGTTGAATGCTATCTCAGCCCGTCCCGGGGGTGTCCGCATTTACGAACGGCGCTCCAAAAGCGGACGGTCTCCAAGCGTTGAGAGTTTCAGACGCCGATAGGCGTCAGAAAGTCTTCGGTGCCCGAACCGCGGTTGGTCATGAGCCGAGCTATGGGGAAAGCTGTTTTGCGCTGATGCTGGGGTGGCCAGTTGCTGCCC
>Ga0182745_1000160_pt1 | contig 87612 bp, 78 predicted proteins | sample eDN3rd30CKraftBY_FD_128523 | JGI IMG/M metagenome (GOLD analysis project Ga0182745, IMG submission 128523) | Enriched backyard soil microbial communities from Emeryville, California, USA - eDNA 3rd pass 30_C Kraft BY (version 2) (version 2) | ecosystem: Environmental > Terrestrial > Soil >...
AAGGCCATCGTCGCGGCGATCGTCGCCGGCGTGGACTCGATCGAACACGGCACCTATGCGACCGCCGAGAGCTACCAGCTCATGAAACAGCATGGGACTTTCCTGGTACCCACGCTGCTGGTCGCCGACGTGATCTATCAGCAGGCTGTGCACAGCCCGGAGACCCTGCCGCCCACCGTGGCCGACAAAGCCAAGGCGGTAGTGCCGGTGATGATGGAAAACTTCAAGCGCGCCTATCGTGCCGGGGTCAAGATAGCGTTCGGCAGCGACCAGGGCGCATCCACCGGCCAGAACAAGGCGCGGGAGTATGAACTCATGGTCCATGCCGGGGTGACGCCACGCGACGCCATCCTTGCCGGCAGTCTGCGCGCCGCGCAACTCATCGGCGCGACCCAGGACATTGGCTCCATCCAGGCGGGCCGCTACGCCGACCTGGTCGCCGTCACCGGCAATCCGCTCGAACACATCGAGATCCTGCAGCAGGTACAGTTCGTGATGAAGGGCGGCGAAGTGCTCAAAGCGGATGGCAAGATGTTGCGATGAGCACGTCCGCGAGCAGCCAGGCCACGTCCGTGCCGGCCGATCACATGGCCACTGCCGCAGCATCACCACATGGGGCGGCGGTGCCGTTATACCGCCGTCTCTACGTGCAGGTGGTGTGCGGCATCGTCATAGGCGTGCTGCTGGGACACTATAGCCCCGACCTGGCGCAGCAGATGAAGCCGCTGGGCGACCTGTTCATCAAGCTCATCAAGATGATGATCGCCCCCATTGTGTTCACCACGGTGACTGTGGGCATCGCCAGGATCGGCGACTTGAAACAGGTCGGGCGCGTGGGCCTGAAAGCCATCGTCTATTTCGAGGCCGTGACCAGCGTGGCGCTGCTGCTGGGGCTGCTGGTCGTGAATTTATGGCGACCCGGCGCTGGCTTGAACGCCGATGCCGCGACCCTGGATACGTCCGCCGTGTCCGGCTATGTCACGGCATCACAGCAGGGCACCTGGCTGGAGACACTGCTCGGCATGGTGCCGGACACCGTGATGGGGGCTTTCGTCTCCGGCGAAATGCTGCAAGTGCTGTTGTTCTCGGTCCTGTTCGGGCTGGCGCTGTCCAGCAGCGGCCAGCAGGGCCGGGCGCTGGTGGACCTGGTCGACCGGCTCGCGCACACCTTCTTCGGCATCATGCGTTTCATCATGCTGTTCGCGCCGCTGGGAGCGTTCGGTGCCATGGCGTTCACCATCGGCAAATATGGGGTGGGCACCTTGCACCAGCTCGGCGTGCTGGTCATCGCGGTGTACACGACCTGCCTGTTGTTCGTGTTCGTGGTACTGGGCTTGATCGCCCGCTGCGCCGGCTTCAGCCTGTGGCGCTTTCTGGTGTACATCCGGGAGGAGCTGCTCATCGTGCTCGGCACCTCGACCTCGGAGAGCGTGTTGCCGCGCATGATGGTGAAACTGGAGCAACTCGGCTGCGCCAAGCCGGTGGTGGGCCTGGTGGTGCCGACCGGGTATTCTTTCAACCTGGACGGTACCTCGATCTATCTGACCATGGCGGCCATCTTTATCGCACAGGCCATGAACATCGAGCTTTCCTGGGGCCAGCAACTTGGACTGCTCGGCGTGTTGCTGTTGACGTCCAAGGGCGCGGCCGCGGTGACCGGTGGCGGGTTCATCACCTTGGCGGCGACCTTGTCGACCACCGATACCTTGCCGGTCGCCGGCCTGGCGCTGTTGCTGGGAGTGGATCGCTTCCTGTCGGAAGCACGTGCGCTCACCAACCTGGTCGGTAACGGGGTGGCCACCATCGTGGTGGCTCGCTGGGAGGGTGCGCTGGATCGCGACCGGCTGCGGCGGGTGTTGTCCGCCCGCTCCGATGACTGAGCGCGCCGCGGGCAATCGAACCATGTCCCCCCCAGAACGACGACCAGAACGACAGCTGATGCCGGGCTTCGCCAGCTTCGATATCGAGGTCCGGCCCGGTGTCCGAATCCATGGCGTCAAATCGGGCGCGGGCCCGCCGGTCCTGCTGCTGCATGGGCATCCACAGACCCATCTCACCTGGCATGCGGTGGCTCCCGGCTTGGTCCAGGCGGGCTTCACCGTCATCGCCACCGATCTGCGTGGCTATGGCGACTCGTCTCGCCCGGCAGGCGGTGAGAACCACGAGAACTATTCCAAGCGCGCCATGGCTCAGGACCAGGTCGAGGTCATGCGCACCCTGGGCTATGAGCAGTTCTTCGTGGCCGGCCATGATCGCGGCGCGCGGGTGGCTCACCGCATGGCGCTCGATCATGCCGATGCGGTTCGGGCCGTCGCCGTCCTCGACATCGCACCCACCGCGACCATGTATGCGCGCACCGACAAGGAGTTCGCCACCCGGTATTTCTGGTGGTTTCTCCTGATCCAGCCGGCGCCGCTGCCGGAACGGCTCATCGAGGCCGACCCCGAATTCTTTCTGCGACAGCACCTGGGCACCCAGAGCCGGACCGGCCAGCCGCTCGACGCGACGCTGTTCCAGGAATATCTGCGCTGCTACCGGCTGCCCGGCACCACCCATGCCATATGCGAGGACTATCGTGCCGCCGCCACGATCGACCTCCAGCACGATGCCGCGGATGTCGACCGGCGGGTGTCCGTGCCGCTGCTGGCGTTGTGGGGGAGCAAGGGGGTGGTGGGCTCGCTCTATGACGTCGCTGCGACCTGGCGGGAGAAGGCAACCAACGTTCGCGGCCACGCCCTCGAGTGCGGCCATGTGCTGCAGGAGGAACGGCCGGCGGAGACGCTCCAGCACCTGTCGGCATTTTTCCGGGCGATCCGCTCTGAAGGGTTGTGACCGCCTTCACCTTTGCGGGGTGCGGCGCTCTGTTACCCTCATCCGGCACCCGGAGACTGCGTTCGACCGCTGAGCACGGCTCTCGTGGGGGCAGCGTGTGCCACAACCCCGTTAATATCGACATCCTATGGTCTGGTTCCTGCTCTTTGCCGTCACTGTGTTCTCGTTGTACTTCTGGCGCCAATACCGCGCCCGGCAGCGCGAGCTGAACAGTCCCTTGGCCAGCCATCGGTCCGGGCACAGCCATATCGGCCAGGTCCTGGTACTGGAACAGGGACTGCAGAATGGCACCGGCCGGATCCGGCTGGGCAATCGCGACTGGCAGGTACGGGGCCCCAATCTGCCCGCCGGGGCCAAGGCGAGGGTCACCGGCGTGGACGGCACCATATTGCTGATCGACCGGGTCGCGGCCTGAACTCGAGCGTTACGATCGGAACCAACCTCCCCCGGCAGCCCTCGAACCAGAGGACATCTGCCCGACCGATCCGTTGCGAGGTACCTGCCGCCATGTCCTCTTTCTACGATTTCACGGTCAAAAGCATCGATGGCCTGCCCGACTTGCTCTCGCCGCTACGGGACAGCGTGGCACTGGTGGTGAACGTGGCCAGCCGATGCGGCTATACGCCCCAGTACACCGGTCTCGAACGGCTGTACCGCGAGCTGCAGGGCCAGCGCTTCACCATCATCGGTTTCCCGTGCAATCAATTCGGCGCACAGGAGCCCGAGGCGGAGGGTGCCATCATGCAATTCTGCACCACCACTTATGACGTGACGTTTCCGCTCAGTGCCAAGGTCGAAGTGAATGGTCCCGGCCGGCATCCCTTGTATGCCTGGTTGACCGCGCCCGCCAATGGGTTCGCCGGCGACATCGAATGGAACTTCGAGAAATTCCTGATCGGCCGCACCGGCCGGGTGGTGGGACGCTATCCGTCGGGTACCAAGCCGGAAGACAGCGGCCTGTTGCAGGACATCGCGGCACAGCTTTGAGCCCTGCCGGCGTGAACTCGACTCAGTCGCAGCCCTGCTGTTTGCGGGCCCGCTCCCCGTTTTGTTGCCAGAGCGTTGCCAGTTGCGCCTTGGCTTGTTGCAGCAGGTTGGCGTCCTGGCCCTTTTCCAGCATGGCCAGCGTGCGGGCGAACGCCACCGAGTTGGGTATGTAGGCGTCGCCGGTGCAGCCCAGTTCGTTCAATTTATCGCCGTAGTATTGCCACGCCAGGATCTGCACTCGCGTGAGCCGCCCACCCCAGGGCATTTGCACCATGGAAACGAAGGCCAGCGGTTCGCCATCGCGAGCCGCGTCGGTACCGAAGGCCGCCGCGGTGGCGGCATCGGCCGGGTGGCCATCGCAGCCCAGCGCCATGCAATTGGCCAGATCGACCTTGGCGCGTGACAGAGTCTGGCCCGCTTGCTTGAGCAGCAGCCGGATGGAACCCACGTTCTCGGTGGTCTCCCCTTTGCGAACCGCGATCAACCTGTTGGTGGCCAAAGCATACTGCGCCGGTGCGAAGTTTTTCGCCGCCGCCCGTTCCAACAGGGCCTCGTGTTGCGCCGGATCACGCAAGAACTGCGCCAGCTCGGTGGCGCTGGCCGGGTCGCCAGACTCGGCCGCCGTACGCAGGCGTGCTTCGATGGCACCGAAGTCGAAATGCGCCTTGCCGCAGCCCTGCCGCGCATGCTCCATGTAAGCACGTTCGGCGACATAGACTCCTGCGGCGCGAGCCAGGCGCTGCGACGAAATCAATGGCGCAATGCGGTCGAGCTGAGCCTTGCTGTCGGCCGGCTGCGCTGACAAGACGCGGTTGCACCAGTGCTGGATCCGCACCAGCGCAATGTTGGAGTTCTGATTGCCCGCGGCGCTTTGCGCGCTGAGCGTTGCCACTGCAACATCCACGGCCCCGTCGGCCAGCACCTTGAGGACCTGATCGTCGACGTTCAGGCCGGTCAAGTTCCGTTTATGTGAAACATATTGCAGCCGCTGGTAGAACGCCCTTTCGTCGGTAGGAGTGACGTTGGCCGTTGGAGCCTGGGGTGCGGCGGTCGAGGGCGGCGCGTCGGCAGCGACCGAGGGACCGCAAATTGCAGTGAGACCCAGCAGCACGCCGAGAGCGCGTGCTGCTGGAGATACGAGGCGAGTGCGTCGATGAGGCATGGTCAGCACTCGCTCGCTGGAGGGCGGTAGCGATTACGGCGTGGTGATCAAGTCGTATTCGACTTGGACATTGCCGTTGAAGGTGATCTGGCCGCCCTGGTAGCTGTGCGCGGCACCGCCCGAGTCGGCGGCCATGGCCATTTCCTTGCGCACCATCATCGGCCGCGGGGGAGGCGTGAAACCGGAGCTGGCCGAGATGGTGCGTGGCGCGCCGATTCTGGCACCCGCGGCCTTCGCGACCGCCTCCGCGTTCAAACGCGCATCCTGCACGGCCTTGGCCAGTGCCTCACGCTCCAGATCGCGGCGCTTGCTCGATTCCAGACTCGGGTCGCCGATCTGGTTCACGCCCAGGTCGGTGGCCTTTTCCAGCAGGGTGCCGAGCTTGTCCAGGTCGCGCAGGTCGACTTCCACCTGGCGCGACACGAAGTAACCGATCAGGTTACGTTCCTTGGCATTGTTGTCCCAGTTGTACTCGGGCTGCACGCTGATGCGCGTGGCGCGCACGTACTTCTGGTTGATCTTCAGATCGCGGGTGAGCTTGAGTACGGCCTCGACCGTCTTGCTGACCTCGGCGCGGGCGTCTTCGAGCTTGGGTTTGCGCGACTCCACGCCCAGCGACACGATGGCCTGATCCGGCTCGGCCTGCACCTCGCCCTGACCGGACACCGAAACTGTCCGCGGGCGTTCTTCCGCCGCCGCTGCTCCCGCCGGGACGATCCATGCACATGTCATCGTGCCCAACAGCACGAACAGACCGGGATACATTTTGTAGTTCATGACGATCCTCGTTAGTAGCTCGATACCAGGGACAGCAGGTGCCCCTCGCCGCATTGGTCAGTAATGGCAGCCTCAAGTTCCAGTATTCCCGGGACGCGCGAAAAAATCTGTCGTGGTTAACCCAGAAGCGATTCGATCGGCGTTTGTAGTTCGGATCGGCCGCGGCGTAAACGCTCGCCCGCCCCGTTCACGATGGCTTCCAGGTCGCCGGTAGCCTGCTCGAACTCGTCGTTGATCACTACGTAGTCGAATTCGTTCCAGTGCGACATGTCGGCGATGGAATCGCGCAGCCGGCGGGCGATGACTGCTTCGCTGTCGGTGGCCCGGGTCCGCAGCCGGCGCTCCAGTTCGGCGCGCGATGGCGGCAGGATGAAAATGGATTGGCACTGTGGCATGGCGCGGCGGATCTGCTGCGCCCCCTGCCAGTCGATTTCAAGGATCACGTGGCTGCCCGCGTCGAGCAGGCTCTCGACCTGGGCGCGCGACGTGCCATAGAAGTTGTCGAACACCTGGGCGTGTTCGAGGAAGGCGCCCTCGGCGATCATGCGCTCGAACTTCGCCTTGTCGACGAAGAAGTAGTCATGCCCCTCCTGTTCGGACGCGCGCCGTGGCCGGGTGGTATACGAGATGGAAAAGCGCAGCGCCGGCTGGCGCTGCATCAGCGCTCGCACCAGCGAGGTCTTACCCGCGCCGGAGGGCGCCGCAATGACGAATAATTGACCGCGTTTGGAGGACATAAGCGTTCTATCTTAGAGCATTTCGCCGCGGCGTCGCGGATCAGGCCCCGCGGCCTGCCCATCCGTCTCGGCTCGAGCGAAATGCCATTGATTCATATAGAATTTTTCATAAAACACGAATCAGGGCGGCGATCGGCCACAAGCCCGTCATAAAAATGTAATAATCCGCGCCCGATCCTCCGGGCCCGATACCCGCTGCATGAAAATCATCGACAAGCTTGTCCCCCGGGAAGGCCGGTTCTTCGAACTCTTCAACCAGCACGCCAGCCGCATCGCCGAGGCGAGTAGCGTGCTCGCGGAGCTGCTGCGCGACTACGATGACGCCGCGGCGCGGTCCAGTCGCATCGAGCGCATCAGTGACCTGGAGCACGATGCGGACCGCATCACGCACGAAACCATCGCGCTGCTGCAGACCATCTTCGTCACCCCGCTCGACCGCAACGATATCCACCGCCTGATCTCGCGACTGGACGACGTGCTCGACCTGATGCAGGACGCGGCGGAGTCGCTGTCGCTGTACGACGTGCAGCGGATCACCCCCGAGGCCATCGAGCTGGCAGTGCTGCTGCAACACTGTTGCGAACGCTTGCAGTCCGCCATGGCGCTGCTGTCCAACATGCGTAATGCGCCCGAGGCGTTGAAGCTGTGTCTCGAGATCGACTCCCTGGAGTCGCAGGCCGACCGTGTGATGCGTAGTGCGATCTCGGGGCTGTTCCGCAACGAGCCGGACATCCGTCAGGTCATCAAGCTCAAGGCGATCTACGAGTTGCTCGAGGCTGCCACCGACAAATGCCAGGACGTCGGTAATCTCATCGAAAGCGTCATTCTGCAGAACGCCTGAGCCGCCGCTGATGCCACTCGATTATCTCCACCTGACACTGGTGTTGCTGGTGGCGCTCGCGCTGGCCTTCGATTTCATGAACGGCTTCCACGACGCGGCGAACTCCATCGCGACCGTGGTCTCGACACGTGTGCTCAAGCCCTACCAGGCGGTCGTATGGGCCGCGTTCTTCAATTTCCTCGCATTCTACGTGTTCGAGCCCAAGGTGGCGGCGACCATCGGCAAGGGCATCATCGAGCCTGGCTTCGTCGACGAAGCCGTCATCGGCGGCGCGCTGATGGGGGCCATCGGCTGGAACGCCATCACCTGGTACTTCGGTATCCCGTCCAGCTCTTCGCATGCGTTGATCGGCGGCATGATCGGCGCCGCGGTGTCGAAGGCAGGCACTGCGCCGCTGATTTCCTCGGGCATCTGGAAGGTGGCGGCCTTCATCGTGATCTCACCGGTGCTCGGCCTGCTGATCGGCGGCGGGATCATGATCGCGGTGAGCTGGATCTGTTTCCGCATCGCGCCGTCGAAGCTCGATCGCTGGTTCCGGCGTTCGCAGCTGCTGGCGAGCGCGTTATACAGCCTGGGCCACGGCAGCAACGATGCGCAGAAGACCATGGGCATCATCTGGTTGCTGCTGATGGTGCGGGGCTTGGCGACCCCCGAGCACTTGCCGAGCTGGGTGATGGTGAGCTGTTACGTCGCGATCTCGATCGGAACGCTGTTCGGTGGCTGGCGCATCATCAAGACCATGGGCCAGAAGCTTTCGCGCCTCACGCCCGCCAGCGGCTCGGCCGCCTCGGCCGGTGGCGCGCTGACCTTGTTCATCGCTTCAGGCTACGGTATTCCCGTGTCCACCACCCACACCATCACCGGCGCCATCCTCGGCGCCAGCGGCATCCAGAACCCCGCTCGCGTGCGCTGGGACCTCGCCGCGCACCTGGTCTATGCCTGGATACTGACCATCCCCGCCGCCGGCCTGCTCGCCGCGCTCGCCTACTGGGTGTTTCGGCAGGTGCTCTGACCTCTGAAGAGCAACTTTCGAGCAGCACGGCACTGACGCGATCCGGCCTTCGGTCGGCCGGTCGTCGCCAAACGCGGCATCACCACGGGTGCGATTGCTGATCGCATCGACGCCGGCGAGGCCGTGGATGACCTTGCCGCGGACTACGATCTCTCGGTGGACGAGATCGAGGAGGCTGTGCTTGACGAACAACCCGTACCAGATCTGAACTCCGAAGCCATCGACTTCGCAGTTGTTTCGCAGTGCTTTGCGGAGCTACGCACCCTGCGGCGGCAAGATCTCGAAGCGCTCGGGCTGGTCACTCGCTATCAGGGGCGAAAGGTTCCGACGGTCGGCGGACTGCTGCTCTTTGGACGAGAACGGCTGTCGCGTTATCCCGATGCATGGATCCAGGTCGGCCGATTCGCAGGAACCAATCGCACCGAACTGATCGATCGCGCAGGCTTGACCGACTATCCACTCATGGCGCTCGACCAAGCAGTGTCGTTCGTCGAGCGCAATACGCGCCTTGGCATGAGCATCGGGCGCCTGAAGCGTAAGGATGCACCCGCTGTGCCTCCAACTGCCTTGCGCGAAGCGCTGGTCAATGCGGTGGTGCACGCCGACTATACTCAGCGCGGTGCACCCGTGCGCGTCGCTGTGTTCGACGACCGGGTGGGGATAGAGAACCCAGGAATTCTGTTGCCGGGGCTTACAATCGATGAATTGCGCGATGGCCTCTCCCGTGTGCGCAATCGTACGATTGCGCGCGTGTTTAATGAGCTCGGCCTCATCGAGCAATGGGGAACGGGTGTGCAGCGGATGATCGATGCATGCACCAGCGCCGGGCTTCCCGAGCCGGAATTCGTGGAAACCGGGCTTCGCTTTCGCGTTACCTTGAGGACCGAGCCGATTGGTCCAGCTATCGTCGATCCGACCGAACAGAGAATCGTGGACTACATCGCTGCCGGGGACGGTCGTTCCACAGCCGCGGTTGCGGAACACGTAGGCTTGTCGACGCGCGCAACACAGTATCGGCTTGCAGCACTGGAGCAGCGCGGGTTGATTGCAGTGGTGGGATCTGGACCGCGCGACCCGCGCCGACGGTGGTATGTGGTGAAGAAAAGGTGAGCGGACCAGGAAGCCTGACGCGTGCTTACATCTGTCACTCCACGTTCTGCACCTGCTCCCGCATCTGTTCGATGATGACCTTCATGTCGACCGCGGCGCGCGTGGTCTCGACGTCCTGTGACTTGGAGGACAGCGTGTTGGCTTCGCGATTGAGCTCCTGCATCAGGAAGTCCAGCCGCCGGCCGGCCGGTTCGGAAGAATCCAGCACCGAGGTGACCTCGTCCAGGTGACCGGCCAGGCGATCCAGTTCCTCGGCCACGTCCATCTTGTGGGCATACATCACCAGTTCCTGTTCCAGGCGTTCCTGGTCCGGTGCCTGGCCGAGCTGGGAGATGCGTTCGACGATACGGTCACGCAGGCGTTGCGATACGTCGGGCAGGCGCTCCTTGACCAATTGCACCTGCGTCCGCATCGCGTTGCAACGCCCAAGCAGCAGCTCGCGAATACGCTGCCCTTCGCGATGCCGCGTGTCATTCAATTCGGTCAGCGCTTCACGCAACAGATTCAAAGCCGCCGCCAGCACCGGCTTGGCATCGACCTCGGTATCGCGGATTACCCCGGGCCAGCGCAGCACATCGAGGGGATCGACTTCGGCGCTGCCGCCGGAGGTTTGGGCTGCCCGGGTTCGTACCTCGGCGACTCGTGCCAGCAGCTCATCCAGCAACGCCGAGTCGATCTCGATGGAACGGGCGTTGCCGCTGTTCGCCTTCAGGTACAGGTTGGCATCCACCTTGCCGCGCCGCAGCGCGGCGGTGATGGTTTGGCGCACCTCGTTGTCCAGCGGCCGCAGGTCATCCGGCAGGCGCAGCGAAATTTCCAAATAGCGATGATTGACCGTGCGCAGCTCGCTCACCAGCGTCCCCCAGGGACCTTGGCTTTCACGGCGGGCGAAACCAGTCATGCTGCGGATCATGCGTCACTCTCGAAACAAACGGCGTGGATTAAGGTAAAGCGCCCTTACGCCCGGACAGGCGGGCGGTGTATAAAGCGCACGCCCAGCGTAAAGCCTACGCTCAAGTGTAACAGCATCCCCTAGCCCAAAGCCGGAGCCCGCGCTTGCGGATCGAGCACGCAGAATTAAGCCTGATTGGCGACCGCGAGGACAATCAGGACCGGGTTGCGATCAAGGTGACCCACCAGGCGGCGTTGGCCATTGTCATCGATGGCATGGGCGGACATGCCGATGGCAGCCGGGCTGCCGATACCGCGCTGCGGAGCCTGTTGGAGTCGTTTCATCGCTCCACCCTGCCGCTGCTCGACCCGTTGGGGTTCCTGCACCTGTCGCTCAGCAAGGCGCATGACGAGGTGGCGCGGCTGGGCAACGGCCAGAGCATGGAGTCGCGGCCGCGGGCTACCATTGCCCTGTGCCTGATTCAGGGGGGGGCCGCCTACTGGGCCCACATCGGCGACAGCCGCGTGTACTGGATACGCAAGGGCGAGGTAATCACCAGGACGCGCGATCACAGCCATGTGGAGCTGCTGTTGCGCGATGGCAAGATCACCGAAGACGAGGTGACCAACCATCCCATGCGTAACTTCGTCGAATGCTGCCTGGGCGGCGATCCGGCCATTCCGGAGATGGCCATCAGTGGTCGCCAGGTATTGCAGCCGGGCGACGTGCTGCTGGTGTGTTCCGACGGCATCTGGACCGGTCTGCGCGATCCCGACATCGCAGCGTTTTTCCGCGGCGCCCCCGAGAATTTGCGCGCCTGGCTCGAAGCATTGGGCCGCCGCGCCGTCCAGGCTTCGGCACCTTTCAGCGACAACACCACCGCGGCGGTCTTGCGCTGGCGGGGCCCCTGATCGATTCTTTTCTTTTTCCACCGAGATCGTCTATCGCAATGTCCATGAAAGGCCGCCCCAGCGGCCGCGCTCCCGATGAGCTGCGGCCGATCCGCATCACCCGCAAATTCACCCGTCACGCCGAAGGCTCGGTACTGGTGGAGTTTGGCGAGACGCGGGTGCTCTGTACCGCCAGCGTCGAAGAAACCGTTCCCTCGTTCCTGCGCAACAGCGGCGGTGGCTGGGTGACCGCCGAGTACGGCATGCTGCCGCGTGCCACCCACACGCGCTCGCGGCGTGAAGCGGCGACGGGCAAGCAAGGCGGCCGCACGCTGGAAATTCAGCGCCTCATCGGCCGTTCGCTGCGCGCGGTCGTCGATCTCAAGGCACTGGGTGAACGCACCATTACCCTCGACTGCGATGTGTTGCAGGCTGACGGCGGTACTCGCACCGCATCGATCACCGGGAGCTACGTAGCCCTGGTCGACGCCGTGGACAGTCTGGTACGCAAGCGCGTGCTGAAGGAAAGTCCGGTGCATGGTCAGGTGGCCGCGGTCTCCGTGGGCATCTATGGCGGCATTCCCGTGCTCGACCTGGACTACCGGGAGGATTCCGAAGCCGAGACCGACATGAACGTGGTCATGAACAACGGCGGCGGTTTCATCGAGGTGCAGGGCACGGCCGAGGGGCACGCGTTCCGCCGTAACGAACTGGACGAGCTATTGAACCTGGCCGCCAACGGCATTGGCCAATTGCTGGCCAAGCAGCTCGAAGCGCTGCAAGGTGACTGACGTGCGTCTGGTCCTGGCAACCAACAACCCGGGCAAGATCGACGAACTCCAGACGTTGCTCGCGCCACTGGCCATCGAAGTATTGCGGCAGTCGCAGTTCACCCAGGTGGCGGCGGAGGAAACCGGCCTGTCGTTCGTGGAGAACGCCATTCTCAAGGCCCGGCATGCCGCGCGCGCCTCGGGACTACCGGCCATCGCCGATGACTCCGGCATCGAAGTGGATGCGTTGCGAGGTGCGCCGGGCATCTATTCCGCGCGTTACGCCGGCGCGGATGCCAGTGATCAGGACAACTTGGAAAAACTGTTGCGCGAGCTGCGTGATGTGCCGCCGGAGCAGCGCACCGCGCGCTACCGGTGTGCGCTGGCTTTCATGCGCTGGGACCTCGATCCCGCGCCGCTGGTGTGCCAGGCCAGTTGGGAAGGGCGCATCATCGCCACGCCGCGTGGCCAGGGCGGCTTCGGTTACGATCCTGTTTTCCAGATCGGCGCCGTCACCGTGGCCGAAATGCCAGCCGCGGAGAAGAATCAGCGCAGCCACCGCGGTCAGGCGCTTCGGCTGCTGGTGGAACAGATGCAGCGCGAACTCACGCAGCACGGTGTACCCCAGCCGCGCACCGGGTGAGCCGCGTGAGCGTCCTGCAGCCTCCACCCTTATCGTTGTATGCGCACATGCCCTGGTGTGTGCGCAAATGCCCGTACTGCGATTTCAATTCGCACGTCGCGCCCGAGCAGCTGCCGCAGCGCAGCTATGTGGACGCGCTGCTGGAAGATCTCGATCATGACCTGGGACTGGCCGGCCGGCGTCCCCTGGTTTCGGTCTTCTTCGGCGGTGGCACCCCGAGCCTGTTCAGCCCCGATGAAATCGGGCATTTCCTGAGCGGCGTGCGCTCGCGCCTGGCGTGTGTCGCCGACCTTGAAGTCACCCTGGAAGCCAACCCCGGCACCATCGAGCATGGCCGCTTCCGTGGCTATCGCGATGCGGGCGTGAATCGGGTCTCGCTGGGCGCGCAAACGTTCAACGACGCACAGCTCAAGGCGCTCGGGCGTATTCATGGCAGCGGCGACATCGAGCGCGCGGTAGACGAACTGGTGCGCGCCGGCATCGACAATTTCAATCTCGACCTGATGTATGCGCTGCCCCAGCAAACGTTGGAGCAGGCACTGGCCGACGTCCGGGCGGCGCTGGCGCTGGCGCCCAAACATCTCTCCCATTACCAGCTGACCCTGGAACCCGGCACGGTGTTCTATCACCGTCCTCCCCCGCTGCCCGGGGAAGAGACGGCCTGGGACATGCAGTTGCAATGCCAGGCGCTGCTGGCCGAGCGGGGTTACCAGCAATACGAGGTCTCGGCATATGCCCGGGAGGGGTACCGCTGCCGTCATAACCTCAACTACTGGGAGTTTGGCGACTACTTCGGGCTCGGAGCCGGCGCCCATGGCAAGCTGACTCGCGCCGATGCTGGTGTAGTAACGCGCACGACCCGGTGCCGCCAGCCGCGCGACTACCTCTCGCGGGCCGTTCCCGATCGCATCACCGAGCTCAAGGACGTGGCGGTGGCCGAACTGCCGTTCGAGTACATGCTCAACGTCCTGCGGTTGCGCCAGGGATTCGACCTGCGGGAATTCGAGGCGCGTACCGGCCTGTCACGCACCGTCCTGGCGGAGCCCCTGCGGGCCGCCCGGGACAAGGGCATGATGCAAGGGCCCGAGGGGGGGGCGTGGTGGCAGCCCACTGAGCTGGGCGCGCGTTTCCTGAACGATCTGCAGGCTCGCTTTCTTCCCTGAAACGCTTACGTACAGATTACATTCCTGTCTCCAAAGACTGACGCAAGTTAGTGAACTGACGCACAAATTTCCTTTGTGTCAGCGGTATTTCCAGGCCCGGTCCAGGCGGGTTATTCACACCGTGCCGAGGGTCATGCGAGAACCGAGTCTTGATGACGAATTTACAAGCGATATGTAAACAGACGCTTGTAAGTTATTGATGAATAAAGGAGAAATGGGGTGGCTAAAATTTAACCAATGTGACTGTGCTGCGATTTTGCCCGTCTCACGCTCACCTCCCGGACAATTCATCCACACACTTATCCACAGGTTTTGTGGATAACCCGACACCACCCCCGGCAAGCCCCCGCCCAATCCCCAGCCAATCCCTTGAGACGGCCGTTTTCGTCGCCATTTATCCTTGCGACTAGCCACGCGCGCGGCTACACTGCGCGCCTTTTTTCGAGGGGGCGCTTTTAGGCGCTCGACACCATGAAAGCCGGAATCCACCCAGAATATAAAGAGACCACGGTGACCTGCAGCTGCGGGAACACCTTCGTGACGCGCTCGACGCTGGGTCACGACCTGCAGATCGAAGTCTGCTCCAGCTGCCATCCGTTCTACACCGGCAAGCAGAAGATCGTCGACACCGGCGGCCGGGTCGACAAGTTCCGCAAGAAATACGCCAAGTAAGCGTTCAGCGTAGCGTATTGAATAAAAAGGGCGCCGACGGCGCCCTTTTTCATGGCGAGTTGAGCCCCGCCGGAGGGCGGTTTATAACCGTACTCGCCCCGCTCATGATTCCCGGGGCGTCTGGACGGGCTACCGCTATGCCACTGAATCTCCTCGTGCGCGCGGCCTCGCTGGCCGTGTTTGCGGCCATGCTGTCGGCCATGTTGTCGGGATGCGCCTCCAATCCCGTGACCGGCCGGCCGGACCTGGTGTTCTCGTCCGAGCAATCCGAGATCGAACGCGCCAAGCAGGTCCACCCTCTGCTGCTGCAGCAATACGGCGGTGTCTACGACGACATGCGCGTGCAGCAGTACGTCAACGAGGTCGGCCAGCGCATCGCCAAGGTGGGCCAGCGGCCGCAGCTGCAATACATCTTCACGGTGCTGGACAGCGAGGACATCAACGCCTTCACCACCGGGGGCGGCTACGTCTACATCACCCGCGGCATCATGAATTACCTGAACTCCGAGGCCGAGCTGATCGCCGTGCTGGGTCATGAGATCGGGCACATCAATGCGCGCCACCCGGTCAAGAGCCAGACCAAATCCACCCTGTCCAACCTGGGCGCCATGGCCGTGGGCATTTTCACTGGCAGTGGCGATCTGGCCGGCCTGGCCAGCTATGCCGGGGCCGCGCTGGTCACCGGTTATGGTCGCGACAACGAATTGGAAGCCGACCGCCTGGGCGCCGAGTACTTGCAGGACCTGGGGCTGGCACCCGAACACATGATCGATGTGGTGCGCCTGCTCAAGAATCAGGAGCTCTTTGAAGTGGCGCGCGCCCGCGAAGAAAACCGCCAGCCGCGCATCTACCACGGTGTGTTCGCCACCCACCCCGACAACGACCAGCGCCTGAGCGAGGTGGTGAAGGCGGCCGAGAAGCTGCAGAACCACGGCGACCAAGTCGATCCCGGTCGTGAACGCTACCTGCAAGCCATCGATGGCCTGCCGGTCGGACCGAGCCGTGCCCAGGGCGTGTTCAAGGGCAATCGGTTCTATCACGCCAACCTGGGTTTCACCCTGGCGTTTCCCTCCGGCTGGACGGTGGAGAACCAGGCCAGCCAGTTGATGGCGATTTCACCGAAGAAGGACAGCGTGCTGCAGATGCAGACCCAGGCACCGCCGCCCAACACGGGGCCGAAGGAACTGCTATCACGGCTGTTGGCGCGTACCAGCACCTCGCAGGCTGAAGCTATCGAGGTGAACGGCTTGCAGGGCTACACCGCCGTGGTGCGGTCGACCAACACGCCGCTGGGGCTCGCGCCGGCGCGTATTGCCGTCATCTATCACAACAACCTGGCCTACATCTTTGCCGGGGCCAGCAGGGGATCCAGCGGTGTGCCCGCGGCGGACGCTCTTTTCATGTCCAGCATCAAGACTTTCCGCCGGCTCAAGGACAACGAGTTCGAGCTGGCCGAGCCGCTCAAGGTGCGGACCATCAGGGTGGCACCCGACATGCGCATCGAGACCCTGGCCAGTCACTCCCCGGTGAAGAAGTACCCGGCGCAGTTGCTGCGCCTGATGAATGATCTGTATCCGGACAAGCAGCCGCAGCCCGGACAGCTGCTCAAGATCGTGCAGTAGCGGCGCGCAATAGTTTTTTTGTACGGTGAACCCTGCGTTTCAGATATCGATTCCCGCGGATCGAGACTCGTAACCTCCCGATGCTTGATTCGGTGGCGCTGTCGTGTAAGGTGGCGCCACCTTTCGCATCTGCAAAAATCCTCCGGCTTATGTAATAGCCGGCTTGATGATGGAATCCGCCCATGTCCGAGAAAAAGCTTGAACTGACCGACCTGTCCACCGGCAAGAAGTCCATCGCCGAAATCAAAAGCGGCACCTTGGGGTCGGATGTACTGAACATAGCCAATTTGCACAAGGAACATGGGCTATACACGTTCGATCCCGGCTTCATGGCCACCGCTTCGTGCGAAAGTAAAATTACTTTCATCGACGGCGAAGAGGGCATTCTGCTGCACCGGGGTATCCCCATCGAGCAGCTCGCCGAGAAGAGCAATTTCCTGGAAGTGGCCTACCTGCTGATCAACAGCGAGCTGCCCACCGGCGAGCAGCTGTCGGAGTTCACGCACGCCATCCAGTACCACACCATGATCAACGAATCGCTGCTGCGGTTCTTCAATGGGTTCCAGTACAACGCGCATCCCATGGCCATGCTGTCGGGCGTGGTGGCGTCGATGGCGGCGTTCTATCACGACTCCATGGACATCCATAATCCGCGCCACCGGGAAATCTTTGCCCATCGCATCATCGCCAAGATCCCGACCATCGCCGCGGCGGCCTACAAGCACGCGCTCGGCCAGCCTTTCGTCTATCCGCGCAACGACCTCGATTACTGCTCCAACCTGCTGCACATGTTCTTTGCCGTGCCGTGCGAGCAGTACCACGTCGATCCCGTCACCGCGCAGGCTCTGGACCTGTTGTTCATCCTGCACGCCGATCACGAACAGAATGCCAGCACCTCGACCGTGCGCCTGGCGGGCAGCACCGGTACCAATCCGTACGCGGCGATTTCCTCGGGCATCTCGGCCCTGTGGGGCCCGGCGCACGGCGGTGCGAACGAGGCCGTGCTGGCCATGCTCGAACAGATCGGCACGGTCGAGAACGTGCCCAAGTACCTGGCCAAGGCCAAGGACAAGAACGACAACTTCCGGCTGATGGGCTTCGGTCATCGCGTGTACAAGAACTTCGATCCGCGCGCCACCATCATCCGCGCCATGTGCCACAAGGTGCTGGCCAAGCTCGGCAAGTCCGACAATCCGTTGTTCGAGCTGGCGCTCAAGCTCGAAGAGATCGCGCTCAAGGACGAGTACTTCGTCGAGCGCAAGCTGTATCCGAACGTGGATTTCTATTCGGGCATCATTTACAGCGCCATCGGCATCCCGCAGTCCATGTTCACCGTCATGTTCGCCATCGCCCGCACCGTGGGCTGGGTGGCGCATTGGCAGGAAATGATTGCCGATCCCGCCATGAAGATCAGTCGCCCGCGCCAGCTCTACACCGGCCCGGGCACCCGCAACTACGTAGAGATGAGTAAGCGGTAAACAGGTTTGGGATGCGAGCACTCGGGGCGGACAGGAGTCCGAGCCCGAGTTTCAAACTAGTTCCAGCCGATGCGCATGGGCGCTGGTGTTTCGGCTTCGGCCAGCAGCACCTCCAGCTCCGCTCGATCGGCGCGTCGCATCGGGCGGCCGTCGACGGGACTGGCCGGCGACTGCCGGATACCGTCCACCGGAAATACCACCGCATCGATTTCGCGGTTGCCGGCCACGAAGCGCACCACCGGGTAGGCCACCAGCCGTTCCGGCTCATAACGCAAGCGGCGCTCGGCCACCTCATAGGGAATGCCTTGTTCCATCAAGTGCATGACCACCGCCTCGGTGCCTTCGGCGAACAAGTGCAAATGGATTTCCGAGTGCGCCGAAGCGGTGCCGCTGAGCACCGGGCCCACCAGACGCGGCTCGAACTTTTGTAGCAGCTTCATGGCCCGCAACGCCGTGCGGCGCGCCGACTGCAATTCCGAGGAATGAGTGTCGGCTTCGAACAGGCGCTGATGCTCGGCCAGCGCCGCCTCGATTTCGGTGTTCTTGGGCAGCACGGCAATGTCCGTGGCGCCGAGCCGTTCCGCCGCCTTGCGTTTGGCGAGCCGATAATCGTCGATGCCCTGCTCGGACATGATGCGCGCTGCTTCGAGCGCGAGCGCACGCCGCAGCTGCTCGGCGCGGGGGTTCGCTCGTTTGGCCATGTCGCCTCCTTTTTTCTTGGCTGGACTTCTTAGAAGATGGTGCTGTTGCTGTCTTCTGAGCCGTCGGGGTTCAGGCCCGCGGGTGCTTCCGGGGGCAAGTGTCCATCCATGAACGTTTCGAAGATGGCATCGGGATCGCCGGGCCGGGCCGCGAGTCCGGTGTCGGCCGAGATCCGCATGGTGACCAGGCCAGGAGGCGGCTGGCGCCGCTGCTCGGGCACGCCATGCAGCGCGTCAGCCATGAAATAGATCCACATCGGTAACGCGGTGCGGCTGCCTTCCTCGCCCGGTCCGAGCGAACGCTCCTGATCGAAGCCCACCCAGGCGGTTCCGACCAGCGAGCTGTTGAAGCCGCAGAACCAGGCGTCGCGCCGGTCATTGGTGGTACCGGTCTTGCCCGACAGATCGTTGCGTCTGAGTACCAGGGCGCGTGTGGCGGTGCCGCGCTTGATCACGTCACCCATCATGTCGGCCATCAGGAAGTCGTTCTGCGGCGAAATGACGGGTGGCGCCAGCAGCTTCGGCGACAGGTAATCCAGGCCGCCCCAACTGCGTTGGTCATTGGTAACCGGCGGGTTGGCGCTGGCGTCGAGCGTGCCCGCCGGTGCGCTGGGCATTCCCATGGAGGGCGCCGGCTGCGCGGTGGCCGCGATCGTCGTCGCCGCCTCGCCATCGCTGGTCTGCAGTGGCTGGTCCTGAAGCGGCGGCGGCACGATCGGAGCGGGGCCGGTGGCTTCGACGCACTCGCGACACACGCGTCGTGGCTGTGCTTCGTAAGTCGTCTTGCCGTCCGGGCCCTGAATCCGGTCGATGAAGTAGGGTCCGACCTGGTAGCCGCCGTTGGCGAAGATGGAATAGGCGCCGGCCATTTCCAGCGGGGAGACCTGCGCCGTGCCGAGCGCCAGCGTGAGGTTGTGCGGCAGGGTGTCTTCCGGGAAACCGAAGCGTTCGATGTACTTGGTGGTATAGGCCGGTCCCAGCTGATGCATGATGCGAATCGAAACCAGGTTGCGCGAGCGTACCAGCGCTTCACGCAACCGCATCGGGCCACGGAATTCGCGAGAGTTGTTCTGGGGCCGCCAGGACGACTCCAGGGACGCATCCTGGATCACCAGCGGCGCGTCGTTGATGATGCTGGCCGGCGTGAAACCTTGCTCGAGCGCGGCGGAATACAGGAACGGCTTGAACGCCGAACCCGGCTGGCGCTTCGCCTGGACCGCGCGGTTGAAGTTGCTGGCGAAGTAATCGAAGCCGCCGACCAGCGCCGCGATGGCCCCGTCCTGGGGATCCATGGCGACGAAAGCGCCCTGTGCCTGGGGAATCTGCACCATGCGCCAGTTGCCGGAGCGCTCCTGCGCCACGTAAATGATATCGCCCACGGCGACCGCGTCGGCCGCGCGTTTCAGCGCTGGCCCTACACTGCCGTCCGGCAGCGGCTGGCGCGCCCAGCTCAGGCCGGTCCAGGGAATGTTGACTCGTCCATGCATGCGTGACCAGACCACGGCGCTGCGATCTTCCACCGTCAGCACCACGCCGGGCTCGATCCCGCCGCGATCCGGATACCCTTCCAGCAGCTTGGCCCACTGTGCTTCGCGCGCTTGCGCGGGTACGGTTTCCCGGCCGACCGGGCCACGATAGCCGTGACGTTGATCGTATTCGAGCAGCGCCGCCCGCACCGCTTTCACAGCCGACTTCTGCAGCCGGCTGTCGAGCGTGGTGACGACTTCGTAGCCCGCGGTGTAGGCGTCGCTGCCCAGGCGGTTGAGCAGTTCGGAGCGGACCATTTCGGCCACGTACGGCGCTTCGACTTCGACCGCCGGGCCGTGCAGCTTGGACTCCACCGGCGCCGCGTCCGCGGCATCGTGCTCCTGCGCCGTGATGTAACCCTTTTCCCGCATGCGCCTCAGCACATAGCTGCGGCGGTGCTTGGCGAATTCCGGATTGGCAACCGGGTTGTCGCGCGAGGGCAGGCGGAAGGTGCCGGCGATCAGCGCGATTTCCGGCAGCTGCAGCTGATCGATGGGCTTGCCGAAATACACTTCGGAAGCCGCGCCCACGCCGTAGGCGCGCTGTCCCAGGAACATCTTGTTCATGTACAGCGTCAGGATCTCCTGCTTGGTGAACTGCTGCTCGATGCGCAGGGTCAGCAGGATTTCCAGCATCTTGCGCCGATAGCTTTTCTCGGGGCTGAGAAAGATGCCGCGCGTCAGCTGCATGGTGATGGTGCTGCCGCCTTCATTCTTTTCGCCGGACAACAGGTGCCGCAGGATGGCGCGGCCCAGGCCGGGATAGTCCACGCCGCTGTGCTGGAAGAACCGGTCGTCTTCGGCGGCCAGCACCGCGTTGATCAGCTGCTTCGGGATGGCGTCATAGGACAACGGGAGGCGGCGCTGCTCGCCGAACTGGGCGATCAGCTTGCCGTCGCGGGTGAACACCCGCAGCGGAACCTGCAAACGGATGTCGCGAATCGCCGCGACGTCGGGCAGGGCGGGTTTGAGGTACTGGTAGGCGCCGCTGAGTGCCAGTATTCCACCCCCACCGAACAGCACCAGCGCGGCAAGGGGGTAGCGCAACAGGGCCGGGAGATAATGTCGTGTCACAACAAATGAACCTAAGTCCTTGCTTTAGAAAATTCGCCTGTGCATAGTAAACGACACATTATGTAGCCTATCGCACCGTGCTGGCCGCCACAGGGCGACCTATCTTAACGGGATTTGGATGCAGCCCCTGGCCAAGGGTTGCAGCGTTTGCCTGATTAAATTCCGGCCGCTCGGGCCGATAACGGAACTGATCCGAGGGCTGTACCGAAGTACCGGGCACTGGCCGTCCCCGGAATCACGGTGCCAAGTGCTTGATTGGCGGCGTTTAACAGAGTTTCCGCTCGAATGACCGAGTCGATGTCAGGGCCTGATGGCGGGGGGTTGCCGCGGCAGGCGGGGGAAAACGTCTCGATGGTATTTCGTGAGAGCCCTCACATTCAACTTAACGCACGGCTGTATATATTGGCCGTCCATAATGTGTGCCCAGCCTCAGATCGAACGATAAGTATCTGAAGAATAAAGGGAAATAGCGTGCTTTTCACTGCCAAGGCCCGACCCTTGCTGGGGCTCGACATCACGACGTCCTCGGTCAAGCTGATCGAGCTGAGCATGAGTGGTGGTCAATACCGCGTCGAATCGTACGCGGCCGAAGCCACTCCCCCCAATTCCATCAACGAGAAGGCCATCGTCGATGCCGCCGCGGTGGGCGATGCCATCAAGCGGGCGGTGAAGCGTTCCGGCGCGCGCGCCAAGGAAGCGGCCGTGGCCATCAGCGGCGACGCCGCCATCACCAAGATCATCCAGATGCCTCGCACCCTGAGCGAAAACGAGCTCGAGGGCCAGGTGGAAATGCAGGCCGATCAGTACATCCCGTTCCCGATGGAGGAGGTCAGCTTCGATTACGAAGTGATCGGTCCGTCGGAGAAGGATCCGGACATGCTCGACGTACTGCTGGTGGCGACCCGTAGCGAGAACGTCGAGCAGCGCGTCGCGGCCTGCGCCGCGGCCGGCCTGACGGCGCGCATCGTCGATGTCGAAGCGTTCGCCCTCGAGAATGCCTGCCGTTTGTTGACGCATCAGATGCCTGATGGCGGCCTGGGCCGCGTCATCGCCGTGGTCGACTTCGGCGCCAGCAGCACCACGTTCAGCGTGCTGCGCGACTTGAAAGTGATCTACACGCGCGATTTTTCCTTCGGCGGGCAACAGCTCACCGAGGAAATCATGCGTACCTATGGCCTGAGCATGGAGGAGGCCGGCCGCGCCAAGAAGGAAGGCGGCCTGCCCGGCAACTACGAGACCGAGGTGCTCGGCCCGTTCATCGACGACATGTGCCAGCAGGTCAGCCGTTCGCTGCAGTTCTTCCTGGCTTCCGGCGCCGGGCGTGAACAGCCCGAACAGATCGTGATCTGCGGCGGCTGCGCCAACATCCCGGGCGCGGCCGAAATGATCCAGAGCCGGGTCGGGATCGAGTCGCAGCGCGGCGATCCGCTGGGCCAGATGAAGGTCAGCCAGAAAGCCAAGACCCAGCAGGTGAAGAAGGATGCCACCGCGCTGCTCACTGCCTGCGGGCTGGCGTTGCGGAGCTTCGACTGATGCCAAGAATCAACCTGATCCCTTGGCGGGAAGCCGAGCGCAAACAGCGGCGCCAGGAGTTCGCGGTCGGCGCGGTCGGCGCCCTGCTGTTCGCCGGTTTGATCACCTTCGTGGTCAACTGGCAGATGCAGTCGGCCATCGACACCCAGAACGAGCGCAACCAGTATCTCAAGGACGAAACCGCCAAGCTGGACAAGCAGATCGCCGAGATCCTGGACCTGGAACAGAAGAAGCAGCGCCTGGTGTCGCGCATGCAGGTGATCGATCAGCTGGAACGCAGCCGGGCCGAGATCGTGCATCTGTTCGATCAGCTGGTGCGCACGCTGCCCGACGGCGTCTATCTGACCTCGATCAAGCAGACCGACCGGCGCATCCAGCTCAAGGGCGTGGCGCAGTCCAGCACCCGCGTCTCCAACTACATGCGCAACATCGATGCCTCCGATTGGATGACCGAACCCTCGCTCGACATCCTCGAGACCAAGGGGTCGGGTGACGCGGGCTCCGACTTCACGCTCAATGCCATGCAGAAGAATCCGCTGATGGCCGCCGCGGAAGCGGCGGACAAGGCGCCGGCCAAGAAGAAGCCTGCCAGCGGCGCGCGAGGTGCCAGCAAATGAGCAAGCTGCTGGACGATATCCGCAATCTCGATCCCAATGACGTGGGCCGCTGGCCGGCGTCGTTCCGCTTCGGCGCCATCGGCCTGATTTTCCTGGTGGCGGCCGGCCTGATGGTTTATTTCCTGGCCTGGTCGGACAAGAAGCCGGGACTGGATTCGGCGCGCGCCGAGGAACAGACCCTGCTCGACACCCTGACCCAGAAAGCCAAGAAGGCCGCCAACCTGGATGCCTACAAGGCCCAGTTGGAGGAAATGGAGCAGTCGTTCGGCGCCATGCTGCGCAAGCTGCCCAACAAGACCGAGGTGCCCAACCTGCTGACCGACATCGCGCAGCAGGGCGCGGGCGCGGGCTTGGACCAGAAACTGTTTCAGCCCGGCCAGCAGGTCACCAAGGACTTCTACGCCGAGTTGCCCATCAAGATGCGCCTGACCGGCAGCTTCCATGCCATCGGCGCCTTCGTCAGCGGCATCGCCGCGTTGCCCCGTATCGTGACCCTGCACGACGTGGAAATCGCGCCGGTGGCCAGGGACAACAAGGGCAGCGACCAGTTGCAGCTCGACGTCACCGCCAAGACGTACCGCTACCTGGATGACGAGGAGCAGGCCGCGGCGCAAGCGGCCCAGCGCCCCAATCAGCGGCCAAAGGCAGCTAAATGATGCACAGCAAGCCGTCACGTCGCACCAACCCGGCCGTTGCCTCCGTGGGGCGCTGTCTGAAGGCCGCGCTGCCCGCGTTGCTGGTCCTGGCCGGGCTGGCCGGCTGCTCGGACGACATGGAAGAGTTGCAGAAGAAAGTGGCCGAGATTCGCGCCCGTCCGGGCGAGCGCATCGAGCCGCTGCCCGAGATCAAGCCCTACGATTCGTACGCTTACAACGACGCCAACCTGCGTTCGCCGTTCACGCCGAGCGCGCCGGCGCGCAACGATGTCGCCAACGCCATCCGTCCGGACACCAAGCGGCAGCGTGAGTTTCTCGAACAGTTTCCGATCGACAGCATGAAAATGGTCGGCACGCTGTCCATACAAGGCAAGAACTATGGGCTGGTGCAGGGCAAGGATGGCTTGGTCCATCGCGTCCTGCCCGGCAATTACATCGGCCAGAGCGATGGCCGGATCACTGGCATAACGAGCACCAAGATCTCGATCGTGGAAATCGTGCCCGATGGTTTGGGCGGCTATATCGAGCGCCCGGCGGCCCTGGCATTGACCGAATGAGCTTGAGGGAGAGTCCTAGAATGTGGTCGTCAACTTACGTCTCGCGTCCGCTGGCCGCATCGGCCGGTGCCACCGCGCTGCACGCCCCGACCCTCATGCGCCGACTGTTGTCCTTGTGCCTGGTCCTGGCGGCGGGTGCCGCGCAGACCGCAATGGCGCAGGCCACCAATCGCCTGGAGGACATTCGCGCCAACGTGCTGCCCGGCAACAAGGTGGAGCTGACGCTCAAGCTCAGCGACACCGCGCCGCAGCCGCTGACATTCACGGTGGACAACCCGGCGCGCATCGCCTTCGATCTGCCCAACACCTCGGTCGCCATGACCTCGCGTCGCGTCGACGTCAAGCAAGGTGCCCTGGACACCGTCAACGTGGCTGAAGCCGGTGGTCGCACCCGTGTGGTGCTGAACGTGGACACCCTGGTGCCGTACGAGACGCGCGTGCAGGGCAACTCCATCATCGTGACATTGGCTTCGGGGACTCGTCAGACCAGCAGCGCGCCCGCCTCCGCGCTGTCGGCCGTAGCCACACCGACGCACACCGAGGCCGCCGTTTCCGGAACGCGCTCGGTCAGCAATATCGATTTCCGTCGCGGCAGCGATGGCTCGGGCCGGATCATCGTCGAGCTGACCGATTCGAAAGTGCCGGCCGACCTGCGTCAGGAAGGTGGCCGCATCGTGGTCAATTTCGCCAAGACCAGCCTGCCCGAACGCCTGATGCAGCGTCTGGACGTCACCGACTTCGCCACGCCGGTGAATACCGTCGACGTGGCGCGTGTCGGTGACGGTACCCGCCTGATGATTGCCGCCACCGGCGACTACGAGCAGCTGGCCTACCAGTCCGACAACACCTACACCATCGAGATCAAACCGGTGGTCAAGCTGCCGCCGGAACTGCAGGACAAGAAGGAATACACCGGCGAGCGGCTGACGCTCAATTTCCAGGACATCGAAACCCGCGCCGTGCTGCAGCTGCTGGCGGATACCAGCGGCCAGAACATGGTGATCACCGAGACCGTGGGCGGCAACGTCACGCTGCGCCTGCAGAACGTGCCCTGGGACCAGGCGCTCGACATCGTCATGCGCACCAAGGGCCTGGACATGCGCAAGGAAGGCAATGTCATGCTGATTGCGCCGGCGGCCGAAATCGCCGCCCGCGAGAAGGAAATCCTGGCGGCCCGCAAGGAAGTCCAGGAGCTGGCGCCGTTGCGCAGCGAGTTCCTGCAGGTCAACTACGCCAAGGCGGCCGATCTGGCGGCGCTGATCAAGTCGGGCAACAACAACTCGCTGTTGTCGCAGCGCGGCAGCATCTCGATTGACGAGCGTACCAACACCTTGCTGCTGCAGGACACCGCCGAGCGCCTGGCCGACATCCGCCGGCTGGTATCCACCCTGGACATCCCGGTGCGCCAGGTGCGCATCGAGGCCCGCATCGTGATCGTCAGCGACGATTTCAGCCGCGACCTGGGCGTGCGCTTCGGCGTCAACGCCACGACCACCAAGATCGGCGGTCGCAACGGCCAGGGCTTCCTCACCAACACGGGCGTAGATGCTCCGGACGGCGCCGTGCTGTTCCCGGGCAGCAATCCGGGCGGCGGCCTGAAGCTCGGTGAAGCCAAGGATCGCTACATGGTCAACCTGCCGGTCAACAATCCGGCCGGCTCGCTGGCGCTGACCTTCCTGGACTCCGACTTCATCGTCGACATGGAGCTGTCGGCGGCGCAGGCTGAAGGCCGCGGCGAGATCGTGTCGCAGCCCAGCCTGATCACCGCCAACCAGCGTGAAGCCACCATCGAGCAGGGTGTGGAAATTCCTTACCAGGAATCCTCCTCCAGCGGCGCCACCACCACCTCGTTCAAGAAGGCGGTGCTGAGCCTCAAGGTCACGCCGCAGATCACGCCCGACAATCGCATCATTCTCGACCTGACCGTGTCCAAGGACAGCGTCGGCCAACTGGTTGCCAGCGCCACCGGCGGCTTCGTCCCCAGCATCGATAAGCGTGAGATCGTCACCCAGGTGCTGGTGAACGACGGCCAGACCGTGGTGCTCGGCGGCATCCTCGAGACCGAACGCCGCGACTCCGAGAAGAAAGTGCCGCTGCTGGGTGACGTGCCGGTGCTCGGCCATTTGTTCAAGTCGACCACCAAGGTCGACAACAAGGACGAGCTGCTGATCTTCGTCACTCCACGCATCCTGCGCGAAGGCGCCAATCTGTACTGATCGTCCGATCCGGCCACCCAAGCCGATGCACTGGCCGCCTTCGGGCGGCCAGTTCGTTTCCGGCACCGGCCGCAAGGGGCCCGCATGGGGTATGAAGCCCAGGGCCGGCGCATTATGCTGCGCCGCATGTCCGGTCCATCCTCGTCCAACAACGTCTACCTGATCGGGCCCATGGGGTCCGGTAAAACCGCCGTGGGCCGCATGCTGGCGCGGCTGCTGCGCCTGGAGTTCTATGACAGCGATGTGGAGATCGAGCAGCGCACCGGGGTGGACATTCCCTATATTTTCGAGAAAGAGGGCGAGTCGGGCTTTCGCGAGCGCGAAAGTGAAGTGATCGACGCGCTGACCAAGCTATCCAACGTGGTGTTGGCCACGGGCGGCGGCGCGGTGCTGCGGCCGGAAAATCGCGAGCATCTGTCCACCCGCGGCCGGGTGATCTATCTCAAGACCAGCGTCGAGCAACAACTGGAACGTACCCGCCATGGACGCCAGCGGCCCCTGTTGTTCACGGAAGACCCCGGGGCGAGGCTCAGACAGCTTATGATGGTGCGTGCGCCGCTGTACGAGTCGACCGCGGCACTCACGGTTGACACCGATGGGCGCCAGGTCCGGGCGGTGGCCGACCATATCGTGCACCTTTTGCAAGAGCTGTCCTGACATCGTGATGCCCGCTGCTTCGCCTTCGCCCACCTGCCAACGCATCGAGATCGCCCTCGGCGAGCGCAGCTATCCGATTCTGATCGGCCCCGGGTTGCTGGCCGACGCGGCCACCCTGCGGGCCCATATCCCGGCCCGCGACCTGTTGATCGTCAGCAACGAAACCATCGCGCCGCTGTACCTGGAACGGCTGACGGCATCGTTGGGAACTGCCCGCGTCGCGACGGTGATCCTGCCGGATGGCGAGCAATACAAGACGCTCGACAGCTTCACCCGCATCGTCGATGGCCTGGTGACGTCGCGGATGAACCGTGACGCGGCGGTGATCGCGCTGGGCGGCGGGGTGATCGGTGACATGGCGGGCTTCGCCGCCGCCTGCTACCAGCGGGGAGTCGACTACGTGCAGGTGCCGACCACGCTGCTGGCCCAGGTGGATTCGTCCGTGGGTGGCAAGACCGCGGTCAATCATCCGCAGGCCAAGAACATGATCGGTGCGTTCCACCAGCCCCGCTGCGTCATCGCCGACACCTCGACGCTGGCGACGCTGGCGACGCGTGAATATCGCGCGGGCCTGGCGGAGGTGGTCAAGTACGGACTGATCTATGACCCGGCCTTCTTCGCCTGGCTGGAGGCGAACGCCGAGGCCCTGTTGGCACGCGAGGACGCGGCGGTCATTCACGCCATTCGCCGTTCCTGCGAGGTGAAGGCGGAAGTGGTGGCAATCGACGAACGGGAACTGGGGCTGCGCGCCATCCTGAACCTGGGCCATACCTTCGGCCACGCCATCGAAACCGCCATGGGCTATGGCACCTGGCTGCACGGCGAAGCCGTGGCGGCGGGCACGGTCATCGCCGCGGACATGTCGACGCGGCTGGGCTGGCTGGCGGCAGCGGACCGGGATCGGACCGTCCGGCTGCTGGAACGGTTCGGGCTGCCGGTGCAGGCACCCAGGATCGGGGCGGCGACCGCGCGCCAGCTCATGGGCATGGACAAGAAGGTGCTGGACCGCAAGCTGCGCCTGGTGCTGCTGCGCCGGCTCGGCACGGCCGAGGTCGTCGGCGACTATCCAAACGAGACGCTGGAGGCTACGCTCGAACAGCATTTCGGCTGAACGGCGCGCTGACATGGACCCGCAACCGGCAAATTCAGATCGTATCCGTCCCACGGCGACGACCGAGCTCGCTCCCTATGCGGCGTATGACGAGCGGACGCGGGGACGCCGCTACGAGGAGGCACAGCCGCGATTTCGCTCCGAATTCCAGCGTGACCGCGACCGGATCATTCATTCCACGGCCTTTCGGCGCCTGGTGTACAAGACCCAGGTGTTCGTGAATCACGAAGGCGACCTGTACCGCACCCGGCTGACGCATTCGATCGAAGTTGCCCAGATCGCCCGCACCATCGCTCGCTCGCTGCGGCTCAACGAGACCCTCGCCGAAGCCATCTGCCTGGCACACGATCTCGGCCACACGCCCTTCGGCCATGCCGGCCAGGATGCGCTGAACGATTGCATGAAACCGTATGGCGGTTTCGAGCACAACCTGCAGTCGCTGCGGGTGGTGGACGAGCTGGAGGAGCGTTATGCCGCGTTCCCCGGGCTGAATCTCACGTTCGAGACTCGTGAGGGCATTCTCAAGCACTGTTCATTGAACAATGCCCGTCAGCTCGGCGATGTCGGCGAGCGCTTCCTGCGCCGCGAACAGCCTTCGCTGGAGGCGCAGATCGCTAATCTCGCCGACGAGATCGCCTACAACAATCACGACCTGGACGACGGCCTGCGCGCCAGGCTGCTGACCATAGACGAGTTGCGCGACATACCGCTGTTCCGCAACCAATACGACATCGTGATGGATGAGTTTCCCGAGGTGGAGGGACGCCGCCTGGTGCATGAAGTGGTGCGGCGCATGATCAACTATGTGGTCACCGACCTGATCGAGACCAGCTCGGCCAGCATCGCGCAGGCCGCGCCCGCCGATGTGAACGCCGTGCGCAAGCATCCCGCCAGCCTGATTCGCTTCAGCGAAGTGGTCGGCGCGGAGCACCTGGAGCTCAAGCGGCACCTGCGCGATCACGTCTACCGGCACTATCGGGTGCTGCGCATGACCAACAAGGCCAACACCGTGGTCACCGGCCTGTTCGAGGCCTTTTTCGACCGCATCGAATTGTTGCCCACCGAGCATTTCGAGGCGGCCCGCGATCTGGAATCGCAGTCGGGTGCTCCAGGCCGGGCCAGGGCGGTGGCCGACTATATCGCCGGCATGACCGATCGCTACGCCATCGTGGAATACGAACGCTTGTTCGATCCAGCCAAGCGTAGCTGAGTACTTTCGCGAGACTTCAATTGCCTGACTTGCTCAAAAATGATCTGTTGCTGCGCGCCCTGTTGCGGGAGCGTGTGGACCGTACCCCCGTATGGATGATGCGCCAGGCCGGTCGCTACCTGCCCGAGTACCGTGCCACTCGCGAGCGCGCCGGCAGCTTCCTGAAGTTGTGCATGACCCCGGAGCTGGCCTGCGAGGTTACGCTGCAGCCGCTGGATCGCTATCCGCTCGATGCGGCGATCCTGTTCTCCGACATTCTCACCATCCCGCACGCCCTGGGCCTGGGACTGCATTTCGAGACCGGCGAGGGACCGAAGATCGAGCGGCCGGTGCGCTCGGCCGCGGATGTCGCCCGGCTGACGGTGCCCGATCCGGCGACGCAACTGCGCTACGTGCTCGATGCCGTCACTTTGATTCGACGCGAGCTGGCGGGCCGAGTACCGCTGATCGGCTTCGCCGGCAGTCCGTGGACGGTGGGCACCTACATCGTCGAGGGTGGCAGCACACGCGAGTTTGCCCGCATCAAAGGCATGATGTTCGAGGACCCGGCGACTTTGCACAAACTGCTGGAACTGCTGACCCAGTCGACGCTCCTGTATCTCAATGCCCAGATCGAGGCGGGAGCGCAGGCGGTGATGATCTTCGACACCTGGGGCGGCGTGCTCGCTCCGGCGCGCTATCGCGAGTTCTCGCTTCAATACATGGCGCGCATCGTCGATGGTTTGACGCGCGAGCGTGAGGGCCGGCGGGTGCCGGTCATTCTGTTCACCAAGGGCGGCGGTGCCTGGCTCAGCGAGATGGCGCAGACCGGCTGTGACGCACTGGGGGTGGACTGGACCACGGATCTTGCCGATGCGCGGCGTACCGTGAACGATCGCACGGCATTGCAAGGCAACCTGGATCCGAGCGTTCTTTATTCCTCACCCACGCGCATTCGCGAAGAAGTTGCACGCGTGCTGGAAAGCTACGGGCATGGTCATGGGCACGTTTTCAATCTCGGCCACGGCATTCATCCCCAGATACCGCCCGAGCACGCCGGCGCCATGATTGCCGCCGTGCACGAACTCAGCCCGGCTTATCACACCAAGTAGCCTGCCCCGACCTGATGCGCAGGTCGGCCTGGCTCGCCGATGAAGGCTTGTCAATTTGTAGTAACGGCTTCGCCCTTCAGCTCATCCCGCAGCGGCCGGCGCAGGATCTTGCCGACATTGGTCTTGGGCAACTCATTGCGGAAATACACGTGCTTCGGCACCTTGTAGCCGGTCAGCTCGCTGCGGCAGAAGTCGATGAGCTGCTGCTCGGTGAGGCCGGGATCCTTGCGGACCACGAAAATGGCCACGACTTCGCCCGAATGTTCGTCGGGCTGCGCCACGGCGGCGGCTTCCAATACGCCGGGATGTGAGGCCACTACGCTTTCGATCTCGTTCGGGTACACGTTGAAACCCGACACCAGGATCATGTCCTTCTTGCGGTCCTCGATGAACACGAAGCCCGCCGGATCGACACGGCCGACATCCCCGGTGCGCAGCCACCCGCCGTCGAGCATTACCTGGGCGGTTTCATCCGGACGCTGCCAGTAGCCCGCCATGACTTGCGGGCCGCGCACGCAGATTTCTCCGATTTCGTCGATGCCCAGTTCCTTGCCGGCATCGTCGCGGATGCTGATTTCGGTGGAAGAGATGGGCAGGCCGATGGAACCGTTGTAATCCAGGTGGAACGGATTGATGCAGGCGCCCGGTGAAGTCTCGGTGAGACCCCAGGCCTGGGTCAGGACCTTGCCGGTGACCTTTTTCCAATGTTCGGCCACCGACTTCTGTACCGCCATGCCACCGCCCAGCGTGATGGACAGCTTGCTGAAGTCCACCTCGGCAAATCCGGGTGTGTTCAGCAGCGCATTGAACAGGGTGTTGACGCCGCTGATGTAGAAGAACGGGTACTTCTTCAATTCCTTGACGAAAGCCGGGAAGTCGCGCGGATTGGCGATGAGAATGTTGTGGGCGCCCTGTTTGACGAACACCAGCCAGTTCGCCGTGAGCGCGAAGATGTGGTACAGCGGCAGTGCCGTGATGACCACCGTGTCCGCTCCCATGCGGGCCGCCGAGCCGATCCAGGCCCCCGACTGCAGAGTATTCGCCACCATGTTGAGGTGAGTCAGCATGGCTCCCTTGGCCACGCCGGTGGTGCCGCCGGTGTATTGCAGGAACGCAATGTCCGGGTGCTCGAGTTCGACCGGGGTCAGCGGCAGGTATTTGCCTCGGGCCAACGCGGCGCTGAAACGGGTCGAGCCAGGCAGGTTCCAGCGCGGCACCTTGCGCTGCACATGCTTCACCACCAGGTTCACGATGGCGGACTTGGGCCAGCCGAGCAGGTCGCCCACCCCGGTGGTGATCACGGTCTCGATGCTGGTGTCGGCAATGACTTCGTCCAGGGTGTGGGCGAAGTTCTCCAGGATCACGATGGCCTTGGCGCCTGAGTCGCGCAGCTGATGTTCCAGCTCACGCGCCGTGTACAGCGGGTTGGTGTTGACCACGGTCAGGCCCGCCAGCATCGCGCCATAGAGCGCGATGGGGTATTGCAGGACGTTGGGCATCATCAAGGCAATGGCGTCGCCTCGCTGGAGCTTCGCCGACTGTTGCAGCCAGGCGGCGAAATCCCGCGCCAGTCGCTGGTACTGCGCGTAGCTCAGAGTGCGGCCCATGCTGGTGTAGGCCGGCCGGTCGGCGAAGCGTTCGCAACTGTCGTCGATCAGCTGGCGCAGCGAGCGGAACTGGTCGGGGTTGATCTCGGCCGGCACGCCCGGCGGATAGTTCTTGAGCCAAATCTTGTCCATCGTCCAACCCTTGTCATGATCGCGGGAGTTCGCTCCCGACGCCTTAAATTATTTCTCCAGCAGGCGCGACAGCGCCGGCCATAGTGTATCGAGCAAAACGGGCTGTGCTTGGCTATTCGGGTGAATGCCATCGGCCTGCATCAAGGACGGATCGAGCGCCACTTTCTCCAGGAAAAACCCCACCAGCGGCACCTCGAATTGCTTGGCCAGACCGGTGTACAGGGCGTGGAAACCGTCGGCATAGACCGGGCCGTAATTGACCGGAATGCGCATCCCCACCAGCAGGGGCTGGGCCCCGGCCGCCTCGATCTGGCCGAGCATGGCCTCGAAATTGCCACGGACCTGTTTCAACGGCAGCCCACGCAGACCATCATTGCCACCCAGCTCGAGCACCACGATAGCCGGTCGATGCAACTCCAGGGTTCGAGGTAACCGGCTGCGCGCACCGCCGGTGGTTTCACCGCTGACGCTGGCATTCACCACCCGGTACTTGTAACCGCGCTCGGTCAATCGCTTTTCCAGCAGCGCCACCCACGTGGCGTCCACCTTGACGCCGTAGCCCGCGCTCAAGCTGTCGCCCACGATGAGAATGACGGGAGGCTCGGGGGCCGCGGCCTGTGCGAGGCCAGGCCCCGACCCCGGTAACCCGGACCCCAGCATCCAAGCCCCCAGCAGCCACAATCCCAGCACCCACCGTCCCAGGCCCCATGGCTTCCGGGCGGGCATGAGCCCGGCTTTGGAGCCTCGCGCCAGGGCGGAGCGCTCGACACGACTCATCTCGACACGATTCATGGCGCAACACATGTCATGGGACCACGCATGGGTTGAGTATCGCCGATATCGCCACCAAGTACCGCAAAGATCCCACCGCCACGCCACCAATAGGTTCCACCAGGAAATCCCGTGGTAGTGTCTGGACCCGGTGGGGCCGACAGAAATGGAGAGGCTGCGTGCGAGACCTGGATATTTTCTGGCAAGGAACGCTGGCGAGCCTGCTGGCGGGGCTGGGCACGGCCGTCGGCGCTGCCTGGGTGCTCGTATTCCGCAAACCGTCGCCGCGTTCGCACGACGCCCTGTTGAGTGGCGCGGCGGGTGTCATGTTGGCGGCGACGTTCTTCTCCTTGTTGCAGCCCGCACTCGCCGAGGCTCAGGAATTGATCGCGAACAAGGCAGTCGCGGTCGGCCTGGTCATTTTCGGCTTGCTGAGCGGTGCCGCTGGGCTGCACCTGATTCATCGGCACGTGCCGCATGAACACTTTACGCTCGGCCGTGAAGGCCCCGACAGCGGGCGCATCCGTGGCATCTGGCTATTCATCATCGCCATCACCTTGCACAATTTTCCCGAAGGCATGGCGGTCGGCGTGGGCTTTGCCGGCGGCAGCGTCGAAAAGGGTACCCCGCTGGCGCTCGGCATCGGCCTGCAGAACATACCCGAGGGCCTGGCGGTTGCCGCGTCCCTGATGGCCATCGGGCACAACAAATGGTCCGCGTTCTGGACCGGCTCGCTCACCGGTCTGGTGGAACCGGTGGGCGGTGCGATCGGCAGTGCCGCCGTCTGGCTGGCCGCTCCGCTGATGCCGTGGATACTGGGGCTGGCCGCCGGCGCCATGCTGTTCGTCATCAGCGATGAAATCATTCCCGAGACGCATCGGCGCGGTTACCAGGAGGTGGCCACGTTCTCGTTGCTGGGAGGGTTTGCGATCATGATGTTCCTGGATGTGGTACTTGCTTGAACCCGATCATGAACAAGGTCCCCATGGTGCCCATGGTACTCAGAGCCGAGAAAATCAGCCGCCAGGTCAGCAGTCCGGAAGGAGCGCTGACCATTCTGTCGGAAGTCGATGTGAGCATCGAAGCCGGCGAGACAGTGGCCATCGTCGGCGCTTCGGGCGCGGGCAAGTCCACTTTGCTGGCCTTGTTGGCGGGACTGGACGAGCCCAGCAGCGGCAAGGTCTGGCTGAACGGGGCGGAGCTGACTGCGCTGGACGAGGATGGGCGGGCCGCCGTGCGGGCGCGTCACGTGGGCTTCGTATTCCAGAGCTTTCACCTGGTGCCGTCACTGACCGCCATCGAGAACGTCATGCTGCCCTTGGAGCTGGCCGGACAACCGAACGCCCGTGCCGCCGCCGCCGAGGTGCTGTCCAAGGTCAACCTCACTGCGCGCCAGGAGCATTATCCACGACAGCTCTCCGGGGGCGAGCAGCAGCGCGTGGCCATCGCCAGGGCGTTCGTGACACGACCGGCCGTGCTGTTCGCGGACGAGCCTACCGGCAATCTCGATGCCGCCACGGGCGAGCGCATCATGAATTTACTGTTCGACCTGAATCAGGCCGCCCGGACCACGCTGGTGGTGGTGACCCACGATCAAGCCATCGCGCAGCGCTGTGGCCGAATCATTCGCATCGATGCCGGGCGGGTGACCCACTGATGACCATGACAGTCATACCAGCGCGGGTACACACATGGCCGCGCCTCGGCAAGCACACCATACCCAGGGCGACAACCCAATGGGTGGCAACCAAATGAAGGCGCTGCGCCTGGCCTGGCTGGCGCTGGTGCGCGACGCCAAATCCGGCGAGCTCGGGGTGCTGTTACTGGCCTTGCTGGTGGCGGTCTCGGCACTGACGGCGGTGGGCTTCTTCACCAGCCGAGTCAGCCGCGCGGTCGATCAGCAGGCGGGCGAGGTGTTGGCCGCCGACCTGCGTTTGCAGTCGCCCAACGTCATCAGCCGTGACTACTTCAACCGCGCCGCCGAGCTGGGCTTGGAGACCGCCGAACTGGCGACGTTCCCGAGCGTCGTATTGCATGTGGATGAGACTGCGTTGACGGCCATTCGCGCCGTCTCGGACCGATATCCGCTGCGCGGCCGAGTCAAGGTAGCAAGCGAGCCGTTCCAGCCCGCCCAAGAGATCAGCACCATTCCGGGCCCGCGCCAGGTGTGGCCCGAAGCCCGCCTGCTGGCGCAGCTGGGCGCCAAGGTGGGCGACCAGGTCACGGTGGGCACGCTCGAAGTGACCATTGCCAAGGTGCTGGACTACCGGCCCGATCAAGGCTCGTCGTTCGTCGACCTGGCGCCCAGCATGCTGATGCGGTTCGACGATCTGGCCGCCACCGGCCTGATTCAACCGGGCAGCCGGGTGTCCTATGCGGCGTTGTTCGCCGGGGACCTGTCGGCCATCACGGCTTTCAAGCGGGAGCTGGCGGCGCGCAAGCAGCCCAGCGAACGGCTGGTCGATCTGCAGGAAGCCAGCCCGCAAATCCGTTCCGCCATCGATCGCTCCACCCGCTTCCTGAATCTGGCGGCGCTGGTCACCATTCTGCTGGCCGCCATCGCAGTGGCGATTGCCGCGCGTCGTTACGTGGCCCGGCACCTGGATACGGTGGCGCTGATGAAAAGCATGGGAGCGCCGCAGAACCTGGTCCTGCGGATCAGCGTATTCGAACTGTTGATGATTGCCTTGCTGGCGGGAGCACTCGGCTCACTGATCGGCTACGTCGCGCAGGCCGGCATCGGCTTGCTGCTCAAGGGCCTGGTGCGCGGCGTGCTGCCGCCTCCTTCGCTGGATGCGCTTTGGCTGGGCCTGACGACGTCGGTGCTGATGCTGATCGGGTTCGCGTTACCGCCGCTGTTGCAGTTGCGACGCGTCCCGCCGGCCCGCGTGCTCAGACGCAACCTGGAACCGCCACCTTTGCGTTACGCCACGGTCTACGGCATGGCCCTGGCGGCCCTGGTGCTGTTGCTGGGCTGGCTGCTGCGTGACCTGAAGTTGCTGGGTTACGTGCTGCTCGGCACTCTGGCGACGTTCGCGGCCTTGATTGGCGCGGGCTGGGTATTGGTGCGGCTGCTGAGTCGGCTGCGTGGCCGCGTCGGTGTGGCCTGGCGTTACGGCATGGCGAACATCGCGCGCCGTGGCCGCGACAGCATCATACAAATCGTCGCTTTCGGCCTGGGCCTGATGGTGCTGCTGTTGCTGGCCCTGGTGCGCAATGATTTGATGAGCCAGTGGCGCGCCAGCCTGCCGGCCGATGCGCCCAATTATTTCATGATCAATATTCGCCCCGACCAGGGGGATGCCATTCGCGCCTTCATGACGGAGCGCCACCTTGCCGCGCCCGAGCTGGTGCCGATGGTGCGGGCGCGCTTGACCGCCATCAACGGTGTCCCCAGCGCCCAGCTGCACCTGCGCAGCGATCGCGGCAGGGAATTTCTGGAGCGTGAAGCCAACCTGAGCTGGGCCAGGGATCTGCAGGTCGGCAACCAGCTGGTGGCCGGGCGCTGGTGGAGTGCCGGGAACCTGGCGAATCCGCAGGTTTCGGTGGAGCAGGACGTTGCCAAGTCGCTGGGGCTCGAGCTGGGCGACGAGTTGACCTACGACGTGGCCGGCGAGACCGTCCGGGCGCGCGTCACCAGCTTCCGTGACGTGAAATGGGACTCTTTCAGGCCCAACTTTTTCATGGTGTTCTCGCCCGGTGTCCTGGATGCCGCGACCGGCACCTACATCACCAGCGTGCACATCCCGGCGGCGCAGCGCTCCATGATGAGCGAGTTCGTGCGGCGTTTCCCCGAAGTGGTCGCCATCGACCTCGACGCCATACTGACGCAGGTGCGCGGTGTGATGGATAAAGCGTCGCTCGCGGTTCAGTATGTGTTTGGATTCACGTTGCTGGCCGGAATCACCGTCCTGTTGGCCGCCATCCAGTCGACCCGCGACGAACGTCGTTACGAGAGCGCGATGCTCCGTACCTTGGGCGCCAGCCGCCGCACAGTGCTGCAGGGAGTCGCGGCCGAGTTCACCACGCTCGGCCTGTTGGCCGGCGTGCTCGCTGCGTTCGGTGCCTCGGTGGCCGGTTACTTCCTCGCCACGGAAGTGTTCAATCTGAAATACACCCTGAATCCCGTCGTCTGGCTGGTCGGGTTGGCGGCGGGCGCGGTGCTGGTGGGCCTGAGCGGCACTTTGGCCACGCGGTCGGTGGTGAATCATCCGCCGGTGGCGACCCTGCGCGGCGGTTGAGGTCCTTACTCCAGCGCCAGCCGTGCCCAGCCGACCGTTTCCAACTGTCCACGCCAGGTGTAGCCGTCGACTTTCAGCGAGAACTCGCCGGGACCGAAGGCCGAGGAGTTCAGTCCCAGGCGCACCTCCTTGTTGGAGTCGCTGGCCATGCGACGAATCTGCATGATCCGGCCGCCATCGACCTTGTCGATGGTGATCTGGAACTGGCTGTAGCGGCTGCCGGCGGTGTCGATGCTGAGTTCGAGCAATTGCGGCGGCTGCAGCCAGCCCAGCGCCAGCGTGGCCTGCCCGGGCTGGCCGGGCGTCAGTTGCAGCTTGTAGCTCTGCACGCTGGCGGGGGGCTGCAACAGTGATTGCTTCGAATCGTGCCGCAGCTGTTTCAATTGCCGGGTCAGTTCGCTGGCGTGCATGGCATAAGCCACTATGCTCCCCAGCGCCAGGATCAAAGCGATGCCGAGACCCCACAGCAGCAGCCGGCTCGGGGTCGGCGGTGCGTAACGGCGGTGCCATTCGTCCTGCTCCTGCGCCGCGTCGAAACCCTCTTCGTTCACCTCCATGGCGACGCGCGCTGCGGAGGAAGGGATGGCCTGGAACATGCCCGTTTCGGTAGCCTCGACCGGATGGCGGGCGAGACGGGCCTTCAGTCGCACCGGAATGGGCAGGCTGCCGAGGAAGTCGGGGTTCTCCAGGCAGTACTTCTCGAACTCCCGCGCCTCGCGCACGGTGAGATCGCCGCTCAGATACCGATCGACGATGTGTTCGTGCTCGATGTAGTCGCGATCCATCCGGGGCCTCTAGTTCTGATTTTTCTGGTGCGGGTTTTCCGGGCTTTGGGCTGCAGCCAGGGCATTCTATGCCCATTCGAGGCATGGCGCGTGATGCGCGGTGCCTGGCGTCGCCGCCGGAATCGCTACCCCGGCTCGCTACTTGGACTCGCTCGCTTGCTTCTCGCACAGCTTGCATTTGGGCCAGTAGTGCTTGGCGATCTGGTCGAGCAGCGTGCGATTGCCCTCGGTCAGGAATTTGCGCAACGCCTGTGATTGGGCCGTGTCGTTGTAGCCCAGACCAACGATGCGCACCTGGGTCATGTCCGGCCCGGACGGAGTGAAGTACATGACGCTCCAGGGGCCGGCGCTGGCCTCCCGATAGGCGAAGTCGGCCGCGGGTTGCCGGATACGCGTGGCCAACATGCGCTGCGGTTCGTAGGCCAGGATTTCACTGAACACGGTTTGGGGCACGGCTTGGGAGCCATAAACGGTGCGGATCGAGCCCCCGATGCGCAACTCCACTTCGGCGTTGCCCATGCCGGCCAGCTGGTAGCCGGCGGGTGTCGTGAACAGCCGCCAGGCCTCCTGCACCGGGACATTGATGAAGCCTTCGATTGCCTGCGGGGCGGGGGCTGGGGTGGCATGGGATGGCAGCGCTCCGGCGGCAGCCAACCAGGGGAAGGCGGCGACCATCATCAGCCCGGGGACGAACGCGAGCAGGGACTGGGGTTTCATCGGGGCCTCTGACGTGAAGTGTGGGCTGGGGCGCATTATTTTCTCAGACGCCCGGCCGATACTGCCAGACTGCGGCGGGTTGCGGTTGGCGCGGCCGCGCGACCCAAGTTGAAAGCGCTCTTGGACTGCATTTATAAGAACACATGATCCTGACACTGGAAGTGATGGGGGAACAGGCGGCGGACCTGGGAGCAGGCTACCGCAAGGTATTTCATGCCATTGGCGGCACCATCGGCCGGCTGCCGGACAATGACTGGGTGTTCCCGGACCCGTATATTTCAGGCCGGCATGCGCTGATCCGTTACCTGAACGGCAAGTTCTTCGTCGAGGACACCAGCACCAACGGCATTTCCATCAATGCCCCAGGGACCAGGGTCTCCAAGACCCAGGCCCATCCGCTCAAGGATGGGGACGTGTTGTACATCGACGCGTACCGGATCGCCGTCTTCATCGGGAAAGAGCCGGTGGCCGCCGACGATCCGCTGGCGCTATTGCCCGACCCGATAGTCCTGCCCGACTCGGACGACACCGCCAGCATGGGGGTGCGACCGGCGGCGCCCAAGCTGACCGTGGAACCCATGCCTGCCGCCAGACAGCGCGGCAAGCGGGATTCAGAGCGGGAACGGCCTCGGGTCCAGGACATCGGGCGGCGGCGCCCGGAATCGGGCGAAGCTCCCGCCAAGGCCGCGCGCGGGGTCGAGTCCAGCTCCGCATCCGCCGCGCTGTCGTCGGACGACTTGTCGCAGCTGCAACGGTTGTTGGCGGCGGCCGGGGTGGAGGGCGTCGAACCCTCCGGCGACCTGGCGCGTACCTGCGGTGAGGTGCTGCGCGTGGTGGTCGAAGGAATGATGGAAATTCTGCGCGCGCGCGAGCGCATGAAGGACGACTTGCGGATACGCAGCACCGCTTTCAAGTCCGCGCACAACAACCCGCTGAAATTTTCCGCCAACGCCGACGATGCGTTCCACAACCTGCTGGTGAAGCATAATGCCGCCTATCTCGCTCCCGGCGAGGCGTTCGAGGAGGCATTGCATGATGTGCGCGATCACCAGACGGCGTTGCTCGGAGCCATGCGGCTGGCATTCGAAGCCATGCTGGCGCAGTTCGATCCGCAGCGGCTCCAGGAAGAGTTCGATCGCCAGATGAAGGGCTCGATCCTGGGGGTGCCGGCCAAGATGCGCTACTGGGACCTGTATCGCGACAAGTACGGGGCCTTGTTCAAGGATGCGGACAGCAGCTTCCGCAATCTGTTCGGCAACGAATTCGCCAAGGCGTACGAAGAACACATCGAACGTTTGAAAGCGCGTGAGCGCCTCAGGTAAGCCCGAGCGGGCGCGTCATCCGGGACTACTAAAGTGGCTGCCATCGAAAAGCTTTTGACGGATTTGGTGCAGGGTACGCTGACTGCCGAGGCTGCCGCGGCGCAGCTGGAACAGACGGTGCGTGCTTATCCGATGCACCGCGCCGTACTCACGACCCGGGTGCAGAGCGACATTGCGGCGGATCGTATTTCGCATGCCGCTGGCAGATTGCTGCTGGCAGCGATCGAACGAGGCGCTCGCCCGGGGAGTGCCGATACGACTCAGATTGACGATGACGTGACTTCGCTGCGTCCCACCACGTCGCTGTCAGCGGCGACCGCTGTGCAATCCGCCGACGATGAAACTCGTGTGCCGCCTGGTGCCGATACGGTGGCGATGCCGGGCGCGGCGGCGACGCTGCGCATGAGCCCGGCCGGTGTCGACGCCACGCTGAATATGCCGGGCGTGACCGAGGTGGGCGACCCCGACGCCACCCTGGCTTCGCCCCGATCAGCTGCCACCGCCGCCAGGACGCTCCAGGCGGTGGCGGCCACGGAAGTGTTGCCCGTCCCCGCGGCCAGTGGCGGATTGGCGAAAACCCAGGCCAAAACCGAGGTAATTACCGAAAGGCTGGTGCAATCGCTCGATGACGCCGAGGTCGGACACCAGGGGCCGCTGCAGCCCGGTTCGGTCATCAAGCGGCGTTTCGTGCTGGAAACCTTGATCGGCCGGGGCGGCATGGGATTGGTGTTCAGCGCCATCGATCGCCGCAAGGAGGAAGCGCAGGACCCGAACCCGCGGGTCGCGCTCAAAGTGCTGAACGCGGATTTCGAGCGGCATCCGCAATCGTTCATGGCATTGCAGCGCGAAGCCCGCAAGGCCCAGACGCTGGCGCATCCCAACGTGGTCACAGTGTTCGATTTCGACCGCGACGGCGACACCGTGTACATGACCATGGAGCTGTTGCAAGGCAAGCCATTGGAAGCCATCGCACGGGAGGCTCGCGGCAAGGGGATCGATCGCGAAGCCGCTCTGCCCATCATTCGCGGCATCGCCGAAGGCCTGGCTTATGCGCACCGCAAGGGCATCGTGCATTCCGACCTGAAGCCCGGCAACGTTTTCATCACGGCGGACGGCACGCCCAAGATCCTGGATTTCGGCATTGCCCGGGCGGTGCCGAGCACGGTGAACGAGGAGAACAAGGACGTATTCGATGCCGGCAGCCTGGGTGCCTACACCGAGGCCTATGCCACCGACGAGATGGTCGACGGCATCGATCCGCATCCGGCCGACGACCTGTATGCGCTCGGCATCATCGGCTACGAGTTGCTGACCGGATTCCATCCGTATCAACGGCACGGCGCGCCGACCGCGCGCAAGATGGGCCTCAAGCCGGTGCAGCTCAAAGGCATGAAGCGGCGGGAAGCGAAAGCGCTGGAGCGCTGCGTCTCGCTCGATCGCAAGGACCGGCCGCAGGATGCCAGTGAATTCCTCAAGATGTTCCGTGGCGTCAGCACGGTACAGAAAGCGTCGCTGGCCGCCGCTGTGGTGCTGGCGATTGCGTCCGGCTACCTGTGGTACGACAACTATCTCGAAACCGGCCCGGCCGTGCCTTTCACTCAGTTGCCGGCGCAGACCCAGCAGCAGTTTCGCGCCGCCATGAGCGAAGGCGAGAAAGCGTGGGCGCTGTACCAGGCGGAGAAATTTCCTGGCGCGGTGGACGACTCGATCCAGTTCTATGCGCGCGCGTACAACTTGCATCCGCGCAACCGCAAGGCGGTGGCGGCCTTGAAGAAGTCGGCCGACGAATTCCTGAAGCTGCATGGAGGCTCCGCCGAGGAGCGCCGTGAGGCGGCTGAGTTCCTGCAAGGCCAGACCGACTACTTCCGCAAATACGCCCCAGTGGTGGACGCCGCGAAATAGCTGCTATACTCGCGCCCTTCCAAGAAGCTGCCGTCCGGTCAGCTCGTTCACTTCTCGTGGTTTCAAGGGCGTCAAGCCCCCCCTACGACAGTCTTCCCGCCTCTACTGGACCCGTGATGCCTGGCATCGCGCGCAGGCTGGCAGAGGAAATTCAGCTTTATGCCATTTACCGCTCTCGGGCTCATGCCCGAACTTACCCGTGCGCTCGCGGATCGTAACTATGCCCAGCCGACCCCGGTGCAGGCGCGCGTCATCCCTGAAATTCTTGCCGGCCGCGACATTCTCGCCGGCTCGCAGACCGGTACGGGCAAGACCGCCGGTTTCACGTTACCGCTGTTGCAGCGCTTGCATGCTTTGCCGAATCCACCGCGTTCGCCCCGCGCCGTAGTGCTTGTGCCGACACGAGAGCTGGCGGCCCAGGTGGCCGACAGCATCAAGAGCTATGGCAAGTACCTGCGCCTGCGTACCTTGGTGATTTTCGGTGGCGTCAGTATCAACCCGCAGATCGAGGCGCTGCAGCGCGGGGTGGACATTCTGGTGGCCACGCCGGGCCGCCTGCTCGACCACGCCCAGCAGCGCAACGTGGCGCTGGACAAGGTGGAAGTGCTGGTGCTCGATGAAGCCGATCGCATGCTCGACATGGGCTTCATCGCCGACATTCGCCGGGTGATCAAGCTTTTGCCGCGCGAGCGTCAGAACCTGTTGTTCTCGGCAACCTATTCCGACGACATTCGTCGCCTGGCGCAGGGCCTGCTGCGCCAACCGGTGGAAATCGAAGTGGCGCGCCGCAATGCCGCCGTCGATACGGTGGAACAGCATGCCTATCTGGTGCAGAAGGACACCAAGCGGGCCTTGCTGTCGCACCTGATTCGCGCCGGCGACTGGTCCCAGGTGCTGGTGTTCACCCGCACCAAGCACGGCGCCAACCGTCTCACCAAGCAACTCGAGGATGACGGCATCACCGCTGCCGCCATCCACGGCAACAAGAGCCAGGCAGCGCGCACCCGCGCATTGGCGGACTTCAAGTCATTCAATATTCGTGCGCTGGTGGCGACCGAAGTCGCGGCTCGTGGTCTCGACATCAAGGAACTGCCGCACGTGGTCAACTACGAGCTGCCGAACGTGCCTGAGGACTATGTGCACCGCATCGGTCGCACGGGCCGTGCCGGTGCCAGCGGCGAGGCGATTTCTCTGGTCGCCGCCGAGGAGTCCGGGCTGTTGAAGGACATCGAACGGCTGCTCGGCAAGCGTATTACCCAGTTGCGGGTGCCGGAGATTTCGGCACCGCCCGCGCCGCGCAGAGCGCCGCAGGCATCGCAGCAAGCTGCGCACGAAAGTTCACGAGGCGAGCGCCATTCGCGCGACTCGCGTGGGCGTCGTCAGTCGAATGGCCAGGGCCACCCGGGCGGCCAAGGAGCTGCGGGCCAGCACCGGCATGGCGGTCGCCAGGGCGCCGGCGGTCAGCAGCAGCGCGGCGGCAACGACCGCAACTTCAATCGGTGAGATTGGAACGGCGGAGCGGGAGCGAACCTCCCGCTCCGGTGCTGGCGCTGCTTACTGGCCTGGCTGCTTGGCGATCTCGCGTCGCAGTTCGCGCAATTTCATCTTGAGCGCGGCGGCGTGGTTGCTGCCCATGCGGATCAGCAGCTTCTGGCCCGCTGAGCGCTCCTCGAGCGCTGGATCGGCGAATTCGTAGAACACTCGCGGTTGTGTCAGCTTGATCGGGCCGGTGACTTCAGGGGTCTCCAGCAAATGATCGATGACCTCCACCAGGCGGTTGTTGAAATAGCCGTCGGGATAACCCAGCTCGGAGTAGGCCTGCTGAAACAGCGGGTAGAAGCGGCGATAGACCGCGACCACCTGCTTGACGTCCGTGTTCTGCACCAGTTTGACGAATGAGTCGTAGCGCGCGAAGTTCGCTTCGCTCAGCACCAGGTTCTGGTCCGCTCCCGTGACCGCCAATTGACCGCCGGTCGCCTTCAAGGGCCGCAGTTGCACCGCGGTTTTCTTGCGGGGCAGGTTGTCGACGGTGGTCACGATGTGACGGATCAGGTCCTTGGGCACCAGCAGTTCCTGCAACCGCCGGCCGACCGCCCCCAACAGCGACTCCTGCATGGCTGAATCGCTGTCGGCGAGCGTGGGCAGCTGCGCCTCGGCGGTGGGCTCGATGGGATAGTTGGCCGGGGCCGCGGGAGCTGGTGCGGGCGGAGCGATGGTTTGAGTGGGCGGCGCCGTGACCGCTACGTCTTCATTGTGCTTGCGGCCGTAGTACAGGGCCGCGAGCAGCCCCGCGACCACCACGATGGGAATGCCCCACGCCAGCCATTTCTTCGCGTCTTGCTCCATTGCGGGTCCTCCAGAGAATCAACGGATGGGCTTCTGGAACTTGAGTACGAAATTATCGGATTCGCCGATCGCCAGGTATTTCGCGCGATCCTTGTCGCCCAGCGCCAGGGTGGGCGGCAGCGTCCACACGCCCTTCGGATAGTCCTTGGTGTCCTTGGGATTGGCGAGGATTTCGGACTTGCCCAGGTAGTTGAAACCGGCCTTCTTGGCCAGCGCGATGGTGTAGTCCTCGCGCACGTAGCCGTTCTCGGCTTTGGGATCCTGCGGCTTGTCGGTGTTGGCACGGTGTTCCTCGACGCCCAGGACGCCGCCCGGCTTCAGTGCCTTGAAGAACGAGGCGAAGGCCTGGTCGGCGGTGCCGTCCTCCATCCAGTTGTGCACGTTGCGGAACGTCAGCACCAGGTCGGCCGAACCGTCGGGCGCGGGCTTGAATACGCCGCCGCCGAAGTCGCCGATCTTGACGTTGCCGTACACCGCCTGGTTGGCGTCCAGGCGCTTGCGCCAGTTGTCTTGGGAGCGTGCGGCGCCTTCACCGGCCGAGCGTGGCGCGATGGCGATGTAGTAGGTGCCTTTGTCATGCAGGTACGGAGCCAGGATTTCGGTCCAGTAACCGCCGCCGGGATAAATTTCCACCACGGTCATGGTCGGCTTGATGCCGAAGAACTCGAGCTCGGCCTGCGGCTTGCGGTATTTGTCACGTTCGACCATGGACGGCGTGCGATGCGGTGCGGCGATGGCCTCGGCCAGGGCGGCATCCTTGGCGGACGCCAGGTGGAAGGGCGCCGTCAGCACGGCCGCGGCAGCGATCAGAGGCATGAGACGCATGGCTATCCCCTTGTTGTGACTCGAGAGGGCTGGGTGACGTCCGGACTGTAACAGAGCCTGGGGTGCCGCCCAGCACTCATCAGGGGGACAGGGGGCGCCAGGTTTGGTTCCCGTCTGTTATTGTCGGTGCCGCCAATCGTGGCTCGTCGAAGACCACCAAGAAACGACGCGATGTCCTTGCCGGCCAGGTTCCTGTTGTCTTGCGTTGCGGTAGCGGCGCTGTCTCTCCTTCAAGGAGGCCGTGGTGTTGCCGCCGAGGCCGCGGCGGGCGGCAAGGCTGACGTTCCTGTCCCAGCGCGCCCGTCGTTGCAGATGCAGCCCTGTCCCTGGAACGATTTGTTCGGTGGCAGCGCCCTGGCGCGCTGCGGCTGGCTGAAGGTGGCCGAGAATCGCGACGCGCCCGCCGGCAAGACGCTTCGTCTGCGCGTTACGGTGATTCCGGCGTTGCGCTCGACCCCCGAACCGGATGCGTTCGTGATCCTGGCGGGCGGTCCGGGCCAGAGTGCTCATGACGTCTACAGCGCCGCCGCCGCGGCATTCACCGCTATTCGACGCGATCGAGACATCTTACTGGTGGATCAACGTGGCACCGGCCGCTCCAATCGGCTGGACTGCAATTTCACCCAGCAAGCGGATCTCGAGGTCATCGACCCGGCCCGTTTGCGGGAGCTGGCCCGCGGTTGCCTGGCTGCGCTGCCGGGGGACCCACGCTTCTACACGACCAGCGTGGCGGTGCGCGATCTGGAGGATTTGCGTGCCGCGCTGGGTTATCGGCAGCTGACCCTGTATGCCGGCTCGTATGGCACCCGGGTCGCTCAGCATTATTTGCGTCGGTATCCGAGCCGGGTGCGTGCCGCCATCCTCGACGGAGTGGTGCCGGTCGGGCTGCCGCTGGGGCCCGACATCGCGCCGCGAGCCCAGCGGGCGCTGGATGCCATTTTCGAGCGCTGCAAGGTGGATGCGGCGTGCGCGACCGCCTTCCCCAAGCTGCATGATCAGTTCGATGCGCTGCGGGCACGCCTGGAACGCGGCGCCGTCGAAGTACAGCTCCCCGATCCGGTGACGGCCGAACCGGTCACCACCCGCTTCGGAACGGCACAGCTCGGCGGCGCCGTGCGGCTGCTGACCTACAGCGATGAGACTGCCTCGGTGCTGCCGCTGCTGATTCATCAGGCACAGACTCTGCAGCGGCCGCAATCCCTCGCGGCCCAGTACCTGATGATCGAGCGCAACACCACGGCGCAACTCGCCCAGGCGATGCATTTCTCGGTGGTCTGCAGCGAAGACGCTCCCCTGTGGGGGCCTGAACTTCCAGCGGGTGGCACTGACGCGGCTACTTATCTCGGGGCTGGCTTCATGGCGGGTTTACGGGCCATCTGCGCCGTATGGCCACGCGGGCCGGTGGATCAGGACTTCAACGCGCCGTTGCACAGCGACGTGCCAGTGCTGATTCTGTCGGGCGGCAACGATCCGGTGACACCGCCGGACTATGGCGTGCGCGCCTTGCCGGCGTTCGAGAACGGCCGGCACCTGGTGCTGGACGGCCAGGGCCATGGCCAGTTGCTCAACGGCTGCATGCCGAACGTGGTGGCGCAATTCGTGCGTACGGCCAAGGCTGATGCTCTGGCCGTGGAATGCCTGAAGAACGTGGTTCCGGCGCCGTTCCTGTTGTCGCCGAACGGCAGTGGGGCGTAGCCATGATCCTGGTGGAAGATTTGCGTAAGCAATTCGGTGCGGTCCAGGCGCTGCGAGGCGTGTCATTCAGCGCGGCGGACGGGCGCATCACCGGGCTGCTGGGACACAACGGAGCGGGGAAATCCACGACGCTGCGGATTCTGAGCACCGTGGTGCGCGCCGATGCGGGCCGTGCGCTGGTGGATGGCAATGACTGCGCCACGCAGTCATTGCAGGTGCGGCGTTCGCTCGGGGTGCTGCCGCATGCCAGCGGGTTGTATGCCCATCTGAGCGGGCGCGAGAACATTTTGTATTACGGACGTCTGCACGGTATGCCGGAGGCGGCGCTCGCATCGGCCTGCGATACCCTGATCGACCGGCTGGGACTGCGTGAAGTGGTGGATCGGCGCGCCAAGGGCTATTCGCAAGGCGAGCGTCTCAAGGTGGGCCTGGCTCGTGCCCTGATCCATGGCCCGCGCACCGTCATCCTGGATGAGCCCACCAACGGCCTGGATGTCAGCGCGGTCCGCATGCTGCGCGAATTGATCCGGGAACTCAGGGCGGCCGGCTGTTGCGTGCTGTTTTCCAGCCACGTCATGCAGGAAGTGGCGGCCTTGTGTGATGACATCGTGATCATTTCGCATGGTTGCGTGGTGGCGCGGGGCACGCCCGACGAAATTCGCGCATCGCTGGGGACCAGCGACCTGGAGGAAGCGTTCGTGCGCGCCGCGGAGATCGAGGTTGTCGCTCAAGGCGATCCGGTGGCGCGTGACGCCACGACCCGCCCAGGAGGGCTGGCATGATGCGCGCCATTCGCACCATCTTTTTCAAGGAAGTGCTGGAGAACCTGCGCGACCGGCGCGTGGTCATGTCGGCATTCCTGTTCGGTGTATTGCTGGCTCCGGTGGTATTTGCCCTGACCACGACCCTGGCCTCGCAGCGCATGGCCGAGGATCAGGAGCGTCCGCTGGTCCTGACGGTGGTGGGGGCCACCGAGGCGCCGAACCTGATGCGCTTTCTGCAGGAGAACGGCGCGCGCATCGAGCGTGCCGCCTTCCCGGCGGAGCGGGCCATCGAGGTGGTGCGCTCCGGCTTGCACGACTATGTGCTGGTGGTTGCGCCAGGCTATGCCGAGAAGGTGCAGTCGGGGGAACCGGCTCCTTTGCAACTGGTGGTCGATACCGCCAACAGCCGGGCCGCCGGGACGACTGAGCGGACGCGGCGCTTGCTCCAGGCGTACGGCTCGCAAACGGCGGCGCTGCGCCTGCTGGTGCGCGGGGTGAGTCCGACCGTGGTGGCGCCGTTGGAGATTCGCACCGTCGATGTGGCGACGCCGGCCGGTCGGTCGTTGCTGATCCTGGGCATGCTGACCTACTTTTGCCTCATGTCCATGCTGGTCGGCGGGTTCTACCTGGCCATCGATACCACGGCCGGTGAGCGCGAGCGTGGTTCGCTCGAGCCGCTGCTGGCGTTGCCGGTGACGCGCGCCCAGCTGATTCTGGGCAAGATGCTGGCTACCTCGGCCTTCATGGCCACATCGCTGTTGCTGACGCTGCTGGCGTTCAGCGTGTCATTGCGCTTCGTGCCGCTGGAAAACCTCGGCATGACGTCGAATTTCGACGCGCGTGTGGCATTAGCCATTTTCGCGGTCATGGTTACGTTCGTGCCGCTGGGGGCCGGGCTGATGACCGTGGTGGCTTCCTTTACCCGCAGCAACCGCGAGGCCCAGACGTGGTTATCAGTAGTTCTACTGATACCGATGGCGCCCATCATGTTCGCCGTGGTCAACGGCACACGGCCCACCAATGCGCTGATGGCCATTCCGAGTCTGAGCCAGCACCTGCTGGCCACCAGCTTGATGCGCGGCGACGGGGTCGAGCCCGTGCATGTCGCCATTTCCGTGCTCACGACGTTGCTGTTAGGGGTCTGCCTCATGTGGGCCGCGGTCCGGCTGTATCGGCGTGAGGCCATTCTGGGCTGAATTTTCGGTCGGGCAGCACAGGTCGATTGCGGCGCAATGCCGCCCGTCGCCTGCAAGCCACGTCACGCTGCCGCGCTGTCGCAGATCGGCGCCCCATCGCGGGCTCGATGCAAAGTCAAAAAAGCGCCGCCGCGGCAATTTCCTGCATTGCCGATCGTGATGCAGGTTCGGCGCGTGACAAGAATACATCGTTCACGCATTCGGCTGTCGGAATGTTCCGACACTTTGCGAACCAAAATCGATTTGTGTCTACTTGCGCCCGCCCACGAGCGCGGGGATCGCTGACCGGAGTTCCAGCTTCACTGGAGCACTCGAAGCACGATGAGCGGGCTTTAGCCCATTCAAACGATACAACGCTTGCTCGTGGCGCATCTCTTCGTTGGGACAACGAAGCCATCGTGTTTTGACAAGGGCAAACTCGTCGCAAGGCGGGGGCGCAAAATCTCCGGTCGCGCTGTTGCGATAGCGGGATTACCGAAACACGCGGCGTCACAACGCTAGCGCGTTCTCGATTTGCGTCCTCACGGTCGTCAAGACCGTCATGCGCCATCATGTCGCCGTTTTACATCACGGCGCGGCGAACTGGCATGCCCTTGAGATGCAGTCGAGGGTTGGTTCATGTTCATGGTGTCGCGTGCGCGCTGCTCAGGCGCGCAAAAAACGATCTTCACGCTGATGAAGACGGTGCTGGTGGCGATGATGTCGAGTTGTGTGGTGATGGGAGTCGCGCAGGCGGCGAACCGGGCGCCGACCATTTCGGGTACGCCCCCGACCACGGCCACGGTGGGCAAGCTCTATTATTTCAAGCCCACGGCGTACGATCCCGATGGTCAGAAATTGACCTTCGGCATCAAGAACCGCCCTTCCTGGGCCTCGTTGCGCGCGGATACCGGGGTGTTGTCGGGCACCCCACGCGCCACCGGGAAATGGTCCAACATCGTGGTAGTGGTCTGGGACGGTTACAAGACGACCGCATTGCCGGCGTTCTCGATCACCGTCAAGGCGGCAACCACCGCCACCGGTACCGTCAACTCGGCACCCCGGATCAGCGGCACGCCCCCGACCAGCGTCAAGCAGGGCTACGTTTATTCCTTCACTCCCACGGCCAGCGACGCCAACGGCGACAAGCTCGGCTTCAGCATCAGCAACAAGCCGAGCTGGGCCGCCTTCAGCACCACCACCGGCAAACTGTCGGGCGCGGCCTATACGCTCGGCACCTTCTCCAATATCGTCATCAGGGTGAGCGATGGCAAGACCAGCGTGGCGTTGCCGGCGTTTTCGATCACCGTGGTGGGCTCGAGCGGCGCGTCGACGGGCGCCGCCACCTTGTCCTGGATGCCGCCCACTCTCAACACCGACGGGTCGGCGCTCACCAACTTGAGTGGTTACCGTATCTATTACGGTACCAACCGCAGCGCCTTGGATCGGACGATTCGGATCTCCAACGTGAGTATCACGCGTTACGTCATCGATGGGTTGTCGCCCGCCACCTATTACTTTGCCGTGAAGGCGGTGAATTCGGCGGGGGTGGAGAGTTCGCTGTCCAATGTCGCCAGCAAGACCATCAATTAAACGCTCGGGATCGGACTCCTGTCCGCCCCGAGGGCTCGCATCAAAAGGCGTGGCTTTTGCTGCTCGCTCGCCACCTGCGGCGGCGGGGGCACATCCATGTGCCCCTGACGGTTCGAGCCGGTCTCATGAAGAGCATGACGTGTCAGAATGCGCCATGGGCAACCTGGCTGGCTGGCGGACGTTGAACGGATCGGCACCGTTGGTGATCGCGCATCGCGGCGCTTCGGGCTACCGGCCGGAACATACGCTGGCGTCTTACCAGCTGGCGATCGAACAGGGAGCGGATTTCATCGAGCCCGACCTGGTGGCCACCCGGGACGGCCACCTGGTGGCGCGGCATGAGCCGGTGCTCGATGCGACCACCGACGTTGCCCAGCGCCCGGAGTTTGCCGCTCGCAAGACTACTCGCGAGCTGGACGGGAAGGCCGTCACCGCGTTTTTCGCCAGCGATTTCACCCTGGCTGAAATCAAGCAACTGCGTGCCGTGCAGCCGAATCCTGCCCGCTCGAAACAATACGACGGTCGCTTCACGATTCCCACGTTCGAGGAAATTCTGGAACTGGCGCGGCGGGAAGGCGCCGCACGCGGCCGCATCATCGGTGTCTATCCTGAAACCAAGCATCCGCGGTTCCATCTGGCGCTGGGGCTGCCGCTGGAGGATCGATTACTGGAGATTCTCGGGCGTCATGAGCTGGACCGCGAGGGTGGGCCGGTGTTCATCCAGTCCTTCGAAAGCGCCAACCTGCAATACTTGCGGGCGAGAACCCGCTTGCCGCTGGTGCAGTTGCTGGACGATGGGGCATTGGAGTACGACGCGGCCGGCACCCGGGTGGCGCGCGTGAGCATTCCGCAGTACGGCGATCCTCGTGGCGGACCAGCGCCACATGATCTAGTCGGCGTGGCCCGGTATGCCGATGCCATCGGTCCGTGGAAGCGCCAGATAGTGCGTGATCTGAACCAGTCCGCCTTGCTGGTCACTTCCCTGGTCCAGCAAGCCCACGAGGCGGGCCTGCAGGTACATACTTACACTTTCCGCAACGAGCCGGCCACGCTGGCGCCGCAATACGGCAACGATCCGCTGCTCGAGTACCGACAGTTCTTCGAACTGGGCATCGACGCGGTGTTCTCCGACTTCCCGGACACTGCGTTGCGTGCCCGGGCCTCGCTCAGCGCTGGCTAGGGCACATGACCCGCCGCCGGCGGTGCCGTGGCGGTCGTGGGGTCTTGCAGCGCTGCCTCGACCTGGGCGAACGATTCGGGCCAGCTGTCGATCCAGCAGCACACATGGTCGTATTGCTGGAACGGCCAGCGTAACGCTTGCGTATGCCGCGCGAAGTACGCCTCGGTGGTTTTCATGGGCACGATGGTGTCGCGCGTGCCCTGCAGATGGATTTCCAGCCAGGGATGCCTGGCGTCGCTGGCGGCGGGATTGAGCGAGGTGGTGAGCGGCAGGTAGCCGTGGTGCCGGGTCCAGGCATCGATGTCCAGGTCGGCGGCGATCGTGACCACCGCGGCCACTTGCGGCAACCGTTCGGCCACTAGCACCGCCAGCGCGCCACCGCCGCTGTAGCCGACCAGGACCAGCTCCGGCTGTTTGGCGTCGTAAATCGTATTGCCGATGGCCGAGGCGATGCTGTCGACCACCGTCGCGGAGTAGCGTCCGCCGGTCCAGATCTCCGGCGAGCAGCCTGGGTCCTTGAGCTGCTGGTAACAGGGCCGACTGATGTAGATGGAGGGCGCGTGGGTGCGGGCCAGCAGTTTCAGGGCCAGGGGGTTCTGGGTGGTCGGGTCGGCCGACGGTTGCTGTCCATCGGCGCTCCACGGACGCCCGTCGCCGTCCAGGAATATCACCAGCCGGTTCGGCGGGCCTGCCTGGCCCTGCTGGCTGGCTCCGCCCCCCAGCGCCTGATCCGGCTTGCCGTGGGCGAGCCAGCGGGCCTCGCGATTGGCGTAGACCACGTGCCGGTATTGCAACCCCTGCACCACGGTGCGCGACAACCCGGCGGCCTGCGCCGAACGATCGATGCGGCCCAGACCGGCCTGGCAACCCGATAATCCCAAAGCCAGCAGTAATAGAAACGGCAGGATACGAAACGTCATGACCTGAATTGCGACGGCTGGCGAGCCGATTGTCAATCGGGCGAGCGATCACAAGGCGAGGTGGCAGCGAACCGCGAGCGGTCGGGTGTGCGATCCAGGTCACACTCCGGGACAAAACTGCGGGGCGGCGCAAGGTACCGGCCGCGGGGGATGTCTTATGATGTGCCAAGACGGACTGTCCATCCCGGAACCGCTGCTGGCCAAGAGGCTATCCGCATGAAACGACACAGCTTTGCGCAGCGCTTGATGCGCCTCGGCGTCACTCTGGTCCCCGCGTTGCTGGTGGTGGCCTCCGCCGCGCCCTCGCAGTCCGACAAGGACGCCGCGACCAAGGGCATGGTGAAACGCTCGGATCTGGAGATCGTCGATTGCCTGTTGCCCGGCCAGGTGCGCCAGCTGGGCAATACCAGCTTTTTGTCGCAGCGCCGGCCGATTCGTACCACCACGGCGGAGTGCTCCATTCGTGGGGGTGAGTACGTGGCGTATGACCGCGCCGATCTGAAGTCGGCGTTGCGTATTTGGCTGCAGACGGCGGAAGGGGGCGATCCCGAAGCCCAGACCAATGTGGGCGAGATCTACGAACGCGGCTTGGGCGTGCCACCCGACTATGCCGCCGCGGCCAGCTGGTACCAGAAGGCGGCGGACAAAGGTTATTCGCGCGCCCTGTTCAATCTCGGCACGCTGTATGAACACGGCCAAGGCGTGCCGCAGGACAGCTTGAAGGCGCTCAACCTGTACCGGCAGGCGTCGGGATTGTCCGAGGACAGCCTGATCTACACCTCGGCCGCGCAGCACGAGCAGGAACAGCTGCGCCAGGAACTCGAAAAGGTGATTGCCGAGCGCGACAGCCAGCTCGGCCTGCTGCAGAACCAGCTCAAAGGATTGCAGGAGCAGCTGGCCAAGCGCTCGGCGGAGCAGCAAGCCGCCAACGATGGCGGGAAAGATAAAGCCGAGAAGGACAAAGAAGTAGCGGCCCTGAAGAAATGGATCGCGCAGCTCGAAGAAGAGAAGCGCAAGAGCGCCGAGCGTCTCGCAGGCATCCCCACCACGCGTTCGCCCCAGTCCAAGGCCCAGCTGACTCCGATGCCACCGCAGGCCGATGAACGGACGCTGGCCGGGATGAAGTTCGGCCGCTACTACGCCCTGGTGATCGGCAACCAGAACTACCAGGCCGTGGAAAGCCTGAAGACCCCGAAATATGACGTCGAGCGTGCCGCGCGCATTCTCAAGGACAAGTACGGGTTCAATGTGCGCATCCTGGAGGATGCCGACGACATCGCCATGTTGAAGGCGCTGAACGATTTGAACTCGGTGTTGAAGCCTGAGGATAACCTGCTCATCTATTACGCGGGCCATGGCGAGCGGCTGACCGACGGTCAGCGCCAGAGCGGCTACTGGCTGCCGGTCAACGCCGACGCGCCTCCCAAGGACACGTTCTGGGTGCCGAACGAGCAGATCACCGGCCACCTGAGCCGGCTGCAGGCCAAGCGGGTGCTGGTGGTGGCCGACTCGTGCTATGCGGGGCTGTTGTCCACCGATCCGAGCTACATGTTCATGAAAGGCAACGTGGGGTACTCGAAGGAATACATTGCCTACAAGCTGCCCAAGCGCTCACGCCTGTTACTGACCTCGGGCGGCGATGCGCCGGTTCTGGACCAGGGCGGCGGTAACAACTCGGTGTTCGCGCGGGCTTTCCTGGACGAGTTGGAGGCCAACACCGGCATCCTGTCCAGCCCGGAGCTGTTCAGCCGCATCCGCCAGCGTGTCGCAGCCGCCGCACAGAAGAACAAGTTCGTGCAGACGCCCGAGTTCAAGTCGATCAAGGGCGCCGGGCATGAGGTGGGCGATTTCTTTTTCGTACCGCGCGCCGAGGGCTAGCCGCGTTCGCTACTTGTAATCCCAACCCCTGGGCAGCAGTTCGCGCAGCTGGCACTGATCCTGTTCCGCGACCTGTACTACTGCGTCGAGATTTGCCGGCGACAACTGATATATCAATTCCCGGCAGCGCCCGCATGGCGGCAGGATCTTGCCGTTGTCGCCTACCGCTACCATGGCGACGATGTCACTTTCCCGATGTTTGAGCATCTCGGCGACCGCGGCATGCTCGGCACAAAAGCCGATGCCACAGGCGGCGTCGATGCAGATGCCGGTGTAAGTGGCGCCTGAGGCGCTGCGGATGGCCGCGCCGACGCTGCCTGCAGCCACACAGCCGGCAGTGTTGAATTGGCCGGCAATCGACCGGGCGGCGCCGATCAGCTCAGTCAGGTCCATGGCTGCACGGCAGGTCGACTGGACGCTTCAGGCATGCTCTTGAAACTGCGGCAGCGAGTCCGAGATGGTGTACCAGGGCGCCTTGGAGCCGACGAAGATATGCGCCGTCGGCGTCAGGCTCGGAGTGTCCTGCAGGGTGCCGAGATTGACATGGATGTATTGCCCCTCACGGACCACGGAGTACAGGAAGGAGCCGCACCGCTTGCAGTGCACGTCGTGCTTATCCTGTTCGCTGAAAATCAGCAGCTCGTCGTAGCCTTTGACCAGGCGCAGCTGGTTGCGTTGAATGCCCGCGAACGGTTTGAAGGCGGCGCCGGTCGCGCGCCGGCACTGGGAACAATGACAGTTGTAGGCGTAGATGAATTCGTCCTTGACCACATAGCCTACGGCCTCGCACAGGCAGCTTCCAGCGAGCGAGCGGGCCGGATTGTCTTCGGGCGGAGTGCTCATCGGATTGGTCCAGTCGGTTGGTTATAGTTGGTCCGGTGGAGCGCCTGCGGCGCACTTCTTACAGACGAGCTGTTGGCCCAATTTGGACTCCCGGCCCGCCGGGGTGACGACCCACGGCCGTTCGACCCAGGGGGGATTATGCCTGACGTGCTGGAAATGTCCGCAAGCCAGTTCGGCCACCCAGTGGTTCTCTCGATCCAGGTGGAAGCCGGTGATGGGTTGCTCGAACATGATTACCCTGTGGCTCCGCGGCGGCACACGGGCTATTCGTGCTGCAGGATGTTGATCAGCCTGCCGAACGGGTCCCGGACATAGAACCGGCGCACGCCCCAGGGCTCGCTGACGGGGCCATATTCCAGCGGGATGCCGGCGGCCTCGACGCGCTCGAGCGCCGCCGCGAGGTCGTCGACCTCGATGGACAGGTCCGGGACCTCGGTGTCGGAGCCGCCCTGGCTCGCGAAGCTGACCTGGACCGTCATCTTGGCAGTGGCCGCGTAGGTGCGGATCCAGCCATGGTCCATGACCCGGTCCAGCCCCAGAATCCGGCCATAGAATGCATCGGCCCGTTCGAGCTCGGCGCTGCGGATATTGGCGATGATCCGTTTGACTTGCATGGTGGCGGGTCCGGTGATGCGGTCGTGTCACCATGATGAGTTACGCGACAGGAAACGGCCAGTCGCCCCTGCCCGGCATCGAACATGCGAGGGTCCATCGGTCCTGTCTGCGAGCATTCGTTGCAATGCAATACAACTAACCGCATAACTGCCCGCACTCCCACGTATGATGTGTGCCTCGTCGCTTCAGTCACCAGCACCCCGAGTGTTCCGATTACGCGTATTGCGCGGGGTCGGCGTGGGTGGGTATTGCGCGGCAAACCGGTCCCGGGTGTCCGTTGATTACGGCAACGCCGCTCCGGTGCATTGGTATCAAGCAGGAATTTCGGAGTGAAAGGGTAATGGCTCAGCGCATCGCATACGTCACCGGTGGCATGGGAGGAATCGGTACCGCCATCTGCAAGCGGTTGAGCAGCGATGGTTTCCAGGTCGTTGCCGGCTGCGGGCCCAAATCGCCGCGCAAGACCCAGTGGCTGGCCGAGATGCAGGCGCTGGGCCATGCCATCGTCGCCTCCGAGGGCAACGTGGCCGACTGGGATTCGACCCGGGCGGCTTTCGACAAGGTCAAGGCCGAGCTGGGCAACATCGACGTGCTGGTCAACAACGCCGGCATCACCCGTGACATGGTGTTCCACCGGATGAGCCGCGAGGACTGGGAAAGCGTCATCAACACCAATCTGAACAGCATGTTCAATGTCACCAAACAGGTGATCGATCACATGATCGCCCAGCGCTGGGGCCGCATCATCAATATTTCGTCGGTCAACGGCCAGAAAGGCCAGTTCGGCCAGACCAATTATTCCACCGCCAAGGCCGGCATCCACGGTTTCACCATGGCGTTGGCTCAGGAAGTGGCCGGCAAGGGCATCACAGTGAATACCGTTTCGCCGGGTTACATCAGCACCTCGATGGTGCGGGCGATTCGTCCCGAAGTGCTCGGCAAGATAGTCGAGACCATTCCGGTCAAGCGCCTGGGCGAGCCCGATGAAATTGCCTCGATGGTGGCGTGGCTGGCATCGAACGAGTCGGGATTCGCCACTGGCGCCGACTTCTCGGTCAACGGCGGCCTGCACATGCACTGATGGATAGGTGCCGCCGCACACCTGCGGCACCAAGGGAATGCTCCAATGCTCGATGCTTACATAGGGTTGCCGATTGCCGAGATTCCAACCCCGGCATTGATGATCGATCTCGACGTGTTCGAGCGCAATCTCGCCACCATGCGAGACGCATGCAACGGCCGTGGTTGGCTGTTGCGTCCACACGCGAAAGCTCACAAATCTCCCATCATCGCCCGCAAGCAGTTGGAATACGGCGCGATCGGCCAATGCGCGGCGAAATTGGGGGAGGCCGAGGTTCTGGTGCGGGCCGGTATTCGCGATGTGCTGATCACCGCGCCAGTGGTCGGCAGGCGGAAAATCGAGCGCCTGCTGGCTTTGCATGCCATCACGCCGGAGATCAAGGTGGTGGCGGATTCGGCGACCAATCTCGAGGAAATCTCAGCCGCCGCCACCTCGCGCGGCATGCGGCTCAAAGTATTGGTCGAGGTCAACGTGGGCCAGAACCGCACCGGCGTGGATACCGTCGAGGAAGCGGTCGAGCTGGCCAGGTTGATTGCCAGGCAGCGTGGCCTGGAGTTCGTCGGCCTGCAGGGCTATGGCGGCAATAATCAGCACATCGTCGGCTTCGAGAACCGCAGGGCCATCGAGCTGATGTCGGTCGGTCGAGTGGTGGCCGCGCGCCGTGCGATCGAGCAGGCCGGGCTACGTGTGGATATCCTCACCACGGGCGGTACCGGCACCTATAACATCGTTACTGAAGTGCCAGAAGTGACCGAGATCCAGCCCGGTTCGTTCATCTTCATGGATACGCAGTACAGCGCCATCGGGGGCGTGAACGGTGAAAGATTCGACGATTTCGGCAATGCGCTCTCGGTCTACGCCACCGTGATCAGCCGCCCCGCCAAGGGGCGTGCGATCACGGATGCCGGCAACAAGGCGCTGTCCACCGATGCGGGTTCCCCGCTACCCAGGGGCATCGCCGGGGTGCAATACCTGCCGGGTGGCGGCGACGAGCATGGCGTACTTGCCATCAAGGGCGCCGACGTGGCGCTCGGGGTCGGCGACAAGGTGGAGTTCATTCCCAGTCACTGCGATACGACAGTGAACCTGTTCGATGTGTTCTATGCGGTACGCAATGGCATCGTCGAGGCCATCTGGCCGATCGAAGGCCGCGGGCGTACTGACTGACCGCTGCGCCCGGCGGCCAACCCGTCAGTGAGGCCCGTGAGTGAGACGGGCTACCGGTAGCGCCCCATGATCTTGTCCAGCCCCTTGGCTCCCGGATTCAGGGCGGCAAACGGCAGCTGGTTCATGGGCGTGTTCACCGTGGCGTTCACTTCATGGAATTCCGGGCTCTTCTCATCGACGTAGATCAACCCGGTCACATGCTCGCCCTGGCGCAGCTTCTTGCGCAGATAGCGCAATGCCTTGCCGCGATCGGTGGGGTCATAGTCGGGATCGAGCTTGCGCAGCAGGATGCGGCTGCCGTCGTGCATGGTGACCGGCATGACCTCTCCGGCGGCGTACTGGGCGGTAATCTCTTCCGCGGGAGCGACGAAGTCGGCATGCACCACCTCGTCGTAGTGTTCACGCACGAAGCCGTAGCTCTTGGTCGAGCCTTCGTGATCATTGAAAGTGACGCAGGGTGAGAGCACGTCGATCAAGGCGAAACCCCGGTGCATCAACCCCGCCTTGATCAGCGGCACCAGCTGCTGCTTGTCGCCTGAAAAACTCCGCGCCACGAAGGTACATCCCAAGGTCAACGCCGTCAGCACCGGATCCACCGGGGGTTGAGCGTTTTCCTCGCCGCGCTTGGCCTTGGAGCCGATATCGGCCGACGCCGAGAACTGTCCCTTGGTGAGGCCGTACACGCCGTTGTTCTCGACTATGTACAGCATGTTGATGTTGCGGCGGATGGCGTGCACGAATTGTCCGAAGCCGATCGACAGTGTGTCGCCGTCACCCGAGACGCCGATGTAGTGCAGGTCCTTGTTGGCAGCGATGGCGCCGGTGGCGATCGAGGGCATGCGCCCGTGCACGGCGTTGAAGCCGTGTCCGCCGCTGACGAAGTAGGCTGTGGTCTTGGACGAACAGCCGATACCGGACAGCTTGGCCAGCATTTCCGGCCGAATGGCCAGTTCCCAGACCGCCTCGGTGATGGCGGCGGTGACCGAATCATGGCCGCAGCCCGCGCACAGCGTGGACATGCTGCCTTCGTAGTCGCGACGAGTCAGGCCCAGGGCATTGCGGGGCAGTCCAGGATGCGCGACTTTCGGCTTGGCGATGAAGCTCATGATGTTCTCAGGTGTGCGATGTAGTCTCGATAGGAGCCGGGGAGTGCAGGCAAGGACACCCCTAAACCACCGAACGTACTTTGGCGCCGGCCCCGAGTTCCTCGACCACGCCATCGACGATGGTGCTGGAGGAAATGGGCAGACCGCTGTAATACAGGATCGAGCGCAGCTTGGCTTTTTCCACTGCGGTTTCCAGGGTCAGCAAGCTCTTGAGCTGGGCATCGCGGTTCTGTTCGACCACGAACAGCAGCGAATGCGCGGCCAGGAATTCTTCCACTTCCTGGCCGAACGGGAAGGCCCGGATGCGCATGTAGTCCAGCCGGATGCCACGGCGCTCCAGGATGTCCAGGGCCTCGTGAATGGCGCCGTCGCAGCTGCCGATGGACACGATGGCCATGTCGTTGGCCTTCTGCGAGGCGCCGCGGTTGTCGATCACCGCCTTCGGCACCAGGGTCTTGGCGGTGTCGAATTTGCGTTTCAGGCGATCCAGCACGATCTGGTACTCGGTGGAGTCCTCGGTATAGACGCCGTACTGGTTGTGTCCCGAACCGCGCGTGAAGTACGCCCCCTTGGGGTGTACCCCGGGCAGGGTCCGATAGGGGATGGCATCGCCATCCTTGTCGAAGTAGCGGTGGAATTTTTCCAGCCCCTCTATCTGTTCCTTGGTCAGCACCTTGCCGCGATCGGGCTGGTAGGCGTCATCCCATTGCAGCACCGGGCACATCCAGTCGTTCATGCCGATGTCCAGGTCGGACATGACGAACACCGGAGTCTGCAGCCGCTCGGCGAGGTTGAACGCGTCGAGCGACATATAGAAGCATTCCTCGGGGCTGTTCGGGAACAGCAGCACGTGGCGGGTATCGCCGTGCGAAGCGTAGGCGGCGAGCATCAGGTCGCATTGCTGCGTGCGGGTGGGCATGCCGGTGGAGGGGCCGACACGCTGGATATCGAACAGCACGGCCGGTACTTCGGCGTAGTACGCCAGGCCGATGAACTCGTTCATCAGCGAAATGCCCGGTCCGCTGGTGGGCGTGAAGGAACGGGCGCCGTTCCAGCTGGCACCGATCACCGCGCCGATGGCCGACAACTCGTCCTCGGCCTGGATGATGACGAAATTACGCTGCCCGGTGTCCGGGTCCACGCGCCATTTCTGGCAGAAGCTCTTGAACGCATCCATCAGCGAAGTGGACGGCGTGATCGGGTACCAGGCACCCACGGTGGCGCCGGCGTACATGCACCCCAGTCCCGCCGCCGTGTTGCCGTCGATCAGGATGTGATTGGAGGTCTTGTCCATGCGCGTCACGCGGATCGGCAGCGGACACGGGAAATGCTCCTTGGCATAGTTGTAGCCGATCTCCAGCGCCTGCACGTTCGAGTCCAGCAGCGCCTTCTTGCTGGCATAGCTTTCGCCCAGCAAGGTGCGCATCACGTCCAGGTCGATGTCCAGCAGGGCGGCCAGCAAGCCGGCGCACATGATGTTCTTGAGCAGGATGCGGGCCCGCACACCCTTGAACGTCTCATTGCACATGCGGGCCAGCGGCGCGCTGAAGATGGTGATGTCGTCGCGCTTGAGCAGTGCCGGGCGTGGCCAGGTGGAGTCGTACACCAGGTAGCCGCCGGCATTGACCTCCTTCAGGTCCTTGGCGTAGGTCTCGGCGTTCATGGCGACCATCATGTCCACCCGTCCGGAGCGCGCCACGTAGCCATCGCGGGTGACGCGGATCTCGTACCAGGTGGGCAGTCCCTGGATGTTGGACGGGAAATAGTTCTTGCCCATCACCGGAATGCCCATCCGGAAAATGGACTTCATCAGCAGCGTATTGGCACTGGCCGAGCCAGTGCCATTGACGTTCGCGAGCTTGATGTCGAAATCGTTTACGCGGTCTGCTGCATCTGCGGAGTGAAGCATGGGGTCTCGTCGCTCGCGTGCGGGTTCTTGATCGTCGATTTCTGCATGTCCCAGGCGGCGGTCGGACAGCGCTCGGCGCATAGTCCGCAATGCACGCACAGGTCCTCGTCCTTCACCATCACCCGGGCGGTGTGCTGCAACGGGCTGGAGACGAACAAGGGCTGGGTCAGGTTGCGAGCCGGCGCCTTCAGGCGGCCGCGCAACTCCTCCTCGGACCCGTTCGGCGTCATGGTCAGGCAATCGACGGGGCAGATATCGATGCAGGCATCGCATTCGATGCACAGTTTGGCATCGAACACGGTTTGTACGTCGCAGTTCAGGCAGCGCTGCACTTCGGCTGCCATCTGTTCGGCGGTGAAGCCCAGCTCCACCTCGATGTTGACCTTCTTGAAGCGCTCCTTGAGCGCCACGTGCGGCATGAGCTTGCGCTCCACCGGGTTGTAATCGTTCTGGTACGACCACTCGTGCAGACCCATCTTACGGCTCGACAGCTTCACCGTCGGCGGTGGCCGCTGTTCCACCGGCAGACCCTGGGCGAAGCGATGGATGGAGATCGCCGCCTGGTGCCCATGCTCCACGGCCCAGATGATGTTCTTGGGTCCGAATGCCGCGTCGCCGCCGAAGAACACCTCCGGGCGGGTCGATTGGAAGGTGGTCGGGTTCACCTTGGGTACGTGCCAGCGATCGAACTCGAGTCCCAGGTCGTTCTCGATCCACGGGAAGGCATTTTCCTGCCCGATCGCCAGGATCACGTCGTCGCAGGGGATGAAAACCTCGTCGACCACCCGTTCGGAGCGGATGCGCTCGCCGTCCAGCTCGTACTCCATGCGCTCGAACAGCATGCCGGTGAGCTTGCCTTGTTCGACCACGAATGCCTTGGGCGAATGATTGATGACGATCGCGACGTTCTCTTCCTCGGCGTCTTCCAGTTCCCAGGCCGAGGCTTTGAAGAAGTTGCGGGGCTTGCGCGCCATGACCTTCACGTCGCTGGCGCCCAGGCGCAGCGAAGTACGGCAGCAATCCATGGCCGTGTTGCCCACTCCGATGATCAGGACCCGCCGGCCGATGCTCTTGATGTGCTCGAAAGCCACCGATTCCAGCCAATCGATACCTATATGTATGTGCGCTGCGACGTCCTCGCTGGCGTGCCGTCCCGGCAGTTCCAGGTCTTTGCCTTTGGGCGCGCCGCTGCCGACGAATACCGCGTCATAGTCACCGCTGGCCAGCAAGTCTTTCAAACTGGCCACAGGTGAACCCAGTCGCAGGTCCACTCCCATATCGATGATGTATCCGATCTCTTCTTCCAATACGCCGGCCGGCAGACGGAACGCCGGAATGTTGGTGCGCATCAATCCGCCGGGCGTGCCCCATTTCTCGAAAATGGTGACTTCGTAGCCCAGCGGCATCAGGTCGTTGGCCACGGTGAGCGAAGCCGGCCCGGCGCCGATACAGGCGATGCGTTTGCCGTTCTTGGTCTTGGGCGCCTTGGGCAGCAATGGGACCACATCGTCGCGATTGTCGGCGGCGACGCGCTTCAGGCGACAAATGGCCACCGGCTTGGCTTCGACCCGGCCACGCCGGCAGGCCGGCTCGCAGGGACGATCGCACACCCGGCCCAGGATGCCGGGAAAGACGTTGGATTCACGATTGACCATGTAGGCCTGCGTGAAATCGCCCTGGGCGATGAGCCGGATGTATTCGGGTACGTCGGTATGGGCCGGGCAGGCCCATTGGCAATCTACGACTCGATGGTAATAGTCAGGATTTCGCGTATCGGTCGGTTCCACCGTTACTCTGCCCCCTATCCGATCATGCGGATCAGCATCGCAAACCGCTGCAATGCGAGGCATCAAGCCTATACCTAATAATGAAAGAGCAGAAGGGCCTCCCGTCCGGATCGTCTTGCGATGGCGACGGTGCAGCGCTACCGGTACTGCCGATCCCGGATTTTCAACGGCACCTGTGTGCCGAAATGATAAGCAAACCCTATGCCAATGGTTCGCATTCTCGGCTCGCCATCGGTACTGGTATAGCCCAGGCTCATGCCCAACGAGTCGCCCAGGAATTCCGGCTGGTGTTCCAGCTCGATGCCATAGGTTTTCCGATCATATAAGTCGTTGCCGGAGACCCTGACCCGCAGACTGTCGAGCGGATACCAGCTGGCGCCCAGTTCGGTGGATTCCAGCTTGGGGCCATTGTCCAGCTTGGTGGTGATTAGCGCCGCCGCGAAACTGAAGTCTCGCCAGTAGGCTTCGGCGTCGATGCGGTAGTGATCGGTTCGCAGTTTGTCGTTTCTGCCCTCGAGGAAACGCGAACCCGGACCGCAGTCCGACGACATGCGTCCCGCTCCATAGCTCACCGCGATCCTGCCGAGCGTGGGACGTCGGGCGAACAGTGCAACGTCGGCGTCGGTTCCGTCGAAGCCGCAGGAGATTCGGCTGCCGGTGCTGGTGCCGCCATTCAGCAGTTTGCGCGTCCTGACCGTGGAGTCCGTGTAACCCGCTTGCACCGCGGCACCGAAGTAGTCGCCGACCGGCAGCGTGCCCCGCAGGTGAATCCGCATCGTGTCGATGGAGGCGCTGTTCGTAGTGCGATTGTCGCTCGCCGATCCGCCGAGCGTGTAGTTGGCTTGCTCCACCGCACGGGTCTGGGCCAGCACGCTGTCGCCAGCCAGTAAGGCTACGCTTGCCAGCAGCAGCTGCATTGCCCCTGGTCGTTGGGGCATGGGTCGTTGCATGGATCGTCGCTGCATGGCTGGCCTGCTCATGGCTCGCTGAGGGTGGGTTGCACCACGATCTGCGCGTTACCCGCCAGGAACAGGGTGCTGCCGTCCAGGCTGATGATCATCTTGACCCCGGTGCCGGGATGGCCGGCGAGGGCCACGGCCGGGCCCAAGCGCGGCAGTGCCGTGTCGTTCCTGTCCGTCGACGTATCGAAAGTCAGGATGGCGCCGGCGGCCGAGTCGTAGGTATAGGCACGTTTGCCGTCCGGTCTGAACACCACCGCCAGCGTGGTCGCGGGCAGGGTGCCGATCTGATCGAAGTCACCTGAATAGACCTTGACGCCGTTCAGTGCGATGCGGGTGGCGGTGCGGTCCATGGCTGGCGCCACGGCATTCTGTTTGAGCGAAACCGTTGCGTTGCCGAAAGCGCTGGTGGCAGCCACGTAAGTCGACACTGCCGGGTCGCTGGTGAGTTTCGGATCGCCCTGGACCAGTACGGCTCGTGAACCATTGGCGGCTATCGCGGGGGTAGCGTTGTTCAGCGAGGCCGACAGCTCAGTCAGCGCCGCGGTTCGCAGGTTGTAGCCATACAGTGAGGTGGCCTTGCTGGCGCCGCTCCCGGTGGTGATGAGCGCCAGGCTGTCGTGCGCGACCACGATGTTCTTCAGAAAATTGTCGGTGGCCAGTGCAGGGGGCTTGAGCGGGGTACCGGGCACCAGCGTCACGGGCTCGATCGGTATGAGCGCGGTTTTGGCGATCGCCAGCAGCTGTGCGCCATTGGTCGACAGCGTTATGTCCTGCAATTGACCGATGGTCGCGCTGCTCGCCGCTTCCCATAGACCAGTCTGGTTGGGACCCGCCTGGTGCGGATAACGCAGCAGCGTGCCGCCCGCCGCATCGGTCGCGACCAGCAATGCGTCGCGTTCCGTGTCGTAGACCATGTTCTTGACGCTGGCAGGCGCGGTTGGATAAGCGAGAGTGCCGGCCGCGAACGTCACCGGGTCCACCACGGCCAGGGTCGCCATCGACGTGATCGGACCCTGGTGGCCGCTGGCGTCGATCTGTACCTCGTAGCGGCCAGCGGTCAACGCGGGATGAGTGGCCTGAATTTCCGTATCGCTGACCACCGTGGAGGAAAGGGCTGCGATGGCACCGAACTTCACACCACTCACGTTGTGGGCACGAAAGCCCACGCCGCGGATGATCACGGTGTCCGATTTGCCGGCGGTGGCCACGTACGGCATGACGAGACGCACCACCGGCGAGACCTGGTATTGCACCGACACCTTGGCGGTTCCGCCCGCGATCAGCGAGCTGCAATTCACGTTGGCGCAGACCTGCCCGGTGATGGCCACGGTGCCGGTGAACACGCCGGCGCCAACGCTGGCCGGCGTGCTCGGATCGATGGTGATCTGCGCGGTGCGGCCATCGAGTATGGAGCGAACCCCGGCTATGGCCGGTCCATCATGCGTTACCGACAGCTGCGCCACGTTCGCTCCGAAAGTTGCCGTGACGATCCGGGGTGCGGGAGTCGTCGCTTCCGGCGAGGCCGCGCTGAAACTGATGGCGCCGGGAGTGACACTGACGCTGACAGTGTCATCGTCATCACCACCGCCGCAAGCAGTGAGCAGGCAAGCCAGCAGCACGCCGCAGAGCTGGCGTGCCCCGAAGAAATCATGCACGTCCGTTTCCTTTGACTAATCCTGATTCGCGATGCGCGTCAGGGACGGACGATGCTACCCGGCGTCGCCGCTCGGAGGATGAGCGGGGTTGTTCCGATATTGTAAGTTGCCGCTTACAAAGCGCGCGCGAACTCCGGAGAGATCACCGGCTCGAGAATACGGCGCCGGCTGTCGAGCGACAGCGATTCCCAGCGCAGTTTGCCGGTTGCCTGCGCTCGCAGTTCGGCGTCCGTGACTCTTCTGAGCTCCTTGCCATCGAGGGCGGGCGCCTGGTCGGTCAGTCGCCCGGTGGCACCCGTTGCAAGGATGTCTTCGATGGCGGCCAGCACCGTTGCGTTGTTGGTCAGCGCGCCATGGTTTTCCTCGACATACCAGGTTGGAGCGCCCGGCCAGGCTGCCAGCGCCGTCGGCACTGTGCCATCGCCGTCGCAGCCGATCGAATACTCGAAGCCATCGTCCCGCAGGGCCGCGGCGCTAATGGTCTCCTGATGAGTGCCGGCGATCAGGAAGCAGCGCGCGTCGGCGGGAACCTGTCGCTGCCGCAGCTTGCGGGCTTTGAGCAGCAGACGGCTATTGGGCGCCAACTCGTCTTGCGGCCACGCGGCCGGATCGAACAGCGATTGCGGCAGCATCTGGTACAGCCCGGGCAGCGTGCGAAACACCATGCGGGCCAGGTCCTCGGCGGTGTGACGGGTATCGAGCGCCGCCAGCTTGCGCACCGTTGGATATACCGCCCGCATCGCCTGCAGCGGCGCGAACGAACCCGAATTGGGCGTGCCCAGCTGAACCAGCTTCGCAATGCGTCGCTGACGATCGTGCGCCAGGGCGGCGCGGGCCACCAGTCCGCCCATGCTATGCGCCACCACCAGCACTTTGCGGGTACCCGAGCGTTCGATGGTTTGCATGAAAGCGCGGCCCAGGCGCTCCAGGTCGCAGCGCCAGTCGAACGGGTGGAACACCGGCCGGAATCCGGCGACCTCCAGGCTCAGTTTCAGCTTCAGGTAGCCTGGCAGCATGATGCCGACGGTGCGAATGGAGCGGGGGCCAGGCAGGATCAGCCGCGACAGCGAGCCCTCGGTCACGGCGGCCGGATGCAGCCAGATCAGGCTGGACTGGCGTCGCCGTACTGAACTCAGGCGCGAGCCCATGATGCCGGGCAGCACGTAAACCAACGGCCCACGCGGCTTGGGTTGGCTGGCTGCCAGGCGGGCCAGCTGGCTCAGCTCCTGGTACAGCGTTTCACCGAAGTAGGCACCCAGCAGTGCCGCATGCGCTCCGGAACGCAGCAGTGCCACGACTTGGTCGTCATGCAGGTCGGCGGGATTCACCACCGTACGTGGGTTGACGGCGGAACGGCCTGGCATCTAGGGCATGCCCTCGCCAAGCGCGCGCACCTCGACGGTGACCGGTATTTCGCCCGCCTTGGCGAAGCGCAATGTCATGGGAAATGTTTCACCCTGCGTCAAGGGGCGGCTCAGGCCCATCAGCATGAAATGCTTGCCGCCCCGCTCGAAGCGTACCGTCTCACCGGCCGCGAGGCTGACTCGTTCCAACGGGCGCATCCGCATCATGCCGTCTTCCTCGGCGGTCTCATGCATCTCGGTCGTCTGCGCCATGGGTGCGTTGCCGCCCAGTAGTACGTCCGGTTCGTTGGCAGTGATGGTGACGTAGACGGCTGCCATATTGTTGGGCAGGGCGGGAGACCAGGCATCGCGCACCTGAATCGGCTCTTGGCTCATCTGGCCGCACGCGCCGAGCATCGATGCCGCAGTCAGCGCCAGCAGGCAGGATCGCAACACGCTCATGGAATTCTGTCTCACTCGTGCAAAGTGGTGCGAATCGTCTCGCACACGGCGTGGATGGCTTCGCTGCGGGCGCTGCTCTTGCGCCATACCGCTCCCACCGTGCGGGAGGGGACCGGTTTGGCGAAGGTTTTCACCGCCAGGCCATGACCGGAACCGAACGGGCCGCGCGTGGCCAGCTCGGGCAGCAGGGTGATGCCCAGTCCCGCCGCCACCATCTGGCGCAGGGTTTCCAGGCTGGTGGCCCGATAGTCCTCGTTCTCCTTCACGGCGACCATGCTGCACACGTCGAGGGCCTGGTCGCGCAGACAATGACCGTCTTCCAGCAGCAATAAAGTCTCGTCAGCGAGATCGTCGATCTTGACGTGCGCCTTCTTGGACAGCGCGTGCTGGTTGGGCACCGCCACGGTGAAGGGTTCCTCGTACAGCTCGCGGGACTCCAGTCCATCGAGCGGGACCGGCAGCGCCAGCACGCCGAGTTCGATCTCTCCGGCGCGCAGCTTTTCCAGCAACGGTTGCGTCTGGTACTCGTACAGCATCAGCTTCAGGCGCGGCAGCTGTTTGCGCAGCTTGCGAGCCACCAGCGGCAACAGGTAGGGACCGATGGTGGGAATGAAGGCGATCTTGAGTTTGCCCGCCAGCGGATCGTGCTCGTGGCGTGCCAGGGAAACGATTTCATCGCTGTCCTGCAGGATGCGCCGCGCGATGGGCAGGACTTTCTGGCCGGTTTCGGTCAGGGTCACCTTGCGGGGCTGGCGTTCCAGCAGTTGCACCCCCAGATAGTTCTCCAGCTTCTTGATCTGCGCCGACAGGGTCGGCTGGCTCACGAAGCAGCGTTCGGCCGCTTTGCCGAAATGGCGCGTGTCGGCCAGGGCCACGAAGTAGCGCAGATCGCGTAGGTTCATGGGCATAAGTCTGCCACAGCCCATGGTGATAGTCATTATCTATCGAATCATGATAAACAATCGATTGGAATAAGCCGCGCCGCATTTGCACAATAGCCTCAAGCTTTTTGTCAACCGCGCCGCATCGTCAGCGCTTTCATTGGAGGTCTTGCAAATGTTGGGTTTAGGACAAAAATTTCCGCAGTTTTCGCTGACTGGCGTGGTGTCGAACGATCTGAACAACGCGTTCCAGCCGTTCAACCAGGACAGCAACAAGGGCAAGTGGAAGATCGTGTTCTTCTGGCCGAAGGATTTCACTTTCGTGTGCCCGACCGAAATCGCCGCGTTCGGCAAGTTGAACCGCGAGTTCGCCGACCGTGACGCCGTGGTGTACGGCGTGAGCATCGACTCCGAGTTCGTGCACCTGGCCTGGCGCAAGGACAAGGAAGAGCTGCGCGACCTGCCGTTCCCCATGCTCTCGGACATCAAGCGTGAGCTGTCGAGCGAACTCGGCATCCTGGACAAGGAAGCCGGTGTGGCGCAGCGCGCCACCTACGTGGTCGATCCGGAAGGCGTGATCCGTTTCGTCTACGTCACCGACCTGAACGTCGGTCGCAGCCCCGAAGAAGTGTTGCGTGTGCTCGACGCGCTGCAGACCGACGAGCTGTGCCCCTGCAACTGGAAGAAGGGCGAGGACACGCTGCAGGCAGCGTAATCCAGCTCGAGTAGGCCCGGGCAGGCCGGCTTTCCGGCCGGTCTGCCCGCCAGCAACCATGAGGTGATCCCATGTCCATCGATACCCTTCGCGATCAGTTGCCCGACTATGCGCGGGATCTGAAACTCAATCTCGGCAGCGTGCTGACCCCGCAGGGAGCGCCTGGCTTGACGGAGCAGCAGATTGCCTCGGTGGCGCTGGCGACCGCCATTGCCGCGCGCAACCCGCTGGTCATCCAGTCCATCGAAGCCTGGGCCAAGCCGCAACTCGATGAGGCGCGAGTCAATGCCGCCCGCGCGGCCGCCGCCATCATGGGCATGAACAATATCTATTACCGTTTCCTGCACCTGGTCGAAGACGGTGAGTACCAGACCATGCCGGCCCGGCTGCGCATGAACGTGATCGGCAATCCGGGCATCGACAAGCTGGACTTCGAGTTGCTGTCGCTGGCGGTGTCGGCGGTGAACGGCTGCGGCATGTGTATTGTTTCGCACGAGCGCAAGTTGCGTGACAACGGCATCTCCCGTGAAACGATCCAGAGCGCGATCCGCATCGCTTCCGTGATCCACGCGGTGGCGGGCGTCATCGAATACCAGGCCGCCGCCTGAAGCGGCCCCGACGCGGCCCTGAAGCGGTCGTGTCTCGAGTCGTCGGTCAGTCGCGTACGCAGCTTCCGCAGCTACGCGACTTTCCCCGGATACAATGGCCAACGCCCGGCTATACTGAGGGCATGTCGCCTTATTCCATCAGGCTGTCTGCTGGCGTAGTGGTCGTGCGTGAAAGCGCTGACGGCTGGTGGTACCTGTTGCTGCGGGCGTTCAATCACTGGGACTTTCCCAAGGGCATGGTGGAGGCCGGCGAGGAGCCGTTTGCCGCCGCCGTGCGCGAAGTGCGCGAAGAATCGCTGATCGACGATCTGGAATTCGAGTGGGGCAGCGAGTTCATCGAAACCGGGCCTTACAGCCGCGGCAAGATCGCCCGTTACTACGTGGCTCGCACCCATACCCGAGAAGTCACCCTGCCGATCGCCGAAGCACTGGGGCGCCCCGAGCACAACGAGTATCGCTGGGTGGATCGGCATGCGGCGCGCAAACTCATTTCCCCTCGCCTGGGTCCCGTGCTTGCCTGGGCCGGCGGGCGCATAGGCGAGGTCGTCGTTCCCAAGGAACCCGAGACGTGAAACAGCTGGTGATCGTCGGCGCCGGCTTTGCCGGCCTGAACGCGGCCCGACGCTTGCGTAAAGTGCGGGATCTCGATATCACCGTCATCGATCGCGAGAACCATCACCTGTTTCAGCCGCTGCTTTATCAAGTGGCCATGGCGGCGCTCAGTCCCGCCGAGATTGCGGCGCCGATTCGCACCCTGCTGTCCCGGGGTAATGCTCGCGTCATTCAGGCACGAGCCAACAACGTCGAACTCGAGGCGCGTAAAGTGGTGACCGACTGCGGTGAATTCCCCTATGACTATCTATTGCTGGCCTGCGGAGCGCAGCATGCCTACTTCGGACGCGAGGAATGGGAGCCCTTTGCCCCGGGGCTGAAGAATCTGCCCCAGGCTACGGAGATACGTCGACGGGTACTGGAGGCCTTCGAAGCCGCAGAGCGTGAGAACGACACGCAGATCCGGCGGCGGCACTTGACGTTCGTGGTGGTGGGAGGTGGTCCCACGGGAGTGGAGCTGGCTGGGGCGATCGGAGAAATGAGCCGCTATACGCTGGCGCGAGACTTCCGCAGCATCGATCCGCGACAAACCCGGGTGATCCTGGTCGAAGCCGGCCCCCGCATTCTGCCTGCCTTCGATCCGAAGCTGGCGTCACGCGCCATGCGTGACCTCGAAGCATTGGGGGTGCAGGTCTGGTTGGGCGCTCGCGTCACCGATGTGAGTGCCGCGGGCGTGGTCATCGGCAACGAGCAGGTTGCCTCGTCGACCGTGCTATGGGCGGCGGGGGTTCGGGCTGCCGATGTGGGCAAAACTCTCGGCGTGCCCGTCGACGAAGTCGGACGGGTCATCGTCGCTGACGACCTGACGGTTCCCGGGCATACCGAAGTCTTCGTGGCCGGCGACCTGGCTCGCTGTGCCGGCCCGGATGGCAAGCCATTGCCCGGTGTTGCGGTGGTGGCCATGCAGCAGGGACTTTATGTGGCCGACGTCATTCGCGGCGATCTCGCCGGCCGTCCGCGTACCGCCTTTCGCTACCGCGATCTCGGCCAGCTCGCCACTATCGGCCGCAGCCGCGCCATCTGTGAAATCTTCGGCCTGAAATTGTCCGGCTGGTTTGCCTGGTGGGTCTGGCTGCTGGTGCACATCTATCGCCTGAGCGGGTTCCGCAACCGCATCATCGTGCTGATCCAGTGGGCTTGGTCGTACATGACCTTCTCGCGCGGCGCGCGCCTCATCGTCGGCAAGGAATGGCGGTCATACACTGCCGACCGCTGACGTTGCGTGCTCAGTCGCGGAAGTTGGTGAACTGCATCGGCAGTTCCAGCTTGGCGCCGCGAATCAGCGCAATGGTTTCCTGCAGGTCATCGCGGCTCTTGCCCGACACCCGCACCTGCTTGTCCTGGATCGCTGCCTGCACCTTCAATTTCGAGTCCTTGATCAGGCGCTGAATCTTCTTGCCCAGCTCGGTTTCGATGCCCTGGCGCAGCGTGACCACCTGCTTGGCGGTCTGGCCGGAGAATACCGGCTCATCCACCTTCATGCAGGCGATGTCGATGTTGCGTTTGCTGAGCTTCAGCTTGACGATGTCCATCATCTGCTTCAGCTGGAAATCGGCCTGCGCCACCAGCGTCACCACGAACTCGTTCAATTCGTACCTGGCATTGGTGCCCTTGAAGTCGAAGCGTGTTCCCACCTCGCGGTTGGCCTGATCGACGGCGTTGGCGACTTCGTGGGCGTTCAATTCGGAGACGATGTCGAAGGAAGGCATGGCGGGACCTATTGCAGATCGCGATGCGACTGAATCACCCGCGCAACGATGCCGTACTCGATCGCTTCCTGCGGACCCATCCAATAGTCCCGCTCCATGTCGGTGAGGACTTTTTCGCGCGGTTGCCCGGTCTGCTCCGAGATGACTCGCGCAATGCGCTCGCGAGTGCGCAGGATTTCCTTGGCTTGAATCGCGATATCGGTCGCCGGGCCGCCGGCTCCGCCGGCCGGCTGATGAATCATGAAGCGTGTGTTCGGCAGACAGACGCGCCGTGTCTTGTCGGCCGCGAGGAAAATATGGGCGCCGGCGCTGGCCACCCAGCCGGTACCGATGGTCGTGACCGGGGCGTTGATGAAACGGATCAGATCATGGATGGCGTCACCCGATTCCACGTGGCCGCCCGGCGAGGAAATCAATACCTGGATGGGGGCATCGGACTGTTGCGCCAGGGCGATCAGGCGTTCGCAGGTGGTACGCGCCACCGCATGATTGATTTCGCCGAATATCAGCACGAAACGCGATTTGAACGACAGCTGCTCGGCCAGCCCTTCGGGCCGGTCGTTCTTTTCCGGCTTGTCGTTCTTCTCTTCGGCGTTGCGAATGTAATCCACGATGCATCTCCCACGATCGATCAGGGCCGGCGTGGCGACGGCCGGCCATCACCCTCCGGCGGAGGATGTAATGTCAGGGCGGTCGAGACGCGCGGGCGGGTTCAGTCGGCCCGCTTGGGGCCGAGGCGTATAGTGGCGGTCGAACCCGCCGAAATCCAGTCTTGCCATCCGGCCGCAAACCCCTGCGCCTGCGTGAGATACCTAGGCCGGTCGGCAGCGGATAGCGTTAACCGCAAACCCCCTGTCGGTAGTACGGATGGCGGCCTCACGGGAATTACCCGATGCTGGACTCGGTATTAGTGCTGTCACGATTCGATCCCCCTATGGGCCCTGCACTGCGTTGGCAGCGCAGGGCCATTTTTTTGTGACCACCGTCCCTGGCGGTCACCCCTTCGGGGCCACCGCTGAAGCGATGTCAAAAATCGCTCCCGGCGATTTTTTGTCGCGATGGATCGGGCTCCTTTCACATTGGCTAGGCGTGGTCGGGGACCCAGATCAAGGCCAGTTCGGCCACCTGGATGTCCGATTTGCGGGGTTTGACCTGTACCCGATCGATGGCGGCGGCGGCCGGGTCGAATTCGCCTTGCAGCCGGGCAATCTCCTGCGCCAGCTCGTTCTCCAGGTCGGTTTTACGCTGGCGCAGTACTTCCAGGCTTTGTTCGGCCCGCGACACGTCGTCGCTTTCCCGGCCGATACGTCCGGCGCTGCGTGCCGCCGTGCCCACCCGGCCGAGATTGGTGGCGCTGAGTTTCTTGCGTCCGAACAAGGCCCCCAGGATGGAAGTGCCGACCGAGATGGCGGTTTGCATTTTCTGCTGCGATAACTGTGAGCGTTCACGCTCGGTTCGCTCTTCACCGCGGCGCTCCTGGTCCTGGAGCGTGGTCAGTCTCGGTGCGTACTTGTGGCGCAGTGCTTCGACCGCGGCGTCGCGCTTCTCGCGTAACGCCAAACCAATCTGAGCACGGAAGTCCGCTTCCGTGGCGCCGGGTGCCGCGGTCGCCCCCAGCAACGGGCAGCGCAATACGTCGAGAGCGGCGGACTCATATAAATAGCCCGCCAGCAATTTCTGCCATTTCGCATAGTTATCGGCTCGCAGCAGCGCGGCCGGGGTCGAGGCGTAGCTGGCGCCGTCCGCGCCATCCTTGTCCAACTGGTCCTTGAGGTCGCCGCCGGAGTTGGCTTGTGCCCAGTCGGGGCGGGTGTCGTCGTCGTCCAGTGGGGCAAGGTATGAGCGTGTTTCCCAGGCGTCGACACCGGCGGATGCATTCACGAAATGCAGCCGTGCGGTACCCAGAACGCGTGGGCTATACCTCGTGCCGTCCAGGGCCGCTCCGGCACGATGCAGATAATACTCGCTCACCCCGCCAGGGATGACGGGCTTGGAGGTCGAGACGCCCGCTGCGGCGGACTTGCCCGCGGGAGTGGATGTTGCCGCGGCTGCCTGGTCGGATGTCTCGGCCTTACCCGCTGTTTTCGTCGGGGCCGTGGCTGCGGACGGAGGCGACAGGCGTGCAATTTCAGGCAGGGTCAGCGGGCCGCGCAGATAGGACAGCGCCCAGCGGGTCTTGAACAGCACCGGCGCGTCGTCGTGAGCATTGCGCATCAGGAAGATCCGGCTGGTCAGGTTGGCCAGCAGCGAGTCGAGCTGCGTCTTGTCGATGCCATCGCCGGCGCTCAGCAGCCCTTCGATGACCCGCGCCTTGTCGCGCTCGGTTTGCAGGCGCCCGATGAACCAGGTACCGGCATTGGAGAGACCCTTGTAGTCGAGGTCGACCGGATTCTGGGTGGCCAGTACCACGCCCAGGCCGAAGGCGCGCGCCTGTTTCATCAGGGTGAGCAGCGGCTGCTTGGACGGCGGCATGGCGCTGGGCGGGAAGTAGCCGAAGATTTCATCCATGTAGAGCAGGGCGCGCAGGCTGGAAGTGCCGGACTGGCGCCGCATCCAGGCCACTACTTCACTCAGCAGCAGGGTCACCGTGAACATGCGTTCGGCATCGCTCAGGTGGGCGATGGAAATGATGGCGATGCGCGGTTTGCCGGACTCGGTAAACAGCAGCCGTTGCACGTCGAGTGGCTCGCCCTGCATCCAGGCCGCGAACCCCGGCGCGGCGACCAGGTTGTTGAGCGTCATCGCCAGCTGCAGCCGTTCCTTGGCGGGATAGAAGGTTTCCAGGTCGAGCACCCCGACCTGCTGGAATGGTGGTTTCTGGATGCTCTGGATCAGGCCGGCCAGGTCCAGGTCGCGTCCCGCGCTCCAGGCCTGGCCCAGCAGGGTGGACAGTAGAATGTGTTCGCGGCTCTTGATCGGGTCGGCGTCCACGGCGATCAGGCCCAGTAATCCCGATACGGTGGAGGCGACGCGTTCGCGCAGCGCATTGGCATCGGCCCGCAGCTCCGCCGATGGGGCGGTAAACGAGCGCAGCACCGACAATGGCCGGCCGACCGAGCTGCCTGGGGTGTAGATGGCGATATCGGCGGCGTCCTTGAAGCGCTGGATGCGCTCGCCGTCCTGGTCCCAGTCCGCCAACCCCTTGCGCCAGGTTGCGGCGGTGGCCGTGGCGAAATCGTCGACCGATTGACCTTTGCGGGCCGCCTCGCCGGCGTCCACCCAGGGGGCGAAGTCGGCGGGACGCAGTTCGGGGAACGCCAGCAGCAGATTGCCGATGTCACCCTTGGGATCGATGGCAATGGCCGGCACGCCATCGATGGCGGCCTCTTCCAGCAGCGACAGGCACAGGCCGGTCTTGCCGCTGCCGGTCATGCCGACGCACACCGCGTGGGTGGTCAGGTCGCGCGAGTCATATAGCAGCAGGTCGGCCTGGTCTTTCAGGCTGCCCGGATCGACCTGGCGCCCCAGGTAGAAGGAACCCAGTTTTTCGTAGGCGGGGAGTTCCTGATTGGCGGTCATGAGCTGGCATCCTCGGGTTGTAACCACTTTGTTACCTCACCGAGACTGACCTTGCAACCACCCGATCGTTAAGCTCGCGACCCTATGTCCATTACGCTCGATCAAGTCACCAAACGGTATCAAGGCTCCCCGGTCGTCAACGACGTGTCCGTGGAAGTCGGCGAGGGGGAGTTCTTCGTGCTGCTGGGCCCCAGCGGCAGCGGCAAAAGTACCCTGTTGCGCGCCATTGCCGGCCTGACCGGCATCGATCATGGGCGTATCGCGCTGCATGGCAATGACGTCACGCATGTCTCGGCGCGCAACCGGGGCGTCGGGCTGGTGTTCCAGAACTACGCGCTGTTCCGTCACATGAGCGTGGGTGACAACATCGAATTCGCGTTGCGGGTACGGCGCATGAAGGCGGCCGAACGCCGGGCGCGCCGGGACGAACTGTTGCGGCTGGTGGCGTTGGAAGGCATGGGGGAGCGTCTGCCGACCCAGCTGTCGGGTGGCCAGCAGCAGCGGGTCGCGGTGGCGCGTGCCCTGGCGCACAAGCCGCAGGTGCTGTTGCTCGACGAACCTTTCGGCGCGCTCGATGCCAAGATTCGTGAGGAATTGCGTCGCACCATCCGTCAGGTGCAGCGCGAGCTGAACATCACCACCGTACTGGTCACCCACGACCAGGAAGAAGCGTTCGCGCTGGCGGATCGCATCGGGGTCATGAACCTCGGGCGCCTGTTGGAGTGCGGCAAGCCCGATGAACTCTATGCCCGTCCGGCAACGCGTTTCGTGGCGACGTTTCTCGGCGCGGCCAATCTGCTGCTGGCCCGGCAAACCGCTCAGGGCATTCGTTTTGGCGCCACCCCGGTCAATGTACGCGCCATGGAAAAATTCGAAGGCGGCCGGGAACACGAGGTAGTCGCGGTGCTGCGGCCGGAGGAAATCGAATTGGCGCCGACACGTGACAATTTGCGTGTCAACTACATGGCGCAGGGGGTCGTCGAAGAAGTCGTGTTCACCGGGGCGATGGAACGCATGCGGGTGCGACTCACGAGCGGCGCCTCGGATGCGCAGCTGCCTCGCTCGGGAGATGCGAATGGGGCCTCGGCCATGATCGAAGTGACCCGCACCCAGCACGAGCAGCGTGCTTTCCCGGTGGCGTTGGGACAGGCGGTGGCCTTGGGAGTGCGCCGCATCCATGTGCTGCCCACTCCCTTGTCGAGCTACACCGCTTGTGCGGTCGAGCCGGCTGCCGCGGAGCGCCTGGCCGGCCATCCCTTCCTGGGCGAGCTGGCGACCCGGATGAAGACACGCATCGCCACCCGGGTCGAAGCGAAGCTCGGTGGTGATGCCGGTTCGGCTGCGTCCCCGGTTTCCGGAGTCGCGGTGGTCGCGCCGCTGCCTGACAATGCCGCGCAGATCGAATGGCTGCTGTTCAACGGCGCCGCCGAGGTCCTGGTGTTGCCGAATCAGATCGGCCCGCCGCAACGGGTGCTGATCCACTGGGCCGACGATGAAGCGCGTCGTCCCACTTTGGCGGTTGCGGCCAGCCTGCTGCGCCATGTCGCGGCGGAAGCGGTGTACGTGGGCATCATGCCGGAGGGCAGCTCCGATTCGCAGCGGCCCCTGGGCATGCGCACTTTGCTGGATGCCCGCTCCGAAGCACAGGCGGTGCATGGCCTGGAGATGCGGACCGAGTTGCGCTTCGGTCCCGCAGCAGAGGAGTTGCAGCGCCAATTGGGCGAGAGCGACGACCAGATGCTGATCCTGGGGATTTCGGACCTGGCCGAATTGCGCGGCCGGTTTGCTGCCCTGTTCGCCAAGCCGGCGCCGTATTCCATGATGATCGTGTATCGCCCGGCCGCCGCCGTTCGCGGAGAGCAAGCATGAGCAGATACTGGCCTTCGTTCGGGTCCATGCCGGCTCGCAAGTTCATGCGAGCCGGACTGATGGCGTCGACACTGGTGCTGGCCGCCACCATGTTGTCTGCCTGCGGCTCGTCACAACCGGACGGCAAGATCACGCTGCTCAACGTCAGCTACGATCCGACGCGCGAGCTGTACCGTGATTTCAACGAGGATTTCGCACGGGAATGGCGCAAAAAGACCGGTCAGATCGTCGCCATCAAACAGTCGCACGGCGGTTCCGGCAGCCAGGCCCGCGCGGTCATAGATGGGCTCGCGGCGGATGTGGTCACCTTGGCGCTGGCCTACGACGTGGATTCCATCCAGGCCAAGGGCAAGCGCCTCGGGGCGAACTGGCAGACCCGTTTTCCTGACAACAGCGCCCCTTACACCTCCACCATCGTGTTCCTGGTGAGGGCCGGCAATCCGAAACGGATTCACGACTGGGGCGATCTGACCCGCGATGGCATTGCGGTGGTGACGCCCAACCCCAAGACGTCCGGCGGCGCCCGCTGGAATTACCTGGCCGCCTGGGGCTACGAGCTGAACCAGCGGCTCGATGGCGACCTGTCCAAGCTCGACGACCCGGCCGCGGCTGCCGAAGTCGAGCAGGCGCAAGCCGCCGCGGAACAGTTCGTGTCGGCGTTGTACCGGCATGCTCCAGTGCTCGACAGCGGTGCGCGTGCCGCCACCAACACTTTCGTGCAGCGCCAGATCGGCGACGTCCTGATTACCTGGGAGAACGAAGCATTGCTGGCGCAGCGGGAGCTGGGGTCGGGCAAGTTCGAGATCGTGGTGCCCTCGGTGTCCATCCTGGCCGAGCCCCCGGTCGCCGTGGTCGATACCGTCGTGGACCGCCGTGGCACGCGCCAAGTGGCGGAAGCGTACCTGGAGCATCTGTACTCCGAGACGGGGCAGGAGATTGCCGCCAGGCACTATTTCCGGCCGCGTAATCAGATGGTGCTGGAACGCCATGCCGATCAGTTCCCGCCGGTGAAGTTGTTCACCGTCGACGCCGTGTTCGGCGGCTGGAGCGCCGTGCACGCCAAGCATTTTGCCGACGGCGGCGTGTTCGACCGGATTTACCAGGCGGGGCGCTAGTGACCATGAGCGCGACGTTGCGACAACCTTCCATTTTGCCGGGCTTCGGCCTGACGCTCGGTTTCTCGAGCTTCTTCCTGTGCGCGCTGGTGCTGATTCCGCTGACCGCGCTGGTCATGAAAACCGCCAGCATGGGATGGCGGGATTTTCTGGAGGTTCTGTTCGATCCACGCGTGCTGGCGTCGTTTCGCCTGAGTTTCGGCGCCTCGATGCTGGCGGCGTTGATCAATTGCGTGTTCGGCTTCGTGATCGCCTGGACCCTGGTGCGCTACGAGTTTCCTGGCCGCAAGCTGATCGACGCGTTGATCGACATGCCGTTCGCGCTGCCCACTGCCGTGTCGGGCATCGCGCTGACCGCGGTGTTTGCCGAAAACGGCTGGATCGGCCAGCAGCTGGCGCCGCTGGGCATCAAGGTGGCCTATACCTGGATCGGCGTGGTGGTGGCGCTGACGCTGATCGGCATGCCGTTCGTGGTGCGTTCGATTCAGCCGGCGCTGATCGAAGTACAGCGCGACCTGGAAGACGCCGCGGAAACGCTCGGCGCCGGCCGCTTCACCATTTTCCGGCGCATCATCCTGCCGACGGTGCTGCCGGCGCTGTTGACCGGATTCACCATGGCGTTCGCGCGCGGCGTGGGTGAGTACGGTTCGGTGATCTTCATTGCCGGCAACCTGCCGATGAAGACCGAGATCGCGCCGCTGCTCATCGTCATCAAGCTCGAGCAATTCGACTACGCCGGCGCGGCGGCCATCGGCTTTCTGATGCTGGTTATTTCCTTCGTGATGCTGCTGTCCATCAATCTGTTGCAGACCTGGGGGCGCCGCCGGCTGGTCGCGGCGGGACGCTGATGGCCGGCGGACCTTCCAAAGCCCTGCTGGCCGAACTGGCCAGCCGTCCAGGGCGCGATTCGTTCACCAGCTCCCTGATCAAGGGCGCCTTCATCACCCTGTCGCTGTTGTTCCTGGCAGCCCTGCTGTTTGCACCGCTGATCACCGTGTTTGCCACGGCCTTCTCCAAGGGCATCGCGATGTACTTCGGCAGCTTCTTCGACTCGGACACCCTGGCGGCGATCAGGCTGACCTTGCTCACCGCGGCCATCGTGGTACCGGTCAACACCGTGTTCGGCATCGCCGCCGCCTGGGCCATGGCCAAGTTCGAGTTCAAGGGCAAGAGCATCCTGATCACGCTGATCGACCTGCCCATTGCCGTCTCGCCAGTGATTTCCGGCCTGATCTACGTGCTGCTGTTCGGCATGCAGGGCTGGTTCGGCGCCTGGCTGCAGGAGCGCGACATCAGCATCATTTTCGCGCTGCCGGGTATCGTGCTGGCAACCATGTTCGTCACTTTCCCGTACGTGGCGCGCGAGTTGATCCCGATCATGCAGCAGCTCGGCAACGACGAAGAGGAGGCGGCCATTACTCTGGGCGCCGGCGGTCTGATGACCTTCTTCCATGTCACCCTGCCCAAGGTGCGCTGGGGCCTGGTGTACGGAGTGATTCTCTGCAACGCACGCGCCATGGGCGAGTTCGGCGCGGTCTCGGTGGTGTCCGGCCATATCCGCGGATTGACGACCACCATGCCGCTGCACGTGGAAATCCTCTATAACGAGTACAATTTCGTGGGAGCGTTCGCGGTGGCGTCGCTGCTGACTCTGCTGGCGGTGGTCACCCTGGTGATCAAGACGCTGGTGGAATGGCGTACCGGCTATGCCAAGCATTAGTGTTTCGACGCCGCGGCACCAGGCCGCGAGGAGCTGATTGATCGCGCATGATGATCGACCGAATCCAGGAATTCATCGACCGGCTGCAGCTGGACACGTCGCGCGCCAGTCTTGGGGCGTGGCTTGCCGGTATCAACGTGGCCATCGTGCTGCTGGTGGTGGGCGGCATCTCGGTCTCGGCCATAGGTTCGTTGCGCACTCTGGCCAACCAGCAGGGCAAGTCGCAGGTGCAATTGGCCGGTGCGCTGGCGCGGGAGGACTTGCGCCGGTTCGCTGAAGATGCGCTGAGCCAGGCCAAGAGCGGCGCGGAGCGCCAGACCTTGCAGCGGCTGCTGGCCGACCAGCGGCTGGCCGCCATCGATCCCTACCTGCGCCGTTCGTGCAACAACGACACCATCGCCGCCTGTGCCGTGTTCGAAGGCGGCAAGCTGGTGGCGCAGGCGGGTGTGGAGTTGCCGTGGGAACAGGTCGCCGAGGCGGCCGAGGAACAAGGCGAACGCTTCCTGGCGGCGCCGGCCGACGCGCCGTATCCCGTGTTGGGCGCTTCCAGCCAGATCGGTGGCGCCACCGAGCGGCGACTGTATGTGGCGCGGTTGTTCGACGCCAAGCTGGCCAGTCTTCTGACCGAGCGTGCCGGAGTGGAGATTCGTCTGCTCAACTATCGGACCTTCGCCGCCGGCAAGGCGGTGGATGATTTCACCCGGCTGCATTCGGCCGGCCTGTCCGATGGACGTTCGGCGGTGGCGCGCATCGATTCCAAAGGCATGTACGCCGCGAGTTTCCCGGTGTTCGCCTCGACCGGTGAAGCCATCGCACTGCTGGAAGCGCGCCTGCCAGCCGGCGACCTCGATCAAACGGTGGGCAGCTTGGTCAAACGCCTGCTCATCACCGCCATCGTGCTGGCGGCGCTGGCGGTGCTGGCCGGCGTGATTCTGGGACAACAGGTCACAGGTCCGGTCAGCAGGATCACGGAGGCGGCGGAACGCCTGGGACGCGGCGATTTCTCGACTTCGATTCCAGTGGGGGGCACCAAGGAGGTGGGCAAGCTGGCCCGCACCATGGAGGACATGCGCAGCAACCTGGTGGAGCTGACCGATACTTTGCGGCATCGCGAAGCCGAGGCACAGGCGGTGCTGAGCGGCATTGTCGAGGGCGTGTACGCGGTCGATAAATCGCGGATCATCCGCTACCTCAACCCCCAGGCGGCCCGTTTGCTGGGCGTGCCGGCGCAGGAGGCGATCGGACGATTCTGCGGCGATGTATTGAAGCCCTGCCTGCAGGATGGCCAGCGGCCGTGCGATACCCATTGCCCGATTCTGCAGGCACGGCTGCGGGGCAGTGCGCAGGCCACCGAGAAATTGAACCTGCGCGAAGGCGCGCCTCGCACCACCATCATCACCAGTGCCGCACCGACGGATGAGTTGCAGGTACAGGTCATTCGCGACGAGACCGAACTGGAGAGCGTACGGCGCGCCCGCGACTCGGTGCTGGCCAACATATCGCATGAATTCCGCACGCCGCTGGCGGCGCAGCTGGCCTCCATCGAGCTGTTGCGCGACGGTCTGGACATCATGCCGGCTGAGCAACAGAAGGAGCTGGTGCTGTCGCTGGAACGAGGTTCGTTGCGCCTGACCCGGCTGATCGACAACTTGCTGGAGAGCGTGCGGATCGAGTCGGGCCAGTTGGGCATCCGGCATCAAAGCGTGAGCATTGCCGAAATCGTCGAAGATGCCGATGTCTTGATCGGCGCGCTGTTGAAACAGCGTCGCCAGGGGCTCGAGGTCAGTATTCCAGAGCAACTGCCGCGGGTCGACGGCGACGGTCCGCGCCTCACCCAGGTGCTGGTCAATCTGCTGGCCAATGCCAGCAAGTTCGCCCCCGAGGGCAGCACGGTACGCATCGGCGCCAGCGCGGATGACCGTACCATTACCGTCTGGGTCGAGGACGAAGGGCCTGGTGTCCCGGAGATCGAGAGCGGCTCGGTGTTCGAACGCTTCTATCGCGGCCCGGATCAGGAGCCCGAACCGGGCGGCCTGGGGCTGGGGCTGTGGATCGTCAAATCCATCGTCAACCGTCATGAGGGAGCGATCCGTGCCGAACGTGTCAACGATCGCACCCGTTTCGTGGTGGAATTGCCGACGGCGCGGGAGTCGAGCTCGTCATGAAAATTCTCGCCGCCGACGACGACCAGGACCTGCTGGCGCTGATCGCGTTCACCCTGTCGCAAGCGGGCTACCTGGTGGTGAAGGCAGGCGACGGCCCGAGTGCCGTCCGGGCATTCGAGGCCGAAGCACCGGATCTGCTCATCCTGGACATCAACATGCCCGGCGCCAGCGGGTTCCAGGTCTGCGAGGCGGTGCGGGCCAAGTCGCGTGCTCCGGTGATGATGTTGACCGCGCGCGGTGAGGAAGAGGACCTGGTGCGCGCCTTGGAATTGGGGGCCGATGACTATCTGACCAAGCCGTTCAGTCCCCGCACCCTGTTGGCTCGTGTCAAGGCCTTGCTGCGTCGCGCCGGCATGGAGAATTCGGCGCCGCTGGCGGCCGGCCGGGTCAAGTTGGATGTCGAGGAGCACACGGTGCAGGTGGGGACCGGTTCACCGGTCCGGCTCACCAAGCTCGAATTGCGCCTGTTGCAGATGCTGGTCGCCAACGCCGGGCACACCGTCGGTTCGGATCGTCTGCTGATGCAGGTGTGGGGCCACAAAGGCTCCGGCGACCGGCAGCTGCTCAAGCAATTGGTGCATCGCCTGCGTCACAAGATCGAAGTCGACCCGGCGTCGCCGCAGATGCTGCAGACCGCACCCGGCGCAGGCTACAAGCTGGTCGTCGAATAGTACGGGAATCCCCTATCGGCGGGGCGGACAACTCCCGCGGCGTTGAACGCAGATCGCCGACCGACACCGCAGGGACGGCCACGGGGCTTACGCTTTAGACCTTAGGTTATGGCAATTGCGACGCCGCTCGCGTACCTGGCGGCGGCTTTGCCGTATGGTGGCGCACCAGAATAAGCTGGCCTGCAGCGCGCCCATACCGGCTACACCTGAAAGCAAGCAGCTACCAAGCGCTGACCCCTGCGTCCGCCGTGAAAGCCCAGCACCGACCCCAGCACCGACCCAAGCATCGACCCGGCCGCCGGCACCTCGACCGGCCGTTGCTGCACGGTCTGCTCGCGGGTGTCGTGGTGCTGGTGATTTCTTCGCTCGGCCTGTTCTCGCTCGGCTACTCGGCCCATCGAGCCCAGTTGGAGGCGGTGCGCACCGAGCTCAAGCAGTTGGCCCGGGCAGCGGCAGTGCAGGTGGATGGGGATTTGCATCGGACCATCCGTTCGCCGCTGCAGGCCGGCAGCCCCGAACATCTGGCGGCGTTGCGTCCGTTGGTGAAGTTCCACCAGGCCACCACCGACCTGATCTATGTGTATACGGCGGTGCTGGTCGACGGCCGGATTCATTTCGTGCTCGGCACCGATTATCTGTACCGGGTCGCCGGTGACACCCTGCCGGCCGATCCCATCATGAAGCCCTACACTGACGATGACCCGGTGATGCGCCGGGCGTTGGAGCAGCACGTGGTCACCGTGACCAAGCAGCCTGTGCACAATCCGCATCGCAGCTACATGAGCGCCTATGCGCCGTTCTTCGACAGCCAGGGCAAGTTCGTCGGCGTGGTCGGTATCGACATGTGGACCAAGGATCTGGACCAGCGCATTGCCGCCATCATGCGCGCCGGTCTGGCTTCCTTCGCCGCCGTGGCGTTGTTGTCCGTGCTCGCCGGCGTCGGCGTCAGGCGGGTCAGCCACGCCATGCTCGATGCCCGGCGTCGCGATCGTATCATTCGCAGCCGGCTTGCCAGGGCCAGGGCGCATGCCGAAGTGCAGGCGCGCCGCGCCGAAGCGGCATCCAATGCCAAGACCGAGTTCCTGGCGAGGATGAGTCATGAGATTCGCACGCCCATGAATGGCGTACTCGGCTTTGCCAACCTGCTGCTGGAAACCCCGTTGAGTTCCAAGCAGCATGAGTTCGCCCGTACCATCCAGCAGTCGGGTGATGCACTGCTGGCGATCATCAATGACGTGCTGGACTTCTCCAAGATCGAGGCAGGGCGGATCACGGTGGAGCAGGTGGATTTCGACCTGTTCGAGCTGTGCGAGGAAGTAGGCTCGCTGCTGCAGCTGTCGGCGGACAAACACGGTCTGACGTTCAGTCTGGACTATGGCGCGTCGGTGCCGCGCCAGGTCAAGGGCGATCCCGCCAGGATTCGTCAGGTCCTGCTCAATCTCGGCGGCAATGCGGTGAAGTTCACCGAGAGCGGTGGCGTCCGCATCAAAATTCGCCAGGCCGGCGCAACGCGCCTGCGGATCGAAGTAGCCGATACCGGTATCGGCATCACCGGTCCGCAGCTGCAGGTGCTGTTCCAGCGCTTCACCCAGGCGGATTCCTCCACCACCCGCCGTTATGGGGGCACCGGGCTCGGTCTTGCCATCAGCAAGAGTCTGGTGGAGCTGATGGGGGGCGAGATCGGTGTCGACAGCGAGCCGGCCAAAGGCTCGACCTTCTGGTTCGAGCTGCCGTTGCTTGGCGTGTCGCCGCTCGAGCCAGGCGCGTCGGCCGAGGTTGCAGCGCAGACCGAGGCTCCGGCCGTAGCGACCGCCCTTGCCGGCAGCAAGCTGCGCGGCCGGTTATTGCTGGTCGAGGACAATGAGGTCAACCAGCGCATCGCCGGGTACCTGTTGAACAAACTGGGTTGCGACGTCGACATTGCACGGCATGGCCGCGAGGCCATCGAACGTTTATCCGCAAGCCATTACGATCTGGTGTTCATGGATTGCCAGATGCCGGAGATGGACGGGTACGAAGCCACGCGGCTGATTCGCGATCCGGCCTCGACAGTCCTGAATCACGACATCCCCATCATTGCCATGACCGCCAACGCCTTCGCCGAGGACCACCAACGCTGCATCGCCACCGGCATGAACGATTTCGTGGCCAAACCCATCGATCGCCAGCGTTTGGCCGCGGTGCTTGCCAACTGGCTGCCGGAGTCGAGTGCGGAACCATCGCAGGCCGAACCCGGCTGAGGGCGATACCCAGATGACCAACGTCGTCAGGATCAAGAAGTTCAAACAGAAGCGCGCCGAGGGCAAGACGCTCTGTACTTCCGGCTTCCACAAGTGGCAGGTGGTTGGCGGTAAACGCTTTGACGTCAAGCAAGGCAAGCTGGTCAGCACCGAGCGTTGCAAGCGCTGTGGTGAAGAACGGACCCGGCTCACCTAGTCATTGGCCGGCAGCAGCGCCGCTGCGCTGCAAAGTCTGGGCCGCCTGCGGCATGCTGAGGCGGAGCTTCAGTTCGCCCAAGGCGAGAACGTCGCCTTCGCGCAGCACGTGCTGCTTCACTTGTTGGCCATTGACGAAGCAGCCATTGGTGCTGCCGCAGTCCTCGATGATCACTCCATTGGGGCCGACCAGCAGGCGTGCGTGATGGCGGCTGACCAGCTTGGAGTCCAAAGGAATGTCGTTGTCCTCGCTGCGTCCGAGCGTCATGGTCTTGCGGCTCAAGGGGATGGATTTGCCCTGGTAGTTGAGCGGTTCTAGCACGGGTGCGATCGATTCCGACGGCATTGCCTCCTGCTGTTTGCCACCGGCACGTTCGATGTCGCGGCGGATGCTCGCCAATGCCTCGGTATGTACCGCCAGGTCGGACTTGAGTGTTGCGATTTGTTCGTCGGCGGTGGCGATACGTTGTGCCATGGCCTTGATCCTGATGCGCGCCTTGCTCAGGTTGCCCGCCGCCACTGCGCGTTCTTCTTGTGCGAGCTTGGCTTCCGCGCGCAGGTTCTCTATGAGGACGTCGCGTGCCTGCAGGGCTTGTTCCAGGCTGTCGACCTGGGCGGTCTGCCGGTCGAACTCCAGCTTGGCGGCGTCCAGTTGCTCGGTGATTTGAGCCAGGCCAGCGACCTTTGCCGCGAGTGCATCACGCTCGCTTGCCAACTCGTCACGGTGAGTGCCCGCTGCCTGCAGCTCCCTGGTCAAGCGCTCGACTTCGCTCGATGTTTGCGCGGCGGACAGCTGCAGTTGCTGAGCAAACTCTGTGCGAGTACGTTCCAAAGCTGCGATGGTTGCGTCGCGTTGCGCGACGGCCGAGACCAGCACGTCATAGTCGGCCAATTTGGCAGCGAGGTTGCGCCCCAGGGTGTAGGCGGCGGTTTCCTCGTCCGCCAGTGCCTGTTGCAGCTGATCTATCCTCTCGGCGCGCGTAGCCGCCAGCCCCAGGGACTCCTCGAGGGCGGTCTTGAGTTTGGCGTGTTCATCGACCTTGCTGGAAAAATTAGCGGTGGTCTGTTCGATTTGGCGTTCCAGCGTCGCCCGTTCCTGCTGCGCCCTGACTTGGTCTGCCTCGCGTGTGGCCTCGACTTCGGCGAGCCGGGCTCGATGCTGTCCGGCCTGGTCGCGCAGCTGGTTCTCGAGCCGCTGCGCCAGTTCCTGCGAGATGACTCGTTGTTCCTCGACGCGCGCGTAACCGGCTTCGACGGCGGTGAGCCGCTGTTCCAGGGCACTACGATCCTTGCGCAGCACCTCGCACTGGCTCTCCAATTCCGCATTGGCCGTACGGGAGTCGGCGACGGTCGTTTCGAGTTCGGCGATCCGGTTCAGCAGCCCGTCGATGTTGACGGAAAGATCGACGCTGCCTGACCTGAACGGGTTGGCATGACGCCATGGCGCAGCTCCCGGAGAGGCGCCGGGCTCGGCGGATTCCGCTGCTTCGGCATCCACCAGGTCCCTGAATTCCTGCGCCGCCCAGGTATCCGTACTGGACAGGCCATCGTCGGCATGCGTCCGGCTGGCCTCATAAACCGCCAGGTCCAACAGCGGCAGCTCATCGGTGCGGTCGAGGTCGCTTTCGTTAGAAGGCATCGGCATCCAGGAACTCCAGATGGCGGCTGCTGCGGGCCAGGGGCCACCGCAAGCGTACCCAAGGACTCAGGCCGGCACCAAGGGTGAAACCGCGCACCGGCATGTGGTCAATTCTTGACCATGGACATGATCTGGCCGGCGTCCAGGGTACGGGCCCTGTCGCGAATCTGCTGCAGGTTCTGCTGTTGCAACTGCTTGGCATCACCCAGCAGCGACTGGTAGGTGCTTTGCACCAAGGCGGTGCTCATCTGCCGCCCCCCGGCATAGTAACGTTTGGCGAGCTGGCCCAGCGCATAGGTGGTGGCGAACGAGAATGCCGCTCCGGCCGCCACGCTGCCCACGCCGCGTCCAATGCCCCCGGCGACCGACCCCAACAGGCCACCCAGCAGCTTGCGGCCGAACTGTTCGAGATACTGCGAAGTCAGGCCCACGCCCGCTGTGGCGAGAAATTCCTTGATGTGGCCTTTGTCCAGTTCGTGACCGTAACTCTGGCCGATGCGGTACACCATTTTCATCTGCAGCGGAATGATGGCCATGGTGGCCAGCGAGTGCGGCAACAATTCGATGGCGCCGTTGATGATGGCGTGATTCAGGATGTATTGATCGAGTTCGGCATCCGACTTGGTTGCCGCCG